>ENA-ORBV01010968-ORBV01010968.1-microbial-mat-metagenome-genome-assembly--contig:-NODE-10968-length-14351-cov-4.052823_pt1 | contig 14351 bp, 12 predicted proteins | sample MGYA00237777_ERZ505514 | MGnify/ENA primary metagenome ERZ505514 (study PRJEB26160, sample SAMN06269048) | microbial mat metagenome | isolation source: Oligotrophic lake microbial mat | place...
CAGAGGCTTGCCTTCTTCGCGCTGTCCAAGTGTGCGCGGGCACACCTGGAGCCGCAGCGCTCAGCCTTGCCAGCGCATCCCATCGCAGCTCACTCGGGCGCGTCCAACAGCGGTTTCCAGGTTGAAATCCAGAAAAAAATGAGCAAGAAGGTTTATGTCACCAGCGTCAAGATGAAGGACGGCACGGTCAAGGCCTTCGAACAGGAAGCCCAGCCGGTCTGGGTCGCTGGCAACGTGGTCAAGATAAACGGCACCAGCTTGACCAAGCCGTAACCCAGCACGCCGACTCCCCAACAACCCGCCGCGCGCAAGTGCGGCGGGTTGTTGTTTTTCAGCCTGACGCGGCACGGGTCAGCGTGATGCGTTGCGCCAGCATCAGTGCCGCCACCCCGACACAACTCAAGGCCAGCAGCAGCCACAGCCCATACCGGTAACCGGCCTGCTGGCTCCACAACAGGCCCATCACCAACGGTGCCGCCGCGCGCGCCAACGCCATCGGCACACCCAGCGCACCGTTCAGGCTCGCCACCTGTTCGCGGTTGACGTACTGGGCAATCGCAGTGCCCTTGACGATGGTGTTCATGCCGTTGCCCACGCCGTAAAGCATGACGAACAGCAATACCAGCAGGGCGCCCAGGGCAACCGAATGGGCGGCAGCCAGCGGCGCCAGTATCAGCGCCGCCAGACCGGCCGGCAGCAGACAGGGAATCAGCCGGTTCGCCATATGTACGTCGAAGTGCCGCTCGAAAAAATACAGCAGAGCCCGCCCGGCCACCTGCAATACACCGATGCTGGCCGGCACCGCGATCACCAGGCTTTCGCGCAAACCGTTTTCACGCAGCAACGTAACCATGTGCGCTGGCAAGGCTGCTGTGACAGCCATCACCAGCACCATGAACGATCCAACCAGCAGAAACGGGGCGCCCGTCAGGATGCGCCGCAGCGATGGACCGGAAGGGTGCGTGCCAGCGCCGTACCGACCGGTTGGCGCACTGTGCAGCAAGCCCACGTGCAGCGGTGCACACACCAGAAACTGCAGGGCTGCCAGAAACCACAATGCGTGGCGCCATCCGTAGAGCGAGATCAGCCACGCGGTAAGCGGAATAAAGACGGTGCTGGCCAGCCCGCCCAGAAAGGTCATGGTGATGATGCCGCGGCGGAACTCGTCCGGGAAGCGCCGCGTGACCACCGCAAAAACACTGGAATACAGGGTGGCCGCCATGCCCATGCCGAGCGCCGCCCACACCGCGTAAAACTGCCAGCGGCTGTCGATGAAACCGTGCAGCACGAGGCAACTGCCGACCAGCAGCGAGCCGGCCGTCAGCACCAGACGCTCATGTCCGCGGTCGATCAGACGGCCCACCGGGTAGGCACAGAATCCCTCGGCCAGCAGCGCCAGGCTGAACGCCACCGAGGACTGCGCGCGGCTCAGGCCCAGCTCGCGCTCGATCGGCTCCATCAGCAGCGCGAAGGTGTAGAAGACGCTGCCCCACGTAATCAGTTGCGCCAGCGACAACCACAGGATAAGGCGCTGATCAAGCGGAGGCTGGCGCGGCATGGCCAATTATCGCAATGCCCTTGGGCCGACTTTCCCAGGTCGTCGGCAGGGCACCGATTGCGCTACACCACCCCGCCCGCACGCAAGGCAGCAATTGCGGCGCCGTCCAGCCCGAGCTCTGCCAACACGGCATCGGTATGTTCGCCCAGTCCCGGCGCCGGGTACCGCAGCGTCGGCGGGTTGTCCATCAAGCGCAGGGGGCTGGCGACGCTGCGGATTTCGGCAATGCCGTCTTGCGCCACCATGTCCGGGGAGCGCACCTGGCTGACGGCTAGGCCACGCGCTTGCACCTGCGCGTCGGCGAAGGCGCTGCCGATGTCGTTGATCGGGCCACAGGGCACGGCTTTGTCCCCGAGCAACCCGATCCAGTCGGCCGTGGTGCGGGTCCGGGTCACCTGCTCCATCAAGGGAATCAGGACGGCGCGATGGTTGACGCGCCCGGCCATCCCGGCAAAGCGCGGGTCTTCGCTCCACCCGGGTTTGCCGGCGGCGTGGCAGAAGCGGCTGAACTGGCCGTCGTTGCCGATCGCCAGCAACATCGATCCATCCTGCGTCGGAAAGTCCTGGTACGGCGCCAGGCTGGGATGGGCGTTGCCCATGCGCTGCGGCACCTTGCCGGTATTGAGGAAACCACCGGCCTGGTTGGCCAGGATCGCCATGCCCACGTCCAGCAAGGACATGTCGATGTGTTGTCCTTTGCCGCAGCGGTGGCGCACTTCCAGTGCCGCCAGGATGGCACTGCAGGCGTAGACGCCGGTGAACAGATCGGTCAGCGCGACGCCGACGCGTTGCGGACCGCCGCCGGGCTGCCCGTCCGGCCGACCGGTGATGCTCATCATGCCGCTCATCGCCTGGACCATCAGGTCGTAACCAGCGCGTTCGGCATACGGCCCGGTCTGCCCGAAGCCGGTCACCGAACAATAGACCAGCCGCGGGTTGATGCGCTGCAGGCTGGCGTAGTCCAGACCGTAGTGGGCCAGACCGCCGACCTTGAAATTTTCCACCAGCACGTCGCTGCGCCCGGCCATCTGGCGCACCAGCGCCTGCCCACGCGGGTCGGCCAGGTTCAGCGTGATGGAGCGCTTGTTGCGGTTGGTGCAGGTGAAATAACAGGCCTGGTCCGTCGCCTGTCCCTGTCCGTCGGGCATGAACGGCGGACCCCAGTGGCGCGTGTCGTCGCCTTCGCCCGGGCGCTCCACCTTGATGACGTCGGCGCCCAGGTCGGCCAGCATCTGGGTACACCAGGGGCCGGCCAGGACACGCGACAGGTCCAACACCTTGAGATGGGACAAAGCACCCGCTTGGGGTGCGGCCGCTTGAGGCGTCATCTCGATACTCCAGTTTCCTCACCGCTTGTATACGGCGCTACCGATGCCGCCTGGCAAGGGACGCAACGGCAGGCGTTGCGCGCAGGGTGGCGGCGGGCCATTGATTTCAGTTGGCGAACGCGGCAATACCCGTCTGCGCGCGGCCCAGGATCAGCGCATGGATGTCGTGGGTGCCTTCGTAGGTATTGACCACCTCCAGATTGACCAGGTGGCGCGCCACGCCGAACTCATCCGAGATGCCATTGCCGCCCATCATGTCGCGTGCCAGCCGCGCGATGTCCAGCGCCTTGCCGCAGGAGTTGCGTTTCAGGATCGAGGTGATCTCGACCGACGCCGTGCCTTCGTCCTTCATGCGGCCCAGGCGCAGGCAGCCTTGCAGACCCAGCGCAATCTCGGTCTGCATATCGGCAAGTTTTTTCTGGATCAGCTGGTTGGCCGCCAGTGGCCGGCCGAACTGCTTGCGGTCCAGCGTGTACTGGCGGGCACGCAGCCAGCAGTCTTCGGCCGCACCGAGGGCGCCCCAGGCAATTCCGTACCGCGCGGAGTTGAGGCAGGTGAACGGGCCCTTCAGACCCTGCACTTCCGGGAAGGCGTTCTCTTCGGGGCAGAACACTCCGTCCATCACAATTTCGCCCGTGACCGACGCGCGCAGACCAACCTTGCCGTGGATTTCCGGTGCGCTCAATCCGGCCATGCCCTTTTCCAGCACGAAGCCACGAATCGGACCGACCTGGCCGCTTTCGGACACCTCTTTCGCCCAGACCACGAACACATCCGCCATCGGGCTGTTCGAGATCCACATCTTGGAGCCCTTGAGCTTGTAGCCTCCAGCCACCTTCTGCGCGCGGCTGGCCATCGAACCCGGGTCGGAGCCATGGTCGGGTTCGGTCAGGCCAAAGCAACCAATCCATTCGCCGGTGGCCAGGCGCGGCAGGAACTTCTGCTTTTGTGCTTCGGTGCCGAAATCGAAGATCGGCACCATTACCAGCGAACTCTGAACACTCATCATAGAGCGGTATCCCGAGTCGACCCGCTCCACCTCGCGCGCAATCAGGCCGTAAGCAACGTAGTTGAGACCGGGGCCACCATACGCCTCCGGAATCGTCGGGCCAAGCAACCCGAGTGCGCCCATCTCACGAAAAATCGCCACATCGGTCGTGCCGTCACGAAATGCCTGGGTCACGCGTGGCTGCAACTTGCCCTGGCAATACGCGGCGGCGGCGTCGCGCACCATGCGCTCGTCGTCGCTGAGCTGGCTGTCGAGCAAAAAAGGGTCTTGCCAGTTGAATGAGGCGTGGGCCATGAAAATCTCCAGGGAATCGTGAAACCAAACAGGTGCCAAATGCAGGCGCACCGTTTAAGGTAGCGGCGCGGACCGCTGCCATCGGGCAAGCGTCCTGCAGCCAAGTCTGCACAGGCCCAAGTATCTCAGGCTGCGGTGGCCATTGCCTGCACGCCATCCAGCGTGAGCCCGAGCCCGAAGCCGGGCTCATTGCTGGGCACGAGCAGGCCACCGCGCGGCACCTGTGTGCCTGGTGTCAGGCGCACCTCCTGCAGTGGAACACCGGGGGCAGCGCCAGCAAAATATTTCCCGATCAGAGCATTGGCCACCGCCATGCCAAAGTGTTGCCCGTGCGCAGTGTTCATGCCGGCGTGCGGGATGATGGACAGGCCGACACCCTGCGAGAATGTTCGAGTGCCATCGGGGAAGTGCGACGGGATCGCTGTGCACGACACCAACCGCCATTGAAAGCTAAGGAACGAGCCTTATCGGTCGCGCGGCCTGGCTGTCAGAAACCAAAAGCACGTCCGGCGGCGACCAAGCCGTGTTGGGCTGTGCCGCCGCATTGGTACCTGGCAGCGACAGGAAGAATGTAATCCACAGCGCGACCAGCAGTGCGAAGCTGCTGAGGAAAGCCGCCAACCTGTGCATGACCTTGTTGTAGGTGCAGTGGATGAAGCTATGCACCATTCGCAAACCAACAAAGGCCCAGGCGCCGCCCACAAGCCAGCCCGGTGTGTACTGGGTGGCAAGTGCAACTGCCACCAATGCGTAAAACACGACAGGAACCTCAGACAGGTTTCTGAAGTTGTCTGCCGCCTGCACGTTCTCCAGGCGCGCGGCCATCTGAATCGACGTCGATGCAGCTTGAGGATGGATGCGCTTTTGCCGCATTTCCTGCACGCGTGTGAACAGTAGCCGAGCGCCTACTACGAACGTGAGCAGCACGAGGGCAAGAAGGGCACCGATGAGTTGTATAGAGTTTGCTGGCATGGGAAGTTGGTTCTTGTGGAAACTGACAAGGGCGTCAGAGACTCCCATTTCGCGCGCTGACGCCTCAGCAATCTATGGGTGTTTCCGGCGCCGTGATCATGCTGTTGATTCTGCCCGGTTCTGAGCCTCTGGCAAGCCAATTCCGAACATTGGCGTTGGCACGCTGGCCCTGCACGCGGCGTTTGCGGTGGGCAAATCAAAGCCGACAGCGCCTGAGTGTGGACGGGTTCCACAAACAGTCAGCGAAACATTGGATAATATCCTCCGATGGCGACCAGACCCAAACCAGAACCCGGTTTTCCACCCATAGACTATGTGGAGGAAGAGTTGGCCACGCGGCCCATGCCGCTGCATGAATTGCCGCGCCAGGTTGGTATCGACAACGCCAAAGCGGTGATCGCCAGGCACCACGCGCGCATCGCCCGCGCCATCGAGATGTTCTGGGGAACGCGCGATTGCGTGGAGTACATCCAGAAGCTGGTGATGAATGGCGGCGACGGGTTTGGCAATGCCCGCGTCGGGTTCAAACCCGAGGTCGTGGCGGCTCTGCTAAGCCTGTCGACCATGCACCGCGTCGAGCGCTGAATTCAGGCCGGGCCACTGTTGCGCGCACGCGCGAACTGTACGTACCAGTCCAGACAGCCCGGATTGGCCATGGCTTCGCGATTGACCACCTTCTCCAGCGGATGGCCCAGTAACAGCTTCTTGATCGGCAATTCCTGTTTTTTGCCTGACAAGGTGCGTGGAATCTCCGCCACCTGAAACACCGCATCGGGCAGGAAGCGCGGTGACAGGGCCACGCGAATCGCCTCGTTGATGCGACGGCGCATCACTTCGTCCAGCGCCACGCCGTCGCGCAGCACGACGAACAGCGGCATGTAGCTGTCGCGCCCCAGGTACTCCAGATCCACCACCATGGAGTCGATCACTTCGGGCAGCGCGTCCACGGCGCTATACAACTCGCTCGTGCCCATGCGCAGGCCATGCCGGTTGATGGTGGCGTCTGATCGGCCATAGATGGTGCAGCCGCCATTCGCGCCTACCTTTAGCCAGTCGCCATGGCGCCAGACGCCGGGATACATGTCGAAGTAACTCGACAGGTAGCGCTTGTCGCCCGCGTCGCCCCAGAAATACAGCGGCATGGAGGGAATCGGCGCGGTGCACACCAGTTCGCCCACCGCATCGATCACCGGCACTCCCTGCTCGTTCCAGGCGTACACGGCACAACCCAGCAGTCGGCACTGCATCTCGCCCGGCACCAGCGGCAAATCCCGATTGCCCCCAATGAAAGCCCCCGCGAAATCGGTCCCGCCGGAGATGTTGCACCACCAGATATCGCCCCCACGCTCGCCCACTTCGTGTGGCTCGCTGCCCCCCAAGGGGGCGCTCGCGCCTTGGGGCGGCCCGGCGGCGCTCAGGTCGCCCCCACGCTCGCCCACTGCGTGTGGCTCGCTGCCCCCCAAGGGAGCGCTCGCGCCTTGGGGCGGCCCGGCGGCGCTCAGGTCGCCCCCACGCTTGCCCACTGCGTGTGGCTCGCTGCCCCCACGCACCGAGTTCGGGCCGCGGAGTCGGCGAAACTGCTCAGTACCCCAGTTCTGCGCGTCGATGCTCAACGGGGAGCCGGTCGAGCCCAGGGCGCGTACGCGCGCCAGATCGCCGCAGCCCGGCAGGTCCAGTCCGGCCTTCTGGCAACTGGCAAAGAACGCTGCGCCGGCACCAAAAAAAGTCACGCCCAGTTCGGCGGCGAAACGCCACAGCGTGGTCCAGTCGGGAAGCAACTTGTTGCCCGCAGCATCCAGCGTTGCGCCACCTGGGCTTCCATCAAAGATGCAGCAGGTCGTCCCATTGAGCAGCCCGTTGGTCTGGCAATTCCACATCACCCATCCCGTCGAGCTGTACCAGTGAAAACGTTCACCGAGGCTGTTGGCGGAATAACTGCAACCCACATCGTTGTGCAGCGTGGTCAGGGCAAGCGCAACCAGCATACTGCCGCCGTGCCCATGTACGATCGGCTTGGGCAAACCGGTCGTGCCACTGGAGTACACGATCCACAGCGGATGGTCGAACGGCAGCCACAAAGGCTCGAAGGCACGCGTCTGCGCATCGTCGTTGGCGACCACTTCGGCAAACGCGGTGCATTCCAGGCCAGCAGCACGCGCCGCGCCCAACGTGCCCAAGTAGTCCACCAGCAGGAAATGGTCAACGCTGGGCAGGGCAGCGCGCAGCTCGGCCACGATCCCCAACCGGTCCTGGTCGCGCCCGGCATAGGTCACGCCATCACAGGCGATCAGCACCTTGGGTGCGATCTGCCGGAACCGGTCCAGCACGGCGTTGCTGCCCATGTCGGGCGCACACATGCTCCAGACGGCGCCGATGCTGGCGCTGGCGAGGAACGCCACCATCGCCTGCGGAATGTTGGGCAAATAGGCCGCGACCCGGTCGCCGCTGACCACACCCTGCGCGCGCATGTGCACGGCCAGTGCCGCGACCTGGCGCCGCAGTTCCGGCCATCCCAGCACAGCAGGCGCGCAAACACCAAGACTGCGCTCTTTGTGGCTTATCACCGCAGCAAGGCCGGCGGCATCGGCCGCTGCCACATGCCGCAACACCTGCTGCGCATAATTTACCTGTGCGCCCACGAACCAGCGCGCGCCGGGCATGGCGTTCTGCGCCAGCACCGCCGTGTGCGGGGTCGGCGAACACAGATCGAAGTAATCCCAGACACTTTGCCAAAACGCGTCGAGGTCCTGCACCGACCATTGCCACAGGGCGTCGTAAGAGGCAAAGGTCAACCCGCGCTCACGGGTCAGCCACTCCTGGTAGCGGCGAATTTGCGGGACATATGGTGCCGGGGGCGGTCGTTGCATGGGCATAGATTACCGCAAGCCGGTGCGATACTGAAGGACCATGACGCTGCCCATGCCAACCCTGGAACAGGTTGCCGGCCTGCACATCGCTATGGTGGCCCCGGTCGGCAGCGCCGTGCTGACGGGGCCGCGTGTTGCACAGCATCTAACTTTCATGAGGTCCACTCTTCACCCCGCATCATGAAAGTTATTTCACGTAAACGCGTTCTGTAACCGCGCGAGCCATTCAAGGAGTCAGTCCGGCATGTCGATCTGGAAAAAACCCGTCAGCGTCGAAACCCTGACCACCCTGCACATTGGCACGGCGGTGCAGCACCTGGGAATGGAGTTTCTGGAAGTGGGCGAAGACTTCATCCGCGCCCGGATGCCGGTGGACGGGCGCACCAAACAACCCTACGGCCTGCTGCACGGCGGCGTCTCGGTGGTGCTGGCCGAAACATTGGGCTCCTGCGGCGCCGCGTCGGCAGCGCCACCGGGTTACCGCTGCGTCGGGCTCGACATCAACGCCAACCACATCAAGGGCGCCACCAGCGGCTGGGTCACCGGCATCACGCGCCCGGTGCACATCGGCCGCAGCACCCAGGTCTGGCACATCGACATGCACAACGACGCCGGCGAGCTGACCTGCGTGTCGCGCATCACGATGGCGGTGCTGGCGCCACGCTGACGGCCGGGTTGCGCCCTACAACGGCCCGGCAGGCTGCGGCGCTGCCTCGTAGGCACCCACTATCGACTGGTCGAAATCAATCACCGAGCCGGTCATCAGACCGGACTCGTCACTGCACAGGTAGGCCACAGCACGCGCGACTTCTCTTGGGTCGACCAGGCGACCATTGGGCTGTTTCGCCGATGCCTGTTCCAGCCAGTCGGCGTCGGCATGGTGGAAATCGCGCTGGATGCGGTCTTCGCCCTCGGTCGCCATCCAGCCGATGTTGAGTGCGTTCACCCGGATGCGGTTGCGCAGCAAGGCGTAGGCGGTGTTGCGCGTCAATGTAGCCAGTGCGCCCTTGGACGTGCAGTACGCCGCGATGAACGGCTGACCGCCGTGCGCCGACATGGAGCCGATGTTGACGATGGTGCCCGCCGTACCTTCGCGGCGCATCACCCGCACCGCCTCCTGCATCAGGAAGAACGGCGCACGCACGTTGATGGCGAACATGCGATCAAACAGCTCCGGCGAGGTGTCCAGAATCGTGCCACGGTCGGTGATCGCCGCCGCATTGACCAGAACATCAACGCGCCCAAACAGCTTGTCGGCCTGCTGCACGACTTCGCGGCAGTCTTCCACCCGGGCCAGATCGGCCGGCACATAAACAGCCTGCACGCCGGTCTGCTCAAAAATCAGTTTGGCGCGGGCTTTCCCATTGTCCTGGTTGCGTCCGCAGATTACGACAGCGTGTGCGCCGCGTTCGGCCAGCAGCATGGAAATTGCGGCACCCAGGCCCTGGGTGCCGCCGGTGACGACAGCCACCTTGCCCTGCAGTGACTGGGCCGTACCCGGGCTGTTCGCTTGCATCGTCTATCTCCGTTCGAAAGGGAATGTTCAGGAAACGCTGTGCTAGCAGACGCGCCGCAGCCGGCATACCAGTTGCCGCCTCAGGATTCGCTGGCGGCTTGCGCCATGCGTTCGCTTTTCCAGTACACATCGTCGCCCACCGTGCCGTCGCTGCGATGCCGGTTGAGCACACGCGCCAGCACAAACAACAAGTCACTCAGCCGATTCAGGTAATGGCGCGGTGTGTCCTTCAGCGCCTCCTGAGCCTCCAGCGCGACGACGGCGCGTTCAGCACGCCGCGCGACCGTTCGGCACACGTGTGCGAGCGACGCCGCGCGCGAGCCCGCGGGCAGGATGAACTCCTGCAGCCGCGGCAGGGTCTCGTTGTATTCGGCAAGCGCCTGGTCCAGCGCCAGCACCGCCTCAGGCTTGAGCAGCTCGAAGCCGGGAATCGACAACTCACCGCCCAGGTTGAAGAGCTGGTGCTGGATCTCGACCAGCAACGTGCGAACTGCATCGGGCATGTCCTCGCACAACAACACACCGATGCTGGAGTTGAGCTCGTCGACGTCGCCCATCGCGTGCACGCGCAGGCCGTTCTTGGAGATCCGGGTGTTGTCGCCCAGTCCGGTGGTGCCATCGTCCCCGGTGCGGGTGGCGATTTGTGTCAGGCGGTTGCCCATGGTGTTGCTCCTGTGAAGCCGCTATTGTCGCCCGGCCAGGCTTGTCCAGGCTTGTCCAGGCTTGGCTTGGCTTGGCTTGGCTTGGCTTGGCTTGGCGTCAGGGCTGGCGTCAGGGCTGGCGTAGCGCCAGGAAGTTCACTTCGACGCGGCGATTGGGCAACAGGCACTCCAGTTCCTCGGCGCGCGACGTGAACTTTTCCTTGCAGGCACTGACCTGTTGGCGGTCGCCCAGTACCGAGGTCTTGATCAGGGCTGGTGCAATCCCCTTGGACAGCAGGTACTCGCGCACAGTCTGCACCCGCGACTGGGCCAGTGCCTCGTTGCGGGCGGCCGTGCCGGTGCGGTCGGCGTGGCCAATCAGTTGCACTTCGCGCAGGGTCGTGCCCGATTCGCGGGCGCGCGTAAGCGCTGCCGCCAGCCGTTCCATGGTCAGGGCACGGGCTTGGTCCAGCTCGGAACGGTTGTGGTTGAACAGCACATTGGCCTGAATCTCGATGGCTTGCGGCGGCCGCGGCACCGGCACCGGAGCAAGGGGCGGCGTGGCAACCGCCAGTGGCGCTGCTGGCGCTGGCGCTGCCAGGGCGATGGCGACCGACGCCGGTTTCGGCATGCAGGCATCGGCCTGTTCCCGCGCCTGTACCAGCTGGTCTTCGGCAATTTGTAGATACGGCATGGCATGGCGCCAACCCTGCTGGCGGTGTTCGTTGCCAGCGTGCACCAGCTCCACCTCGGCGCAGGCCACACGCTGGGCCACACACTGGAAGCCGGCGTGGCTCTTCAGCGAATCTGCAACGCCCCACAAATCTGGCCGCAAACGGTCGGCGTTGTTCACCAGCGGCGTGTCCATGGGCAGACTCGCCGCTTTCTGCTCCATGCCCTGCACCAGCGCCAGCGACTGTGCCAGCGCCTCTTGCGGGAACGGGCTGCGATCGTTGCGCGTGTACTCATGGAACGACACATCCAGCCAGCACTGGGCCTTGCCCAGGTGGTAGTCGCGCAGCGGCCGCCCCTGGTCATTGAGCGCCTTGATGCGCGCCTGCGCCTGTTCATAGGTGCGGTAATCCGCGTGGATGGCACGGTCGCCGATGCGTTGCGCGGGAGCCGTCAAGGTCTGGCTGTGTGCCACCCACGGCAGCACCAGGGCGATCAAACAGACGAAGATGCAGCGTTGGCGTAAGTTCAGGGTCATGGTGTTGGCCTGCATTGAATTGGCGATCAGGGCGAACGGTCCAGCGCGCGGTTGACTGCCGGCCGGTCTCCGCGGAACAGATCTTCGTCAAACTTCCAGCGCAAGCGGATGTAGACGCCCTTGCGGGTGTAGTCGGAGCCCGACAGATCCCGGTCATCAAAACCGCTCCAATTGATGCCAGCGGCCAGCCACAGATTGGTCTGCACCTGGTAACCAATTTCGGCGCCCTCGGCCCATTGGCGGCTGTTGCCTTTGGGGCTGAACAGCATGTTCGCCATCAGGGACGCGCTCCACTTCTCTGTGAAGTCGTAGACGAAGCGGCCGCCCAGCAGATAGGCCGAGTAGGAGTCGCGTACACCGCCAAACTCTTCGCGCACCGATTTTGCGGCCGCGCGCCCGGTCCACCACCAGAGCCGGCTCGGGTGGTAGTCAGCGTGGCCGGACAGTACATGGGCCGCGCGCCGATTGCGCGGGCTGACACTTTCGTCCTGCTCCAGCTTGTATTCATAACGCCCGAGTGCGTTGACGCGGTTGGTGTCGGTGTCGCGGTAGGCCACCCCGATCTGGAAGCGATCCTGCAACAGGTCACCGGTGCTGCGGTTGTCGGTAAGCAACAGATAGTTGCGTGCCAGCAGCGTCCAGTCGCGGTCCAGCTTGCGCGCCACGGTAAGTGTCGAGAGGTAGCTGTCCACACCGGCCAGCACCGGCGTCGAGTCGGTCTGGCGCCACTCCAGCCGACCGGATACGCGCCAAAAGGGATCGCCCGACCAATCGGCGCCGGCCGTCAGCGCCGTTGCCTGCTGGCCGGCACCGGACAAGGTTTTCAGGCGTTCGGCACTGGTGCTAAGGCGCAGGCCTTCGGCCACATCCCACACATTGCGCACCCCGGACGCCAACTGCACATCCTGTGCATTGATGGCGTCGCGCATGCGGTACTCGCTGAACAACTGGCCACCCGGCATGTAATCGGTCTCGACACCAGCCACCAATACGTTGCTGCGCGACGACGGACTCAGCGAATACAGCGACGACAGGCCGCGCTGCGACTCGAAGCGGCCATAGGCACGGGTGCGTTCGGCGATCTGGTAATCGGCACCGAGTGCCGCGCGGCGCTGCTCGTCGCCCGTAACGCCGACTTCGACTTCGCCACGTAGACCGAGGCGGTCGGTTGCGCGGTAATGCAGACCAAGCCGCAGCGTGGTGGCGTCGAGCGACTGCAGCGGGCTCGCGGCGGCGCTGGTGGACGGAAACACATTGCCGTTGTTGACCAGTGGCAATCCGGTAACCGGGTCCAGCGCACCGTTGCCATTGCCAAAGAAACCACCGCCGTTGCCGCTGAGGATGGAGCCGGAACTGCCAGCTCCAAGCGGCGCCGTCAGCGGCGCCGCAACCGACAGGCCGTTGCCGTTGCCACTGCGCTCTTCGCGGATGCCACGCAAGGCCAGGTCCACGGTCCAGCGTTCGCTGGCCTTCCAGGTCAGCCCGACTTGCGCGCCCGAACGCTCGGCGCCACTGACACGGTCTTCGGAACGTAAAGCCTCGGCGTACAGCTTGACCGAGGCGCTGGCGTCCATTTGGGCCCGGATACCGGCGTCGGCACGGCCACCCGAAAACGCCGCCGCCTGGTTGTTGAACGCCAGGTCGCTGCGCGCAGCGTATCCCCGCAATTGCCAACCCTCGCCCTCGTGGCGCAGATCGACGCGAGCCGCATTGCCACTGACCTCGCCCACGCGGCCTGCGAGAGCCGGCGTGGTGTACGTGTTCACGCCATTGGTATTGACATTCGAGGTGGTGCGCGCCAACTCGAACACCAGCAAGGTGCGCTCGCTGAGCTTGATTCCGATGTTGGCGCTGCCCAGCTGGAACGGCGCCAGCGGATTGTTGTCGCGCACCAGTGAGGCACCCACCTCGAACTGTTCGCTGATACGCCACTGGCCGTCGGCACCGGTCAACCAGAATGCCGCGCCGCCTTGCTCCACCTCGTAGGTGATACGCACCGACACCGGGTTCAGGTTGCCATCAACGGAGGGCACCGGCCGGGTGAACAGGATGCGCCCCGAAAACGGTTCGAAGCTGTAGTCGACAAACCGCACCAGCGCCGTGGCGGTCAGGATATTGGCGCTCTGGTTGCGGTCGCGCACCAGCAACTCGATCTTTTCGCTGTTTTGCACACCGTTGTTGTTCGACACCGCATACGGGCCGGACACACCACGCCCGGCGAACTCCTCGATGACCTGTTTCAGGTTGTCGCGCGAGGCAAAAAAGTTCGCGCTGTAATGGTCGGTTTCGCCGTGCAGGCGCAAACCCGTGACGGAACGGTTGAAGTTACCCAACTGGCGCTGCACCAGGCTGGCGGTGGCGCCGCCGCCACTTTGCTGGGAAAACCCGGCGCCGGTGCTGAAGTCCCCAAACAATGCGTAATGCCGGTCCTTGTCGATGCGCACATACAGTGGGCTGGTGGACCTGGCGTCAAAACCGCGCACCGACGCGTCGCCGTACACCGGGTACATCTGCTCGGGTTGGATGTCACGCAACAAACGCTCGCGGGTGTCCTTGTCGGAGTCGTAGGACGCGGTGAGCAGGTAGGACCCCTTGATTTCGCCCTTCAGGAAAAAGGCGGCGCGGTAAGCAACGCTCGACTTGCCGTTGTTGAACTGCTGCTCAAAGCGGCGGATTTCCTGCTCGAACACATCAGCCGAACGTGGCTGCGCCAGTTGCGAACCGGCGCGGTTGCTGATGTTGATGACGCCCTCGATCAGCCCCGCCGCCAGCATGTCGCGCAACTCCGGGATAAAACTGACCGTCCCGCTGGCCTGCTCACGGCCGGCCGTGACACGCAGTTGCACATCCATCGGTTCGGCGGGTGCCAGCAGGGAGAACTCGGCGACACCTGTCTCTTATACACATCTCCGAGCCCACGAGACTAAGGCGAATCTCGTATGCCGTCTTCTGCTTG
>ENA-ORBV01010969-ORBV01010969.1-microbial-mat-metagenome-genome-assembly--contig:-NODE-10969-length-14350-cov-7.648918_pt1 | contig 14350 bp, 9 predicted proteins | sample MGYA00237777_ERZ505514 | MGnify/ENA primary metagenome ERZ505514 (study PRJEB26160, sample SAMN06269048) | microbial mat metagenome | isolation source: Oligotrophic lake microbial mat | place...
TGCGTAGCAAAAATACGCACCCTATTTGTTGCGTAAAAAAATTACGCATGGCACAAGCTCAATCGTTTAGGGCACACCCCCCCCGTGGCTTCAAGTTTTTTTAATAGAAATGGACGAGGTGGTTGAGGCCTTGATTTGGAAGAGGGTTTACGAAGGAGGACAATGGCGTAACATAGAGCCCGATCGATGTGTCAACCATTGGATTGAATGGAATATCAAGGAGAACACAGGACAATATCGACGTGCAGCTTGCGGACATCAAGAGTATGTTTCATGGCAAGAACATGCATTTGACGATATCGAGAAGGCGTTAGAGGCAATACATCGGTACAACCATTGCAGAGAGGATTTCAAAATCACTGATATGCTTCTTGAAATGCTTGAGACGGAAAATCTTCAACGGAGAACAGTACTCCGGAGTATTAGAAGTATCGTAGTAGAAGTATCGTTCGCGTCTCTTGTCCATTGAATATATATTTGCTTTCTTGTTGAATAAATATTTATTATTATGTTAAACCCGTCCCCGTCAGCGAAAGGTTATGCCGCACCAGGCGGACTATCGTGGCCTCCAAAGTAGCGTCCTAGCCAAGGAGGCACGGAACGGCTTGAAGAAAGAGATAAAGGAAGGCCAAGCTCGTCAGACAATTCCGAAAGACTGCCTTCATCAGCAGGTCCCACGGCTTCGGCACTTCCAGGTAAACGTCTAATCTCAATTGCAGCACTAAGACGAGTCAATTCTTCTCCAGATTCGTCCAAATTCCGGTTAAAGATCTCGACAAACTGATCAACCAAACCACGCATTGAAGCCAAAGACTGTGCCCCAGAATCCTGCACAACACTTTCGAAATCATCAAACGAAAGGGGAGTCGAGTCAACCGCTCGATACATCAACGCCTCGACAACGTGTGCAACCTGATCTCTGTTTGAAGCAATTATCTGCACAATTGCCCCCACTCGTTCGGCAATTTCTTGCATGCGTTGTTGTTTTGCTCGTTGAAGTTCGAGTTGTCTTTCTCGTTGTCTTCTATGCACAGCTGTTAGAAGTTCTTGGGCTTGAAACGAAACCACTGAAATAAATATTTCCGGATGAGCGGTGTAATCGTGATACAAACGATCTACGTTAGCTTGTTCACCCTGGCATCGCCTAAAAATTTCCGTAAAGCGGGGTTTAGGCAACAGAGAATCTGAATTGGAGGCATTGGACTGAAGCGTTCGGAGCACTGATCTTCGTTGCGTCTCAGACAAAGCGGCTATGATCCCATTTAGGCGGCTACGAACAGCAGCTCGCTGCTGTGCGTCCTGTAGTTGGTCTTGGTTAGTACCTCCTCTGTTTTCTTCACATATCGTTGGCGAAAGCTAAAAAACTAGGTTAATAATAAGTTCGGAAACATACTGCCAGAAATTCCTTATGAAACGAATCTTACCGTAACTCGACGAACGTTGGAGATCTGGACAGTTTTTATGCTACAGTCATCGTCAATGCTGCTTCGTTGGACCAAGGGCGCCTTTTGTAGGCCGATTGGTTTGCATTTGTGAAGCGTTTCTTCCATTTTTTTGTTGTCCACCCTTTATTTCTATTTGCCAGCAGCGAGAACCTGAGAAAACATTATGTCGCCTCCTAGCGCGCGGGCCAATCAATAAATAAATATCTAATAATATGCATATTAACATACTGACACCCTTCGTCTCTGTTGGATATTCGAAGACATTCAACGATCAAAAAAATCAATAATGTTCTTAAAGATGTAACGGCCTAAATAACGGTTGGGACTTGTCAGTCACGGTCCCGCAGCCGCAGGGTCCAGCGAAGGCGGCGAATGTCCCGTAGAATCGGGGTACTAGTACGACAGTAGCTCGCAAAAATAAGGTTGCGTGAATCTCAAGGAAGCAGTGTGCATCTAACGTAAAATGTAGCCGTTAAAAGGGGCGGCTGTGGGTGAGTCCCTGTTAGTTTTGATGAAAACCATCTTACGAATGAATCAATGGAGCAACGACAACACAACACCATTTGGTCGGGAAAAGTACTCACTCAACTGTGTCTTGGCAATATCATCAACAGGAGCTTGCTACTACATAAAACATGTCCGTCTTTCTCGCGATTTGTTCTGCTCGTGCTCGAAGCGAAAGCATCGGCATGGCCGGGAGCGACAACCAGGAGCAATCGTCGCCAGAAAGAAAAGGCGAGATAGAAACGGCAGCAAGGTCAAATTTTGTTTCGGAAGAATTAAATTTGTCTCTTTTACCACATACAATACTGTCCGAGATTGTGTCCTTCATAGATTTGGACGATTTTATTCTCTATAATTTGCGTGGAGTGTGTGTTTCGATCCAAGAGGCCTGCGACATGGACTCGCGTTGGCTGCCCGTCATCGCTCCGCCCTCTTTGGCCACGACTGTTCTTTCGTTAGACATCCATGGTTTTGAGTTGCGTAGATTGTATAAGCGCTATCGAAAGTGGTACAGTACCTGGCAACATGATTTTATGCAAGACAGGGAGGAACACCTACGTTCGAAGCAGTCTGCTTTGGATGGGTTCTTCAGCCTGGCTCCCTGGCGACACCCGGAGGATTCGAGTTCTTCCTATCCTATACCCTGGCTACATCTTATGGTGTATGGAAAGCTGTGCCCGACGACCACTGGCAGCAAACGGTACAAAACAGCACAGAGATCCGCGAGAAAGAAGCAGAAACAAGTGGACCCGGACAAAGAAAGGAGCCTCTTCTTTCACCAAAGAATTCGTGATGCATATCAATTTCGTATCTTTTTTACGTATCCCATCAAACCTTGGGGTCGGAGCAAAAAAATCATCAAACCTTGGGGTTCGAGCAAAAAAAGCGATCGTCGAGTGCTAATACAGCCAGTGAATTTCCGCCATGAGAAGGATGGGTCCAAACACAAACTACTTCCAGACCACGACCCCGCGGAGCTCAGTCAGTGGAACTATGCCTGTGCCCAAGTATTAGATTGCTACTTTGGCAAAGGAAACGTGATCATCGCCCCTCTTGTCCAGCACCAGACAAATTTGAAGGGTCGGCAATATTATCGTAGAAGCTCAGTGACGCGTGATCCGCAAGTAAATGCCGAAGCATTGGTTGGCTTGCGTCGTTCGGTCCTGGACACCCACAAAAGCCATCATGAGAATGAACTCAACGAAGAGAACTGTGCCATTATCTATGTCATCGCTCCTCACATGTATCACATCGATGCCGAGGGATCAGGCAAACATTACGACTGGATGTACGGCACCTATCTGGATGACGAGGGAGGGATCGATGCTGGGGTTCTATCTATCTTTCAAATGAAGCAGTGTACCAGGGACGATTCTGCCAAGCAGCTACACGCCTATGTTTGCATGACTCTTGCCACAGTGCTAAAAGGGGTGATCGGCGAAGGTTGTTGCGAAAGTCGACACTGCGCCATGAACAATTCAGATTCAATGGACGAAATGATTGCGTCGGCACACTTGGTTGTGTGCCCCGTTTGTATCCGCAAACTACAGTTCTGTGGTGTTCTAGACGGAAATATTCCCTCTTTTTTTGCTCGATTGTATGCGGTTCTGTCTCAGGGGCAGCTCAAAGACGTGTGCAAGGGAGACGCGCTAAAGCTCAAGAAGTATGGTGGTGCCGAGGGTGGATAGCTGCCCATCTACTATTGGCTTGAAAGGACTAGTATCCATATACTGCAGAGGGAGGCGGGCCAATCATTCTTTTATTTCGCCCCAATAACATTTTACATATACTATTTTCAGTCGTAAGAAAAGCGGCCATAGAAAGTCAATCACCAAACCATCCAACAGAGAACATTGACTTGTCATTCTTCTTTTTGGCTTGCAGATAATCCACACAATACTACTCTAGATACCGAGTTCAAGCATTGTTTGTCACTAGCCCCAACTCCACACAATGGTCTGACTGTTTAGAAAGCTAGAATATAGTCAATCTGGTGCATTTCTTCATGTGAGCAAAATGGAGAAACCTGTACTAAACTTCCAGGTAAAAAACAGGCAGTAAAAAAAATAAACCTATCCATTCGTGACTGACTAACTCCTGGTTGGATAAAAATTTGGATCTTAAAAATGAGGGAATTCTTTTTCGCCATGCACACACCAATGCGAGATCGTCAGAAGCACAACACATTCTGCCATGCTTAGTCGACTCACTAGCTACGTAGTCTCTATGGTAGACTATTAATTTGATCTATCCACTCATCACAACAATAGTTTGTTTGACTGCTGTATTGCAATGGGCCCTCCAACTCCTTCCGTAGAGCAGAAAACACTATTGGATAGAACAGCCACACCCCCGACGACGACAACCAACACACCTGCTTATCATGATCCATCGGCGGCCCCCAGTCTGGCGACTACTTCCGTCAATGTGGTGCTCTACGTCCTCTCTGGATGCACCCAACCCATTCTCATGACCGTACTACGAACATCGGGACTGGCCGATCCATCCTGTCAATTGTACATGCTGTGGTATTACATGGGAACAGCTTCCGCATTGGTGTTGTTGTTACGAGATCCGAATGGTGTTTCCTGGCCATCTCTGAGAACCATGGCCAAAGCCAGTGGCATTGCCTTGTGGGATATTGGAGCACAGACCATGAATTATACCGGTGCCGCCATGACGGGACCTGCCATTTTTGCCATTATCTATGCCAGTGTCACGGTATGGGCCGCACTGTACTCGCAATTGTTTTTGAAACGTCGCATGGATGGCTGGCAATGGATGGCCGTCGTGACCGTCTTTGCTGGATTGGCCTTGACGGCGACGGATTCTTTGGAATTGGGATCCGGTGTCAAGCAGGGTTTGATCCTTGTGATTTTGGGATCCAGTATGCACGGATTGTTTTATGTCATGAGTGAAGCCGTCATGACGAGGGGCGACGAAAAGTTATCAGTGCCCCAGAACTGTGCTATACAAGGATTGACAGCATCGGCTTCCTTTTTAGTGTGGCAATGCCTTTACACCCTTCCCCATTTGGAGGAGAAATTGCGACAACCTATGCGGGCGGCAGGAACGAGTGTGGGAAAAGCAGTCTTTCTGTTGGCTGTCTTTGCCTTGGTTAGTTTTATTCATTCCATTACGTTTTACCACACGCTCCGTCATCTGCCCGGTGGGTCTACTAGTGCAGGTGTCTTTAAAGGCCTGCAAGCCGTGCTGGTGTTTCTGGCGACACACTTGATTTACTGTGGTCATGTGGGAGGTGCCGAAATGTGTTTTACCGTCACGAAATTCATCTCGCTCTTGACTGTCTCCAGTGGGGTACTTGCTTACGGCTATGCCACTTCCAAAAGCAACAGTAGTATTTCTGACGCAATAAAAAAGAACGATAGCCTTGAGGAGGATGACGACCACCACGATGCGATCGAAACAGAACCTGCCATAGAGATTGGATCCATTCGGGTGGTATAAGTGCAGACTTTTGGCCACAGTATGGTTCGTGACATTGGACATCAAGAATTGGGGGTGGGTTTGAGGCGCAACAACAGTATATTAAGAAAGATAATTCCTGCAATCTGCGTTGATGACTGGGGCCTCCTTGGGCCTATGCTCCAGCTTGTCGAAGGTTCTAGATCTTAGAGATATGGGAGACGGGTGGTGTCGCCCCCGTGGTGGCTTGCTTTTTCTCGGGCCGAAACAAACCAAGACGACAACCGAAGTGGTGGAGGCAAGCCACGCTCCTTCTACTGTAAATCAGTCTCCAATGGTAGCCATTCCCTGCATTCGAATGACTCTACGATCCAAACTTGGATCGTTGGTGGTTGCAACCAACTTTCCAAGCGTCAATCTACGGAATGAATTCAACGTGTTGCACGCCAAGTTACTGTTACCACCAAGCTAGATACATGCACTTTACTGGGCAGTGGTATTCCAATTAGTAGTCCTCCATAAAATTGAAGAACCAGCTAGCTGGATAGCTCTTTTTTGTCGCCGTACACGGTGAGAATTGAAATGTTGATTGAGAGCCAGTGTGCGGTCCACTTGTCCCCTTCGTCTGCCCTACGCCCGGTTTTGTATCCAACCGCCACCAAATCCGCTCATGATTTTGAGTTCAGAAATGAAACTATTGAATTCATGAGCCAACAACTTTCTCGGAAACAATAGACACTACACAGTACTTTACCATCTCTCTATACCGAAATCAGAGATGGCGTCTTCTTCACCATCAAAGCATTTTTTGTTGGGGTTTGCAAGTGCCCTCGCGACTGTTTGGGCGGTCAACAAATTCGTCTCATCGTCGTCGTCGTCAAAGAAGCAGAGAAGAAACAATGATCAAAGCGCCAGTGCCAAGCCCAAACATCTTAGTGGTAACAACAATAGCAACAAGAATGCGTCGTCCTCAGCAGCAGGAGTCATCATGGACAGTCCAGAATTGGATCAACGCATCATTCGCAAAGCTGAAGCTGTCATTCGTTGGCGAACATCCCGAATCACGGTTGTCGTCGAACGGTGCACCAACGATCACAATTATTCCGCCATTTTAAGGACCGCCGAAGCCTTGGGCATTCAAAATGTCTGGCTGATTGATCCACCACCTCCTCCTACCATTCTTGCTGTCGACAACAACAAGAATGATGATGACGGAGATGCCGATGCTGTCGAAAGGGTGACGACGCCCGTGGAAACTTGGGCGAGTGGCAAACCGATTGGGAAGGGCGTGGTTACAGAACAAGCACGAGAACAACGAGCTTTGCACCATCTCTTTGCGCAAAAAGCCAATGAATGGTTGACCCTGCGGGACTTTTCCACCACCACGGAATGTGTGCAAGAATTGCGCAAGACAGGCCATGACATTTGGGTGACAGATCTCAGTCAACTTGCCGTTTGTTTGACACCCGAGGAACTAATGGAGAACGGTACTTCGAATACTACGAATGGTAGTAGCTTCTCGTTGCCGCCCAAACTGGCAATTGTGTTTGGAACAGAATCAGTGGGAGCTACGGATGAAATGTTACAAGCAGCCGACAAGCGAGTGTATCTTCCGCTTCGTGGTTTTGCGGACTCTTTGAATTTAGGCGTTGCCACTGCGTTGGTGTTGCAGCAACTCTTTTTGTTGGATCCCACCGTTGTTGGGGGAATGCCAGAAGAAGAGCGTCGAGAACTGCGACAGGCATGGTATGTAAAATTGTGTCAACAACGACTGTTGACGCCAGCGCAAAAACGACAACGACACCGTCTCCTGGCCTCTATTAAAAAGTGCGAAAAAATCCAAAGCAAGATTGGAACCAACAGTCGAATGCAACCCGGAGAACTGGAAAAGCTGAACGAACTAGAGGGGTACCAACGACAATTACAGGAATTTGAAGAGACGGCTCTATTTCAAGAAAGCAAAGACGGTAAAAGCAGCGTATTGCATCAAGCCATTCAAGATTTGATTGATTGTCCCCCGAGTCCCTTGACGGATTTACGACGTGCCGACGTCCATCGAGTGTGCTTTGTGGGGAAGAACACCAAAAAGCAAAACGAGTCCAACTGGAAAAATATGGTGGCCACGTCCAACTATGATACCACTGCGGCACGCAACACTACTAGCAGTTTCTTTCGGGATCGAGTCCAACAAGCGGCGGCATCTGCATCTGCATCCACATCTACAGAGACGGCCAGCTAGCTGCTGGTGGAAAGGATAGTGATACAAGAGGGGATTTACCAGGAGCACGCAAGCCCCCTGGACGGGGATGACTGTGCCAAGTCTCGTGGTTAATATTATGGGGCGATGGATCGTTCTTTTTAGGTAGATGACCTAATTCCAGATTATTTTAGTCCTTGAAAGATTAGGCTATGTTTTGTATAGCGATCCTAGTAGTAGTATAGAGAGGGTTGCTCCTCGTACCTGTAAGTAAGCGCCCCCATTCGCAACCAAGCCAATCCTAAATAAATTCCCACGCAGAGGCAGAATAGGGGAGGAAAGAGAGTCAGCTACAAGTTTGATCAGACTACAGGACCAGTTTGGATCATGAGACCGAGTTACTAGCTATCGCCGGCTTTTGCGCTGGCATCCACCATTGACTTTGAAGTGCACAGAAAAAAAGTGCTCCAACCAATTTTCAATAAATTTCTGCTACCGTACTAACTGGGTTGGTACACTGTTGGTACTATACTACTAGCTAGGTGCTGTAGTCCTGTCACAGCAGGCATGTTACATTGTGCCACGCGATCAGATTAACTGACGGCCGGTATTGTACCGTATGGTTACCGGCGGTCAGCATTGGCCTTGCTGTCTTACGCTTAGAATGCCATTTCCGACGCGCATTAGCTCCAATGGGTTAAGGAAACAACAACCACGGAAAACTAGTGAGTGAAAGCAGCTGCAACCACGATCTCAAGTTTTTTATTCATCATGCAGTGATTGAGATTTAAAGACAACGATCGCGTTGCTATACTGGTTGTTAGCTCTAGCTAGCTAGTTGGATACCATTACATGCTCCGCTGTTTGTAGCAATAAGAGTATTCAGTCGTTAAGAGGAGAGAAAAGGATCAGCTCTCCGGTCCATAGTCGTTGACACCATTAAGCACTTTTGCGTGCTGCGGAGTTCGTGTTTTGGACAGCAAACAACATTGAGAAAAAGTCAACCCAAATAGTTGCGCGCGCAGGTACGAGCGATCAACGCTTTGAGAGTCCTTTTCTTTGGCTGCGATAATTGCAGCAATTTCTTATATATTCTTGAATTCGTTCGTTAGAGTTAAGCAAGCACTATGACGACACGGCGAAGTGGACGCACGTGGGATGAAAATTTCTTGGTGTTGTTGCGCTTCAAGAAGAAGTATGGAACAGCGCATGTTCCTTTCACTTTTCCAGACCGTCAATTGGCAAGCTGGGTGTTTAAAAATCGTACCAATAAGGGCGGCCTCTCATCTGAACAGCTCAACAAACTCGAAGATGTCGGTTTTGATTTTCAATTAATGCAAGAGCGCAATATTATTAATTGGAATAACAAGTACGAAGCTCTCAAGGGCTACGCCAGACTGCACGGAACTTGCGTCGTTCCGACAAGTGTCATGGTGGGAGACGAATCTCTAGGGCATTGGGTGACAAGACAGCGTTGTCGGAAAAAGAAAGGTTTATTGAACGAATATCGTTTTGAGAAACTCGATGCCGTCGGCTTCGCATGGCAGTTATCCAAGCCACGCAAGAAGAAGAGCAACAAAAAGAGGCAACGCGCAGAAGGCAGCAGTAGCAAGAGAAAGAGCAAGTTACGCACCAGCAGAAAGAGGACTGTAGATGGCGCTGCTGTTTCAGCGAAGTCAATGCGAAACGGTGGCCGGCGAATGAAACGTACAAATGAAGATCGCCATGATGGCACAGCAAAGTATCATGGCAGTGCTCAGCGCATGTCTACGGCTAGTGCTTTTGACGAAAAACAACGCTTTCATTTCGATGACCTTTCATCATCTGATAGTTCCGCTAGCGACGAAGACGACTACGATGATTCAGATGATGACGAAATCCCCGACCTGAACGCCTGGGCCGAGCAGGTGCTTCGTCGTACAAGTCTCGGTTCTTCTCTGTTTGATGATAACCGGACAAGCGAGTCATACATGTATACAACAGGGACTCTTCTGGATACTGAGTTTATCACGGAAGATCCACATGAAATTCAGTGGCAGTTTATGTATCGACAGCTAGTGCGATTCCTTCTGATGAACGGGCACTGTGTTGTGCCTTCCGGCTACAAGTATCCGGACTCAGTCTCTTCCGCAGATTTTGCAAAGCCTGTTTCTCTCCCAGAGTGGGTGTCGGAACAGCGTCTGAAAACAAAACAAGGAAAGCTTAAGAAATGTCATCGGCAGTTGTTGGATCAGGTCGGGTTTGTCTGGAGGATGGATGCAGGGGCAGCGCAAATCCTACAGGAAATGGAAAGCCGAAAGAAAACTAAAACGGCAGAACCCCAACCTAGCATTTGCATCAACACGAACACAGTGGCGACTCCAAATGCAAAGCCCCCGAAGCCCGCGTGTGTCACTCCTTTAGCGTCCGATGACGAACCTCCTCACATGTCTCGGCGTCGAACTAAAGGCTCAGCTCTGTTTCACGATGGCGCCACCTGCCAGGTTTCGTTAGGGAAAGAGCACGAAGCTATGCTTGACTCGTATTTGACAATTTGAATATGTATTATTGTCTGCTATGTCGCGCTATTACAGATTAGTCTATTAGAGATGTATACGTTATCTAAAATTGTGTAAGGTCTACTTAACTACTGTAGACATGTGCTATGCCGAGCAAAATGCTGAGGCTGGTTCTCCTGTGATTCGTAAGCGAAACAAGCAGCCGCACGATCGAGCAAGATGCTTTAACTTTGGCTTCCCTTATACTGCGTACCACACATGTTCTGCTGCGGCGATAACCTCGCCCGCCAGTTCTATCAACCACTCAGACAAATCCCACTTCCTCCAGGCGCACTACTTTCTAAATTATGCGCGCTGACGTCTTGACTTTCTGGGTCCTGGTCTTCGTACTTTCACAACCGGGAGATCCGAAATCGCATAGAGAACATTCTCGTCGTGACAATGGCGACGCTTGGCATGGAAAAAAGCAATAAGGTCATCCATTCCGTGGTTATAAATCTTGGCTACCTTGTGTTCCATTTCGGTAGCATGGGCCGTCTTGACGAGTTGGTCCTGCAGGTGCAATTCTTCTTTCTGGCATGCTTCGAATTTGTCCGACAGTTTTTGGTTGGTTTCAAAGGCTTCCATGAAATCACCGCGTCTCAACTCACGAACAAACTGCCGTGTCTTTAATGTGGCAATCTCCAATCGCTTGTTCACTTGGTCGAGGGCCACCAACTGATAATTCAGATTTTGACTTTCCTTGCGTCGGGCATCGTTTCCCGCCTGCAGAGTATCCAGCATGTCTAGTCGCTGTTCCTCTGTGGTTTCGGGCATGAGGGATGCCCAACTGAAGGACTCGTTTCCAGCCTTGTTAATGTCCTCTTGACGGATCATCTGTTCTACGGCCTCCTTGGTGGTCCAACACTTGGCTCGTTCTTCCTGGATTTGCTTCTCTTCCTCCTGTTGTGTGGTTTCTAATTGGCCCTGCAACATTTGAATCTTTTCTTGAAGGAGTCTGATCGATTCCTCTTCTTCTGCTGTCGAGTCCAGGATTGAATTCGAATGGACATTCACGTGGTCGTCTTCGTTTCTGGTAGTGGAATCTACCGTGGCCGCTGTACTGCCATCTTGATCCTGAACAGGAACAACTTTCTTCCCCTCCTGTTTCTCCAGCATTTTGGATAGTGGAATCACTTTCGAAGCAGGTGCAGGCACAGCTGGGTCGTTGGCTTTCTTGGCGCCCTTATAACTGGGAGCTGGAGAAGCCAAGGATACCAAGGTCGGCAGATCCAAGTTCTCTGCTTTACGGTTCAAGCGGCGATGATCATGATGATAGTCATCTTCTTCACCTTCCACGAGGGAGCATGTACTGATGGTACTGATGGTATGAGGGGTTGCAGGAAGACTGCGACTCATTTGTTCTTCTTCCATTTGGAGCCGTTGAATGGTCGTGACGACATCTCCCGAAGTGGTTCGCCGCTTCATGGCTTTAGGTGCTGGGACCGACACCAAGGACTTGGAGGACGACCGCGAGTACTCGGCAGCAGAGGCTCGGCGCAATCGAACTGCTCGCGCCTTTTCTCTTCGCATGGCTTCTTCGGTCTTTGGCACACCCATACCGCCAAGAGCCTGTTGATGACGAAAGGACTTCTCTTGCAACTTTTGGAGTGTCTTGAGTTCGCGTTTCAGATCCTTTTTGGACTTGTAGTGTTCGGAGTCGTCAAGACCGAATAGGCTACTTCGACTACTGTAATCTAAACTACGAGCACTTGAATCGGAAAACAAAGATTTGTCACTACTATGGGAATCGACAAGGCGGAGGGGAATACTCGAAGCCGCATCCACCAACCGCTTGCTAACCATCTTGACAGGATTTGTGCGGCTCCTGCGTTTCGACATGCCTTCGTAGATGACTACTAACTTAGTTCCTAGTGGAGAGGAGAGTAACAATACTGATCCCAAGTTCAGCTGTCTAGAATAGAAGTGAGGGTGGTTGTCGTATGGGAGCACTTTTGTCTACTTGTTATTTAGTAGTCGAGTGGGCTAGCGCTAGGTTATCTATCTATCTGTGCATGCAGTCTGAGGATTTTCCGATTTTGGTTCTTTCTGAGAGGTTTCCGGGCTTCATCGATAAAATCAAGGGCAAACTACTAGTAACTACTATTACTAGTAGAGTAGCTAAGCAAGAGTAAGACACTTGACTGGTACGATGTAGCGGTACATAAAAGTCTGGTGTATTCATGCACCCCGCTAATTATGATAATGATGGTGATATACAGTACCACTCAATACCGCATGGTTCAACGACTAAAAATGTCGTACTGTTAAATACAAGGTGTCGGAGTTTCTTAACTAATAATAGACTCATAGTACGTGGTATAGTACATTAGTACACCTTCTAGAAATATTGCGTTGTAGTATTAGCTACCGTACCAGAGTAAGACACTTGGCTGGCACAAGTCTGGTGTAAGTATGCACCCCGCTAATTATGAAAATAATGGTGAACCACTGTTTAAAGCGACCTACTGCATGAACGTTCTCGCTACGTCGTAGTAGTAATTATGTGGCTGGCAACAACGAAATGATAAACTAAACGGTGAAGTCACTGAAGTGGCATAGCCTCGCGAGTGTGTTCTCGGGCCTGGAACTTTCGCAACGCTTGGTCATATCGAAAAATTTAGCACGACTGGATTTATAAAGTGGGAAATACTTAAAGCCGGCGCGCGCGCAAAATGACACGCCCGGCTCCATTTTTCGAAAAGAGACATAATTTATGTCTCTTTTCGAAATCGGTTCATAAATAAAAAAAGCCCATAAACATGAACCTTTTCAACTGGCACTAAAAAAATCGGTTCATAAATCTTCGGCTTAATTGAAATCGGTTCATAAATCTAAAATCGGTTCATAACATGAACCGTTAAATAGAATCGGTTCATATTTTGAACGCATTTATGAACCGATTTATGAACCGATTATTTTGGCTCCTCTCGATGAAGGAGGCACATCATCACAATGCTAGACTAGTAGCTGTAGCAGCCTCCTCCGAGTGGAGGATCCAACTCAACAAACACAGAGCGAGAAGAATCATGTGCATGTTGCCTGCTGCTAACTAGTAGAGCAACAAACAGACGTTGCATCAAAGCAGCACCACTGCACAAGGGAGCCATGTCAGCCGATTGGCGAAACAGCAAAGCACGGAAGCTTTTGGAGAGTGAAATAAGGAACCGTAGCATTCCTTTTGAAAACAAGAAAATGGGATCAAAGGCAGTGTTCGAGAAATATAAAGCATGCGCAGAATTTCAAGGGATGACATATGACACAACATTTCAGAGACGGCTGGCGTCTCTTAGAAAGATTGTGAAAGAAACGGAGGAAGATGAGGGTGTTGAATGGGACACTAGCGGGGCCAAGGTCTTTTTGAAAGATTGCTTTGAGGATGGGGTTATACCACTCAGTTACCGTGGAACACTGACACCCCTAGAGGCCGCCCAAAAAATTTGGGATGAGCACTGTGCAGGCCAACCTGCTTTCGAGGGGATGGTCTTCAATTCGATTTTTAAACGGAGACTTGAATCAGTGGCAAAGAATCATGATTCCAAAAAGCTCCGGGCGGCTGACGATGAGAAAGCCTTCAAACAGTACCGAGCAAAATATCCTGTCTGATCTCACAATGATTTGGGAATGCCTCGTTGGGAAGGGTCCGAAGCAGAAAGATTGATGAAAAAAGACATCAATGAAGGAAAACATGCTGGCTTAAAACCAGAGGCATTTCGAGCCACACGGCCAGATGTCTTTGGCCTGACACCTCTTCCCATCTTCCGTGATCACATTTGTCAGGAGATAAAACTAAGGCGGTTTCATAATGTGCATGGCAAGGCGGTCGACAAGGGAATCACAAGCTGATAGTTACAATAACAAAATGTTCAGTTTGTTTTGAAACGACAACTTTAAATGTCAAAGAGTGGTTCTCCCATTTCCATTTTGTGCTGGACAATTGCAGCCACCGCCTCGAAACAACCTTGCAGTTTCTCTTTGCTGTGACGAAAACCAATGTTATTCATGCATTCAAATTCAGCAATCTTACCATTGAGTTTTTCCTGGCAACAACGTGCACGGCTCTTGAATTTGGAGACCTCTTTTGAGTCATATGAATTGGGCAAGCTAATCAGCTTTGGATGCCCTCTGTAACCCTTGTCAGCAATGACTTGCTTTCCCAGTCTTTTCAACTTTGTTCTCAGTCCTTTATGGGCAAAAATCTTGATGTCGTTCCAATCCCTTGCTTCGTGTGGACCACCTGT
>ENA-ORBV01010970-ORBV01010970.1-microbial-mat-metagenome-genome-assembly--contig:-NODE-10970-length-14350-cov-7.394031_pt1 | contig 14350 bp, 13 predicted proteins | sample MGYA00237777_ERZ505514 | MGnify/ENA primary metagenome ERZ505514 (study PRJEB26160, sample SAMN06269048) | microbial mat metagenome | isolation source: Oligotrophic lake microbial mat | place...
GTTCTAATCATCACAGATTTGGATAGCGTTATAGCCCCCGAAGAGAAATTAGACGACGCAACGCAGGCTTCCCAAGATCCGGGAACATCTGAGGACTCTAGGGCTGCACGTAATGGGGCTGGGCCATGTATGACGGACACATCTGGAGCGCATTCTGCCAACCAGACGTTGATAAAGTGGCTACCAAAGGAGCGAACAATTCAAGGCCTCCTGGATGCGCCGAGTACGTCCAAAATCCACCAGCGAACTCCTGACTCGCTGGCCAATATCCGTGTCGCATACCAGACTAGGCAGAAAGTGGAGACGGAATTTGCGGATCTGATGCTCGCTGGCCGCACGTTTGAAGAGGCGTTTGCATTTGAAAACCTGGACTACTGTCGACAGGAAATGGGCAAAGTGAGGCAGGCACTCAGACTCTGGACTGAGCGAAAAGATGAGAACCCTAGCCCAAGACAGATCATTGAGCGGATCCACGAAAGAGTGAAAGGTTCCTACTTTGACAAGACCGAGTTTGCTCTCAACTTGATGATGATGGAAGGCTGGAGGACTCCAGCATACATCGACGAAGGCCTTCAGTGGCTGGAGGCGGAACTGAAACCCGCAGTGCCAGATTTGATTCAGCCCGCATTGACCAGCATTGAGGAGGGTACATCATGACCAGAAGGGCCGATAAACCCGACACTTCTGCGGACATTGAACTCCGAGAGTGTCTGAGTGATTCGCCGAGAAGAAGTTTCGTAATGATCGCTGGCGCAGGCTCAGGAAAGACGACTTCACTCATCAAGGCGCTGGACCATTTCGGTAGGCTCAACGGGGATCAGTTTCGTCGTCGCGGGCAAAAGGTTGCTTGCATTACATACACCGAAGTCGCCGTTGAGGAGATATTCTCGGATGTGGAGAGGCACCCTCTCTTCCATGTATCCACGATTCACAGCTTTTTATGGGAGTTGATCAAGCCCTTTCAGAATGACATCCGCGATTGGGTTCGACAGCGCATCTGCGAGAAGCTTGCTGAGTTGGATGAGGCGTACAAGAACTATGGCCCTCGAACGCACGAAAGCACCAGAGTTGCCAACAGGCAGGACGCTGTTCGGCTTGGTGCGCAACTCCCAAAGATAGATGCGGTCAGATCCTTTTCATATGAGATGAAGAGCGACTATTTAAAGGGTCTTCTCGGGCATGATGACATCATTCGAATGGGGCCTGAACTCATTGAGAAATTTCCACTGTTGGGCGCTTTGCTCGCCGGCAGGTTTCCGCTAGTTTTTGTCGACGAAAGTCAGGATACATTTCCCAAGTTTGTTGCGGCATTGAAGACAACGGAACGAAACTCAAAAGGTAAGCTGTCCCTTGGATTCTTTGGTGATCCCATGCAGAAGATCTATGAAACGGGTATAGGAGACATTGAGGAGGAAGAGGGTTGGAGAAGAATTACCAAGTCGGAGAACTTCCGATCGTCGAGTGCTGTTCTTGGGGTCATCAATCGCATACGTGCTAAGGGAGACAGTGTAACGCAGGTTTCTGGAATTTCTTTAGGAGGCGATCCGCCCGTTGGCGATGCGAGAATCTTCGTCCTGCCGGCGACCGATAGAAGAGCCCATTTCATTGATGAAGTCAGGGCTTGGATGGCACAGAGGAATGAATCTCCTGAGTGGATAGATCGTTCCCGCGACTCGGACACAAAGATTCTTGTCATTGTGCATCAGATGGCCGCTCGACAACTCGGTTTTCACTCGCTTTATGTGGCGTTCAATCGTGGGGCACCGGAATCGTTTAAGAATGGTTTTAGCCAGGGGGATGGCTGGCCCTTGGCTCCGTTTAGAAATACTCTATTGCCTCTGGTCGATGCCTTCCAGCGGGACAACCAGTTCGATGTTATGTCGTTGCTTCGGGTTAATTGTCCGCGACTTCAGCCTGATGTGATAAAGGACAGTGGAACAAGCCTTGGCCCGACGTTGGCGGAGTTGCAGACGCAGGTGGCTGAGTTGAGCAGGCTACTTTCACGAGAGGGAATATCCAGCGTACTTAATGTGTTAGATTATGTTCGCGTAAAGCGCATTGTTGATTTAGATCAGCGACTTCTTGCCTATCTTGAGGAACATAGCCAGCGGGTCGACACGGAAAGTAGTTCGACATCAGGTGAACCCACTTCTATTGGTTCTGAAAAAAATGCGGATGCAACCGATTCAGCTAAGGAGCGATCTGCTATCCGTGCCTATTTTGATTGTCCTGCTGCAGAGATATGGAATTATCAAACATACATCAATGATGAAACCCTGTACTCCACTCAACATGGAGTAAAAGGGGCGGAGTTTCAGCGAGTTCTTGTAGTGCTTGATGACGAGGAAGGCAAGTACAATCTCTACTCCTATGATGGCTTTTTCGGCATCAAGGAACCACCAAAGAAGAAGATGTCCGAGAAAGACGAGGAGAGTGCCAGGCGCACCGTTGATCGCACACGGAGACTTTTTTATGTCAGTTGCTCCAGGGCAATAAAGGATCTCGCTGTAATTCTGTTTACACCAAAGCCGGAAGTTGCTCGAGTCGCCGTGTTGCAGTCTGGTATTTTTCCGGAGGATTGCGTTCAGGTGGACAACGATCTCTTGACCAAGTCGGCAAGACCCGTGAATCGCTCTACGGCATCTTCAATTACACATCTCGACGCAGGCCAAGCGGTCATGCCAGCATGATCTGTTTGGTGGCAAAGCGGAGGTCCGACGTCTGCCATCGGGTGGTGGAGGATCACATCGTCGATAGGACCCGGCACCACGCATTCCCTGCCGAAGTTTGAATCGTTCACGACTCGACCAGCAGCTCGACATGCAGCAGTGACTGTGCTCCGGCGCTGGCGTTCAGGAGCTGATACGTCACCCAGAAGGTGTCCGGCAGGTGGACCTCGAGGCCCTGGTGGAGCACGTCGGGCGTTCGTGCGTCATCCCCGAGGGAGCTGGCGGTCAGCTCAAGGTGCCAGCAGCTCGAGACGGGGTTGCCGGCGTAGACGCGCACCCGGTAGAGCGCGCCCGGATCCTCGCCTGGCAGAAGCCCGTGCCCCCTGGCGTAAATGCTCCGGAGCCGGACGGCTCGAGGCAGGCAGATCCGCTGGACGTGCCCGGTCCCTTCCTCACCCTCACTGGTCAGAGCACGAAACATCACCCGCACCGGATTCAGCATTTCCACTCCCAGCTCCCGCCAGCGTTTACCTTCAGGCGAACGACCGCTCGTCGATCGCCGCTTGAGCTCGAGAAAACCCGATGGCACCCCGGCCCGCCGAACCGACGCGCAAACTCGACGGGATTGAGTCCCCTCACGGGCGGCTGCGCACTTCCGAGCGCGGGGGCTCGAGCCGGACCGGGGGCCACCGAAAACGAACGGTTTACTGGTCGCTGTCCAGCCATATCCGATATACAGCGTCCTGGACCTGGGTGAATCCGAGGGTGATCGTGGTCCCGGCGGCCGTAAATTCCGTAAGTTCCAGCCCTGCCCCCGTAACAGCTCTGTAAAGGGATAGTATGATGCGGTGAGCTAGAATGTGCGTGAGGCAGGGCGTCGGAATGATGGGTGGTGGGGAGATACAGGCAGGGCGGAGTGGCGCGAAAGTGCGCTCGGCCTCAGGCCGCGGCGGCTGAGGACTCCAGGCGCCCGGCATGTTCCCAGGGCGTGAGCACGGCATCGGGTTCGCGGATTGCTTGCTCGAGGCAGGCCTTCACGTACGAGGCAGGCTCGATCCCGGAGAGTTTCGCCGATTCGAACAGCGAATAGAAAACGGCCGTTACCAGCAGGCCCCGCTCCGAGTGGCTGCCGTACGAATTCTTTCGACTCACGACCGGGCCTCTGAGCGAACGCTCCGATTTGTTATTGTCAAGGTCGAACGACGGCTCGGTCAGGAACACGGTGAACGCAGGCCAATGGTTGCTCAGATAGCGCTTGGCCTTCTCGAACTCGCTTTGCGGCAACGCATGGCGGACCGCGAGGAACGCTTCGATCTCGGCCACGATGGGAGCCGAGTGCACGGGGCGCAGCTGAGCTCTGGCCTCGAGCAGCTGATAATGGAGCACCTCGAGCGGCGCCAGGGGTCCCGCCCGCTCGAGAGCCAGCTTCTGGGCTTCATCTTCGACCGCATACAGCTTTCGGATGAGGTGCAGGATCGCGCGGGTCGGCTCCACGAAGGTTTTCTCGAAGGGGAGAAACATCCGCCTGGCGTGGCTCCAGCATAAGCCGATCTGGATCGGCAGCGGGGTCATGGGAGACATGAGCTTTTTGCTGGTGCCGACCAGAGAGCCGCACGGGTGGAGGAAGTGGGCATATTCGCGGGTGGAGTTCGCCCCTCCATTCTGGGGCAGGGCGCTGTAAGAGGCGAGGCCATCACACTGAAGACCGCCTTCGAATCCCAGGAGGAGCTGCCGGGAGATGAGGGCGGAACGGGAGTCGGCGAAGGTATACCAGACGGCGTCGGGAGCGCTCAGGCTCCACATGTACCAGGCCTTCGTGCCCTGGCCGCCAAACAGGGGCCAGGGGGTCTCGTCTCCGAACAGCTGTTCCCGGGTCATCAGGGAGCGCTTGATTTCGGCCCAGGTCGGAACGAGGTACTGAGCGGCGGCGAAGAGCTGATCGAAGAGTGTCTGAACCGAGACTACGAGCCCCATGCGCGCGTAACGATGGCGCAGACGCTCGAGCGGGGTATGCTCGAGATAGCGGGCGGAGGCGACATCGAGTGCAAAGTCGATCGAGTAGCGTCCACCGCGGATGAGTTTGGAGGGACCGGGAGCAGTTTCGATGGTGCAGCCGTTGTTGCACCCGACCTTTTCCTGGAGATGACGTTTGAGGACAATACGTGCGGGAACGATATCGATCTCGAAGCTGACCTCACACTGATCCTTCATGGTACGCAGTGGGCGTCCGCATTTGGGACAGATCCGGTCCGGGTCATCAAAGGAGTGAGGGACATCGACGATGGGAAGCTGGGGCTGCGGTGTGGGTCCATGCCCTTTTTGTTTTTTCCGGGTCTTGTCCTTCGGGTCCTGGCCCTCCGGAGCATCTTTCGATGCCCCATCGGAGGATGCCGGGTCGTCCACACGACGCTCAGAGGAGCGACCGAAGAGCTTCTCATTCAAGGCATTGATACGTTGCTGCAGCGCGAACAGTTCCTGTTGAATGGCTTCGATGTGGGCTTCCCCACGCAAGCGCGCATTTTCTTCACGCGAGGCTTTGAGTTCCTTAAGTAGCTTCCCAGTCATCTCCTCGTAGAAGGAGACGAGCTGCTTGAGGAGCTCCGGATCATTGATGTGAGCGACATCTCTCATGGATACTAATAAAGCATATTCGTGCCATTTCATGCAACGATATTCGGCTTGAATTCCCTCGGAGATAGCTCAATCTTACCAACGCACGAGCTTCCTTCAAAGAAGAGCTGTAGCTCGCTGAGCGTCAACTCATACGGATCATTCTGACTCCTGAAGAGAGGGGCAAAAAGTCCCTTCTCGAGACGTTTATAATACAGAAGAAGACCTGTTCCATCCCAGAGGAGCGCCTTGGCTCTGCGTCGATTCTTTCCGATAAACAGGAAAATATCGCCACTCAATGGATTTCCCTTCAACTCGTTACGGATCAGGGCATACAAGCCATCGAACCCCAGGCGCATGTCTGCCGGCTTCACATACACGAAGGCGCGAATGTTGCGCGTGGAGCCGATCATGACAGCTTCTCTATAAGCTGGATGAGGAGGGTCGGATCCAGACCTTCGATCCGCCAACCACCAGGACTGACCAGGCTCAAGCCTCCGTCGAACCCCGAGTCGGGTCGGGTCACCACTGATGTCGCGGGTAAGGTGGACTGCGTCGCGGCGGGCGTTGAGATTGGGGCAAACGCCCCGGGCTGGAGGGGACCCATGTGCGGACGGTCATCGACCACCCGCACCGGACGGAAGCTCGACTCAGGAAATCGGCGCGACCACTCGCAGAGCTGGACGGGGTGGAGTCCCAACACCTTGGCCACATCCGTTGCCAGCGCTCCTTCGCGCCTGCGACCACGCCAGTACGCGGCCACCCTCGCCTTGAGTCCATCGGAATATCGATACCGCCCCCCCGGGGACCTCGTGTCTTGCACTGCCAGAGCCAGAACAGTACCTTCGTCGCTCATGCTCGTCCTCCTATGCCAGAGTTAGACCCTCAGCATAGCAGGACAATCAGTGGCTGTTACGGGGGGAGGGCTGGAACTTACGACCTGGTGTTAGCGATGGCCTGGAACCGCCGAAATGTGATGAATAGCGCGGCAAGGCATCGGCGTAGGTGTGGTCGGCTCGGAGAGTAAGGCTACTGGCTAGGAGAAGAGAAGGTGCCGGTATTGAGCGAGGGAATTGTCGTCGAGGTCATCGGGATCGGCGTTTTCGGGTAGCAGGACGATGTGGACGAGATGATGAGTCTCGAGAGACTGTTTGAGGCGGTAGGCGGCCTGAACTCCCGGGAGATCACCGTCCATCATGAGGATGATTCTGGGAGTGGTGCAAAGCATCTGCCTCTGAGCGTGGGAGAGGTGAGTGCCCATGAGAGCGACGGCGGGGATCTGTAGTTGAGCCAGGCGCATGACGGCCCAGGGGCATTCGACGAGGAAGCAGGCCTGGCTGCGCCAGGGCGCGATGCGATGGAAGTTAAAGAGGAGTTCCGCGGCGGGGAGGGCCTTTGGGAACTTCCATTTACCGTGGGAGAGGGCTTTGATGGGATCGAGAGTTCTCCCGGCGTATCCGAGGGGCTTTCCGGTGGGATCGAAGAGCCGGATGGCGATGCAGCCGTTCAACCAACCCGGCTTGAGGTATTCGCCGGTTTCGAAGGCTTGAGCGGTGAAGGGTGAGATGCGCTTTTCACGAAGGAATGGCGAATCATGCCTGAGCGGGAGGGTCTTGAGAAAGGGACGAAATGGGGAGGGAGTGACGTTCGAGACGTTTGTGAGCAATGGTTGAGAGGGAGCTTGGGCCAGGCGGGCGAGGTAGAGTGCGGTCTGGTGGTAGGAGCAGGCATCGAGTTTTTTGACGAAGTCGATGAGGTCGCCGCCGGTGTGGCAGGCGGTAAAGCAGCGCCAGAGATTTTTGGAGCGGCTGATGACGAAGGCGTTTGGATTGTTGCCTTTGTGCAGGGGGCAGGGCCCGACGAGAGAATCGCCGCGCTGTTTGAAGGAGCCGATGAGGCCATGGGCGAACAGGACCTGCTCGAAGGAGACAGCGCGTTTAAGGCGCTGAAAATCGAGGGAGAGTTGTGACATAAACGCCTCCCGGGAGCGCCCCGGGGAGTCCCCGGGGAGCACGGCGTTGAGATGATGGAGAGGAGAAGGGGGCGACGCGGTCAGTCGCGTTTTCTGGGGGTGCGGGACTTTTCCTTACGGGCGGAGCGCTCTCGGGCTTCTTTGAGGCGGAAGGAGTCGGCGTCGATCTGTACGATCTCGGCTTTGTGGACGAGGCGATCGACGAGGGTGACCACGCAGGAGGCGTTGGGAAAGACTTCATTCCATTCGGCGAACGGCTTATTGGTGGTCAGGAGAATGGAGCCTTTGCCATATCGTCTGGAGACGATCTCGAAGAGGAGATCGGCGTGGCGGTGGTTATAGGACAGATAGCCTACCTCATCGATGCAGAGCAGCCTGGGAGCGGTGAGGGCTTTGAGCTTGCGGTTCAGGGCTGAGGCCGAGTCCTTCTCGGCGAGATCATTGAGGAGAGCGGAGGCATTGGTAAACAGGCAGGTATGTCCTTTGAGGACAGCCTGATAGGCCAGGTTGAGCATGAGCATGGTCTTACCGGTGCCGTTGGGACCCACAAAGACCCCGTTGGCGGGCTCGTCCATGAACTCGAGGGAGAAGAGCTCGTCGAGGATGTCGCGATCGATCTTTTTTGGCCAGGTCCAGTCGAAGTCAGCCATATGCTTGAAACGCCCGAGGTGGGCCTTTTGCAGCCGGCGCTCTAAAGAGCGCTGGCTCCGGAAGGCCTCCTCGATTTGGATGAGGTTTTCTGGCCAGGCCTGGTCCTGGAAGTCATTCCAGTGCTCGAGCAGGCCGAGGAGGCCGAGCTTTCGCGCCCGTCCTTTGAGGGCATCAATGCTTTGAGTTGTTGGATTCATCGTCTTTCTCCTGGGTAAGCTGATCATAGGAACGCAGGTCATGGGGGCGAACAGAGAGCTCGCGGACGCGTTTGTTGTCGGGCAGGGCGACGGGGATTGGTGGAGGTTGCCCACTCTCTTGCCGACGTTTCTCTATGATCTGGCGAACGGCATGGATATGGGGGGTGTCGCTGGCGATGGCCTGGGCGACGGCCGCTTCCAGCTCCGCGGGACCGTAGGATTCGAGCAGGCGTAGGAGAGCGGCGGTGGCGCTCCCGAGAGGCAGGCCGCGTTCCGCCAGGCATGCGAGGAGGTCGCGCGTAACGGGGACCGCGCGGGCAAGGTGATCGAGCCCCCGCTGTGCGCGAGCCTGCTGTTTGCGTTCGGCCAGGGCTAAGATGTGCTCGGGGTGCTCAGCCTGCTGGTCGCGATCGTAGGAGCGTGGATGGGTGGCGAGCAGAGTGGATTTGTCGAGGATGCGCACAGATGTCTGGTTTGCCAGGACGACCAGGGTGCGGCGGACATGGGTATGAGGAATGGAATAGTCATTGAGATCGAAACGGACATAGGGAGTTTTACCGACAGAAACCTCCACACGGTCGTCGGTGGGGAAGGCATCGGAGGGCAACGGGAGCAGACGGGAGCGCTCGCGCTCGAAGGCTTGATGGACGGTGAGGGTCGCGTCCTCCGGGCATTTGCGTTCTGAGGCCTGGGTGAGACACCAGGCATTGGCCTGTGCGTTGAGGTCGTCGATGTCAGAGAAGGTGCGGGCGGCGAAGAAGGCGTCGCGGATATAACGGATGGCCCGCTCAACCCGGCCTTTCTCGTTGCCCCGGGCGACGGCGACCGGTCTGGGCTCGTAATGGTAGTGATTGGCGAACGCAATGAGCGTCGGGTTGAAGCGGATGAGTGCGCCCTGGCGCTCGAGGACAGCACTTTTCAGGTTATCGTAGAGCAGGACTCTGGCACAGCCGCCGAACGATTCGAAAGCCTGCTGATGTCCCGCCAGAAAACAGCTCATGGACTGGCCGAAGTAAAAGCGCAGGAAGATCTGGCGGGAGTAGCTCAAGACCATGACAAAGGCCCAGAGGGTGCGGAGGGCACGGCCGACCCTGAGCTTGCCGAAATGAGCCCAGTCGACCTGAGCCTGCTCGCCGGGGAGGGTACGCAGCCGGAAGTAGGCCTCGGGGGTAGGGCGGGGCCGATAACGGGCGACGATGCCGCGGAAGTGATCCGGCTTTCCCGAATAACCACGCTCTTTGACCATGTCATGGAGCCGTTTGGCCGTCAACTGCGGGTGCCGCTTGAGCGTCTCGAGGATGAAGGGCAGGTAGGGCGTGACCATTGAGGGGCGAGTGGCGAGGGTATGAGGCTGAACGCCGTTCTGGCTCAGGACCCGGGTCACAGTCTCATGGTGCACGCCGAGGGTAGTGGCAATCGTGCCGGGTGGCCACTTGTCGACGTAATGGTGGCGAAGGATGTTCGCCTCGGTTTCATCTGGGATCATCAGGTGTCTCCTCTGTTTGTTTACGGGGAACGAACACGCTGCTCAGGCGGCTTTTGTCGACGCGGTGGCAGAAAGCGTTGGCGCACCAGGAATCCACAGGAGGTACCGCAAAAGTGACAGCGCAGAGGCGGAGCCTTTGGACCGGTTCCCACCAGAATCGGCGTCCGAAGCGGGCCGTTCTCGCTCACCTGGGGGGTGGGCGCGGTAGCCTCGAACGTGAAAGTCTGGGTGAGCGTCTGGTCAGGCTGCAGTTGAGCGCTTGAGTGATCCGGAGCCGGAACCGCATGGAGGGGGAGCGCGTCCGGAGGAATCTCCGCCGGAACCTGCTCCTGAGCATCTGGGATGGAGGATGGGACACCGGAGGACCGGGGGGGAGCATGATGCGTCATCTTGCGCTCGAGATAGGTTTGTTGGCGGGCGGCATGATTACTTCTACCGGCAGGCGTGCGCTGATAGCGGGCACCGGCGGAATGGACGGACTCACGCCGGGCTTTAGCGGCGCAACCCCCGGCACAGTAGATGTTTCCGCGATCGCATGGCGAGCAGATGACCACCTGGCAACGACAGCGGGCGCATAGATAGAATCGGGAAGCTGGGGGTGTCGTGGAAAGTCCAGGACTGGACAACCACGGCGAGTTCGGCGATACTGCCGATCAAGGACGTTGTCCAGTAATGCCGTGCAATGTCCCATGAAGCCCGGGTGGTTACGTCACCCGGGCTTCGCCATTTCTGGCTCTGGGATGCATACCTGAACCACTATCATAACTGCAAGAATCTGCCGCGGGCGGGAGGACGTGGACGATGCGTCCCGATTGAGGAGCCCCAATCGATCTCTGCCGATGCTCTTATGCGCTATTCACCGGATTTACGCGGATCTCTGGCATCGTTGACACCATGAGATGTGGAGGATAGATCCGCAACATGGGTCCTTTCGTTCGCGCATGTGATTCCATGAAGTACTCCTCCAGGCACCCAGTACATCCGATGCCTTCCCCCGGACGGTCCGAAAATGCATCCCAGAAGCGGGATATCCATACTGCCAACATCACACATAAGCATCTCATTATACTGTAATATTTTCAAGTATATACAAGACGCAATGGTGCAATCATTTCTATCGTGAACTCATCCATTTCATCCGATACTCAAATCAACGGATTCCATCGCCGTACGGGTACGAGCCGCCGCTTCATGATTCGAGAGGGCCAAAACGCTCTCCGGAGGATTCGGTATGAAAGGTCTTCAGGATGTCATTGCAGCATCCTTTCTCCGGCTCATCCAGACGTAGGACAGCTGCCATCCTGTTGCGTGTCGGCCCGGCGCCGCGAAGCCTACCGCTTCGGGGAGGGCTGGGCCTGACCGTGCTCGCGAGAAGGAGGGGACGATGGAATCTGACGCAAATACGCTCCTCAATAAGGAGCTTCAAGGACCTCGACTTCGGTTGGTCAAATACTGCCGCAGACATGGCCCCCCGGAGCTGGCGTAGGATCTGGCTCACCAGATCCTGCTCGAGCTCCTGCAGCAATGGCGTGCTCAGGGCCATAAACCAGAGCGGGGTGTGCCTGCGGTGACAAAAACGATGACCCGGGCCAGAGATGAAACACTGACGATGGGCCATGAGCCCGAGTGGGGTTCGCCTATGGTGACGGGGCTGGCCTTCGTGATTGCACGAAGGCGATGCCTGGACGCCTTGAGGTCCCAATACCGTACCCCGTTGACTCGGGACTTTCTGGACATCGCCGGGCTGGAGGGGCTCCCGGACACCGCCTGGGCGGAGCCCCTGGAAGGGCTGATCGAGCTGGACGCCCTGCTGAGCGGCTGTCATCCCCGGGACTCCTACAACGTGTCCCTGGCGCTCAGGCGCCTGCTTCACCGGGAGAGCTACGACGAGATCACCTTGAGCTCAGGGCTGCCTCGAGGCGCGGCTCGAGTCCGGGTTCACCGGGGTTACCGCACCTTGCGCGCCCGGCTCCAACGGCGCCAGTAGTGCATCTCACACGCCCGTCCCGGGTGGCTCCGATTCCTCCTCCGCCTTCACGTGTCGCTCCCGGGAATGGGTCCTCACCATCCCTTCTTAACTTCCTCCTCCGCCTTCACCGCTTGCTCCCTCGCCCCTGGCCCCGGCAGGCCCGAAAGGCCACCCTGCTGAGTCGCACTCCGATCGCGCATACGCCAGACCGGAGCGTCTCGAGCAGCGTGGTGCAGTGAGCCCTCGAGTGGGGAGCCGAGTATCCAACTGGAACGCCGCTGCCCTGCGTTGTGACGCCCTCCTTCCTTCTCGCGCTCCTGTTGCCCTTCGTCGATGCCGCGCCGCCTGTTCACGATGTCTGCCTCGGGCTCAGGCGCACTCCCTCTGTCCTCTGCCTCAGATGAGCGGTCCTTATTTCACAGATGCGCTGCCCTTCGTCACAGCTGCGCTGCCTGTTCACGATGTCTGCCTCGGGCTCAGGCGCACACCCTCTGTCCTCTGCCTCAGATGAGCGGTCCTTATTTCACAGATGCGCTGCCGGTCATCGCAGCTGCGCTGCCCCCGATCGATGGCTGCCTGCGGCTCAGGCGCACACCCTCTTCCCCTTGTCCATGTCGCCCTGCCCGGTGTGAATGTCCTGCGCCGCCCCCCTGCATTTTCTGCTCAAGCCGGCCGCCCCCGGTGCCGATCTCCCGGTATGTCTCTGTCTCGTACCGCTTCGAACGTGGACGGTTGGAATCTGCCCGTCCATCCCGCCTCGAGGCCCCTCCTGGAGTGCCCCTGGAAGGCAGGTACGGACACACACCCTCGACTTCTCATCCGAAGGAGCTCGCCCATGTCCGACCGCATCGACAGCACAGCCCTCTCCGCCGCCGTAGACCAGGCAACCGTCAAGCTCAGCGAGATCGAGGTCTTGCTCTCCCCGTTCCTCGAGCTCATCGACGAACAGACCCGCGCCTCCCAGCTGCGGCCCAGGGATGGATTCCAGGAGGCCATTCAAACCTCCATCCGCGCTCTCGAGGACTTCCCCACCGTGGCCCAGGTCGCCGGCTTCGAGCAAGAGGCGGTGCTCGAGGACGTGAACAACGTCGAAGCGCTCAAGCCGCTGGTTGAGCGGATGAACGAGCTGGCGCAGCGGCTGTCCGACAGCCGGCTGGTGTGGCTGTCGCAGGCCTTCGCGCCGAGCCTGGTCCTCTACCAGGTGGCCAGGGGACTGCTGCGGACCACCCCGGGCCTTCGCGCAGTGGTCGATCCGCTCTCCGCCCTCTTCCCCGGCAAGAAGGGGTCTCCCACCTCCTCAAGTGAATCCGAGGGCGGCTGACCGCCAGCGCGCATGCCTCAAACAACGCCTCGAGCACCCCCTACCCGGAGGACGTCCTCGCTAAGCAGGTGGGCGACCAGGCGCCGGCCCTCGTAAAGGGAGCCGAGCACCTGCAAGGAGCGCCGGCTCCGTGCGTTGTGAGGCCTGCCGACCCCTCGCGCGCTCCTGCTGCCCTTTCTCGATGTCGCGCTGCGCGCTCACGAAGTCCGCGCGCCCTATTTCGATCTCGGACATTGGCATCGGCGCGGATCGTCTGCCCTTTTTCGATGTCCGCCTGCCCTTTTTCGATCTCGGACCTCGGCATCGGCGCTGATCGTCTGCCCTTTATCGGAGTCCGCCCGCCCCTGGTCGATGTCGGACATTGGCATCGGCGATGATCGTCTGCCCTTCCTGGTAGCTGACCCCATGTGCTGACAACCGTCAGTCCCTTCCCGTCAGTCCCTTCCCGTCAGTCCCTTCCCGTCAGTCCCTTCCCGTCAGTCCCTTCCTGTCAGCAGCTGCATCGCGCGGCCAGCCGGCGGACCGATCCCGGCAGCAGGCACCTCGAGCCCCAGGCCGACAAGCTCCCTCCCTTCGAGGCGGATCATACACATGGTATGTCATTCCTGACGCATCATGCAGATTGTATGGCGTTCGATCCGCCCCGTATGATCCATGCTCGAGCCACTGGCGTTGGAACACCCGATCGACGCTCACGTCCGCCACCGAAAGAGCGCCCCGCCCTCAGACTCATCGTCGCTCGCGCCCCTGATATCCTATAAATAGGAGCTTTGCAGTGGGTAGCCTCGAAGGCTACTGTCCTTGTGATCCTCTTGCAACGCGATTGAGTCCCTGAATCGGTGAATGGCACGGCCGTTGCATTCTAAGAAAACATGCTGACCATACATGCGGGACGATGACTCGGAATCAATGGCGGTCACTCCGTTGATAAAGTTCATCCAGATGTGCCGATAATATCAGCCATATAAGGCCTCTCTATCGCCGTGATGGGAGGCAAAAATCCAGGATCCAAACGGATACTCCAGGAGAAGCCATGAAGCTCGTTACGAATATGATCTCGCTCTTTCTGCTCCCGATGACCCTGATCTCCACGATGGCGTTCGCGGCGGATTCCAAGCTCTACTCCGGCACGCTGTGCCAGAGCATCAGCAACAGCACCAGCGTCATTCACCAGGATGGAGTCGTGTACAACAAGTCCACGTCGATTCAGTCGGTTGACTGCGGTGTGGCACGGGATGCGGCCAGCTCCTCCGCCATCACCGTATATGCCATCGACCAGAACTACGGTGACAACGTGAGATGCTATGCCTCGAGCATCAAGCAAGGCACGGCGTTTGTCGGATGGTGGTCCACCACGGGGAGCTCGAGTGGCACCAACTCAGCCCCGCAGACGCTCTCACTGCGAACCGTCACCGGGGACAGCACGTCGTACCTGGACATCACGTGTCAGATTCCCGCCCAATACAGTGGGGCGA
>ENA-ORBV01010973-ORBV01010973.1-microbial-mat-metagenome-genome-assembly--contig:-NODE-10973-length-14346-cov-13.409139_pt1 | contig 14346 bp, 10 predicted proteins | sample MGYA00237777_ERZ505514 | MGnify/ENA primary metagenome ERZ505514 (study PRJEB26160, sample SAMN06269048) | microbial mat metagenome | isolation source: Oligotrophic lake microbial mat | place...
CCATGATCACCATTCCCGTCATCCGCTGGGGCCAGAATTATGAGAGCCTCGAAACTGAAACGATCAAGCATTTCATCACCGGCGAGCCTGTCGCCAAACTGGGCATGAGTAATGCCGGCCTTGTCGCGCGGGATATGAAGAAGGCTCAGCGGGCGCGCGATGTGCTTCGAGAGATTCCCATCAGCGAACTGATTCTGATGATGAAGAAAGCGGGCGAGCTTTATCTGAGTGCTGACCTGCCGCTGGGCGACGGCATGCAGTCGCCTGATGATTTCGTCAAGCAGCAATCGGCTTCCACCGGTCTGCCTCATCACCTGGCCAAGGGGAACATGACGAAAAATCATTTCGTCCTTTCCAACATGGATCGCATTCTCGATTGCCTCACGCGTGGCTTGGATCCCGCCATCCTCACGCGCGGCTACGGCGATGAAGGGCGCGGCGTCACCGTCTCCTATCAAGCCAACTCGCCCGTGCTGGGCATGGTGCTGCCTAGCAATTCGCCGGGCGTTCATACGCTCTGGCTGCCGGTTGTGGCGATGCAGATCGGCTTGGTGATGAAGCCCGGCTCGCAGGAACCGTGGACGCCTTACCGCATGATGGCGGCATTCTTTGCAGCAGGTATTCCGCGCGAGGCGATTTCAATTTATCCCGGTCATGCAGATGTCGGCGGCGAAGTTGCTGCACGCTGCGGCCGAGTCATGCTCTTTGGCGGCGCCTCAACCATCGACAAATACCGTGGCAATCCCGGTGTGCAGGTGCATGGCCCGGGCTATTCCAAAATTCTCATTGGCGATGACAAGGTCGATCAGTGGGAAAAATATATCGACGTCATCGCTGACTCGATCTATCTCAACAGCGGCCGCGGCTGCATCAATTGCTCGGGCGTCTGGGCGTCAAGGCACACCGAAGAAATCGCGCAGGCACTGGCGGAGAAACTCGGGCCGATCGCGCCGCTGCCGCCTGAAGATCCCAACGCGAAACTGGCTGCGTTTACGGTTGCCGGTCAGCCGCAGGCCATTAATGAATCGCTGCTTCAGATGTGCAAGGAATCAGGCGTCACCGACATGACTGCGAAGTTTGGCCAGCGGCTGGTTGAACTCGAACACTCCGCCTACCTGCGGCCATGGATCGTGCATTGCAACACGCCCGATGTGCAGATCGCCAATAAGGAATATATGTTCCCGTTCACATCGGTGGTGAAGTGTGCGCAGTCGGAAATGATCAGCAAGATCGGGCCGACGCTGGTAGGCACGGTGATTTCTGAAGATGAAAAGTGGTCGCAGGAACTGCTCGGTGCGACGCAAATTGATCGCTTGAACCTTGGGGCGATTCCGACGATCAAGCTCGACTGGCTTCAGCCGCACGAAGGGAACATTGTGGATTTCCTGTTCCGAGCGCGGGCGGTTCAGATGCCTGCGGTCAGTGCGTGATTTTTGATCGTGTCAATACGTCGGCCCGCATCGATAGTGCATTAGCACATCGTCGCCGATACGGCTGACCCCTTTGAGCTTCAGCGCTTTGGCGCTTTGCATTCTGCGGATGATGTTGCCGGTGGCGGGGGCGATGCCTTGCGGGTCGCCCAGCAGCTTCGGGCCGACGAAGATCATCGCTTCATCGACGACATCTTCTGCGAAGAGACTGCCGATGACGGTGCCGCCGCCTTCGACCATGATGTTGGTCGCGTCGTGTTTCGCTGCCAGATGTTTGAGCAGGGGGCGCAAGGCGAATCGTCCGCCATCGACTTCTTTCACAGGTAGCGCGAGAAACTCTACGCCACGCTCTTCGAGTTCGATCATTCGCTTGGGGCGAGCATCGAGAATTTCCGATCGTGCGCCGATGGTGATGGGCGGACCATTCTTGCGATGCAGCGATCGCACAAGCTGATGATCAAGGGTAAGTTTGAGCGTGGGATCAATGACGACTCGCCGGGCCATGCGCTTCACTTTCACATCGCGTGCAGTGAGCATCGGATCATCCTGCATGACAGTGCCGATGCCGACGATGATGGCATCAACGCGAGCGCGCACTTCATGAGCGATGTGCCGACTGTCTTCGTTACTGATCCACTTGCTGTCGCCGGTGCGGGTGGCGATATTCCCGTCAACGGTCTGAGCCCACTTGACGATGACCCAGGGCACGCCGGTTTTGAGCCTCTTGAAAAACGGCTGATTCAGTTCGCGGGCCTGCTCTTCGCAAAGGCCGGTTTCCACAGCGATCTTGGCCTTTTTCAGCTTGGTGAAGCCTGCGCCATTGACCTTGGGAAATGGATCGCGCATGGCGGCAATGACCCTGCCGACATTCGCTTCAATCAGCGCATCGACACATGGCGGTGTCTTGCCGGTGTGAGCGCAAGGCTCAAGCGTCACATAAACATCAGCCCCGGCGACTTTGTGGCCGGCCTTTTTGCAAGCCGCGAGCGCTTCGATTTCTGCATGCGGGCCGCCGAATTGTTTGTGATAGCCTTCGCCCAGAATTTTGTCGCCGCGTGCGATGACGCAGCCGACCATCGGATTGGGTTCGACGATGCCCTGGCCACGCGCTGCCAGTTTCAAGGCGCGCTGCATGTGGGCTTCAATGACGGGCGAAGATTTGGGGCGTGCACTCATCGGCGGAAAGATACCGAGAGTTCTGCGATACGCAAGGCAGAGCGGAAAGATTAAGACAGAAGGCGATTACTTATTACTTAATACTTATTCCTTAATGGTTATATCGAGCCTTACTCTTGCGACCTCCACAGGCGTTCGATCGCCAGTCCGAAATAGCTGTTAAGTAATAAGCATTAAGTAATAAATAATCGGCTTTTCTCAGTGAGCGATGCCGCCTTCTTCGATGGTGGCCAGCACGGTCGGCGTGGTGTTGCCGTTCATGCCCTCGGCTATTTCGGAAATGGTGGTGCGATCCAGTTCGTGACGCATCGAGTGAGCGACGCGGTTGCAAGCCTTGCGAAGCTGATCGATCGGATTCGATAGGCCGTTGCCATCGCTCTCAATGGGCAGCTCTGACTCGATGGGACCTTCGACCGCTTCAACGATATGAAGGAGCGTCACATCGTGCGGTTCGCTTTCGAGGTAGTAGCCGCCGCTGCGACCCAGATGGCTGTTGATCACGCCGCGACGTGCGAGGGCTTGCAAAACCTTGAGCGCCGAGTCGGTGGGGATGTGCAGATAGTCGGCGACATGGCGGGCCTGGATGTGGCCATCACCACGGCGAGTGGAGAGGTAAGCGACGGCCAGGGCCGCCAGAGTTGCTGTCTTGCTGAGTTTCATGTCTGCCTCCTTCACCGGCACGAACGACTGGCCGCGGGTTTGCGGAACCGAGCGATTCATGAATAGAAATCGGTCTAACGAAGGAGCGAGTGAAGCGAGATGGAAGGAATATGGCAAAAGGGATTCTGTGTAACTGAAAGCGGACGTTGCGGAGGCAGTAGAACATAAGCAACTGAGCCGCGACTCAACGAGTCGCGGACGTCACCGGCCTGATGAAGTTTTATTTGTCAGTTGATCTGCGGGATCAGCGCTTAATTCAACCTGCGACTGCGGGAACAAGGCGCGATGCACACCCCTTCAGGTCGTTAGCGTCCGCGACTCGTTGAGTCGCGGCTCTTGGGCGTGTTTGCCACAACTGCCCCTCGCATCGAGCGCACCAGAATCACCAGCGTCGAAAGGCCTGCGCCCACATAAGCAAACGCATAAGAAAAATCGTGCCCGGACCAGATCAAATCCCACACCGAAGTATCGCCCGTGGGCATGCCTTTCTCCGCGAAGACACGAATGGCCGCCGCGCCCAAGATGGTGCCTTGTGCCATCGCGATGAAGCAGCCGATGGCGGCGACGGCGGCGAGGAGGCCTCGGGTTTTTTCAAAGTAAAGCACGAGCAGATTCATCAGGCCGATGCCCACGCCCAGGCCGGCCCAGCAGTAGTCGAGTTTGAGGTATTGGAACACACCCGTCGCAACGAGCAGGCTACTTAGAAAGTATGCGATCGGGGTGAGCATGGAGTCATCTTACGTTATGCGATCGGTGCTCGATGATGAAGCGGGCGCATGAAAAACCCCACTTGAGGGGAGTGGGGTTTATGTGCATTGGATGCAGTGGCGCAAGCGTGGTTACGAATTTCGTTCTGTGCGCTATTTACGCGCTGAACGATGAACCGCAGCCGCAGGAGCTGGTGGCGTTGGGGTTGCTGAACACAAACCCGCGGCCCATGACTTCATCGCGGAAGTCGATGGTGGTGCCGTTGAGGTAGAGATAGCTCTTCTGATCGCAGACGACGGTGACGCCGTGCTGATCGAACTTTTCAAAGGATTCATCATCGGTCTCGGTGAGATCGAGGATGTAGGAGAAGCCGGAGCAGCCGCCGCCCTTGACGCCCACGCGAAGGCGAACCTTGGACGGCTCAAGCGCGTTCTCCGATGCCTGTGCATCGATGATGGACTTGATTTCCTTGGCGGCGGTTTCAGTCAGTAGAATGGCCATTGCGTAGCTCCCAAAAGGGGTTGGTGGTAGTGATGTCTATCAGGGAATCCATTATAGGCGCGAATGGGGTCACTATTCAACTAGGGGGTACTGAATCTTCGGATTCGCACAGAATTCGCATAGGATTCGTCAAGGTTTCACACATGGCAGGTCTCGTCCGTCTGCTCCGTCTGCGCTTGCACAGCTTGAATAATCCGTGCGATGGCCCAGTCGATTTCTGCGCGAGTCGTGAACCGTCCCAGGCTCAGGCGCATCGCGCCGCGAGCTGATTCTTCACTCAAACCCAGCGCACTGAGCACGTGGCTGACCTCTCGACTGGCGCTGGTGCAGGCAGCGCCCGCGCTGATCGCCAGATCATTCATCGACGCGATCAGGCGATCGCTTTCCACACCCGGCAGCGAAAGGTTCAGCGTCTGCGGCAATCGCTTGTCGCGGTGACCGTTGATGTGCGAGCCTTCAATGGCGGCAAGCAATGACGCTTCCAGATGATCACGCAGCTCGCGCATCTCGCGCATCATCGCCTCATCATTCTTCATTGCGTGCTGACAGATTTTCGCCGCCGCACCGAGTCCGACAATGCCCGGCACGTTGAGCGTGCCTGAGCGCATCGTCCGTTCGTGCCCGCCGCCATCGAACTGCGCATCAAGGCGAACGCGTGGCCCCTTGCGGCGAACATGCAAAAACCCTGCACCCTTGGGGCCATAGAACTTGTGCGCGCTGCCCGAGAGCAGATCGATGTTCGTCGCTTCCACATCGACTTCAATCTTGCCCAAGGCTTGAGTCGCATCGGTGTGAAAGATGATCGATCGCTGGTGACACAAAGCTCCGATGGCAGCGATGTCATTGATCGTGCCGACTTCGTTGTTGGCCCACATGATCGAGACCAGGATTGTGTCCGGCCGAATCGCTTCTTCAATCTGCTGCGCATCGATCACGCCACCTGAATCAGGGCGTGGGCGAATCGCGGTGACTTCAAAACCGCGCGAGGCCAGTTTGCGACAAGGGTCAAGCACCGCGTGATGCTCGTGCACCGCAGTGATGATGTGTCTGCCTTTGTCCTTATAAAACTCAGCAACACCTTTGATGGCGAGATTGTTCGACTCTGTCGCGCCGCTGGTGAAAACGATCTCGCGCGGGTCAGCAGCGATGAGTGAAGCAACCTGCTCGCGGGCCAGTTCGACCGCGCTGCTCGCACTGCATCCAAAACCATGCGGACTGGCGGCGTTGCCAAAGCGCTGAGAAAAAAAGGGCAACATCACTTCCAACACACGCGGATCAACCGGCGTGGTCGCGTTGTAATCGAGATAAACCGGAGGCATCACCGACATGCGACCATCATAGGCGAATCGAAATCTATTTAGCCTTTCGCCTTGGCGAACGACGATTCAACCCTTTAGCAACTTTTCATATCTCGCATATTCCGCATCGAAGCTGGCCTTGCCTGTGGGCTGATAGGTTTCGAGATCAAACGAATTGCGCACGATCTGGCGAAGCTGCGCGAGGTTCTTGATTTCACCTTTGCCCATGGCCTGCACGAGAACGTTGCCGATCGCGGTGGCTTCGTAAGGGCCGACGACGACTGGGATGCCGCACGCATCTGCGGTCATCTGATTGAGCAGTTTGTTCTGCCCGCCGCCGCCGACGATGTGAAGCACTTCGAATTGCCAGCCGAGCAGACTTTCCAAAAGCGCCATCGTCCTTCGGTACGCCATCGCCAGACTTTCCAAGCAGCACCGCACAAACTGCCCCGGCGTCTGCGGCACAGGCTGCCCCGTGGCTGCTGCAAACTCCGCAATTTTTCTAGGCATGTCGCCCGGCGCAACAAACGGCTCATGATCCGGATTCACCAGCGTACGCATCGGTTCCGCTTCACCGGCCAACTTCGTGAGCTGCGTGTAGTCCATCGCCTGGCCACGCTTTTCAAAATCGCGACGGCACTCCTGCACCAGCCAAAGCCCCGCAATATTCTTGAGGAATCGAATCTTGTTTTCTACGCCGCGCTCATGCGTGATGCTCGCCTCACACGCCGCCTCCGTGATCATCGGTGCGTCGAGTTCCGCGCCCATCAGCGACCACGTGCCACTGGACAGATAAGCCCAGCGCGGCGTCTTACTCTCATCCACCGGCACCGCCGCGACTGCTGCTGCCGTGTCATGCGTACCCGGCGCAATGACCTGCACATGAGCGAGACTCGGCTGCGCCAGATCATCCACGATCGCCTTGCGAAGCTTGCCCACCACGCTGCCTGCGGGAATCGTGTCGCCAAGAAAATGCGTGGGGATGTTGAGTTTTCCCAGCAGATCAGTGGCCCATTTGCCGGTGCGTGGATCGATCATCTGCGTGGTGGAGATGTCGGTCGCTTCGCGGGTGATCTGGCCGGTGAACCAGTAGTGAAACAGATCAGGCACCATGACGAAATCAGTAGCGAGATCAAAAAGTTTAGGTTCGCGCTGCTGCTGCGCGACGACCTGATAGAGCGTATTGAGATACATGAACTGAATGCCGGTGGCATCGTAGATGGATTTCTTCCCGACCTTTTCGATGACCTCGTTATAGGCGCTCAGATGCTTGTCATCGCGGTAGCAGTAGGGCATCGAAAGCACCTGGCCGCTCTTGCCCAGAAGGGCGTAGTCCACACCCCATGTGTCGCAGCCGAGGCTGACAATTTCTACGCCGCGATCCTTCGCCACGCTTGCGCCTTTGCTGACACCTTGGAGCATCTGAGCCCAGAGTTCGGTGAGATTCCAGTGCAGACCGCTAGGCAATTTGACGGGCAAATGGCGAAAGCGATGAAGCTCTTCGATAGCGACTTTGCCGTCGTTGAGCGTGGCAAGAATGGCGCGGCCGGACTCAGCGCCGAGATCGAGTGCGAGATAGCCTTGGGTGGACATGAAAAACTCCGTCGAACAAAGGAAGTTGAAAGAGTTTAATGAGAAGGGATGACGGTGGCGAATAGTAGTTAGCCGTTCGCCTTGGCGAACGAAGTGTTGATCGGTGAGGTTGAGATCAAAGGCGTCGGAGCGAAGCCGCGAGCGGCTCAGGAATTTTTCATCTCGCGCATCTGCTTCATTGCTTGCGTGATGTATGGCATACCGCTCCAGACACTGACCAGCACCGTGATATAGACCAGCACGTTGCGTGTGATGGCCAGGGCGGTGCGGGTGTCTTTGTCCTGTGTGTGCGAGATGATGACGATCAGCACGAGCACGATGGGCACGACGATGGCCTGGAGCACCATCTTGGCTTTGCCCCAGATGTTGGCGCCGAACTTGACGCCTTGGGCTTCGAGCTCGCCGCGGATGCCGGTGACGAGAAGTTCACGGGCGAGAATCAGGGCGACCATCCACGGATAGATGCCGCTGACCATATTGCCCTTGAGGATGTGAAAGGCAAACTCCTGCGGTTCAGCCAGGGCGATAGGATCGACAAAGCGCGGGCCAGCCAGGTAGATGAACGCGCCCAGGATCAAAACTTTGTCGCAGAACGGATCCATGATGCGGCCGAACTGACTTTCGACTTTCCACTTCCGCGCGAGGTAGCCGTCGAGATAATCGGTGACTGCCGCGATGATGAAAATAATCATCGCGGTCCAGATGGCCCAGTCCGGTCCCGATGGAAAGCGATACCAACCTAGAATCAGAAAAAAAATAAACGCCAGCACCAGGCGGGCAATGGTCAGGAGGTTGGGGACGGATCGGTACATGAGAACCTATAAGGAAAAAGGCGAATGCTTATTATTTAATACTTATTACTTAATGGCTATATCAGATGGCGTTACCGTTGACACCTTGCGCTTCTGAAATAAGCAATAAGTAATAAGCATTAAATAATAAGCATTCGCCTTTGTATTCTGCAATGCATCTTACAGCTTCAGCTCGCCAAGTCCCATGCCCAGAGCGCCGCTCTTGCCAAGGCCGCCCTTCATGTTGCCCATGGGCTTGCGCGGCTTGGCCCCCGCAGAGGCTGGACGCGACGCTTGCATCGCGGCATGCTGCGCATCGCGATCAGCTCGCTCCGCAGCTCGCACGTCTTCCGTCAGCGCTGCCACCTGCTTGAGCGACAGACTGATGCGGCGGCTGTCTTCATCCACCGTCAGTACGCGGAATTCTTTTTCATCGCCAGGCTTGAGCACATCCGTCACCAGATTGACCCGCTTGTTGTCCAGTTCACTGATATGAACCAGGCCTTCAACGCCAACCTGAAGCTCGATGAACGCGCCAAACTCCGTGCAACTGAGCACCGTGCCTTTGACGATTGACTTGGGTGCATAGGTGACCGTCGCGCCGATCCAAGGATCACCCGCTGCTTGCTTGAGGCTCAGCGAAAGACGACGTTTGCCCGGATCGATTTCGAGAATCTTAAAGAGCAACGACTGATCAGGCTGCACGATATCTTCAACCTTGCCGATGCGTTTCCAACTCAATTCGCTGATCGGGCACAGACCTTCAACGCCACGATCAACTTCGACGAAAGCGCCAAAGGGAGCGGTGCGAGTGACCCGGCCGCTGACCTGATCGCCCACGCGAAGGCTCTGCGAAACGAGCGACCAAGGGTCAGGCTCGATCTGCTTGAGGCCCAGGCTGATGCGACCTTTTGCCGGATCGATCTTGAGCACTTTCACGTTGACCTTGTCGCCGACTTTCAGGTGATCGCCGGGATTGTCCACGCGGGAATAGCTGATGTCGCTGACGTGAATGAGGCCATCGATGCCGCCCAGATCGACGAAGGCTCCGTATTCCATCACGCTGCTAATGACGCCTTCGCGAATCTGATCGAGTTCGAGCGTGGCGAGGGTTTTGCCCTTTTGCTGTTCGCGTTGTTTTTCGAGGTATTGACGGCGGGAAAGGACGACGCGCTTGGCCTTGCGATCGAGTTCCTGCACGATGGCCTGGACCTTTTGGCCGACCATGGTGGAGAGGTCTTCGACGCGGCCGATGTCCACTTGACTGGCGGGCATGAAGGCGCGAACGTTGCCGACCATTTCGAGTTCGAGACCGCCCTTGTTGGAGCCGACCACGCGAGCTTCGACAGCCGAACCTTTGGTGATCTGATCCCAGGTCGCCCTGCCGACGGCACCTTCGCGCGACAGTTGATAAAGCCCTTCAGCTTCATCGAAACTGGCCACGACAAAATCCATGATCGAGCCGATGCGCGGGGCCCGTTCGAACTGACGCAGGGAAATGATGCCTTGCGTTTTGCCCACGCCTGCGAGTTCGACGAAGACCTCATCATCGCGAATCGCAGCGATGCGCCCGCGCCTGAGTTCGTGAGGAATCGCACCATCATCAGCAGATGCGCCATCGCCTGGTTCCCCTTCAGGAACAGGCGGCTCGCTCGCTTCCATGATCTGCTCGATCGACTCGCCCGCCAGAGCTTCGTCGATCTCTCGTTGCATTGCCTCATCGACCTGATTGGGGTCTGATGTTCCGTCGGCCTGGTTCTGGTTCATGTCTGCTGATTTCCACAAGAGTGTCCCCGACAAGGGACCCCAACATTCGAAGAGACAAGCTTACCTTGGAATGGGCGGTTGTCCAAGTCGATGCCTGCTTTCCCATCAGAGCCGATTGAGTCAGGTGGATGATGTTGATGAAAGAAGCAGCCTTGTAACTGGCCCAGAGACGAATGAAATGATCCGTTTAAACAAGCCCGCATGGATTCGAACCATGACAATCAGTACCAAAAACTGATGTGCTACCATTACACCACGGGCTTAGGTGCAGCGATTGTAGGCGAAGAATTGCTGGTGTTCAAGAATGAACATCGGCTCGTCCGCATCGCCACTGAACTCTCATCTCCAGCCGTTGACGGTCAGCAGCTTCGCGGGGCTTTCGGCGGTGCCGGTGCGGGCGCTGAGCAGACACGTCAGACAGCAGGCAAGGGCCATCGCTTCATGTTTGGCGCGGTCGCGCATTTGCGGGTTGGCCAGTGCGGGGCGATCAATCAGTTGCCGCCAGTGATGAGCGACAGCGGCGGCGAAGGTGAAGGGTGAATCTTGCGCCTTGTCAGTTGGTTGATGCACGGCTTCATCGAGCAGCGAGCCTTGATGATCAAACAATTCGTAGGCACAGTCGGTGACGCGCAGACGACCGAGTTCGCCGATGAGATGAATCATGCGATCGCACGGAGCTGGCGTTGTGGCAGCGGAGATTTCGTGAAGCTGAAATTGGATGCTGCTCTCATCAGGCATGCGGGCGTGCATCGACAGGTGGCCGGTCAGATCGCGAAGCGATGCGTCAATGACTCGGCTGGGCTGAAGAATGGAACACTCAATGGACTGAGGCATTTGCGTCAGGTCGAGCGCCATTCGCCAAGCTTCATGAAGTCGGGCGAAAAGTGAACCTTCACCTTGGCGCGACGCACTTAAGACAGCGGTGCTCTGAATGGGGCCAAGCACCAGTTGCGGGTCAGCAGCGCGGAGCCAGCCGGGCGACTGCGTGAACGCGGGGCAGTGAATGAAGTGGCCAGGGAGTGCGGTCGAAGATCGATCGCGATCCTCCGGTTGCCTGGCGAAAAGAGTGAAGGATTCGAGCTGGCGAAAATCTGCGGCGATGGGTTCGAGCGCGAGAACGGTGCAGCCTTGTTTGAGTGCGCCTGTGATGATTGCGGGATCGACCTGATTCATCGTCGCCAGCAGAATGTAGGTGGCGGGTTTGTCGATGATGAGCCTGCGGAGGTCATCGTCGTAATCGGCGTCAAGTTCTTTGGCGAGATCGCTGACAGCGGGTTGACGCGGACCACCGACGCCGATGACCTTGATGGCGCTGCCCATGCGAGCCACGATCGCGCGGACAGCGGGCACGGATTTCGCATCGGCCCAGAGCGTCGTCTCATAAGCATGTTCAAACATCGACATGGCGAGATTGTAGAGCAGTTGAGATTGAGAAGAGGGAGTGGTGCTGGCGTGATGCCGCAGCAGGTCATTGAATCTTTGTACTCTGTCTGCCTCCCCTTGAGTGAATGATGATGAGTGATGTGATCGTCCCCAGTTCGACTGATTCGATTCGCCTGGCGCTGATGGGCGATCTGCACTTTTATCGCCTGTGGGTGGCTCCGTGGCGACTGCTCAGTAAGCGAATCCTCGGACAGATCAATCTCTGGTGGGATCGAAGGCACAGCTTCGATCGTTCGCTTCTTGCTCCGATGCTCCAGCGCGTGCTCACGATTGATCCGGCACTGCTGCTGCTCACGGGCGATATGACAATGACATCGCTTCGCGAAGAGTTTGAAGATGTGGCAGCACTGCTTCGATCGCTTGATGGCCGCGTACCGATGATCGGCGTGCCGGGTAATCATGATCGTTACACGCCATTTTCCCGGCGAAGGCGCATCATGGAGAAGCTGATGCCCGGCCTCGTGCCCGATGCTTTTCCTCATATGCGTTCACTGTCGCCGCGATGGAAGCTGATGGTGCTAGATGCCGCGATGCCTCGGTTGCTATCTGCGCGCGGTGCGGTGGGGGAAGCGCAACTTGCTGCGATGAAGGATGAACTGGCGACGCTGTCGCGCGAGCAGGGCGTGATCATCATGTGTCACTATCCCGCCATCTCAAAGCCCGATGGCAAACGCACCGGATGGAACCATCGCCTCATTGATGCGGAGAAAGTGCTCGATGTTCTGCGCGGCTGCAAGGCTTCGATCATCTACGCGCACGGTCACGTGCACTGGCCCTGGCTGGTGCGCGGGCCGCAGGGCATCTCTAACATGATCGATCTCAATGTCGGAGCTCCGATCATGAAGAAGGCTCAGTACGTTCACGGGCAAGGCCTGTGGCAACTTGATCTGCCGGAGGATTCGGGCACGAACGCGAAGTTCACTCATCACGTACCTGTCAGCACTGGGCGCAGCGAGCAAGGCCTCGTGACGCTGAATTGGGATGCTCGCGTCGTCCAATAATGACGCGCAGCCAGAGCAATCTCCGTTCCGACGGCTATCAATTACAAGCGCGAATCAGCCGATAAATCGAGTGGATTTCTACTTTTCGCAAGGGGCTTCCCATGTGTGGAATCGTTGGATACGTTGGCAATAAAACTGTCGCTCCGCTGCTCGTGGAAGGTCTCAAGCGGCTCGAATATCGCGGCTATGACTCAGCAGGTGTCGCGCTCGTCAACGAGCATGGCTTGCATATTCATCGCTCTGTCGGCCGCGTCAGTGTGCTCGAATCACTCATTGAAAAAAACGACAAAGCGACGGCCAAGAAAACCACGCAAGCTTGCCTGGGCATCGCTCACACGCGCTGGGCAACGCACGGCGGCGTCACCGTGCAAAACGCACATCCGCACACCGGTACCACCCGCGGCGGACAGACCATCGCCGTCGTTCACAACGGCATTATCGAAAACTACATCACACTCAAAAAATATCTCACCGAGAAAGGCCACAAGTTCAGCAGTGAGACCGATACGGAAGTCGTCGCGAAACTGATCGCTGAGCTTTACGATGGCCCGCCGGTGGATGATGCGGGCGGACTCGAACGCGCGGTGCAGGCGGCGCTGCGCGAAGTGACTGGCGCTTATGCGATTGCGGTGGTTTGTGATGCAGAACCGCACACGTTGGTCTGTGCCCGCAAGGGTTCGCCGCTGATCATCGGTATTGCGGATAAGAGTTACGTTGTCGCTTCCGATGCCAGCGCGATCATCAGCCACACTTCGAGCGTGATCAATCTCGATGATTATCAGGTGGCTCGTCTGTGTGCAGGGCCAAACGATAAGAACAATAAAACAGGCGGCCCCTGGTCGGTCGATTTCCGTACCACGACCATTGACAACGTAGTGGTCTCGCAGGCTGTGAAAGATCTTGACTTCAAACTCGATGAGATCGAACTGGGCGGCTACGAGCACTACATGTTCAAGGAGATCATGGAGCAGCCCGAGTCGCTGCGCAACTGTCTGCGCGGTCGCATCGATCACCGGGAAAACCGTGTCACCCTCGGCGGCATGAGCAAACTGTCACGCGAACTGGTTCGCGCCAGTCGCTACATCCTCACCGCTCAGGGCACTGCATATCACGCAGGTCTCATCGGCGAATATCTTTTCGAAGATCTAGCACGCGTTCCCGCTCGCTGCGTTTATGCCAGTGAGTTTCGCTATCGCAATCCGATCATCGAGCCTGACACGGTGGCCATCGCCATCAGTCAATCAGGCGAAACAGCGGACACACTCGCAGCTCTGCGCGAAGCCAAAGATCGCGGCGCGATTGCGCTGGGCGTCGTCAATTCCGTTGGCTCTACGATTGCCCGCGAGACCGATGCGGGTGTCTATCTGCACGTGGGTCCTGAAATCGGCGTCGCTTCCACGAAAGCATTTGTCGGTCAGGTCGCGGTGCTCACACTGATCGCGCTTTATTTGGGCAAACGCCGACTGCTGTCGAGCGATGTCGTACACAAGTACCTCGACGAAATGGACAAACTGCCCGGCTACATCGAGCGCGTCCTCAAGCAAAGCGATCACATTCGCCACTGCGTTGAGCGATACGTTGACCGCGAAAACTGGCTCTTTCTGGGGCGTGGCTACAACTACCCCGTCGCTCTGGAAGGCGCACTCAAGCTCAAGGAAATTTCCTACATCCACGCAGAAGGTATGCCCGCGGCAGAGATGAAACATGGCCCCATCGCGCTGATCGACAAGGGCATGCCCGTTGTGTTTGTGGTGCCTCAAGGCAGTCAGTATGAGAAGGCGATGAGCAACATTGAAGAGGTACGCGCACGTGGCGGACGCATCATCGCGGTGGCGACGGAAGGCGATACGCAGATCGAGAAGTATGCCGATTCCACGTTCTACATTCCGCCGATGCCTGAGGCGCTTCAGCCGCTGGTGAGCGTGATCCCGCTTCAACTCGTGGCGTATCACGCAGCGGTGCTGCGCGGGCATGATGT
>ENA-ORBV01010974-ORBV01010974.1-microbial-mat-metagenome-genome-assembly--contig:-NODE-10974-length-14346-cov-12.178779_pt1 | contig 14346 bp, 14 predicted proteins | sample MGYA00237777_ERZ505514 | MGnify/ENA primary metagenome ERZ505514 (study PRJEB26160, sample SAMN06269048) | microbial mat metagenome | isolation source: Oligotrophic lake microbial mat | place...
GCGCGGGGGGCAGGGGGCCGCGGCGGAGGCGGATGCGGGGTTCGGATCGGGGTGGCGGTTTGCGCTCCCGGCGGGGCGATATCTTGCTCTGCTCTCGCACTCAGGCTCGCGCGGCACCGGCGCGGCGGTGTGCGATTACTACTCGAAGCTGGCGATGAAGCAGCACCCCGAGCTGCCCAAGGACCTGTCGTATCTGGCGTGGCTTGATCTCGATTCGCAGGAGGGGCGCGACTACTGGAACGCGATGAACCTGATGGGGGAGTATGCCGCGGCCAACCACGAGTGCATCCACCGTCACATCGTGCGTGCGATCGGGGCGGAGGCGGTGGCGTATGTCGAGAACCACCACAACTTCGCGTGGAAGGAAGAGCACACGTTGCCCGGTGGCACGCGCGAAGAGCTGATCGTGCATCGCAAGGGCGCAACGCCGGCGGGCGCGGGCGTGCTGGGCGTGATACCGGGGTCGATGGCGACGCCGGGTTTTGTGGTTCGCGGCCGCGGATCGGCGGAGTCGCTGATGTCCGCCAGCCACGGCGCGGGCCGGGTGATGTCGCGTACGAAGGCGAAGCTGACGTTCGCGTGGGGGAACGTCAAGCGGGAGCTTGCGGATGCGGGCGTGAAGGTGATGTCCGCGGGGATCGACGAGGTTCCCGGCGTGTACAAGGACATCCACCAAGTGATGTCCCAGCAGCAGGACCTGGTCGAGGTGATCGGGCGGTTTGACCCGAAGCTGGTCAAGATGGCACCCGAAGGTGAGCGGGCGGAAGACTGATCGAGACTGTGTGTGAAAGCAAAGACCCCGGCCGCGTTGGCGACCGGGGTCCGTGTGTGTTCATACATCGACAGAGCAAGCCGGCACGGAGTGCCGGGCCACCCGCGAGCATCAGCGGGCCGCGGTCGGCGCAGCGCCGGTGCGGGTGAAGCTGATCTCCATCATCTTGTACTCTTTGCCGGACTTGGGGTCCATGCCGTGCATCTCGAGGGTCATCTCGTTGAGGCCCTTGAGGGTTTCGATCTTGCGCATGGTGGTCGGCTTCTTGGTGATCGGGCAGTAGTGGTTGTAGCTCCAGTTGATGGTCTTGCCATCCTTCGAGAGTTCACCGGTGCCGTTCATGATGCCGGTTGAGTGGTTGTCGACCCAGGTGCCCACGAACTTCTGGGCGACGTTGTCGTATCCGGCGAGCGCGAAGCCGTTGAACGGCCCCATGCCCGGCATCTCGCCCTTCATCTCGCCCTTGATGTAGCGCCCATCCATCAAGTCGGTGACGATGTAGGTCGCGTCGCTGACCATGGGCTCGGGCGAGCCGGGCATCCACATCTTGGTCTTGGCGGACCAGGTGCCGGTCCGCTTGGCGAGGAACTCGTGCATGTCGCCGGGCGTGCCCGCGACCTGACAGGCCATCATGTCCTCGGCGGTCCAGCCCGGGGGGAGCTGCATCTCCGGCTGACCCGTGGGCTGGGCGGCATGTGCGGGCTTGGTGGCGGTGCCGGGCTTCGTGTCCTTGCCGGGCTGGGCAAAGGCGATCGAGCCAGCGACCGCCGCAATACCAGCAACTGTGAGCAGAGCGGGGGCGATGAATGAGCTACAACGGCACATAGCAGATCTCCTGTGTGGGTGAATGTCTGCGCGTCATTTCGCGCAAGTTGAACGATCCTATGGGGGCCTCCCTTCCCGGACAAGCACCAGACATTTGATTTGATTCTTTCTCCAATACGGCGCTCTCTAAGTCCTTGAGTACACTCGGTCCGTTGAAGTTGGGGAGTAGCCGCCGCCCGGCCGCGAGGTCACGGGCGGAACGAGGGTCGTAAGCACGGTGCGAGCAGATCTGCCCGCCCCCGGCCCCGTAGAGCGTTATCTGCAAGTGCGTATAACGCATCGAGCAAGACCAACAGCAAGTTGCTGTACGTTCCGCCGCGGCCGGGCCGCCAGGAACGGGAGGTCGTCATGCTCGACGGATTGTTGTTAATCGCACAGGAAGCACAGTCCGCGGCGGCGGGGAGCGGCGGTACGCGTCTCTGGGCGTATGCCGCGTTCATCGCACTGATGCTCGCGTTCCTGGCGCTCGACCTGGGCGTGTTCCACCGCGAGGCGCACGCGGTCTCGATGAGGGAGGCGGTCACCTGGTCGGTGATCTGGGTGACGTGCGGCATCGCGTTCAGCGGCTTTGTCTACATGGCCTACGAGCACCAATGGCTCGGGCTGGGCTTCGAGACCGCGCGGTAAGTTCTTCACGCGCCGCACGGTCCGGCCGACCTATAGCCGTGGGCCCGATGGGCACGAAGTGATGGACCAGCCCTCACCGGGACGCTGCGCGCCAAATGGGCGATCACCCCGCTGTTTCTCGCTCTGCTTCTGGTGGAGATCACCGACCTGGTGTTCGCGGTCGATTCGATCCCGGCGATCTTTGCGATCACGCCGGACCCCTTCATTGTCTTCACGAGCAACATCCTGGCCATCCTGGGGCTGCGCTCGCTGTATTTCTGCCTCGCAGCGATGATCACGAAGTTCCGCTACTTGAAGCCCGCGTTGATCCTGATCCTGGCCTTTGTGGGGGTGAAGCTGCTGCTGCTGTCTCTACCGCCGTACCTGCACGTCATGGCGGGTTGGATAGGGCGGTAAATGGAGCCCGCCAGCCCGGTGAAGATCGATACGGCGATCTCGCTGGCGGTGGTGCTGGGCCTGTTGGTGTCGGCGGTGATCGCATCGATTCTCCGGCCGGCGCCGGATGCGCGTACACTCGACGCGTCGAAAGTTGGGGAGTAGCCACCCGGCTTGATGCCGGGGCACAGCAGTCGTCAGCACGGGGAGCCATTGCTCCCCCGGCTCTGGCGGTTTGTCGCAGGACAGGCCCGGCAAGACCAACCCTCGAAGCAGCGACCGGTGTTGCAAGTCTCATAGGGGCCGCCTGGAGGCTGGATGGTCTGGATCTACGTCGGGTTCATCTTCTTTATCCTGGTGATGCTCGCGCTCGACCTGGGCGTTGTGAACCGCAAGGCCCACGTCATCCGGCCGCGCGAGTCGCTGATGTTCACGGCCATCACCGTGGCGCTGGCGCTCGGCTTTGCCGGGTGCGTGTACTGGATGTACCAGAACAACTGGCCCGCGGGGATCACCGATGAGTTCGTGCGCATTGCAAAGTTGAAGCCGGATGCGGGCGTGGTGGCCGCGACGGGTCACGGTGGGGATGCAACACTCAAGTATCTCACGGCGTGGGTGCTGGAATACTCCCTCAGCGTTGACAACATCTTCGTCATCGCGGTGATCTTCGGATACTTCCGGGTGCCAGCTCATCTGCAGCACCGGGTGCTGTTCTGGGGTATCCTGGGCGCGCTGGTCATGCGCGGCGGGATGATCGTCGTCGGTGTCGAACTGGTGAAGCGGTTCGAGTGGCTGAACTACATCTTCGGCGCGTTCCTGATCTATACCGCCTACAAGATGTTCCGCTCCGGCGAGGGCGAGGAGGACATCTCCCACAGTCCCGCCATCCGCCTCACACGCAAGTTCATCCGTGTCACTCCCCACTACGACGGCAGCAAGTTCTTCACGCGTGTTGACGGTGCACTCGCCGCCACGCCGCTGTTCCTGGCCCTCATGGTCGTCGAGTTCACCGATGTCATCTTCGCGCTCGATTCCATCCCCGCGGTCCTGGGGATCACCCAGGACCCGTTCATCGTGTTCACGTCCAACGTCTTTGCGATCCTCGGGCTCAGGTCGCTCTTCTTTGCCATCGCGGCGGCGCTGGGCAGCTTCCGCTATCTCAAGACCGCCCTGGTCTTCGTGCTCGCGTTCATCGGGATCAAGATGATCCTCACCGGCGCGCACCACCTCGACCCGATGGCGGCATCGCTCCCCGACGGCTGGCAGTGGCTCCTGTCCTGGGCGCCCCAACACAAGCTCCACGTCCCGACCGAGTTCTCCCTGGCCGCCATCGTCGGAATGCTCGCGCTCGGCGTGATCGCCTCCCTCTTCGCCTCCGCGGCAGAGCGAAAGCGGCGACGATCCCCGATGGAGGACATGGCCGAGGCCGTCGATCTCACACGCCGCAATCTCAAGCGCGTGCTCATCCTGATCGCCGGTTCGGTTGTCATTCTGATCGGCGTGGCGCTCGCCCCGATCCCCGGCCCCGGCGGAATCCCCATCATCATCGCCGGCCTGATGATCCTCGCGACCGAGTTCATCTGGGCCAAGCGGCTCGTCGGCCGGATGCGCAAGCAGGCCCACGCGATGGCCAACAGCACCGAGGAGATGGCCAAGCGGTCGAGCCCGTGGGCAATCCCGCCGGTGCTGCTGCTGCACGCGGCCATCTTCCTCGCGCTCTACGAGTTCACGCCCATACCCCATATTCCGATCATCTCAACGTATGTCGGGACGCTCCTCATGGTCCTTGTCTGGGCGTGGCGTGTGATCGTGAAACATCGGAAGTCCGACCATCCCACGCTCGTGCCGCGGCTGCCTCCGACGGAGCCCGTTGTGCCCGCTGCGTGGTCGGAAACCGAAGCCAAGCCGCCGGAGCCGGCCGTCGAGCAGAAGTGACGCCCGGCGAGCCTCGCCCCTCATCGTTTCATTCGATTCTTTGAGATGGCGATCGTCGCTGATCACGCGCGGATGGTTTCGATCGCGCCAAGCAACGCCGCACGAGGCGGGTCGATGACCAGCCGGCAGTGCTCCCCTGCGCACGGCAGCGCCATCCGCAGCTTGCCCGCGGCCACTTTCTTGTCATCGAGCATCGCGTCGGCGATCACCGCCGCGGCGGGCAGGCCGCGGATGCGTGTGGGAAGTCCCGCTGCCCGGAGCGTCGCGGCAAGGCGGGCCGTCGCGGCGGACTCGTTGAGCCCCATTGCCACCGCAAGCTGGCACTCTGCAAGCAGGCCCAGGCCCACCGCCTCGCCGTGCGTCAGGCCGGAAAGCTCTGTCAGGTCGTGGGTGAGGTTCGCAAGTGTCTCGATCGCGTGGGCGACGGTGTGACCGCAGTTCAGGGCCATGCGGCCGCCGTGGGGCGAGGATGAGGCGGCAGTCTCGAAGACATCGTCTCCGATGCACGCGGCTTTGATGGTGACGTTGCGCGAGACCAGTTCAACCAGCGCCGCCTCATCGCGGCGAAGGATCGCGCCCGTGCTGGCGATGATGAACCCGCCCAGCGCGGCATCACCGAAGTCGGAGCCGATCAGCCCGTGCTTGATGCACTCGGCAACGCCGGATCGCAGCTCCCGATCCGGCAGCGATCGCAGCGACCCAACGTCGCACACCACGGCGATGGGCTGGTGGAATGCACCGGCCATGTTCTTCTTGAGCGCGCCGCGATCCGTGACCACGTTCACGCCGGTCTTCCCACCCACCGACGCATCCACCATCGACAGCAGCGTGGTGGGGCACTGGATGACCGGCACGCCGCGCCGATAGCTCGCCGCGGCAAAGCCCGCAACATCGCCAACGATGCCGCCGCCAAGCGCGATGATCGGCTCGTCACGCTCCAGGCGGCACTCGATCGCCGCTCGAACGATGGTCTCGACGGAAGCGAAGGACTTGCAAGCTTCGCTCGCCGTCAGCGAAAGAGTGTGAGCCTGAATGTCGACTTTGGCGAGGCTGTCACTTGCCGCGGTCACCAGTTGCGACGGTACGCCTGCATCATGGACGAGGAGCACCCGTCGAGCCCGCGAAACTTCGCGCGCCAGCCCGCCGAGCCCTGTGAGAACTCCGGCGCCGATGACCACGTCATACGACCCGATGGGCGTTTCCACGCGCACACGACGTGCCGTTTGCTGGGGCGTGTTCGAGCTGCCCAAGGCTGCTTACTCCGCATCCGCCGCGTGTCGTCGCTTCTCCCCGGGACGCTCCCACTCGGCCTGCGGCGCATCGCCCCAGAGCATCTCCAGGTCGTACTGCGCGCGGGTGTTGGGCTCAAACACGTGCACCACGCAGTCGATGCAGTCGATGACGATCCACGTCGTTCTGTCGTCAATGTGCCGGCGGAACATCGGGAACTTCTGCTCCTCGGCCAGCGCAGCCACATGCTGGGCCGCGGCACGCATCTGCCGGTCCGAGGTGCCCGAGGCGATCACGATGAAGTCCGATACCTGCGAGAGTTGCTGCACATCCAGCACCAGGATGTCCGAGCACTTGGCATCAGCCAGGCAGCGGGCGGCCTCAATGGCAAACGCCCGTGTGATGGCGGGGTCGGTGACGGAGTGAGTCGGCAGGATCTGGTGAGTCTGCTTCTCCAGAGGGTGCGTCTTGATATTCTTGCTCATGTGCCGGAGAGGATAGGGACGGTCCGCTCCCCACGTACGGAAAGCCCCAACTTAGCTTCCGGTACGGACAGGGACCAGACACACCGTCAGCCACTGGTTGCCGATCCGATCGACGATCGGCACCGACCTCCGGATGGGCGAGCCGATGGGGAGGTTGCGATCCAGGCAGCGGTGCATGGCCTGAGCAAGATCGTGCTCCGCCGTCTCCAGATCGTGCGTAAAGAGCATGATCAGCACCGCCGCGTGCGCGATCCGGCCGTCGGATGAGAGCTTCCGGGCGTCCGCCGCGGGGCCGCGGGTCAGCTCCGCCGCATAGGAGACATTCGGCCCGGCGATCCCGGCCGAGTATGTGAACTGGCCCACCAGCTTGAGCTCCAGCCAGAAGGCATCCTCGGGAGGGCAGGTGTCCGCGGCAGGAGGGGGAGTCGGCGCAGTGGCCTCGATGGCGGCGAACAGCGTTCCCGCCGCCTGCTGCTTGCGGGCGCGGGCGGATTGGACAATGGCCAGAGGGTCGCCGAGCTTCAGCCCCGGCGCGGGGGTGAGCACGATGTCGCACCGCATGCGGTCGCGCGGATCCGGCAGTTCGCCGGTCACAGGATCGGCCGCGGCCAGGTCGGTCTCGGTGTATTCGGAGATGGCGATGGGCGGCGAGATCGCGTCATCCTCGCCAACGAGCTTCCCGCCTCGACGCTTGCGTGTCCACTCGTGCGGGTAGGGCTGCTCGCGCAGCACCCCGACCTCGCGGCCGCCGATTTCCGATTCGCCAAGGGCCCCCGCCAGCAGCGCGTGGAACTTCACCTCGGGCCAGGAGTCGAGCCCGTGGACGGCGTGCTCATCGCGCAGCTCATCCTCGCGCCGGGCGAGCGCGGCGGCGATTGCGTCGAGAATGTCGTCGGGAAGGTACACAGGAGACAGACTCAACGATACAGCAGCGGACAGAAGGATGACTGTGATTCGGAGCGCGAAACTCGCATAACGGAGGAGCGGCTCACCGCATTTCGCGGAGTAAACGTCCGACATCCCGGGATGCGTGGAGAACTCGTACGACCGTCACCGGGACAGTTGCAGGCTCGTAGACGACGAGGTAGCTGAATGCGCGGCGAAAACGGAACGGGCGAGCTGTCAAGTCCGGACGTCGAATGCCTGCATGCGGTCGCTTGCCAATTTGTTCAAAGACAAGTTCGAGCGAGTCAGCAACATGGTCGGCGGCATCCGTGCTGTGAGTCATCAGGAACTCCTGAATCTCCAGCAGATCAGCGATCGCCATCGAGCCAAGGTGATAGCGATACCGGCTCATGCCGTCTTGCGATTGCGAACTGCCTGTCGGCGACGGCGGAGTTCGGCCATCACGCTCGGTCCGTCGAAGACCTCACCACGCCCGATCGCCTCTGCACCCTCCTCGATCGCATTGCGTGCGTACTCAGCAAAGTGCGCGCGGGCGACATCTCGCTCAGCCAGCAGCTTTATCGCTTCATCGATCGCTTCCCGTGTTGAACGGTAACGGCCATCGCGCACACTTTTGTCGATGAACCGCTTCCACTTCGGGCTTGGGTCGCTCTGCTTTTTCGGTGTCCGTGCCATGCCTGTATTGTACAACGGGACCCGTGTCATGCCTACCCCACCCCCAGATACGCCTTCCGAACCTCATCGCTCGCGGCCAGTTCCTTTGCCGGGCGGCTCATCTTGATCTCGCCGGTTTCAAGAACATAGCCGTAGTGCGCCACGTTCAGCGCCATGTGCGCGTTCTGCTCCACGAGCAGGATCGTCGTGCCCTCCGCGTTGATGTCGCGGATGATGCGGAAGATCGTCTGCACAATCTGCGGCGCAAGCCCCAGCGAGGGCTCATCCAGCAGCAGGAGCTTGGGCCGGGCCATCAGCGCCCGCGCCATCGCCAGCATCTGCTGCTCGCCCCCCGAAAGCGTTCCGGCGTTCTGCTTCAGCCGCTCCCGCAGCCTCGGGAACAGGTCGAGCGACTTGTCCCGGTCCTTGGCGATCTGCGATGAGTCCTTCCGAGTGAACGCACCCAGCGACAGGTTCTCATCAACCGTGAGGTTGGCGAAGATGCCGCGGCCCTCGGGGCTGTGGGCAATCCCGATGCGGACCATCTCGTGCGCCGGCAGGCCGACAAGCGACCGGCCGTCATAGATGACCTCGCCCGCGGCAGGGCGGATCATCCCCGAGATCGCGCGGAGCGTCGTGGTCTTGCCCGCACCGTTGCAGCCGATCAGCGTAACGATCTGCCCCTGCTCCACGCGCAGCGAGACATCATGGATGGCCTCGATTGCGCCATAGCGGACCCGCAGGTGCGAGACTTCCAGCAGCACACGCCCACTCATGCCCCACCCCCGCCGGCAACAGCGTCGAGCGCAACCGGTTCGCCCAGATACGCCTCGATCACCTTCGGGTTCTTCTGCACTTCTTCGGGTGTGCCCTCGGTGATGGTCACACCGTGGTCGAGCACGGTGATGCGTTCGCACAAGCCCATCACCACGCCCATGTCGTGCTCGATCAATAGGATCGTGAGGCTGAACTTGTCGCGGATCGAGCGGATCATCGTGCGCAGCTCGATCTTCTCCTGCGGGTTCATGCCCGCCGCTGGCTCATCCAGCAGCAGCACCTTCGGATCTGTCGCCAGCGCCCGGGCGATCTCCAGCCGACGCTGGTCCCCGTACGGAAGATTCCTCGCGTCATCGCGCTCGCGGTGCAGCAGCCCAAGAATGTCCAGCAGCTCGCGCGACCGCTCGATGATCGCAAGTTCCTCGCCCGCCGCCAGAGACGACCGCCAAAGCGTCCCGGCGAGCGTGTGGCGGGTGCGCAGGTGGCACGCGACACGCACGTTGTCGAGCACCGTCAGATCCGGGAACAGCCGGATGTTCTGAAACGTCCGGGCCAATCCGGCCGCGGCACGCTGGCTCGGGCGCATGCCCAAGAGCGATTCCCCTTCAAGCGAGATCGCGCCGCTGGTCGGGCGATACACCCCGGTGAGCAGGTTGAAGACGGTGGTCTTGCCCGCGCCGTTGGGACCGATCAGGCCGTGCAAACGGCCGCGCGGGAGCTGAAGCGTGAAGTCCGTCACGGCCTTCAGCCCGCCAAACGCGATCGAGATGCGCTCCACATCGAGCACCGGTCTTGGGTTCGCGGCGGGGCTGTCGCTCATCGCCGCGCCCCCTTGCCGCGCCCGCCCGCGCGAACAGGCCGCAGTTCCCAGATCTCGCGGATGCCCAGCAGGCCCTCGGGCCGCAGGATCATCATCAGCACCAGCGCGATGGCGTAGATCACCATGCGGTAGCCCGCAAGGTCGACCCCGAGCGTGCGGGCCGTCCACCGCATGACCTCCCACGCGATCAGAATCACGGCAATCGTCACCGCCGGCTTCCAGCGCTTCTCCGAGAACGGCGTGAGCGCGGCCGCAAGCACCACCCCCGCGATGAGCCCCCAGGGCCAGATCGTCGGCGGCTGCCGCAGCAGCTCGGGCAGGATCGTCAGGATGGTCGCGGCGAGCGCAGCCCCGCTGATCGAGCCCAGCCCGCCAAGCACCACCATGATCAGGATGTCGAAGCTCTTGAGAAAACCCAGCTCGCCAGGGTTGAGCTGCACACCCACGGTGTGCGCAAACAGCACCCCCGCGATGCCCGCAAAGAACGCCGCGATCACAAACGCCCGCACCTTGTACTTGGTCGTCGGCACGCCCATGGCTTCCGCCGCGACTTCATCTTCGCGGATAGCCAGGAACGCGCGGCCGGTGCTGGAATACTTCAGCCTCGCGGCGACAAGCAGCGTCAGCCCGGCAAACACCCACACCCAGAACAGGCTCGAATAGAACGGCAGCCCGGAGAACCCCAGCGCGCCGCCGGAGTACTTCGGCCACATGTACATCGGCGTCGCCGCGATTGTCTGCGGGTTCGACAGCACCTCGGTCGTCTGCGACTGAATAAGCACGCGGACGATCTCGCCGAATCCCAGCGTCACGATCGCGAGGTAATCGCCCTTGAGCCGCAGCGACGGCAGCCCCACCACATATCCGCACGCCGCCGCGGCCAGCCCGCCCGCAAGCAGCGAGCACAAAAACAGCAGATCGGCCCAACTGAACAGCGGCAGCGGGTTGCGGGAATCGATCATCCCGCTCAGCAAGCCGCCGTGCATGTTTGCATTGCCAAACAGCCGGAACGACCCGTAGTAAACGATCGTCGCCCCGACATACGCCCCGACGGCCATGAACGCCGCATGGCCGATCGAGAACTGCCCGGTAAAGCCGTTCACCATCGTTAGCGAGACCGCGAGGATGATGCTCGTGCCGATATCCAGCAGCATCTTGGCCGCAAACACCGGCATCATCGGCCGGATCACCAGTTGCAGCACGATCGCTAGCGCGAGGCACGCAAACAGCGGCCAGGCCGACCGCAGCAGCGAGAGCGCAAACGGCGGCCGCAGCGCATTGGCCCGTGCGTGGAAGGCGTCATGTCCGCGATGCTGAGCCATTCCCGAGAGATTCCTTGAAAGCATTGCCGCGGCGGTAAACAACCAGCAAGCGTGAATCCGGTTCAGACCTTCTCGGTCGCGACACCGCCCAGCAGGCCGCCCGGACGCACCAGAAGAACGACGATGAGCAGACTAAACACAACGACATCACTGAGCTTGGGGCCCTGCTCGCCAAGATACGCACGCGAGAAGAACTCGATCAGCCCGATCAGGATCCCGCCGAGCATCGCCCCGCGGATGTTCCCGATCCCCCCGACAACCGCCGCGACAAACGCCTTCAGCCCCAGCAGCACCCACGTGGGCGATGCGGTCTGACCCAGCCCGGAATACTTCTGGCTATAGAGGAACCCCGCCGCCGCGGCAAGCGAAGCCCCGATCACGAACGTGATCGAGATGACCCGGTCGACATTGATCCCCATGATCGCGGCGTTGCCCGGGCTGAACGACACCGCCCGCATCGCCCGCCCGAGCTTGGTGCGGTACACCAGCCAATCCAGCAGCAGCATCAGCACGACGGCCGTCCCCGCGCCCACCACATCCACCAGCCGGATCGGCACGCTCGGCGAACGCACCAGCTTGTACGTCAGGTTTGTTGCGCTCGTCGTGATCGGCGGAGAGATCGCGATGCCCGAGCCCGCGGCGTATTCCCCCAACGGCGAGGCGATCCCCACGTTCGCGATGCGGCCCGATGGGCTGAACACCTCGACCTTGTAGTCGCGCCCCGCCGCGAGGCTTGCGGGTTGATCGATCGTGATCTGCGTTCCGCCGCCGATGAGGTTCAGCGGCCCTTCGCCGATCACCGTGCGGTTGAGCACCCGGTCTTCAAGCAGCGTCGGCATGCCCTGCGGCCGTGTGCCGAACATCCAGTCGAGCTGCCCCACATTCTGCAGAAAGAGCGAGACACCGATCGCGGTGATCAGCACGTTGAGTCGCGGCGCCTTCCGCAGCGGTTTATACGCCAGCCGCTCCAGCGAGAACCCCACCAGCCCGCACGTGCCCATCGCCGTGATGAGGATGATCCCGCCAGCCAGGAACGAGAACGTGTCGGACATCTTCGCCGCCCGAGCGAGGATCACGAGCATGATCAACGACCAGCCCCAGCACGCCGCGACCGCCATCGGCACGCCCGCGCCGGACCTGGGCAACGCCGCAAACCGCGCCTGGATCACCCGCTCATACAGCGTCAGCAGCACCGCGACCGCGCTCACCGCGCCCGCCAGCCACCACACCCACGCCGCGATGCTCCGCATCATCACCTCGCCCGTCACCGGGTCGGTGTTCCCGAACCCGGCCGTCAGCGCGATCGAGAACGACACCCACGCGCCCAGCACGAACACATCGCTGTGCGCAAAGTTGATGAACTTCAGGATGCCATACACCATCGTGTAGCCCAGCGCGATCAGCGCGTACAGGCTCCCGACAGCCAGTCCATCCATCAGGGTTTGCAGGAATCGGTCCATCGGTTGGATGGGGCAGAGCCGGAAAACCCCCGGTGGGGGGAGAGAGGTGGGCACAGAAAACCCCCCATGCGGAGGCATGGAGGGTGGGAGGTTACAGCATATTGCCGGAGGCTTCCAGTATGGCCGAGATCATTCCGGATTCACCGTCGCCACATACACCGGCTTCCCGCCCTTCATCTGCACGATCACCGCCGCCTTCTTGGCGTCCCGGTTCTGGTCCATCGAAATGACACCCGTCACCCCCTTGAAATCCCGCGTCTGGGCAAGCGCCGATTGCAGCTCCGCGCCCGTCAGGCCGGGGGCGCGCCGCATCGCCTCGGCCAGAACCTTCGCCGCGTCATAGCCCAGCGCGGCCAGGCCGTCGGGCGTCTGACCGTTGTACGTCTCACGATACTTCGTCACAAACGCCTGCACCTGCTCCGATGGCTGATCGGGGGCGTAGTGGTTCGAGTAGTAGCAACCCTCGATCGCTTCCTTGCCGATCGCGGCAAGCTGCTCAGAGTCCCATCCGTCGCCGCCGAGCAGCGGCGCCGTGATGCCCAGCTTGCGCGCCTGCAGCGCAATGTTCCCCGCCTCGGTGTAATAGCCGGGAACGAAGATCGCCTGCGCGCCCGACGCCTTGATGGTCGCGAGCTGCGCGCTGAAGTCCTGATCGCCCGAGGAGTACGCCTGATCGGACACGATCGTCCCGCCCATCGACTCAAAGTGCTTCTTGTACTCGTCGCGCAGGCCCTTGGAATATGCCTGCGCCTGGTCATACAGAATCGCCGCCTTGTCGAGCTTCAGGTTCTCGCGCGTGAACTTCGCCACCGCGAACCCCTGGAACGGATCGATGAAGCACACGCGGAACACCATGTCCCGCCCCGCCGTCACGCCGGGGTTGGTGCTGCTGGGCGACACCATCGGCACGCCATACTGCTGGCACACCGCGCCGCCCGCGAGCGACAGCGAACTCGCCACCTCGCCCAGCACCGCCGTCACCTTGTCGCTCGTCACCAGCCGCGTCACCGCGTTCCCCGCCTCCTTCGACTCCCCCTTGGTGTCGTAGGTGATGATCTCGATCTGCTTGCCGTTGATCCCGCCCGCAGCGTTGATCTCCCCGATTGCCAGCCGGATGCCGTTGTCGGTCGACTGCCCGAACGTCGCCTCCTTGCCGGTCATGGATGCATAATGCCCCACCTTGATGATGTTGCTCGGGGTGGTGGGGGCCTGCTGGGGGCAGCCCGCAAGCAGCGCAGCGCCCGCGACCATCGCCAATCCTGCCATCGCTCGAATCATGCCCGTCTGCATAGTTCTGTTCTCCTGGTATCGTTCAGTTGCCGATCCCCATGGTACAACGCCGCGGCCTCCAACGGGCCGGCGCATCCACCGTGTTCGGATATTGTTTACGACCGGCTCGCGGCCTCGCGCCCGCCCGTCGCATCCACGATCTTCTTGATCAGCTCGGGCATCTCCGCCGCCGCCGCAGCGCGAGACTTCCGCAGGGCCGACCGCATCGCCAGCGGGCAAAACGGAACCGTCAGCGGCATGTACCAGATATACGTGATCCACCACGGCCCCGCCGAATACCAATCCCAGTAGCTCCGCATCATCGAATCCGTCAGCCACCCGCCCGGCCAGATCGTCAGCGCGAGGATCAACGCGAACGCCCATGGAAACAACGGCTTCAGCCGCGGCGGCAAAACCTCAAGCCTCGTGCCCGAACCCGCCGCCTCTCCCCGCGCCTCCAGCACCGATTCAAACGGCGCGCCGAAGTCCGCGATCGTGAACATGCTCCCAGGCTTCTGGGCCTTGGCAAACCCCGGCAGCTTCCCCCGCCGCGCCGCCGCGTCCAGCCGCTCAAGGACCTCCGCCGGCGTGCCGGGGCAGTCGATGATCGTCACCGGTCGGGCTTCGGATTGCTTTGTTCGATCTTCGGTAGGCATACAGGTCCGGTTATGCGGTAGGGATCTCTAGATCGGCGACCGCGGCCCCTTTTCACGAGCGGCGGCACACGTCTTGCCCACTACCTTTGTATGGTCATGCGGCAAGGCTCCGCCAAACCGATGTTGCGTCTGGTCCACGCCGATGAGGTCGGCGCGGTGCATCTGTCGCCACATCGCAACATCCTCCGCGCCGGGGCGGCGCGCTGTCTCTTATACACATCTCCGAGCCCACG
>ENA-ORBV01010975-ORBV01010975.1-microbial-mat-metagenome-genome-assembly--contig:-NODE-10975-length-14346-cov-5.858364_pt1 | contig 14346 bp, 13 predicted proteins | sample MGYA00237777_ERZ505514 | MGnify/ENA primary metagenome ERZ505514 (study PRJEB26160, sample SAMN06269048) | microbial mat metagenome | isolation source: Oligotrophic lake microbial mat | place...
TGATACGGCGACCACCGAGATCTACACCTCTCTATTCGTCGGCAGCGTCAGATGTGTATAAGAGACAGCTCCAGAAGATCTTCGAGCGGGAGGGCTTTACCGGGGGTGAGTGCCGGAAGTTCGCGGGTGTCCATCCACGCCACCATCTGCTTCTCGTAGGTGAGCAGCACGCCGGTGACGCACATGGCGAGAATCACCGCACCGGCGGCGACGCCAAGGGCCAGATGGAGCCAGAAGAATACGGTGCGCATGTATCGCTAGGATACGATACCGTCCACGTCAAGGGGGAGTGTTTTTTCGCTTGCGGTTAAGTATTTTATTTTCAATGGCTTGGCGGGAAACCCAGGGATGCGCGTGGATGGCCCCATTTAGGGTTAAGTGATTTGTTTTGTTTGACTTATTAGCATGGGGGCAATTCCGGGGCATGCGGGTGCTGGCCTTGCCGGTCAACGGCGGGTGGCACTGCGGGCGGCGGGGCGCAGTTGCGGCGCGGGACGCCGATGTGGACAAAAACTGTGCCGAGGCATACGCTTCATGGGCTGCGACGCCGTTTGGACCAGTTCGAGCAACTGCCGCGCCGTCGCCGGACGAGCCAATGGCTCGGGGGACAGGGTCGCCTCAATCGCCAGGGTCCAGAGCGCAGGCAAGCGATCGGCGAGCATCTCCCGCATGATCGCGCCAAGTGAGTAGAGGTCCGTTTGGGGCGTGACGGGTTTGGCCGCCAATTGCTCCGGCGCCATGTAGGCCAAGGTACCGATGGCCGCGCTGGGGGCGACGCCGGCGGCCAGGGCAAGGCCAAAGTCCATGATGACGGCGCGGCCGGGGAGCAACATGATATTGGCCGGGGAAAGATCGCGATGGACGAGTCCGGCTTGGTGAATGGCCGTTAGCCCCGCCACCAACTGTTCGACCAGGGGGCTCGCTTCGGCGACGGTGAGACGGCCCACGCGGCGCAGGTGCGCGGCCAGAGTTTCGCCTTCAAGGTACTCCATGGTGAGAAAGGGCGTGAGAAAGGCGGTGCCCGAGTGAAAGCCAAGGTCAAAGAGACGGCAGACGTGAGGATGGGTGACCTGGCGGCCGAGGCGCAGTTCGCGGGCGAGATCGGCGTGCCGTTGGCGAGGCATGGCCTTCAGGGCGACCGTCGTTTCCGCCTGCCGGTCGTACACCGCATAGACCTCACCCATGCCGCCGCGGCCCAGCAAACGCAGCACTTCGTAACGTTCGGCCAATATGGCGCCAGGCTTGAAGCAGGCCTCGGGCGGCGCATGCAGTTCGCGCACCTCGGCGGGCATACTTTCAAGAAACGTACCCGACGCGCGGTCATGCTCCAGCAAGCGCGACACTTCGGCGATCACTTCCGGGGCTTCGCCGCTCTCGGCCAGGCAGGCCGCTTGCCCGTCGGCCGGCAGGTCGACGCATTGTTCAAACAACGCCGTCACGCGGGGCCACGATTTCATGACGCGAGCTCCGCATGCAACCAGGCGCGGGCGATAGTCCAATCGCGCTTCACGGTGCGGCCGCAGATTTCGAGATGATCGGCGATTTCGCGCTCGGTCATGCCGCCGAAAAAGCGCAGTTCCACCACTTTGGCTTGCCGGGGCGCGAATTCGGCCAACCGGTTGAGGGCATCGTCCAAATGCTGCAAGCGGTCGCCGCCATCTTCTTCTGGCATCTGGACGTCTTCGAGTTGAAGGTCGATTTGGCCGGCACCGCGTTTGAGGGCGCGGTGATGGCGGGCATGGTCAGTGAGGATGCGCCGCATGATGCGGGCGGCGACGGCGAAGAAATGGGCGCGATCCTGCCAATGAGTGTTGCGTTGACCGGCCAATTTCAGATACGCCTCATGGACTAAGGCGGTGGCTTGCAGGGTGTGGCCGGCGCGTTCTTGGCGCAGGTAGCCGGCGGCCAAGCGGCGCAATTCGCCGTAGATCTCGGGCAGAAGGCCGGAGTCTTGAGTTTCGTCTTGAGTCGTGTCGGTAGCGGTGAGGCGCTGCATCAGTGCCGCCACCTCATCCCGGCACGGAGCCAGTTCGGTCAGCACGAACACCTCCCCGCCCCACGGGCGAAGTCTCCGACGAATGGCTGGCCGATAACGACTCGGCTCTTCTGCGCCGTCCATGGCATTGAGAAGTTCCTCCGCAGCTCTGATAATTCTAGGCTTGCTTACCTGGAGAAGACGAGGCGGGGAAACATTTCCCTTTTCGCGTCAGAGGAGAATTTGATTAGAAAGCTTCAATCCGTAAAGCACATGCGCGAGGAGCGAGACCACGACGTAGTCGCTGCCGTGTTCGATGGAGGTGCCGGTGATGAGTCCGACGGGCCGGCAGTCGGCGGCGGTGACGACGAGGCTGCCGGAGTTACCGGGCCTTTTGAAGAGGGGGTCCGGAGTGCGCACCAGGAGACAATCGCAAAACTCGACTTGGCCCAAGCCACCGGCCAGGCGGGCGGCCTGCATCGCCACGCTGAAGACGCCGCGATGGGACACGACGCCGAAACGGTCCTGCCCGGCGGCGAAGACCTTTACTCGCGTACGAAGCTGGGGGACGTGTGGCACCGCGGTGGGCGCCCAGCCGTCGGGCCAGGCAGGACGTTGGTGGGGCGCTAAAAGGCAGGCGCCCGCATCGGCCCGATTGCCGGAACGCTCCAAGGGCAGGAAGACTACGGTGCGGCCCATGCATTCGCCATCGACGTAGACGCCGTCGGCAGGCAAGCGGGCCCCATTGCCGGCCAGCACATGATTAGCAGAGACGAGCCACACGCCTTCGGCATTGGCGGCAAGCGGCCCCACGGTGCCGGGTGGGTAATCGATGGCGCCGCGCCGAACCCAGACCCGGGAGCCGACCATACTTTAGGAGCCGTCGCCATCCGCCGAGTTGCAGCAACTCTTGCAGTAATCGTCGGTGAGCGGCTTTGAGTTGGTGAAGCGCGCGGTGCGGGCAAAGGTGGCGATCCGGTGCAGGAAATCCGCTCGCTCTGCCGGGGTGGCGACTTCAAAGGTCGAAAGCCCGTTGGGGGGCGGCGGTTGCTCCGCACGGTCAACCGGCTTGCGCACCAGCTCCACTTTGGGCTTTCCGAGCAGGCTGGTAGAGAGGGCGAATTCATCGAGTGAGTGGGCGACGCCGGTGGCCCGCGGAGGCGAATCGATCAAGTGCAGCGTAGTGAGCTTCACGCGCGCGGCGGAGAACTCTGTGAATGTCTCCGCCTTCCAATGCGTCTGCGATCCATCGTCCGAACGAATGGAGAGTTCATCTAAGGATGCGGGCAAGTCGTACTCGAAGACCTTCAGTCCGCAGGCGGTGGTGGTGGGATAGATCAACAACTCCGGCCGCTTGAAGGTGGCGTCGCCCAGGCCGAGATAATGAATCTGGCGGGGCCGCGGCAGCGTGATGCGCGCGCGGATGCGCGGGTCGTTATCGTCGGGAAAGGTCTTCACCCGAATGGTGGCATTGAGCTCCGGGTTGAGGGAGTTCTCCTTGGTTTTCGCGGAGGACTTCACGCCGAGGAGCTGGCCGCGCAGGCCGCTAAGCAAATCATCCTCTACCAGCCAATGGCCCAGCCGATAGCGATGCTCGTCATCCATGTTGAGGGCGTAAGCCCGAAACTCATCGTTGGGCCCCTCCACCAAGGAGACCAGGCCGTGGAAGAGGACGAAAAAACGGTGCTGGGCGGGACGCTTCGGCACCGGGAGGTCCACAAACAATTGATTCCGGTAACGCAGACGGACATTCGTGTGGGGCATAAACTTTTCAGCTAAACCAGAAGACGTAAGAAGTGGAAATTTCCCTTTCGGGGAACGGCTAAATTCGCCCGAACATTTGGAAGGCGGCCCAGAAGTAGGGGTGGGGTTGGGTCCGCGCGGCGGCCAAGGCAGCGTCGCGGAGGGCGGCGTCCGGCGGAACGCCTTGGCGGAGGCCGACGTAAAAGCCGCGCATGACGCCGGCGGTGGCCTCCGAGTCGACGTTCCAGCGCGAGGCCAATACTTGGCCGGTGCCGGCATCCAAAAAGGCCTGGACCAGGCTCTCCACGTTGACGGCTCCCCGGTCTTCGCCGGCGCCTGAGGAGCAGGCGGCTAAGGTGGCTAGTTGTAGATGATGCAGGTCCAGCGCGGCGATCTCGGCGGCGGTAATCAGGCGGGTACGCATCGGAGACTCGCCAGAGAGCACTAAGGCCCCGTTGCCGCCGTTGGTGACGCCGTGGCCGGCAAAGTGGAACAGCCGGTGGCGCTCCAGTTCCATTTGCAGGGCGTCGACGCGCGCCTCCTCGCCAGACAAATAAAGATGGTGGGGAAAGATCTGCCGGAGTTGTTCGGCTTCATGGCGAGCGGCGGCGAGGACGGGAAAGCGAGCGCGGTCGCGCGGGTCGACGCTGGGCTCCGCCACGACGAGCGCCGGCTGCCATTCGGTGGGGCCTGGGGTATTGGCCGTTGGGGAGCCCCAACCGATGGTCTGTAAGATGGCCACGCGCGACAACAGTGAGCGGCCCTGCCCGTCCCGCAGTGCGCCCCAAGGCAAGATGGCCAGGGGGCCATCGGGGTCGACGACCAGCGTTCGCGCGCCGGACAAGCGGGCTTCGAAGGGCTCGACGAGGGCGCGGTAAAGCTCGCGGGCACTATCGTTCACGGCGGGCAAGGGCGAATCGGCATTGGCCACGAGGGCGGCAAAGCGCTCGACGCGGCGCGTCAGATTCGGCAGCTTCACCCGCTCGACGGCAATGCCCTGGGTATCGGCCCACCACACAACGGGCCCGGAGGGCAATAGCGCCAGGGCCAGCCGTACTTCGCCCGGGGGCGGCTGCAAGTCCACTTTCTGGCCCGGATTGGGGAGCGTGCGGAAGGTCTGCCAAGTGGCGAGGGCGGCGGGGGCACCTTCCGTGTCGAGCTGCGCTTCGGTCAATTGCCGCCACACGGGCGCGATCGATTGGGTTTGGGCATAGCGTTGGCGACGCCCTTCGAGGCCGGTCATCGTCGCGACCGTTTCATCCACCACGGCGCGGAAATGACGCAGAGCTTCGGCCCGCTGCCCTTGTTGCCAAAACACGCGGCCCAGCACCGGCAATAGATTCAGCCGATCGTAAGTGTTGAGCTGACGATAGGGAAACGGCGCGCCTTGAATGACACCTTGCAGACGCGTGAAGGCGGCCGCGGCATGGCCGGCGGTTAGATCTCTTTCCGCCGCCTCAACCTGGCTGGTGACTTGCCCGGGCAACTGCATCGACGGATTCAACCGGAAGAAGTCCGACCGAATCGCATTTTTGAGCCACTGATTCGGATTGCCCTCCATCGCCGCCATCGCTTCGGCGAACAGCAACCCGGAGAGCCGGGTATAGCCGAAGGATTCGGCCATCAAGCCGAGCGCCGAATAGAAGTTGACCGCGAAAGGGGCGGGCAGCGTACTGCGCCAATATCCGGCCAGGCCGCGCTGCGCGCGGTCCCAACTTTCCACCGGCGCGGTGAAGCCGCGCGAAGGCTCCACCAGGGAACTGCCTCCGGCGAGTTCGAGATCGAGAAAGCCGCTGGCCTGGCTGCGGGCGGCGATATCTTCCCGTTCCGCCTGAACGTCCAATAAACGTTGCCGCGCCTTGCAAGACATCGCCTCGCGCTCCAGGCGTAAAACCGCCCAACGGTAGCCGCGGCCGGTGGCGATCCCGCGCGCCTCCTGGGCCAATGCCACGCATTCCGGCGCCTTGCCTGTCCGCCGTAAGCCGAGGATCGCCTGCACGGCGGCCAGGGCCTGCCCCGCCGGATTGGCAGCCGACCGGTAGCGCTGCCAGGCTTCAAGACCGGCCGCGGCGGCCACCGGATAATCGCCCTTTCCGTTCGCTTGCGCGGCGCGGCCCAGAGCTTGGTCGGCGGCCGGATTGGCGGCTGGGCGGAGGAGGTCGCGCAGGGTGGGATCGTTCATTTGGGTGAAGAGATAATCGGCCAGGCGCTGGAGGTCGGGCGCGAATTCGGTGCGCCGCTCAAGCCATTCCGTAAGCGCCAGGTGCAACAGCAACTCCGCGGAGCCCGAGACCTCGCGCGACGGGATGCGGCCGGTGGACACTTGGGCGACGCGGCCGCGCCGCGCGGTTTGCTCGCTCTCCACACGCTGGACACGCTGGGCGAGCGCGGGCTGCATCAGGGGTTCGGCGGTCGCCGCGGCTTTCTTCCAATACTCGAGCGCGGCACGCGGTGCCGGCAATTGCTCACTCACCTCACCGAGGTTCGCCCAACCCAAGGCATAGAAGCCGGGCCGTTCGGCGGCTTCGAGAAGGATATTGGCCGCCCTGGCCCAGTCGACCGCGCGATTCTCCGCCGCGGCACGAATCGCCACACTGACGCCGAAAGCGGTTTGCAAATTAGTGTCTTCGGGATCCAGCAACGCGGCTAGGCGAAAGAGCCGAATCGCCTCGGTATTGGCACCGCGCAAGGAGGCCAATCGGCCCCGGAGATAGAAGGATTTGGGTGTGGGCCCCAAGCGGCTTTCGGCCGATTCAATCGCCCCGGCAAGCGACGCCAAGGCCTCCGCACGTTCAGGCACGGTGATGGGCGAACGTCCGGGATGGTAACCAGGCCAGTAAAGGGAGTGCGGCGCCGGAAAGGCGCTTAAGGAGGCTTCCGCACGCACCAGTTCCAGATGCGGCCAACGCCACCAGCCGACGACCGCGGCGCATACCGCCAGTAGCGTTGCCATCCACCAGACCCTCCGCATCCGCTACCGGGGCTTCACTTGGGCCAGTAAATCACGCACCTCGCCGGCCCAGGCAGGGTCGGTTTCCACCTTCAGCAGAGCTACCCAATCCTCGGCGGCCGCCTGCGGCTGTCCCAAACGGGAGTACGCCAGACCGCGATTATAGAGGGCTGCCCGGTCAGTGGGCCGCTCCTGCAATACTTGGGTCAACAACTCCACAGCGGAACTAAAGCCAGCCTCCGAACCGGCTTCAGTCCCCGCGGCATGGGCCGCGCCCAGAATGCTCAACACATCCAGGTTATTCGGCGCTAACCTGCGCGCTTCCTCAAGCGTCCGCACCGCGGTACCGACTTGATGGCTGAGCAATTCACTCCAGGCCTGCAAACGCAATAGATCCACCGTGCGCTCCCCGGCGGCGGCACGCTTGGCGAGTTCCGCCTGCGCCCTCAGTAACGCTGCCGGCGGATTCGCCTCTTCTCCACGCTGAGCCTGGGCGCGGCCATACGGCGCGTCCGGCAGCCGGGACTCGAAAGGCCGGGCCGCGGCCGAGGCCTGGGCCAATAACTCCTGGGCCGAATCACCGGGAAACGCGAAAAACCAAATACCCGCCGAGAGCAGCAACAAAGCCGCCGCGGCTACCGGCCACCAAGTCGTGCGGCGCTCTTTCCGAGACGGCGAAGGCATCGCGGGCCGCTGCTTCAGGTATCCGGCAATCGCCGCATTCTCCGCGGCGCTCAACTCCCGGTCGAGGTCCTGGGTGGCCTGGCGCAACGCCTCGGCACAGACCCCGCAATCGCCCACGTGCGACAAGGCCGTGTGCATTTCATCCGGCGGCAGCAAGTCCGTCGCCAGTCCGGCAATGTCGAAGCTGGTTAAACAGCCGGGTTTCGTTGCAATTCCCAAGAATTATTCCTCTCCCTGTGAATGACGCAGCGTAGGCGAAAAACCCTTTTGCTCCTCCGTGGTTAATTGCGTCCGCAAGGCCACCGTCAAGCGGAAGAGCAGGCTTTCGACGCCCTTGACAGTGAGCCCCATTGCCGGCATGGCGGCGATCTCTTTCGCCGTAAACCCTTGGCGGTAATAGAGCCAGAAGGCGTTGCGGTCCCGGATGACCGTCTCGGGCGGACAGATCTCGCCCAACATTACGTCCAGCCGGTCAAACAACATCCGCCGGTGCAATTCGCCCTCCGCCGGCCGGTCCAGGGCCAGATCGTGGGCTAAAGCCTCGAGCGAAACGGTCTTCCGCGAGTCGTTGGTGGGATTTCGCAACGTCCGCAAGTAGTCGATGGTGGTCGAGTGGGCCACGGCGCGGACGAGGCCGTAGACGCCATTCGGATGGTCCGAACGGACGCGGCGCAGGATCTGAAAGTCGTTCGCGCAGAGCTTCAGGTAGACGTCTTGGACGAGATCTTCGACATCGGCCCGGCCCGGCAAGGCCGAGGCGGACGCGGTGCGCACGACGGTGGCCACAATCAATTCGTGAAATCGCGCGAGGAAGCCGTCCCAAGCGTCGCTTTTGCCGGCTTGAGAAGACGCCAACATAATAATGAACTCATCTGGCGGCAGAAGTTCACACTATAGCATTGGAGAATAGCGGTGCCACATTTATCCCCGTCACGGTTTATCCTCGTCACGGTACTGGGTGCGGGCCATCTGGTGCCTGGGGACGATCGCGATGATGAGCTAGCGGCGCCGTTTCGAGCTTGTCCCTCAAGTCGTTGTCAGCGCCGGGAATATTGCCCGGCACCACGGCGAACTTATCCACCTTGACGACGCCGCCGCGGACAAAGTCCTGCGCGACACCGCCCGGCTTACTCGCCACTTGCTGAAAGCCCACCGGCAACGCCTTCAGCGCCTTGGTAAGCGCCTACGGCAGGTTGGCGACGGTTTGAAAAAGTAAGTCTGGCGGCTTCCGGCTCGAATGCACGTTCACCGCGATGCGGAGCACGGTCGATCCGGCCGTCACCAGAATCTGGTAGTGGTCATCGTCCGCGTCGCGCAAGTGTCCAGTGACGGGCCTTTCAGCACGCCATAAATCAATTTAGAAGCCATAATACCTACCTACGCGCGAACCATGTCGAAAAGAGGACACTTAACGCACATGAAAAACATACAATGAATTGCCGAGCGCCATCGCGACGTGCTGCTTGCCTTCGCTCAGGAAGCTCATCGGGTTCGCCCGGGCGACGCCCCCGCCTTGAAAACGCCAGAGCAGCTTGCCGGTTGACGCCTGCAAGGCGAAGGCCTGCCCTTCGTTCGTCGCGCCAAACACGAGATTCCCGGCGGTCGACAAAACGCCCGAAAAAGGCGGTGTAAAGAGCCGGTGTTCCCAGGCGACTTCGCCGGTGGTAGGCTTGAGAGCGCGAATGGCGCCCCACTCTTCTTCGCCGGGAATGCTGCGGAAGCCGCCGCCGTTGTACTGTTCACCCAACTTAAAGTCCGCTTGGCCGAAGAAGTAGATGGCCCCGGATTCGCGCGCCGCGACATACAACAACCCGGTATCCGGACTATACGACGGGCTATACCAGTTATTCGCCCCGCCCACGGACGGCCACACGCGGGTGCCGGCCACGGTGGGCGACGTACCGGGCACTCGGATCGGCCGGCCGCTGTCGTCGAGCCCCGTAGCCCAGGTCTGCTTGGCATACGGCTTACCCATCAGGAATTGGCCATTGGTGCGATCGAGCACATAGTAAAAGGCATTGCGATTGGGAAATAGAAGTAACTTCCGTTTTCGGCCGCGCACCTCGGCATCGATCAGTACCGGAACTTCAGTGGCATCCCAATCGTGGACGTCGTGCGGAGTAAATTGGAAATACCATTTCAACTTACCCGTGTCGGCATCGAGGGCAAGCAGGCAATCGGAGTATAAGTTATCCCCGGCGCGGACGTCGCCGTTCCAATCCGGCCCCGGATTGCCGGTGCCCCAATAGACCAGGTTGGTCTCGGGATCGTAAGCGCCGGTGACCCACGTCGCGGCTGACCCGTTCTTGTAACTGTCGCCGGCCCAGGTTTTGGCTTCCGGATCGCCAGCGGCGGGCACGGTCCAAAAGCGCCAGGCTTGCTTGCCGGTTTTGGCGTCGTAAGCATCCAGGAATCCGCGGATGCCGTACTCGCCGCCCGCGATGCCCACGATGATCTTGTCCTTCACCGCCAAGGGTGCCACGGTAATCGACAGGCCGGCGCGGTAGTCGGCCACGGTGACATCCCAACGCACGGCACCGGTCTTCGCATCGAGCGCGACTAAGTGCGCGTCAATGGTGCCAACATACACCAGGTCGCCTAAAACGGCCACGCCACGATTCACTTGGCCGCAACACACCCGGATATCTTCGGCCATCGTCCGCCGGTACTTCCAGAGCGGCCGGCCGGTTTTGGTATCGAGCGCCGTCACGTGGCTCGGCGCCTCGGAAATATACATCACGCCGTCGACCACGATCGGCGTGGTCTCGAATTTCTGGAGCGAATTCGATTGGTAGACCCAGGCCGGCTCAAGCTTACTGGCGTTAGACTCATTAATCTGCTTAAGCGGCGAAAACCGATGGCCCGCGAAATTGCCCGAGTAAGTCAGCCAGTTTCCGGGCTCTTTTTCCGGATGCAGCAGCCGCTCATGAGTTACTTGTCCCCACAACGGCAGGATCACACCTAGTAACAATAGCCTCACCGCGCACCCCGCTCTGCCGCCAGAAAAGCGACTAAGTCATCCAATTCCTGCTCATTCAATCGATCTTTGTACGGCGGCATGGTCGTGCGCCGCTCGCTCGCGATCTTGGCCAGGTCTTCCTTCCAGAAGGAATGAAAGCGATCGCCCGCGTCCCGCACTTGAATCGACCAGCTATCTTCATTCAGCCGGATCCCCCGCACCACTTTGCCGTCGCGGGTGGTCAACTGTACGGTGCGAAAGGTTTCGGGCACGTCCGAGGCCGGATCCAGAATCTTCGCCCGCAAGTGCGCCGCGCTACGACGGGCGCCGATGCCGTTGAGCGCCGGACCCATCCGGCCACCATCGTTCCCCAGCGCATGGCATTGCAGGCATCCCGCCTTGCCGCGCAGCACTCGTTCCCCATTCGCCGCATTGCCCGAAACCGGTGTCGCCGGCAGGGCGCCTAAACTCCGCACAAAGGCGGCCGTCTGCCAGAGTTCGCGGGGGTCCATCAAAGACCCCGGCATCTCGGTATCTGGAATGCCATAACGAATGATCCGGTAAAGCGCGGGATCTTGAGCCGCCCGCCCCAGCATGGGCACCGCAAGATTTGCCCCCTTGCCGCCATTGCCTTCTGGACCATGGCACCCCGCGCAGCGCCCTTGAAACAACTGCTTGCCGTAGGCGATATCCGCGGCCGTAGTGTAGGGGTTCTTGGCCGGTAAGTCGAGCACCGGCGTCGGCTGAAACAAAAGTAAAGCTGCCCACCACATCATGCTGTCCACCTCCTTCGTCAAAAAGGGACCGGCTCGAATTATATCCGAGATCCCGATCCCCATCGGAGGGGAATACAAGGACATACCAAGGACCCCGGTGCAGGGCCCCCCGCTTCGCGCGACAATCAGGTGTGCCTTCGTGGTTGCTGCTGTTGATCTTCGCCGCCGGCTACTACGCGCTGATGCGCTGGATCCTGCCGCGCTTTGGGGTGCCCACTTGAATGAACGGCGACTGCGGTGTCGAGTCTCGACCCGTTCCTAAGCCGCCGGCTGACGGCAAGCCCTAATTTTTTCTTAGTCCCCCCTAGCCCGTTCGGCCGACCTGGCCGACCCTAACTTCCCTCAACCCAACAATCGATTCAAGGTCAGTACTTTCGGTCCGATAGGTTACTTAAGAGGATGGGCCATCTGGCGTCCCAACCACCTGCATGACCTTGAAGCATTCATCATTGCAAGCCGAAACCGCTTTCGAGCGCAAGGAGCCCCCATCTATACACGCTAGGGGCATAGCGTCGCCCAAAATCCTGGTGGTCGACGATGTGCCCGTAAACCTTCGTCTGCTTGAAGGCATTTTGCAGCCGGAGGGCTTTGAAACGATCGTGGCCCGGAATGGGAAGGCGGCGCGAGAACTCAGCCGCACGGCGTTGCCGGACCTGATCCTGCTCGACATCATCATGCCCGGCGAAACGGGCTTTGAAACGTGCGCGCAGTTGAAGAGCGACCCTTTGACGTCAAACATCCCGATCATCTTCCTTTCGGCGCTGGACGACGTCACCAGCAAAGTACAAGGGCTCAAGATCGGGGGCGTCGATTACATTCCGAAGCCGGTGAACGGCGAAGAGGTGCTCGCCCGAGTGCGCGTGCACTTGCGGATTTCGCAGAACAATCGCGCCTTGGTGCAAGAACATCGTGCGCGCCTCGAAAGTCTGCGGGAAGCCCAGCAAGCCATCCTGGTTCGGCCGGAGGACTATCCGGAGGCGAGGTTCGCGGTGTACTACGAGCCGCTCGAAGAAACGGGCGGCGACTTCTACGATGTGGTCGCCGTCAACTCCGATGTCTCGGGTTACTTTGTCGCCGATGTAAGCGGCCATGGCGCCAGCGCCGCCTTCCTCACTTCGGCGATCAAGGCACTGTTGCGGCAGTATACCGGCCCGCTGTATTCGCCGGAGGACACCATGCGCGGCGTCGATTCGGTGATGCGGCAGATTTTAGGTCCGGAACAGTATTTGACGGCCTGTTATGCGCACTTGAACCGGCGGACGCGGAAGCTGTCAGTGGTCAGCGCCGGCCATCCGCCGCTGCTGGTGGTAAGCGCGAGCGGCGAGGCACAGGTGGTGGAGATGAACAGCGATCCGCTGGGGATCTTCAGTTCGGTGGTGCTGCAGCGCAAGGATTTGTGGCTGGCGAAGGGCGACCGGTTTTACCTCTACAGCGACGGCATGATCGAAGCCACGCCGGGCGCAGACCGCAAAGCGGGAATTGCACACTTGATTCAAGCCTGCGTCGATTTTCGTGACGAGGCGCTGGCCGCCAGTACGCAAAACATCGCCGCGCGGTTGCGGGGCGAAGTCCGCGCTGCCGAAGACGACCTGCTCCTGTTAGCCGTTGAGGTAAACGAATGAGCCGCGCCCTCGAACTGGGCGGCGAATTGCGGGCCCAAATTCCGGCCACGCTCGAAGCGGTGGAGGCCTTTGTCCAACGCTTTCGCCACTGGCACGAGCAGGTCTCGGGCGGCCGCGATGCCTTCAAGGTGGAGTTACTGTTGCGGGAGTCGCTGGGCAACAGCGTGACGCATGGCGTTGGACCGCAACAGTCAATTCACTGTGCGGTGCGGGGAGGGGTGCGGGGAGGGGCGCGGCGGGTGCTGATCGCCTTACGCGACGAAGGGCCGGGTTTCGATTGGCGGGCGCGAGCGGCGCTGCCCGTGGCCGACGATGCCACCTCCGGCCGCGGCATCGCGATTTACTACCGGTACGCCCATCGCGTCCGGTTCAATGCGCGCGGCAATGGCCTCGTGCTGGTGAGATTATTGGGGCCCGACGCCCCGGAAAGACAAGCAGCAGGGAGTCAGTCATGATCACAAACGAACAGCAGGTAGTTTTTCAACCCGAGGGCGATATTGTCGCCGCCTCGGCCACCGAGTTACGCGGTAAATTACGCGACTTAGTCAATAGTGGCGCGCGCCAGTTAGTGATCGACCTCGAAAAGACCAAGATGGTGGATTCGGTGGGGCTCGGACTCTTAATCGCCTCGCATAACTCGCTCCAAAAGGTCGGCGGCCAGTTGTCGATCGTGCGGGCCTCGGCCGATATTCTCGAGTTACTCACCACTATGCGCATCCACCAGCATTTCAGCGTAAGCGGCCGGTAGACAGCTGCGGAGCACCCCAAGCATGAATAACGCCACGCTGGACGACGAACTGATTCAGGAATATTTGGCGGAAAGCCGGGAACACCTCACGACCATTGAGGCGGACCTGCTGACGATGGAAGAGCACGGCGCGGCCATCGACGAGCAATTGGTGAACCGCGTTTTTCGCGCTGCCCACTCGATCAAAGGCGGTGCCGGTTTCTTCGATTTCCATAAGATTCGGGAATTGGCGCACCGTGCCGAGAGCGTCCTCGAGATGGTCCGTTGCCGGCAGATGGTGCCCACGCCTGAGTTGGTGAGTCTGCTGCTGCTCGCCTTTGACAAATTGCGCACGTTGCTCGCCGGTTACCGGCAAAGTAACGACGCCGATATCGCCGAGTTCGTCACCTCGCTCGCCAATCTCGCCGCGTCCCAACTGCCGGCTGAGCAGCGGCCGGCGATGGCGCAAAAAGTGACGCTGCCAGCGACCCAAGCCGGCAAATTGGTACAAATTCACGCGCTCGATCTGGCGCAGGCCCGGCGCGGGGGCCGTTCGATTTACCTGGTCGAATACGAGCTACTGGAGGACATCCATCGCCGCAAGAAAACGCCCATCGACGTCCTAAAGCACTTGGCGAAGTACGGCACGATCATCGAAAGCGGCTTCGATATCGAAGCGGCCGGCACGCTCGATGACGACAATTCGCCGCGCCTCACGATGGAGGCAGTTTTTGCCACGGTGCTCGAAACCGATTTGATCAACGACGTGCTCGAAGTGGCGCCGGAAAGGATCCATCTGATTGAGAAGAACGGCCAGACGCGGTCGCTGGGCGAGGTCTCGGGGCTGGGCGTCTTAGCCGGGGCGGTCGAAGCGGCGCCGGCACCGGTCATGCAGGCACCGGTCATGCAG
>ENA-ORBV01010978-ORBV01010978.1-microbial-mat-metagenome-genome-assembly--contig:-NODE-10978-length-14342-cov-7.777638_pt1 | contig 14342 bp, 10 predicted proteins | sample MGYA00237777_ERZ505514 | MGnify/ENA primary metagenome ERZ505514 (study PRJEB26160, sample SAMN06269048) | microbial mat metagenome | isolation source: Oligotrophic lake microbial mat | place...
GAAGAGGACGTGGTCGCCGACGCGCATGGTTTTGAGATGGATGCGGGCTTGGTAATTGCGGACGCCGGTCCACGCGGTGCGGCGGTCGCGCTGAAAGTCGGCCCATGAGTAGGCCTCGGGTTCGGACTTCACGAGCCAGTGTTGCGGTTGCGTTTTCAAAGGTGGTCGGGTTGGGTGGTGCTATGTCTACGGAGCCTAGCGAAGCGGAAAAGGCAAAAGGGCTAAAAGCGCAGCGGTTGATTTATTGGCTTATGGCGGGGTTCATTCTTGCGCCGTTGATTGCGGCTTATCTTCTCCGGTAAGCGGCCTTCCCGGCCTTTTTTATGAACGCCACTCTCCTCCCGATCCGAATCGTCTTCATCGCGCTGTGCGCGGCGGCAGGGTGGCTGCTCTGCTACACGATCGGCGACTGGGACGCCTACCGGGTGCGGGCGAGCTTTATCGGCCTGAGCATCGGAGTGTTGGTGGTGCTAGTGGACCTGATGTTGAAGGGCTTTTCGTTGCGCGGACTCTCCGCGATCACCTTCGGGTTGGGCATGGGAATGTTGGTGGCCTTTCTGATCAGCGCTTCGCCGCTTTTTGAAAAGGGCGACGAGCAGATGATTTACCTCACGCGGTTGGCCCTGTTCCTGGTCTGCACCTATCTGGGCACGGTGATCGCCCTGCGCGGGCGGGATGAATTTAACCTGGTGATTCCCTATGTGCGGTTCGTGCCGCACGAGGTGGATGTGCCGCTCGTGGTCGTGGACACCAGCGTCCTGATCGACGGACGGATCGCGCGGGTCTGCGAGAGCGGGTTTTTGAGCGCGGCGCTGGTAATCCCACGTTTTGTCCTGAGGGAATTGCAGTCCGTGGCGGATTCGGCCGATCCGATCAAGCAGGCGCGGGGGCGGCGGGGATTGGAGGTTTTAGCCGAGCTGAGGCGGATTAAAAACTTGGATATTCGCATCCCGGAGAGCGAGGTCACGAAACGTGAGGAAGTTGCGGCTAAACTCGTGTTTTTGGCCCACTCAATGCGGGCGAAGTTGCTTACAACCGACTATAATCTCGCAAAGATGGCCGAGTTTCAGGGTGTGCCTTGGCTCAACCTCAACCAACTCGCGAAGTCGATGCAGCCCGAGTTTATGCAGGGCGAGCAGGTAGAGGTCGATTTGGTCAAACAAGGCAAAGAAGAAGGTCAGGCGGTGGGGTTTCTGCCCGACGGCTCGATGGTCGTGGTGACCGGAGGGCGACCCTATCTGGGCAGGCATGTCACCGCCGAGATCGTGAGCGTCATCCCCTCGGCCGGAGGCAAGATGGTCTTCGCGCGCATGGCCGGGGCGGCGGGAGAGTAACCCCGTCGGTTGTAGCCGCTGATGTGAATCAACCGGAAATAAAGGTGTTTACTTGGTGAAGATGATTTTCCAATACCTCCGACTCCCCTTTGGGGGCCGGTAGCTCAGTTGGTAGAGCGCGTCGTTCGCAATGACGAGGTCGTCGGTTCGATCCCGATCCGGTCCACCACCTTGATTGGTATCGGCGGAGGGCGGTAGATTTCCGGAACGGGTGGATGGCGAATGCGTGACGGATGGGTGATAATTCCCGGTCTTGTGGCTTGGCCCCGCACTTGCTCTTGTATCTGCGGTCAAGGGGAGTCTAACAGCAACCGCCAGAATCCAAAACAAACGACATGAAAAAAAATACCAAATCCAACAAGTCGCCCGCCCCAGCGACGAAAAGCGATCCGATCAAGTTTGCGGGAAAGACCGTCAAGGCCGTCTCGGCTGCAGCGAAGCCCGCGAAGAAGATCGCGATCAAACCGGTCGCCAAGCCGACTAAAGCGGCGGCCCCGAAAGCCCCGGCCAAGTCGGCCGCGAAGGCGAAGATCACTGCGATCGCTGCCGCGCCGGTCGTTACCACGATCACGGCGTTGATCGACATCGGTTTCGGCAACGCGCTCTACCTGCGCGGCGAGGGTGCCGGGTTGAGTTGGGACCGCGGTGTCCTGATGAACTGCGTGGCGAACGACACTTGGTCGATGGAACTCGGTGAAGCATCCCGACCAATCATCTATAAATTCCTGGTCAATGACCTCACGTGGAGCGCCGGCGAGGACTACCTCGTAAATTCCGGTTCCAACCTGAATATTGTCCCGACGTTCTAAACCCGGGAAGATCGTCCGCGGGCCCACCTTCAACGGGTCGGGTCCGCGCCAGACTTGCGTCCGTCGGGATTAAGTTCGCGCAACTGGCCGGCCACGGTCGCGGCGGCGGAATCGCGTTGCTCAAGAGCGGAAGCGGGGATGTGCGTGCAGCGCATGTTCACCCGGGAGAAAGGCTTGGGCAGATAAAAACGGTCCCATGAGCGCAGCTGCCAAGCCGATTCAAACTCTGCGCCGATGAGCAGCAACGGCGCACCGGTGCGTCGCGCCACGATCAGGGCTCCGGGCTTGAAGTCGTAGCACGGGCCGCGCGGGCCGTCGGGAGTGATACCGACGTCGAGTCCGGCACGGAGCACCCCCACGAGGGCGTTGGCGGCCTCGCGGCCGAGCCGGCTGCTGGAGCCGCGCACGGTCCGCATCCCCGCGAGGGAGAAGAAGGCGCTCAACCATGCGCCGTCCCGGCTTGCGCTGACCAAAGCGTAGGCGGGCCGACCTTGGCGATAGCGACGCACGATTTCGGCGGAGAGAAAGAGGCGGTTGTGCCAGAGGACGATGGCGACCGGCTCGTCGCGCTTGGTGAAGGCGCGGAGGTCCTCGGGCGTGGTGACGAAGCGCAACGAGCGGCCCCAGAGCTTTAGCACCAGCGCAAGCGGCCAGAGGGCAAGACGACGCCAGCCGCCGATGGCGTGAGCCTCCGCCGGGAAGGAGGCGGGTGGCGGGGCGACGGGATTTGAGCGCGGCGAATTCAGAGCGGCGGTTCTCGCGCAAAGCGCGGGCCTCGCCAAGCGAAAGTTCGGCGGGCGGCGCGGTCTGAGCCGAGAAAGTAAACGTGTGCGCGAGAGCTGGGGTCGGCGTTGACGCGGGGAACGTTCGCCGAAACCGTGCGGGGATGAGCGTCGCTTTGCCCATATGTCCCCACCTGCCCGCGCCCCGTGAGGGGCTCGACTGGCGCGCGCTCCATGCTTTTCGGGGCGGGCCACAGGGCGCGGATTTCTATTTCGCCTGCCTCGAGTATGGGCAGGTGCTGTGGGTGCGCGGGGTGCCGGCGCGGGCGCTGTTGTGTTTGGACCGGGCGCTCGGGGCGGATTTGCGCGGGGACGAACCGGTGCTGTCGGAGTGGCCGCTGCCTTACGACGCGATGGCGTGGTGCATCGCGCAGACTCCGGAGGGCGTGTTCATCGGCAACCCGCGGGTGCATTTCCAACATTTTGCCGACCGGATGAACGAGCCGCGTCGCGATCTGCGCCGGTGGCGGGCCTGGGCCTGCTGGGCACTCTCGCGGGTCGCGCGGCCGGAGCTGGCGGGCGACCCGCGGCACCCCGTCGAAGAGCCGACCGAGGCGCGCATCGCCGCCGAACTCGCGCGGCACGGGTTGACCGGCGAGGTCGCGCTTTGGCAGGCGGCGTTGGCGCGCGCGGGGTTGAGCGCGCCACGGGCCTTGCCGGATTTCGGTAGCGGGTCGGTTTGATTTTTTGATCGGAGGCAGTAGCGGCTTTGTCCCAACGGTCCGTGAAAATCAGACTTTCCCCGGGAGCATCGGGACTTCCGGGCCCGATCTGTTTTGCCGGATGCTCCCCCTAAACCGGGCCCGGAGCAACGGTCTTATTGCGCAAGGACAAAATGCGGGTCGGCGAGGAGGCGGTTGAGCAGGACGATGAGTTTGCGCATGATGGCGGTGAGGGCGAGTTTGGCGGGTTTGCCGCGTGCGATGAGAGACTGGTAGTGCTCGCGCAGGATGCGGTTGTGCTGGCTGGCGCTTAGGGCGGCCATGTAGAGGACCCGGCGCACGGCGGCGCGGCCGCCGCAGATATGGCGCTGGCCCCTGAACTCGCCGCTGTCCCTGGCGAAGGGCGCCACCCCGGCCAGGGCGGCGGCTTGGCCGGCGGTAATCCGGCCGAGTTCGGGCATGAGCGCCAGAACGGTCAGCGCCATGACCGGGCCCACCCCGGGGACGCTTTGCATCCGGGCGGACTTGGCGGCGAGCGCCGCGTCGGCGGCGATCAAGGCGTCGATCCGCCGGTCCAGCTCCGCGAGCTGTTTCTCCAGCAGGCGCAGCCGCGCGGCGTGCTGTTTTTTCAGCAGGGGCAGGGTGAGGTGCTCGGCGCGGCCGTTTTCGATTCCGGTCAGCTCGATCAGATCCTGCCGCGCGCCGGCGAGCGCGGCCAGTTCGAGTTGCTGCGCGGTGGGCGCCGTGTCCGCCTCCGGCCGCAGCGTCGCCCCGTAATCGGCGAGGATCGCCGCATCCACGCGGTCCGTCTTGCTCAACTGTCCGCGGGCGCGGGCGTAGTCGCGCACCTGCCGGGGGTTGATCACGCTGACGGCGAGTTTCGCCGCGTGCAGGGCGAGCACCAGCGCCCGTTCGTAGCCGCCGGTCGCCTCGCACACGACGTGCGCCGGAGCGGGCAGTTTCTCCAGGGCCGCGCCGAACTCGGCGTGGCCGGCGGCCGTGTTGGGATAGCTGAGGTCTTTGTTCAAAAGGCGCACCGCAAAGGTGGCCTTGGCAATATCGACTCCGACGTGGACTGGTGTGGTGGGCATGGCAGACTCCTCCTTGTTAGGCGAGCTGACGGCCCGGCTAAGGCCGCCGCTCAGGCAACGGTTCGAGTTACTGCCAGCAGGCCTGCGGTCGTCCTTGCTCCGGGACGGGCTCCAAGGCCCAAGGTCCGAACGGGACTGACCGCAGGCGGGGAGGGCGGGCCGGCCGGCCCGCCCTCCCCAACACCGCTGGCCAAGGGCAGCTTGCTTGAAGCCTCTGCCCTTGGCCAGCAGTGCTACAAGGTCCCCGTGCTACCTTCGTTCTTCGAAAGTCCGGGAATCAAGGGCCACGGTAACCACGCCTTCCGCACGCAGCGTTCCCGAAGCAACACCGCTGCCGTCACGGCTCGCCTGGATCATGGGGTTCGCGATGTCCGACGATTGAAGTTCCTGCGAAGTCCCCGCCCGCCGTTCCGCCGGTCGGGTGTGGGAGCGAGCTCGCTCGCGACACTTTGCGCGGAGTCGCGAGCAAGCTCGCTCCCACACCGGCTTTCACCAACGTCCCGAGTGTTTTTGGATTTTAGCCCGGGTCGGTTGGGGACGCGGTGCCCTCGCGGCGTTGCTCGATTGAAACGCGGCGAGGGCGCCACGTCTCCAATCTGAATCCACTCTGCGCCAAAAATCGGTTTCTCACGGGACGTTGGGATTGCGCTGCGATTCCTTCGGACTCGCGCAGTCGTCGCGGCGTAAAGCCGCTCCCACAGCGCAGACTGACCCACGAATTTAATATCAGTGCGTCGGAGGTCGGCGCGGTCGGTGTGCGCTCGGGCTGCGACCGGAGCGCGCGCACGCGCGTCGGCCTGCCCGGAGCAGATTTCGGGTGATTCGGAGAGGGGCTCAGCCGCGCGTGCGACGCTCGGCGGCGGCCATGAGTTCGTCGTGCGCGGAGAAGCGAGGCGCGCCGGGCCGGCGGGGGACGGGATGGTAGGAGCCGTCGGCGCGCAGGAGGTGGGCGTTGACGTTGTCGCGGAGCTCGGAGAGGAAGAACTCGCGCATGAACCAGCGGCGGTGGCCGGCGTCGGCGATGGGAAAAACCGCCTCGATGCGACGGAAAAAATTGCGCGGCATCCAGTCGGCGCTGCCGGCGAGGATGACGGGGTCGCCGCCGGCGTTTTCAAAATACATGGCGCGGGCGTGCTCGAGGTAGCGCCCGACGAGGCTGCGGACGCGGATGTTTTCGCTGAGGCCCTTCACGCCGGGGACAAGGCAGCAGACGCCGCGGATGATGAGGTCGATCTTCACGCCGGCGCCGGAGGCGGCGTAGAGGGACTCGATGGTCGCGCGGTCCACGAGGGCGTTCATCTTGACGATGATGCGGGCGGGTTTGCCGGCGGCGGCGTGGCGCGCCTCGCGGGCGATGAGAGCGGCGATGCGGCGGTGGAGGTTGTAGGGGGCGACGAGCAGGTGACGGAAAACGGGGGAACGGCCGAAGCCGGTGAGCGCGTTGAAGAGGTGGGCGACGTCGCGGGTGAGGCCGAGGCGGGCGGTGAAGAGGCTCAGGTCGGTGTAAACGCGGGCGGTGCGGGGGTTGTAGTTGCCGGTGCCGAGGTGGGCGTAGTGGCGCATGCGGCGGCCCTCGCGGCGGACGACGAGGCAGAGCTTGCAGTGGGTCTTGTGGCCGACGAGGCCGTAGACGACGTGGACGCCGGCTTCCTCGAGCTGTTTGGCCCACTGGATGTTGTTGGCCTCGTCAAAGCGGGCTTTCAGCTCGACGAGCGCGGTGACCTGCTTGCCTTGGCGCGAGGCCTCGATGAGGGCGCGGACGAGCGGGGAATCGCCGCTGGTGCGATAGAACGTCTGCTTGATGGCGAAGACCTGCGGGTCGCGCGCGGCCTGCTCGACGAAATCGACGACCGGTTGGAACGAATCGTAGGGATGGTGGAGGAGGACGTCGCGGGTGCGGATCGAGTCGAAGATATGCGCGGGCTGGGCGAGCGGAGTGGCGTTGGCCGGGATGAACGGGGCGAACTTGAGGTCGGGCCGGTCGAGATCGGCTAGGGCTTGGAGGCGCAGGAGATTGACGGGGCCGTTGATGCGGTAGACGTAGTCTTGGGAGAGGGCGAGGTGTTCGCACAACGTGCCGAAAAGCTCCGGGTCCACGCCGTCCTCGATCTCCAGGCGCACGGCGGCGCCGCGCCGAAGTTTGCGGAGTTCATCCTCGATCTTTTTGAGCAGGTTCTCGGATTCCTCCTCGTCGATGTAGAGCTCGCTGTTGCGGGTGACGCGGAAGGCGTGGGCGGCGGCGAGACGGTAGCCGGGGAAGAGCTGGGCGGCGCAGAGCTTGATGATCTCGCTGAGAAACATCGTGGGGCGCGGGCCGCCGCGCTTGCCGACGGCGATCTCGACGAGGCGCGGGAGAATGCGGGGCACGGGCAAAATCGCGACGTGCTGCTCGACCTCGGGCGTCGCGGGGTTGTCGAGGGACGCGATGATGTTGAGCGTCTTGTTGCCGAGCTGCGGGAACGGATGCGACTGGTCGAGGGCGAGAGGCGTGAGGACGGGATAAACCTGATCGCGGAAATAGTTTTGCACCCACTTCAGCTCGGCGGCGTCGAGGTCGCGGGCGGTCTTGAAGCAGATGCCCTCGCGGGCCAGCGCGGGCACGAGCAGGTCGTGCCAGCAACGGTATTGCTCGGCAACGAGGGCTGTGACGCGCTCATGGATGACGGCGAGCTGAGCGGCGGGGTCCAGGCCGTCGCCAGCAGGCTCGGTGACGCCGGAATCCATCTGCTGCATCAGGCCGGCGACGCGGATCTGGAAGAATTCGTCGAGGTTGGAGCTGACGATGGAGAGGAACCGGACGCGTTCGAGCAGAGGATGGCGATCGCTGGAAACCTGCTGCAGGACGCGGTGGTTAAAGGCGAGCCAGCTCAGTTCGCGATTCAGGAAGACCGCCGGAGGGCGCGGTCGGCCGTTCAAGGCGGACGGGGCGGGGCGGGAAGGACGTGAGGGCATGGCGCGGAGAAAGGTGGAAGACCGGGAGGCCGACGATGCCGAGGCTCCGGAGAAAACCGAGCACCGTCCGCATGGAATGGGCGGAAAATGATTCCATGCGGCATACGGATGAACCGACCCCGGCCGTCTGCGAGGAAAGAAGGACGGGGGCCTTAGCGTTTGACGGGGTAGGCGGGCGGAGGCGGGAGGGTTTGGCCCTGGGTCTTGAGTTCCTCGAGGATGACGGCGATGGCCTTGTCGAGTTGCTGGTCTTCGCCGCGGAATTCACGGGCGGGGTCGTTGTCCACCACAATGTCGGGATCGACGCCGTGGCCCTCGATGATCCAATTCTTGCCGTCTTTCGCGTAGGGCGCGAACTCGGGCTTGCGCAGGTCTCCGCCGTCGGTGAACGGCAGGGAACCGGAGATGCCGACGACACCGCCCCACGAGCGTTTGCCGATGAGTTTGCCGAGGCCGGATTCGCGGAAACGATAAGGGAAAAGATCGCCGTCGGAAGCCGAGTATTCGTTGAGAAGGGTGACCTTGGGTCCGAGGAGCATCTGCTGCGGATTGGTGACGGGGGTGCCGCCGCGGCGGACGTTGATGAGGGTGAGCTCGCGTTGGAGACGCTCGATGATCATGGGGGAGACGTTGCCGCCGCCGTTGCCGCGGACGTCGATGACGAGGGCTTGCTTGGTGAGTTGAGCGTAAAAGCGGCGCGCAAACTCGTTGAGGCCCTCGGGCCCCATGTCGGGAATGTGAAGGTAGCCGACCTTGCCGTCGGTAGCCTTGGCCACGTAGGCGATGTTCTTTTCGACGAACTGCTCGTAGTAGAGCGGTGCCTCGTCCGCGATCGGCACGACGGTGACATCGCGCGCGCCTTCGTCGGAGGGCTTGGCGTTGACGCGGAGCACGACTTGTTTGCCGACGGTGCCGACGAGGGCGGAGTAGAGGTTGGCGAGTTCGGCAACGGGGCGGCCGTTGACGGCGAGGATGAAATCGCCGACGGAGACGTTGACGCCGATTTCGGTGAGCGGGGAACGGGTCTTGGTCTGCCAATTTTCGCCGGGGAGGATCGTGTCGACGCGGTAGGCGCGACTGGCGGGATCGCGGGAGACGGTGGCGCCGAGGAGGCCGGTGCGGATGCGCGGGGTCTCGGGGCGGTCGCCATCGCCGACGTAGGCGTGGCCGATGCGGAGCTCGGAAATCATCTCGCCGATGAGGTAGTTGAGATCGTTGCGCGAGGCGACGGAGGCGAGGAGCGGGGCGTATTTCGCGCGTTGGGCGGGCCAATCGACGCCGTGCATGGCGGGGTCGTAGAAAAAGTCGCGCATCTGGCGCCAGCTCTCGTCGAAGATCTGCGCCCACTCGGCCTGGCGGTCGAGGCGGACTTCGAGGCCCGAGAAGTCGAGCTTTGCATCGGGCTTCAGGTCGATCTTGGCGGAGGGCGTGTCGATGAGGGAGTAGTCGCGGCCGGTGCGGAGGAGCATTTTCTTGCCGTTGGCGGTGATGCGGAAGGAATCGAAGTTGCCGAGTTCGGTCTCCTTGCGGGTCTTGAGATCGTAGAGCGCGATGACGCTGCGGCTATTGGAACCGCCGCCGAAGCCTTCGCCGCCGCCGCCGCCGCCTTGGGGGCCGCCGGGCGCGCGACGGTAGTAGATTTTTTCGCCGAGCATGGTGATCGAGCCATAATTGGAGGGCGCGACGGGGAGACCGAGGGTGCGGCCGACGAGTCCGTCGGCGTCGACCTTCACGGCGACGGCGGATTTTTTGGCGACGGCGGATTTGGCGGCGGCGGGCTTCGGGACGGTCTTGGCGGGATCGGCCTTGTCGTCGTCGTCGGATTTTTTGTCGTCATCCTTGGCGATGGCGACCTCGTCGCTCTTGGGCGCGAAGGGCGAGACGGTGTCCTTGGCGAGGGCGACAAGGTAGACGCGCTCCATGTCGAGGTAAGCGTGGTTCCATTCGGTATCGGAGTAGATGGGACGGTAGTCGCGGGCGGAGGCGTAGAGGAGCCACTTGCCGTCGTCGCTGAAGGAGGGAGCGGACGCAGCGTAGGAATCGTCGGAGGCGACGAGGGCGCGTTTGGTCGCGAGTTCGTAGAGCACAATTTTTCCCGGAGACTTGGTGACCGCGTGGACATAGGAGAGCCACCTTGAATCCGGAGCCCAGGCGAATTGCGTGACGAGAGCGTCGGGATTATCGAAGACCGTAGTGACTTCCTTGGTGTCGAGATCGACGTAGCGGAGGCGCTGCTGGCGGTCGGCCCAGAGGAGTTTCTTCGAGTCGGGTGACCAGTCGGGCGCGAACGGATAGGTGGAATTTTTGGACGTGAGCTGGGTGGCTGCGCCCTTGCCATCCTGCGGGCGGATATAGAGCTCGAACTCGCCGGTGGCGTCGGAGAGGTAGGCGATCCACTTGCCGTCGGGAGACCAAGTGGCGGCGCGTTCGTGGACGCCGGGAGTCTGGGTGAGGTTGCGCGTGGGGCCGTCCTTGGCGGGAACGGTGAACACATCGCCGCGGGCGGTGACGGTGACGCGCTGACCGTCGGGTGAGGGCGCGACGCCGGCAACGAAACGGGAGACGTTGATCAGAGCGGGGCGGGTGGAGGCGGAATCTTCGCGGACAACGACGGGGACGGGAGCCGATTTTTCCGTGACGAGATCGAAACGCCAGATTTGGCCGGCTTGTTCGAAGACGATGGCACCCTTGCCCAGGGATGGAAACTTCACGTCGAACGTATCGAAGGAGGTGACCTGCTTGGTCTGTTTGGTGGCGAGGTCGTAGCTGAAAAGGTTGGCGCGGGGAGTGCGCTCGGAGACGAAGTAGATTTTTCCGTTGGGGGCCCACATCGGGAAGATGTCTTGGGCGGGGTTATCGGTGATATTTTCGAGGGCGCCGGACTTGAAACCGAAGATCCAGATATCGTCGGCCATGCCGCCTCGGTATTGTTTCCACGTGCGGAATTCACGAAAAATGCGGTTGTAGGCGATCTTGGTGTCGTCGGGCGAATACGAGACGAACCCACCGCGCGGGACAGGGAGTTGGGCGGGAATGTCGCCGTCGAGGCCGACGGTGTAGAGCTGGCCGATGAAGGGATTGAAGGACTGCCAGCGGGAGCGGAAGACGACCTCGGCGGCGGTGTTGCGCCAGCCGAAGACGATGTTGTTGGGACCCATACGATCGGAGAGATCGTCGCGGGTGAGGGTGGCCGAGGTGGTCAGGCGCTTTGGCACGCCGCCGGCGGGGGGCATGACGTAGACCTCGGTGTTGCCGTCGTATTGCGCGGTGAAGGCGAGCTGGGTGCCGTCGGCGGAGAAGCGCGGGAAGATCGCGTAGCCGGGTGCGTCGGTGAGGCGACGGGCGGTGCCGCCGGTGGCGGAAACCGTGTAGAGCTGGCCGGCGTAGGAAAAGACGATGGACTGGCCATCGGTGGCCGGGAAGCGGAGGAGCCGGGTGCCCTCCTCGGTGGCGGCGTGGAGGTCCACGAGAGCCGGAAGCGTCAAGGTCAACAGGATGAGGCTGAGGGCGCGGAGGCGCGGGAGGTAGTTTCGCATGGAAAACGCTGCGAACCTGCGGGGCGAGGGCCAAGCGTAAACCGGCTGTGGCCCGAGAGGAGGAGTGCAGGGCGGGCGCACGTAGAGCTCGCGCGTCGGGGAAATCCGGACCGGCAGCGGTGAACCGATGGTGGAAGGGAGTTTGCTTGCGACTCCGGAGGCAATCGTCGCGAGCAAGCTCGCTCCCACAGTTAAGATACCACAGTTAAGCTCCCACAGTTTAAGTCCCACAGTTCAGCTCCCGGACTTTCGCCGGCAAGGTTCCGGCCGAGCGATAGAGATTTCGCGGCGGACGATGCGGGCTCAGTCGAGCCGGGTAAGCACACGCAGGCCGGGGATGTGGTGAAAGTGGGCGTCGGCGGTGAGGACGGCGGCGTTGCCCTGAAGCGCGTGGGCAGCGATGAGAATGTCCTGCGCGGGCAGGACCCGGCCTTGGCGGTCGAGAGACCACGCGAGTTGGGCGGCGCGGGCCCAGATTTGTTGAGTCGTCGGGAGGAAGATCATCACGTCGAAACGCTCGCGATAGCGCGCGAGCAGGTTGGGGTCGCGCTGGCCGCGGCAGACTTCGAGCACGATCATGCCGCAGGTGGCGAATTCCCAATCGCGGTCTACGATCCCCGCCGCGAACTCGCGGAAGGGATCGCGACCGGCGCGCGCCGCCCCGATGTAGATGTTACTATCGGGCAGGATTAGGTTGGCCATACGGTGCCACAGGTTCGGCGACGAGCATCATGGGTTGGGGCTCCTCAGGGAAGGAGGCGGGGTCGAAGGAGTTCTTCAACTCCTCGGGAGTGAGGCCGAGACCGGCGGAGAAGAGCTCCTTCATCTTGTGCCGGCGCGCCATCTCGCTCAGGGCGATTTCGACCGCCTCGGTCTTGGTCTTGGCCCCGGTGATCTTCATCACTCGGTCCAAGACATCCTCGTCTATGTGCATAGTCATTTTCATGATGACCAGATGAGTATGGCTCGATAGCCATACTGCAATAAAAAAGTATGGCTAACGAGCCATAATTAAGCAAAACAACGATTTAAGATTGCAACCATTCCTGGCCATTAAACGCTCTCAAGAAGCTTGTAGAGACGGGCGACCATCGGGGTGGCGTCTTCGAGCAGGCCGGCGCTTATGAGGGCGTTGTCGAGGATTTGCTCGGCGACGAGCTTCGCTTTTTCAGGCGCGGAGGTGTGCGTTTCAAAGAGGCGCTTCATCACGGCGGAGCGGGCGTTGATCTCGAGATTTACCTTCACGGGCTCGTCGGCGCCGTCCTTCTTCATGGCCTTCATCATGCGGCGCATTTGCGGGGACATGAATTTATCGGCATTGATGGCGAGGGCGGGGGAATCGACGAGGCGGTCGCTGGCTTTCACTTCCTCGACGCGGGTGCCAAGGGTTTCCTTGAGCCAAGTAGTGAGCTTTTTGGTGTCATCCTCGCTGAGGGCACCTTCGGGTTTCGGGATGTCGGTGAGCTTGACGTCGGCGTGGTCGGCGGCGGTGAGCTTCTTGCCCTCGAACTCGCGGACGTTGCCCATGACGTATTCATCGACGGGCTCGTAGCAGAAGATGACCTCGAGATTGCGGGCCTTGAAGCCTTCGAGGTAAGGTCCGGATTCGAGGGCGGCGCGGTTGGGGCCGACGAGGTAGTAGATTTCTTTTTGCTCGGCACCCATGCGGCCGACGTAATCGGCGAGGGAGGTGGTCTTGCCCTTGTCGGTGAGGGAGGACTCGAAGCGGAGGAGTTTCACGAGCTGCTCCTTGTGCGTGTAGTCCATGGCGGCGCCTTCTTTGAGGAAGATGCCGAACTCGGCGTAGAATTCGTTGTAGGCGTCGGGACGGGCGGTGGCCTCGTCGGCGAGGAATTTCAGGAAGCGTTTCGTGACGACCTTGTTGAGTTTCTCGACGAGAGAGCGGTCCTGCATGGTTTCGCGCGAGATGTTGAGCGGGAGGTCTTCGCTATCGATGACGCCCTTCATGAAGCGGAGCCACTCGGGGAGGAGGTCCTTGGGTTTGGCGTCGATGAGGACCTTGCGGCAGTAAAGGGAGACGGAAGCCTCGAGGCGGGACATGCCGAATTTCTCGGAGTTATCCTTGGGAACGAAAAGGAGGGCGTTGATCGCGAGGGGGGCGTCGGCGCTGAAATGGAGACGGAGGCGCGGCTCGTCGTGGGCGTGGGCCTGGAACTTGTAGAACCCGGTGTATTCCTCGTCCTTGATCTCGTTCTTGGAGCGAAGCCAGAGGGCCTGGACGGTGTTGATATGTTTCGCGTTGAGATTGATCGGGAAGGAGACGAAGGCGCTGTAGCGCTCGAGGATTTCCTTGATCTTCCAATCTTCCGCGAAGTCGCCGCAGTCATCCTTGAGCTCGATGACGATCTTGGAGCCGCGGGAGAGATCGGCGACCTCCTCGACCTCGTAGCTGCCGGAGCCGTCGCTGGACCAGACGTGGCCGGGCTCGGCCGCGCGCCAGGAGCGGGAGTAGACCTTGACGGATTTCGCGACCATGAAGGCGGAGTAGAAGCCGACGCCGAACTGGCCGATGAGGTTGGAGTTTTTGGCGCCGTTTTCGCCGAGGGCTTGGAGGAAGGCCTTGGAGCCGGAGTGGGCGATGGTGCCGAGGTTCTTGACGAGTTCGTCGCGCGTCATGCCGACACCGCTGTCGCGGATCGTGAGCGTCTTGGCCTTGTCGTCGGTGGTGAGGCTGATCTCGAGCTCGGCCTTGTCGTCGAGGATGTCCTTCTCGGTGATCTGGATGTGGCGGAGTTTCTCGAGGGCGTCGGAAGCGTTGGAGACCAGCTCGCGAACGAAGATTTCCTTCTCCGTGTAGAGCGAGTGGATGACGATATCGAGGAGCTGCTTGATCTCGGCTTGGAACTCGAATTTTTGCGGTGTGGCGGTGGACATGGTGATGGGAAAACGTTGAGAGTTGAGGGATGAGAGTTGAGAGAACGACGCGATAGCACCGACCGTCGAAGACGCCGGTAGAGCCTGCTATCTTAGCAGACTGCGGGAAAAATCAAGCGGCGCGAAGGGCTAACGTGAAATCACTGGCGCGGCTTGTCCATGGCACGACGGAGGCAACGTGAAGGCGGGCCTACGAACTCGGAAGCGCTCGCAAGCGAGCCGGCCTACGGAGCGGGAAATTCGGGGCCCCGGCTCAAATTTTAGCCGCCGAGGTAGGTAGC
>ENA-ORBV01010980-ORBV01010980.1-microbial-mat-metagenome-genome-assembly--contig:-NODE-10980-length-14341-cov-4.553982_pt1 | contig 14341 bp, 9 predicted proteins | sample MGYA00237777_ERZ505514 | MGnify/ENA primary metagenome ERZ505514 (study PRJEB26160, sample SAMN06269048) | microbial mat metagenome | isolation source: Oligotrophic lake microbial mat | place...
AATGATACGGCGACCACCGAGATCTACACCTCTCTATTCGTCGGCAGCGTCAGATGTGTATAAGAGACAGCTACCTGCAGAAGGAAAGTGCGCGCCAACGGGCCCAACTCGGGCAGGAGGTCGCCCGCGCGCAGGTCTACGCGCCCAAGTTGCATGCCGACTACACCCGTCGCCGCGATGGGCTCGACGATGGCGACGTGCGCGCCGAGGCCAGCCTGCCGCTGCTCGGCTTCGAGGTCCGCCCGTTCGCGGCGAGCGCCTGGAATCAACGCCTCGATCCCGCCGCGGCCGATGCCTACGACTCGTCGGTCGGGGTCACCATCTCGCGCCGCCTGCTCGCGATCTCTGAGCACGTGCGTCAGCGCCTGCCCATCTCGCAGGCCGACACCGAGTTCTTTACCGCGGCCAACGATCTGGTGCTGCAGGCCAAGCAGCTCGAACTCGATGCCAACCGCGCCTTTTTCGCCGCGCAGAACGCCGCTGCGCGGGCGCGGGTGCGCGAGCGGCGTGTGGCCGACGCCCGCCAGTTCCTCGCCTTCCTCGCCGAGAACGTCAAGCAGGGGTTCAAGGCCCCGGTCGAGGAGTTGTTCGCGTCGATCAGCCTCAACCAGGCCGAAGCCGACCTGGTGCGCGAACGGGCGGTGCTGCGCGATGCGGGCGAACGCCTGCTCGCCCTGCTGGCGCTGCCGATCGGCGCACCGCTCGATCTCGTCGACGAGGACGTCAGCGTGCCGCCACCGGCACCATCGCGGCTTGAGGCCGACTTGGCGCGGGTGACCGCCGACCACGAAGAACTGGCCAACGTCCGCGCGCGCATCGACCTCGCGCGGGAGCGGCTCACGGTGGCGCGCGACGGGCTGCTGCCGGTGGTCACCGCCGGGGTCACCGCCGAACGGCGTTGGGTCGGCGAACGTTCCTTCGCCAGCGCCGACAGCCACGACGATACCCTCGCCCTCACCGTCAGCCTCGACATGCCCCTCGACCTGCAGCGCGCCGAGCGCGCGCGCTGGCGCCAGGCGCAGGCGGAACTCGTCGAACTCGAACTCGGCCAGGGCGAGACCGCTGCGCGCCTAGAGGGCGATCTGCGCAGCGTGCACCGCCGTATCGAGCGCCTGCTGCTGACCGTGCAGCTGGCCGAGCGACGCCTCGCCGCCGAGCGCAGCAAGCTCGACGCCACGCTCAAGCGCTACGAGGCCGGCGCGGTCGACAATCTCGAGGTCACCCGCGCCAAGCAGGATCTCGACGACGCCGAGGTCGGCCTGCTCGACGCGCGCATCGAACTGGCGTTGGCCGCCGCCGAGTACCGTTCCCGCCTACCCGCCACGCGCGTCGCTGCGCAACCCGCCGGGCGATGATCAGGCGTGCGCGCCTGCTGGGCCCTGCCGTCATCGCCGCCCTCGCCGGGTGCGGGGCCCCTGGCGAGTCGGCGCCGGTGATCGCCGAGCGGCGCACGGTCGTGGTCGAACGCTGGGCTGGCGCGCCACTCGTGCTGCGCATGTCCGGCACCGTGATGCATCCCTCGCCGGTGGCGCACCTGGTGCCCCGGCCGTGGATCCCGCTCGCCAGCATCGTCGCCGAGGGAGCGACGATAGCGCGCGGCGACATCCTGGCGGAACTCGACCGCGACGTGGTGCGCAGCTGGGCCGACCGCGACCGCTATCAACTCGCCGAGCAGACCGCATCGGGCGCGCTCGAACGCTTCAACGCGCAGCGGCGCACGGCCGATCTGCAACAGCGGCGCGCCGATCTGATCGGGCAACGCGGCGTGCTGGTGGCCGAGATCGCGGCCACCGCCTTGCGCGACGCCGACCTGGTCGCCGTCGCCCGGCTCGAATTGGCCAATGCCGAGGCCGGTGCGGCACGCCGTGCCGAACTGGCGACGCGCACCCGTGCGCTGGCCGAGGGCGGCCATGTCCCGCGCGCCGAGCTGGTGCGCGCCGAGAGCGCGGCGGCGATCGCGCGCGCCGACGTCGAGCTGCCGCGTCTGCGCCTCGACCTGGCCGAACACGGCACCTTCACCATCACGCGCCGGCGCAAGGAATCGGACCTCGCCCGCCTCGATGCCGACCTGGCTGGCGTCGAGGCGCAGATCGCCGCGCTCGGCGATGACGAGGTGCGCGCCAATCGCAATGGTCAACGCGATCTCATCCGCCTCGAACGCGGCGCCCGCCAGTGGCAGGCCATCGCCGATGATCCGACGGTGCGCGCCAACGCCGATGGCGTGTTGCGCTATCGCGACGCCGGCGTCGGGCGGGGCTCGAAATTGCCACTGACCCCATTCGCCTACGTGCTTGATCTGCCGCGTCTGGTGGTCGAGGTCGAGCTGCCCGACCGCTGGCGCGGCCTGGTGCGCGTGCCCTCGGTCGAGGATCCCGCCGCCGGCCGGGCCGAGATCGTCGTGCCCGCCCTGGGTCGGCGCCTGGCGGCACGGGTGGTCGCCATCTCTGCCGCGCCCGAGCCGGCGGCCGACGGCACCGGCCGCGTCTTCCGCTGCCAGCTCGCGCCACTCGCCGCGGAGCCCACCCTGAAACCAGGCATGGCGGCCGAAGCGGCCTTCATCCTTGATGCCACCGCGGCGTTGGCAGTGGTGCCGACCTGGTGTCTGGCTGATCTGCGCGCGCCCGCGGTGGAACTGGCCGACGGCAGCCGGCGCGGCATCGAAGGCTGGCAGGCCGGGCATCGCTTCGTGGTGCTCGCCGGCCTCGCCGTGGGCGAGCGCATCGCGGTGCGCGACGCGCCGGCTTCCGGCGGTACGCGGGTGGTCGGTGTCCTGACGCCCGAGCGCGCCCAGCCGATCCGCATCGCCGAAGGTGGGCACTGGTCAACGGGTTGGGAATTGACCGAAGTGGTCGGCGATGGCACGCAGGTCGCTGCCGGCGATGTGGTTGCGCGCTTGGCCATGATCGGCGGGGGCAATGATCTCGAAGAGGCCCGCCTTGAGGTCGAGGTCGCCGAGATGCGCGCCGCCGCGTCGCTCGCCCAGGCGCGTACCGACGCCGAGACCACCATCGCCCAGGCACTCTCGACCTGGCGGCAATCATTGCAGGCGGCAGAGCGCGCCCGACTCGATCTCGCCGTCGCTGCGATCGACGTCGATGGCACCGAGCCGGTGATCGCCGCCCTCGCCGACGAGACCCGCAGTGGAATCCGCCAGCAGCTCGCCCGTGCGCGTCTGGCAGAACTCGACGACGCCATCGCCGCCAGCGCCGCCAGCGCGCACGAACTGCGCGCACGCCGCCTGGCGCTGACTCGGGCGGGTTTGGATCTCGGCTCGGGTCGGCTGAAGGCGGTGGCCGAGCGACGCGGCCTCGACTACCTCGCCCTGCGCGAGGCCCAGGCCGCCGAACGCGATGCCAGCGATCGGGTCGACCTCGACCGCGCCGCCTATTCCATCGCCCGCCTCGCCGCGCAGCAGCGTCTGGCCGGGGCCCAGCTGGCCTGGCGCAGCGAGGACAAGCGCCAGCGCTGGAATCGCCAGCAGGCGTCCGGCGACGTGATCCGCGCACCGCTCGCCGGCCGAGTCTTCCACCGCCCGCGTCCCGACGGCCGCCCGCTGCGTGTCGGAGATCGCGTTGAGACCGCCGACCCCTTCCTCATCCCGCTCGGCAACCGTCGCCGGTTCACAGTCGAGGTGCCGGCGCGCTTCTACGGACGCTTCACCACCGGCGACGCCGTGACCTTCACCGTGCCCGCGCTTGGCCGTGGCCCGCGCCGCGGCACCGTCGAGGCGGTGGCCGCCTGGTTCGCCGACTCGGTCGACGCGCGCGCCGAACGCGCCGTGCAGGGCACTGTTGGCGCGGGCGAGAAGATATTCCTGCTCACCATCGGCTTCGAACTCTCGGCCGACGAGATCGATCGTGCCCCGCCCGGAGCGACCGCCTATGTCGATCTCTGAGCGGGGGTGCATCAGCCGTGGTTGCGTTGCCGGGGTGGGGGAAGCCCGCATCACGCGGCCCCTGCTGGCCCGGGCATGGACCACCGACCACCGACCACGCGCCGCCCTGCTGCTCCTCGTGGCCGGAGCCCTGAGCATGCAGGCTCAGGAATGGACCGTCCCCGCGACGCCCGAGCCGGTCACGTTCAGCCTCGAGGCGGTGGTCGACATGGATCGCGGCAAGGTGGCGATGCTGCTGCCCACCGCGCGCGACCTGGTGGCGACGCGGGTGGTTCCGCCCGGTCGGGTAGTCGTCGCCGGCGACGCGGTGATCGCCTTCTCGGCGACGGTGCCGCAACGGCGCGCGCATGAGCGCGCGCTTGATCTGATCGTCGTCGAGCGCCAGTACCGCCAGCGCGAGATGCAGCTCACCGCCGAGGCGGTCGCGTTGCGCGCCGAGCGCGATCGCCTGCAGAGCGATCTCGGGGTGGCGCTGGCGCAACTGGCCGAGATGCGCGCGGGCGAGCCGGCCCGCGTGGCGCTGCTGCAGGGCCAGGCCGCGCTCGCCGAGGGCGCCCTGGCACGCGCGACCCGCGCCGCGGCCAATGCCCACCAGCGCCATGCCGATGGCGACATCGCCCTGGTCGAACGGGAGCGCACCGCGGCCGAGGCGGCCAGCGCGCGCGCTGCCGCCGTCGACGCCAAGGCCGAGCTGGCGCGGGTGATGGCCGGCGACCCGCTCGCCGAGCGCCGACTCGGTGCGCGCATCGCCGGCATCCAGGCGCAGCTTGGCCTGGATGATCAGGGTGCCCCGGATCCCGCCGCCGGCATCAACGGCCGCATCGCCGCGCAAGAGGCCAGCCATCGGCGCGAGCTGCGTTCGGCCCAGGATCGTCGCGAGCAGGCCGAGCGCGAGCTGCACCAGGCCGAGCGTGACGGCTGGGATCACGTTCCCCTGCAACGCCTGAGCATCGTCGGCGCACACCAGCGGACGTTCATCTTCGGACCGGCGGACCAGCCCGCCGCCGAGGGCACGCTGCGCGCCAGCGAAGAACCCTATGCCGCCGAACGCGGCTGGGGGTGGACCACGGGAACGCCGAAGGCCGTGACGCGCAGTGGCGGTGGTGGCGGGCGCGGGGGCGGCCGGCCGCCGGGGAGTGGCGGCGGCAAGGGCGGCGGTCGACCGCCCGCCGGCGGCGACGTCAAGCCGGTCGGCGCCAGCCCGACCGCGCTCGTCCTTGCGCGCGGGCGCGCCGTCTTCCGGGTCGCCCTGCCCGACGGGCATTACACCGTCATCATCGCCGTCGGCGATCAGCTCGACTGGGACGGCGTGGTGGTGCGCCTGGCGACCGCAGCCGGCGAACAGCCGGCTTGTCTTGTCGCGCGCCGCCTCGACCCGCGCAAGACGCAGGAGGCCACCGTCGAGATGGATGTCGTCGGCGGCTGGCTCGACCTCGTCCTCGGCGATGGCGACGATAAGGCCCTGCGCGCGCCGCGCAGCGGCATCGCCATGCCGCGCGAGTGGATCGGCACCGGCTGGAAGCCGGGTTGGATGCAGGATCCCGCCGCCTTCATCATCGGCCCCGAGGCGCTGCGCCTGCGTGCGCGTCTGCACCAGGATCTCGCGCCGCTGCTGGCGGCACCGGCCCGCGATCCGGCCGACGCGGGCGAGGATCCCGTCGACGCCGTGCGCCGGGCCGCCGCCACCACGACCGTCGCCGCGTTCGCCGCCAGCGGCGAACGCTTCACGGCCACCCTGCTCAACCTCAGCACCCAACCAGTCGGCTTGCGTCTGCGCAGCGACGACGTGCCGGGCAATCCGCTCGACCAGCTCGGCAACGAAGCGCTGTTCGTCGTGCCGCCGGCGGTCGCCGGGCGTCTGCATCTCGGTGAGAGAGTCGCCTGCCGGGCCACCCTCGCCCTGCCGGCCAATGCTACCGCGGTGCCCGCCCACCTGGTCGCGCTCGATGGCGACCGCACCTGGATCCAGGTCGTCGGCGAGCCGGCGCACGTTGTGCCTGCCTTCCGCGTCGGCACGCGTTGGGTGGTGTGTGCACAGCTGCCCGCCGGCACGCGCCTGGTCGAACCGCGCCTGCCGCCGAGTACCGGTGACGGCGGCCGTTCGTACCCGGGGGCGGTGGCGGCCTGGACCTCGGTCGCGGTGAACGTGACCAAGATCGGCGGCCGCATCCAGGAGATGGTGGCCGAGGGCGGCGAGGTGACGTCGGGTCAGTTGCTTGTCACCCTCTACAACCCGTGGATGGAGGAGCGCAAGGAAGAGAGCGAGCGCGAGAAGGGCAAGGCCCTCGAATCCTACCGGCTCGCCGCCGATCAACGGCGCGTGCGCAATCAGCAGGTCGCCAGCGCCACCCGCGAGCAGTCCGCCGCTGAGACGCTGGCCCGCCTGGATCGCGATCTCGCCGCCACCGTCGAACCGTTGCCGCTGGCGCGCGCCGAATCGGTGGCGGCGCTCGCCGACGACGCCGCCACCCGTGCCGCCGCGCTGCGCGATCGCGCCGCCGCGCTCGCCGAACTCGATCCCGCGCGGGTGGCCGAAGCCGGCGATGCCGCCGCCGCGGCGCTGGTCGCGCAGCGGCGCGCCCAACTGCAGCTCTCCGCTGCCCGCCGCGGACTGGACTGGCTCGCGCTGCGCCTGGCCCAAGGGGCGTGGCACGATGCGGGCAGCCAGCTCGCTGGTCGCGAAGACGATCTCGTGCTTGCGCGTACCGAGGAGCAGGTCCAGGCGTTGGGCGCCGATCTGCGTTTGGCGCAGGCGATGCAGGGCTCCCGCTGGGAGCAGCGCTTCCGCGAAGGCCGCGAGGTGATGGCCCCGGCTTCCGGCCGGCTCTTCTACCGAACGGGCTGGAACGACCAGGTCAACCGCGAGGAGAAGTTCCAAAAGGATTTCTGGCTGTGGCGGGGGATGACCGTCGCCGACATCCTCGACATGGATCACCTCTCGTTCTCCGCCGAGGTGCCCGAGGACGAATACCCCGGCCTGACCGTCGGTGCCGAGGTCGAGGTCGTCTTCCCGCGGTTCAACCACCGCCGCATCGCGGCCAAGCTCTCCGAGATCAGTCCGCATTTCGCTGTGCCGCGCGACGTCGATCGCGCCGAACTCGGTACCCAGCCGGTGGCCCGACGCCGGGTGGTGCGCATCAGTGTCACCTTCACCACCCCCCCCGACCTGCGTGCGCGGCTGGTGCCTGGCACCAAAGGCATGCTGGTGCTGAAATGATTGCGAATCCGGCGAGAGCGGCCCGGCTGTGGCGTTGGTCGCCAGTTTTTTTCCCAAGCAGCCACGCGCTTGTGCTGCAACCATCGCGTGATCGGAACCCATGCGCCGCGTCCTGTTGATCGCCATCGCCGTCGTCCTGGTCATCGCCGCGGCCTTCCTTGGTCGGCGGCGTGAAGCGGCGCCGACCTGGTACGAGGCAGTACCGGTGCGGCGCGCGGACATCGCCGACGTGCTGCATCAGGTCGGTGAGTTGGAACCGCGCGATCCGTTGCTGGTCAAGGCGCGCTTCAACGGGCGCATCCAATTCATCGTCGCTGACGGCACCTGGGTCGAGCAGGGTGCGCCGGTGGTGTCGTTGGGCGAAGACGACGAGGTCAAGGAGGCGGCGGATGCGCGCAGCCAGCTGCTCGGCGTGCGCCAGGAACTGCGCCTGGCGCGCCTCAAGCGCGAGCACGCCGAGAAGACCGAAGGCCTCAAACTGGCGCAGGTCGAGCGTGGCGACCGGCTCGAGCGCTTGCGTCATCGCATCCTCACCAGCGAGCCGGCCGGCGGCGATGAGCTGGTGCGGCTGGACGTGGCGCTGGTGCCGTTGGAAGCGGCCACCGCCGCGGTGCACCGCGAATACCAGCGCGCCCAGGCGATCTTCCAACGCGCGCAGGACGCCTATCTCGAAGCGCTCGACGCGCGGAGTGCCGCGCGCGACAGCCTGCTGCATCTCGACGCCCGCATCGATGAACTGGCCGCTACCGCTGGTAAGCCGGGCGAAGGGTTGCAGGTCGCCGAACTGGCCGAGCGCAACAAGGCCGCCGCCGAGCTGATCACGGCGCGGGCCGAGCGCGCGACTGCGCTTGCCGCCACCAGCAGCGGCGAGGCCGATCTGCGTGCCACCCGTGCCGCGCGCGACGCGACGGTGCCGGCGCGCGACGCGACCGCCGCCTCGCTCACCCTGCGCGAAGCTGCCGAAGAGGACCTGCGCGTACGGCTCGAGATCGAGAAGCGGGGGCTTCCCCTCGCCCAGTTGCGCCTCGATGAGGAAGGGGCCCGGCTCGAAACCGAGGAGGCCGCGCGCAAGCGCGACCAGGGCCGCGCCGCCGCCGCCGTCGGCGCGCTGTCGCAGGCCGCACTCGCCGAACTCGAGGACACCGCGACGCGTACCGCCAACCAGCTCGCCATCGTGCGGGCGCGGGTGGCGATCGCCGCGCGGCCGCTGACCCAGGCGCAGCGCGCCGAGGCCGATGCCCGCCTGGCGCGGGCCGAGATCAAGGCCACTGCCGCCCAGGCCGACCGCGACCGTGCGCTGGCCCAGGCCGACCAGGAGATCGCTGTGTTCGAGGCGCGCGTCACCCGCTTGGCCTTCACCGTCGATGCCAAGGGCAAGGCCTTCCCCGAGATCCTCGAAGCGAACATCGAATTCGTCGAGCAGGAGCTCGCCGCGCTCGACCCGGAGGACCCCGAGGACCAGACGCGCAAGGCCGAGGCCACCGCCGAACTGGCCACCTTGCGCGCGCAGCTCGAGCAGGCCCGCACCGATCCGCCCAACGTGACCAAGGCGCCGGCGGCCGGCGTGGCACGGGTGCGCAGCATTGGCCACCGTCCGCGTCAGGCCGGCGACCAAGTGTGGGAGGAGGACGTTCTGATCGAGATCTTCACCCCGGGCAACATGGAGGTGCGCGTGCTCGTCAACGAGGTTGACGTGCGCAAGGTCGCCGCCGGGCAGCGCGCGCGAGTGACGGTGCCGGCGCTGCCCGCTTTCGTCAGCGATGCCGAGATCCTGCAGGTCGCCGGCCTCGGCCGCGACAAGTTCGCCAATGACGGCCAGGTCGCCGGGGTGGTCCAGTTCCCGGTGCGCGTCGGCATCGCGGCGCCGACGCCGAGCCTGCGCCAGGGCATGACCGCCCTGGTCGATGTCACCCTCGGCACGCGCAGCGGCGCGCTGATGCTGCCACTCGGTGCGGTGACGCGCAGCGGTGACGCCTGGACGGTGCTGGTCGGCGACGCGCGCGCGCCGACGGTGCGTGCGGTGCAGGGCGAACCGTTCGCTGACGACGCCTTCCTGATCAGCGACGGCCTCACCGAGGGCGAGTCGGTGTACGTCCTGCGGGTGCGCAACCAATGAGCTGGTTCGTCGTTCGCTGTCGCCGAGGGCTCCTGGCTCACGTGGCCGGGGGGATGAACTCCCCCCGGCATCGGCGCTTCGCGCCTGTCCAGCTTGGAGTGGGCACATGAGTACGGGCAGCGGGATCCACGTCGGCGATCCGGTGATCGAGATCAGCGGCCTGGTGCGCACCTACGACATGGGCGGTGGCAACATCGTCCAGGCGCTGCGCGGCGTCGATCTCACCATCCGCGCGGGCGAGTTCGTCGCGATCGTCGGGCCCTCGGGCAGCGGCAAGACCACGCTCATGAACGTGCTCGGCTGCCTCGACCAGCCCACGGCGGGCAGCTATCGGCTGTGCGGCGAAGAGATCGCCCAGCTCGATGACGCCGGCCTGTCGCGCATCCGCAACCGCCGCATCGGCTACGTCTTCCAGCAATACAACCTGCTCGCCGAGCTCGACGTGGTCGAGAACATCAGCCTGGGGCTGGTCTACGCCGGCGTGGCGCCGGGACAGCGGCGTGGCACCGGCGAGCGCCTCGCCACCGGCCTCGGCCTCGGCCATCGCCTTGATCACACGCCACGCCAGCTCTCGGGCGGGCAGATGCAGCGCGTCGCCATCGCGCGCGGCCTGGCCTGCGGGCCGCAGATCATCCTCGCCGACGAACCGACCGGCAACCTCGACTCGAAGACCGGCGCCGAGATCATGGCCGTGCTGCGCGACCTGCACGCCGGTGGCGCCACCGTGGTGCTGGTCACCCACGATCCCGCGATCGCCGCCCAGGCCGAGCGCGTGGTGCGCATCGTCGATGGGCTGATCGTTTCGGACCAGAGGTCCGAAACGTTCGTGGTCCGTGGTGCGTCGTCCGTGGTCGGGGAGGCCGGAATCGCCGTTGAGACCTCGCCCGCCGTTTCCGACCTGGCCCGCGTCCTGTTGCCCGACCACGGACGACGGACATCGGACCACGGACCCGATTCCGCCCCCGGCGGAATCGGCTGGCGCGACCTGCTGCGCATCGCCCTGCACGAAGGCCTGCTCGCGCACAAGCTGCGCAGCTTCCTGACCATGCTCGGCATCGTCTTCGGCGTCGCCGCGGTGATCGCCATGACCGCGATCACCGAAGGCGGCAAGCGCCAGCAGTTGGAGCAGATCCGCCAGATCGGCATGAACAACATCCAGGTCCGCAGCCTCGACCTGGAGGGCACCCGCCTGCTGCGCGTGCGCCGCGTCAATCCCTCTGGCCTGACCAGCGACGACCTCGCCGAGATCCGCCAGCACATCGACGGCATCGGCGCGGCCACGGCGTGGAAGGCGATCAAGGCCGAGATCCGCCGCGGCGACCGCATCTTCGACCGCGCCACCACCCTCGGCGTCACCGGCGACTTCCAGTCGGTGGTCAACTTCCGGGTCGGAGCGGGTCGCTTCCTCGACGCGCGCGATGAAGAGCGCTTCGCCCGCGTCTGCGTCATCGGCCGCGCCGTCGCCGCGGGCCTGGGCCTGGGCGACGACGCGTTGGGTACGCCGATCGTCATTGGCGATGAGCCGTTCACCGTGGTCGGGGTGATGGGCGACAAGGAATTCGGCGCCAGCGACATCGCCGATGCGGCGATCCAGGATCGCAACCGCGACGTCTACCTGCCCTACGCCAGCCTGCGCACCTACTTCCGCAAGGCGCTGCGCGAAAGCCCGCTCGACGTCATCTCGCTGCGCATGGACAGCGACCAGCGGCTGCTCGATCAAAGCCAGGACATCCGCCGCATCGTCAGCGACCTGCACGACGGCGCCGACGACTTCGCGGTCGCGGTACCGCTCGAATCGCTCAAGCAGGCGCAGCGCACCAAGGAGGTCTTCAACGTCATCATCGTCGTCATCGCCGCCATCTCGCTGATCGTCGGTGGCATCGGCATCATGAACATCATGCTCGCCACCGTCACCGAGCGCACCCGCGAGATCGGCATCCGTCGCGCGATCGGAGCCAGCCAGCGCGACATCATGCGCCAGTTCCTCGCCGAAGCCGTACTCATCTCGGCGTTCGGCGGCCTGATCGGCGTCCTGCTCGGGGTCGGCGGCGGCTTGCTGGTGCAGCTGGTGTTCGGCTTCCCGGTCGCCTTCAGCGGCACCATCATGCTGGTCGCCACCGGCACCTCGATGGCGGTGGGGGTGGTGTTCGGCATCTACCCCGCCTATCTCGCCGCGCGCATGAATCCGGTCGATGCCTTGCGCACGTGAGGTCGGTGCGCTTGAGGCCGGTCAGGCTCTGCTTGCGCAGGGGTGGGCGATGCTGAGCTGAAGCGGCCGGGGATCACTCCTCTGGACGCCGCCATCGCCGCCCCAACCATGCCCGGCCATGGCGTCCGACCTGATCAGCGCGGTGGTGCTGGGCATCATCGAGGGGCTCACCGAATTCCTGCCCATCTCCTCGACCGGGCATCTGGTGGTCGCCGGGCGGCTGCTCGGCTTCTCAGATCCCGGCGAAGTCTTCGCCGTGGTCATCCAGCTGGGCGCCATCCTGGCGGTGTGCGTCTACTTCCATGCCAAGCTGTGGCGACTGACCTGCGGCGTGCTGACGCTCGATCCCTCGGCGCTGCGCTTCCTGCGCAACATCGTGCTCGCCGTCCTGCCCGCGGCGGTGGTCGGCCTGAGCCTCAACTCGTGGATGGAGGCGCACCTCTTCAACGTTCCGGTGGTGGCCGCGACCATGGTGCTGGGCGGCTTGGCCATCATCGCCATCGAGCGCCGCACCCAGACCCCGGTTCATCACGATCCCGCCCTGCTGCCGTGGACCACGGCGCTGGGCGTCGGCTGCTGCCAGCTGCTGGCCCTGGTGCCGGGGGTGTCGCGCAGCGGGTCCTCGATCCTTGGTGGCATGCTGCTGGGCATCGACCGCCGCGCCGCGACCGAGTTCAGCTTCTTCCTCGCCATCCCGATCATGCTCGGCGCCTCGGCGCTCAAGCTGATCAAGCATCGCGACGCGTTGACCAGCGATCGTGTGGGCACCATCGCCGTGGGCTTCGTGGTCGCGTTCGTGGTCGCGCTGGCGGTGGTGCACTGGCTGATCCGCTACGTCTCCAAGCGCGACTTCATCCCCTTCGCCTGGTATCGCATCGTCGCCGGCCTGCTGCTTGCCGTGCTGTTGCTGACCGGCGTCTTCACCAGCTTCTGACCGATGCCGCTGATCGTCCTCGAAGGCATCGATGGCTGCGGCAAGACCACCCAGGTCGAGCGCCTGGCGCAGCGCCTGGCCGAAGCGGGTCGCCCCTGCCGGCGCCTGCGCGAGCCGGGTGGCACCGCGCTCGGCGAGGCGCAGCGCGCGCTGCTGCTCGACCCGGCGACCCAGGCCTGTCCCACCGCCGAGCTGTTCGGCTACCTGCAGGCGCGCGCCCAACTCTGCCACGAGGTGATCGCGCCCGCCCTCGCCGCCGGCGAGGTGGTGCTGCTCGATCGCTTCTACCATTCGACTCTCGCCTACCAGGCCTACGGGCTCGGCCTCGATCCGGCTGCGGTGCGCGCTGCCATCCGCCTCGCCACTGGCGGCATCGTGCCCGCGGTGGTGGCCTGGTTGGCGGTGGATCCGGACGAGGCCCTGCGCCGGCGCGCCGCCAGCCGTGGCCGCGACGATCGCATCGAGGCGCGTGGGCCGGCCTACCTGCGCCGCGTGCACGATGGTTTCGCGGCGATGGCTGAAGCAGGAGAATTGGTGCGCATCGACGCCGCCGAGCTGCCGGATGCGGTGGCGGAGGCGGTGTGGGCCGCGGTGTCATCGGCGGTGCGGGCGGCCTGATCGGCGGGCGATGGCCGGGTTGTGCTCGGCGCCTTGCCCCGCGCAGATGCGAGGATCTCGACCGAGTCGTCGTGCGGCATTGCCGGCCGAGCTCAGCTCGGCGATCCGTGCGCCCATTCAGCGCACGGCGCTTGTGAGGTGTAAGTCCTCACCGGGGCGAAGGCACTCCGGCCCCGTATCCAAGCGCAACTGCCTCGCCGCGAGGCGGGGTGGGGAGCAGCGTGCGAGCCTGTGCAGGGGCGTGCGTGGGTCATTGGGTGGTTGGTCCGATCTGTCCATTTCGACTGCCGAATCGAGGTTCAACAGCGTGGATGTCGTCTCCAACTGCAGGAGCTTACTCCCGAGCGCTGCGCTCTGCGGTTTCCAGTGCCGCGCTGATCGCTGATTCAGGGCGGCTGAGATACGAAGGCTTTATCGGACGGATACGTTGTAGCTGCTGACCGGCCGCGAACGTGGCCAGCGTCGTGGACTTGCCCATTGATCCCAAATTGGTACCGATAGGCTTTCGCCAGTGCGATGATTCTGAACGGACGTGACCTCCTGGCGGCATTCGGAAAACGCCATGAACGCGCCCGCAAGGCCATCGCAGCCTGGGTCGCCGAGGTCGAGCAGGCGACGTGGAAGACCAGCCATGACCTCAAGAAGCGGTATCCCGCTGCTGATCCGATCGGCGCCAACCGCATGGTCTTCGACCTCAAAGGCAATGACTACCGCCTCGTGGTGGTCATCCAGTACGTGGCTGGCGTCGTCGTCGTCCGCTTCATCGGAACCCATGCCGAATACGACCGCATCAACGCGGACAAGGTGTAGCCTATGATCACGACTGTCACCATCTTGCCTGTCCGCACTGCCGCAGAACATACCGCAGCCACGGCGCACTTGCGTGCGCTGATGGATGCCACCGATGCTGATGAGCGCGCCGACGAAATCTCGGCCCAGGCCCAGCTCATCGAGGCCTACGAGCGCGTGCAGTTCCCAATCCCGACCCCAGACGCGATCACCGCCATCGAATTCCGCATGAAGCAGAAAGGTCTCGACCGTCCAGCTCTGGCCAAAGTGCTGCAGGTCGAACGTGGTCGGGTATCGGAACTGCTGAGCGGCAAGCGCCAGTTCACCGTCGCCATGCTCCGTGCCCTGCATCGCCAGTGGCACATCCCTGCGGAGGCGCTGCTGGCCGGCACCACCCGTCGCCCCCGTCGTGCGGCAAAGGCACGGTAGAGATCGGGCGCGGCCGGTGACCCATGCCGCTGAAATGAGAAAGCCCTTCGACCGGTTGGCCGAAGGGCACATTTCTCATCTATAGTGGAGGCGCCGGGAATCGAACCCGGGTCCGGGCTGGTACGTGCGGTGCT
>ENA-ORBV01010981-ORBV01010981.1-microbial-mat-metagenome-genome-assembly--contig:-NODE-10981-length-14341-cov-4.261778_pt1 | contig 14341 bp, 8 predicted proteins | sample MGYA00237777_ERZ505514 | MGnify/ENA primary metagenome ERZ505514 (study PRJEB26160, sample SAMN06269048) | microbial mat metagenome | isolation source: Oligotrophic lake microbial mat | place...
GTCGAGCGGGGTCTGCCCTGCAAGGCCTGCGGCACTCCGACGGAATTGGTCCGGCATGAGATCTTCGGCTGCGCGCGGTGCGACCACAAGGCCATCAAACCGCGCGACGATGGTCTCCACTACGCAGAGGACAACTTCTGTCCGTCCTGCAATCCATGAGGGAAAATTTTCGACCCTGTGGATCGATCCGACAGCGGATGCCAAATGGAGCGGACTCCGTTCCGCTCCGTGATCGATCGGATTCAGCTGCGGCGAGCGGACTCGCGGCCCTACCAATGGACGGAACGACGGCCGATTTGCGCTGGACAGGTTGTCTCTATAAGGTCTTTTAAGAGACATGCAGACAATCACCGTCACCGCGGCCAGGGCGCAGTTGGGGCATTGGCTTGCCCGTGCCGTGCGCGGCGAGGAAATCGGCGTGATCGTGGGCGCTCAGATTATCGCGCTTCGCCCCGTGCCCATCCAAGCCGCCGACTACATGGAGACCGAATATGGTCTCACCCGCGAGGAGGCCAGCCACGCGGCGGCACGCCTCAAGGCCGAAACCCAGAAGGCCAAAGCGAAAGGCGAACTGATTTCTTTGGACGAACTCATCGCGCCCCTGCCCCATGCTCCGCATCGTAGGCGACAAAAGCGTCCGCACCGCGCTGGCAAAGCTCGCGCCTGAACCACAGGCTGCCGTGCTGACGGCGCTGCGGCATTTACCGTTGGCATTCGGCCGGCCTCACGCCCATGCCGGTTTAGGTCTGCGCCAGTTGCGCCGAGGAATTTTTGAAGCACGGCTTGGACTTCAAATTCGGGTCCTTTTCGAGCGCGATTGCGATCTGCTTGTCATCAAAACACTCGGTGACCACGGCGAGATTCGCCGGTATCTTCGCGCCCGGGCTTGAGGCGTGTACCGCTGGCGACGCCAAGGTTTGGCGCCCGGTCCAGAGGGTCAGCCCCGTTGATCGCTTCCCGCCGATGATCAAATGGGTGCAAGTCTGACGGATTTGTATCGCTGGATCGAGGACGCCGGCTGGAGAATGGTGGGCGAGCCAAGAGACGCGTTCTTCGAGTCGCGCCTCTTCCATGACACGGCCTATCACCGGACAGCGGAGGGTGCCAAGCAACGGACCGACCGGTCGATCGAGCGCCTTCGTGAAGAGCGTCTGCTGCGACGTTGAGACTTCCAGAGCGTGGACCAACGCCGGAAACTATGACACAGGGAGTCAGCCCCTAACCGCAAACATTAGGGGCTGACTCCCTCTTCGTCCTCTCCTGCCGGCATTCCGGGTCGCGGGCGTCGATCGTGCCAGCTCGAAGGACGTTGTGACGTGGACCGAACCGCAGGAGGTGGATTGCGGTGGCATGCCGGCCAGTGCGAGAATCAAACAAGTCGGGCATTGCCATAGCCGTGGACGAAAGTTGTGATCGGCTTGTTTAGATCAAGTTCCTGACCGGATCGCCCGGTCTCAAGGAGTTTGGCGAGTGGGCTCGCTCTCTGGTCGAACGCGCCGGATGGCGTCGTTTGGTCCTGGGAATGCAGCCCCGAATTTGAACTTGAAAACACTCCTGAATCAACCTACGCAGCCCCACTCCATGCGGAACCTCTCCTCCCCTGATGCGTCCCACAAAAACCCGGAAGTGATCGCCTTGTGAACCAACGGATGGCCCGACCCACTTTGGACAAAACCACCGCTTCCCGGCTCGATGGAGCTTCTGAACGTTCTCCAACCCGTACGCAATCCGGGTGGTGGTGGCGACTGTGTGCCGGCTTGGCGTTGGCGATGCCCGCCGGGTTGCAGGGGGCGGAATCGGTGGGCCCGAAAGTTCGGGGATTCGGAGTTCTGGACTGGCTGGTATTGGTGGCCTATGCCGCGGTCCTGATCGGGGTCGGGATATTTTACTCCCGCCGCCAGACCACTTCAGAGGAGTATTTCGTCGGCAGCCGCCGGGTGTCGCCCTTCCTCGTGGGGATTTCGCTCTATGCGACGATGTTCAGCACGCTCAGCTATCTCGGTCTTCCGGGTGAGCTCATTCAGAACGGGCCGGTGCTGGTGTGCGTTACTCTGGCGGCTTATCCCATCATCTATTTCATCGTTGGATATGGGATCATTCCCTTGATTGTTCGCCTGCCAGTCACCAGTGCGTATGAATTGCTTGAGACGCGGCTCGGCCGGCCGATCCGGCTGCTGGGTTCGGGCATCTTTGTCATGACACGGTTGGTCTGGATGGCGGTGATGCTCTATGCCACGTCCACGGTGCTCGTGGTTGTGATGGGCTGGGATCCGCGATGGGTGACGCCGATCAGTATTCTCACCGGGGCGATCACGACGGTTTACACGCTGACCGGCGGGATCAAGGCGGTGCTGGTCAGTGACGTTCTGCAATTTTTCGTCCTGCTCGCGGGCGCGCTTTCCACCCTGGCCTATATCACCTATTGGATGGGCGGGGTGGGTGCGTGGTGGCCGACCGAGTGGACGGCCCACTGGGCCCCGCAACCGGTGTTCAGCCTCGACCCGAGCGTGCGGGTTACGGTGGTGGGCACATTCGTCGGAGTGGCGATCTGGTGGATCTGCACCTCGGCCTCGGACCAGATGGCGATCCAGCGCTATCTCAGCACGCGGGACAAGCATGCCGCCCGCAGGGCCTTTCTCCATAATTGCGCGGGAGGTGCGGCGGTGACCATCATCTTGATTCTGGTCGGACTCGCCTTGCTGGGCTTCCACCGGGACAACAGCGCGCTTTTCTCCTCCACGGTTTCCCTCTCCACCAAGGGCGATGCGGTCTTCCCGTACTTTGTGAGCCATTTCCTGCCGCCGGGCCTGCCGGGGCTGGTCATGGCAGGTCTGCTGGCCGCGGCGATGTCGAGCCTCAGCTCGGGGATCAATTCGTCCATCACGGTGATCTCGACGGATTTCATCGAAATCTTCGTCCGGAATGACCGTCGCACGGAGAAGGATCGGGTGGGGACGGCCCGGATCCTGGCGGGAGTCGTCGGCCTGCTCGCGATCGGGGGCAGCCAGCTGGCAAGCGTCATCCCCGGGAACCTCATCGAAGTCGCCGGGAAATCGATCAACCTGCTGCTCTGTCCGCTCTTCGGGCTCTTCTTCCTCGCGCTGTTTGTGAAGTTTGCCACGCCCTTTGGCGCTTGGACGGGCGCGACCTACAGCGCCACCGCCGCCGTGCTGGTCGGGTATTGGGAACCCATCACCGGCCAAGCGCCCGTGAGCTTCCAGTGGATCGCTCCGATTGCGTTGGTCACGACGATCGTCTGCAGCTGCCTCTTCAGCCTCCTGCCCACCCGGGGGAAACCTCCGGTGGTGCTCGCGATGTATTCCGGAGTGGTCTTGCTTCCGCTCGTGATCTTCGTCGCCTGCGTGGGTTAGGCTGCTACTTCCTCCGAGTCCGCCCCACGCGGCAGTACGGAGCTGCCTGGAGTCGGCCCGTCGGAGATCAAACCAACGACGTCGAGGCGGGCGGGACCCAGACCTTCTTCGGCGTTGTCTTGTCCGGATCGAACCAATACGGCCGCTTTTGGGTGGGTACCACCTGATCAACCGGCCAGCTACTGGCGCAATCTGATCAACGGGCGGGAAGCGGCAGAGTCGTTCGAGAATACGCCTCGGGAAGAGGCGGAGCGGTTCGGGTGGAAGATTGCGGCGACATGGATCCGGCGTTGATAGTTCGTACTGCGGACGGACGGGGAGGCCGTTTCAGGACCGGTTCAAGGCGTCGGTCGTGGCGCCGGACGAGGGAGACCAACGCTTGGCTCACCGTGCGTTTGGACTTGGGACTTCCCGTCAGCGCCTGCCAGGGCGTCCTCCGTCCCGCCGTCGTCTGTCACATGTCGAGCCTTGATGTCTTTGCACGCTAACAAGCGCCATTCTTACGTGACCCTGTCGTCGCTCCGTCTGGCTGTGGCGGAGCGCTACGTTACAAATTTGCGTCGATCGCACTCCGACCTTTCGTCCCCCGTGCCGGGAGTTAGGAAAGCTGAATGCGTTTCTTTCGAATCGAAGGGGTCATGGCGGGACTGGGACTCGTGTGCGCTGCGACGATGGCTCAGGCGGCGCTTACGGGCACCCCGAGCTTCCGGGTCCGCGCAGACCTCGCAGCCGACTTGAATGTCGACCTCGGCTGGGCAGCAGGGCTCAACGAGAGAGCGACCGTTTTCGCCGACCAACCGTTCCGGGTGCGTCTCGAGTTGGAACGGGGTGCGGCGACGCCGGGCACGACGGGCATCATCCTGCAATACCGGCGCAACGACGAAGAGGACTGGGTCGAGGTGCTCGCTCACGATTTCCCTTACCCGGAAGCAGAGGAGCCCCGATCGCCACGGGTAAGCGTGGTCCGTACGCCGGGCTACTCCCACGGCGAACCGACAACGGACGTGCTGAGGGGATCGATCCGTCCGTTTGCGGGCGGAACCGGGATCAATCTCGCGGGGCAGGCGCCAGCGTGGACGACGGTGAGCGGACACTTGGAAATCGAGTGGCCGGTCGTGGTGCGCCGTTGGGTCGACGACGCGGTGACCAATGAGGAGGGCGACCGCTTCGAGCTGCGCCTGGCCGACGGTCGCGGGAATCCGTTGCCAGGCCAAACGGTCGCAAAGGTGACGCTGGCCATTCACCCGGGCCACGTCGGCGGTACGTTCGTCGAGACACCGGGTCGCATTGGCCCGTGGCAGGCGGCCAATGGCGACCTCTATTTTGTGATGGAACCCGCTGAGAGCAGCAACCTGTTCATGATGATCAAGTCGACCGACGGCGGCCGGACGTGGCGCGAGGTCGATGGGGCCAATCGACCCCGGACCAACGATCTCGAGTCGGTCGACGGGCACCGGGTCAGCGACACGATTCACCTCGTCCATCAGGTGACGCGCTCCGTGCGCCATCATACGTTCCGCACCTCGGATCACCCGACGCAGCCAGACACTTGGGCGGTGCGCGATGAGTTGGCGGCGAGCGTGCGCTCGATCGCTCAGGCGGTTTCATTGGTGGTGCGCAGCGATCTCAGCCTGGTGTCGTTTTTTGTCGGTTCGACGGTGCACTACGCGATCCGCTCTCCGGCGGGAGAATGGAGCGCGGATCGCCCCTTGGATCCGAGCGAAACGCAGATTCTGGCCGGTCCCCAGGCGGTCCTCGGGGCCGACGACACGGTGCATCTGGCCTATTACCGCGCTGATGGCACACTCTGGTATCGGCGCTTGCTCCCGAACGGCAGTGTGACGGCGGCCGTGCGGCTGGCCGATGGCGCTGGCATGTCGAGAGCGAACTACGGATCCGTTCTGCCGCTCGTGTATCTGCCCGCGAGCGACACGGCGGTGGTGCTCTATCGCCTCGCCGAGGGGCGACTTTGGGAGCGGCGCATTGCCCGCGGATCCGCGCCGACGCCGGCCGTCGCCGTCACCGATCGCACGGTGGTGCAAAACGCGGTGGACTCGCAGCAGGCGGGCGCCGACGTGGTGGCCGACGGGGAGAATCTGCACGTGCTGTTCATCGACGAAACGACACGCGACATCTACAGCACCGACGATCGGGGGGGGTGGCAGCCGAGCGTGAGGCGCGTGGGTGAGGTGGACGCTGCGTGGGTGCGCGGCGGTCTGCTGCGGCGGCAGAATGTAAAACGGACTTATGGATACATCTTCGATGCGGGATCCGGGGGCGGCGCCGGCATGAATCGTTTCGGAGAATTCGAGGTCGGGAACGAATAGGGGGGGCGGTCCCGATCGGTGGGCCGTCGGGCAGCGCCTTCGCGCGCGGTTTCTCGGTTTTCCTTGTTCTCCGGCGAAGCGAAGCGTCCGCCTAAAGCCAATCGTTGACGCCTTCGCGGGCGCGTCCGGCACGGCTCGGTGCCGGCGGATTGCCGTGACCCGATCGCGGCCGAAAATTCACCGAGTCGTCACCTGGGAACGCTAGCGGGCCGCCGTACCTGCTCTACTCTCCACGTCTTCATGCGGAATCCCTCCTTAACTCACCTGTGTCGTTTCCTCGGTACCGCCGCCCTGCTTGCGCCCCTCCTGTCGCTGGCTCACGAAGGTGCTCACCCTCCACCGCGCGCCGTGCCACCCGCGGAGATGTATCGCGCCACCGCAATCCCGGACCGCGTCGTTCTCACCTGGTCCGGCGATCCCGCCACCACCCAAGCGGTCACATGGCGCACCTCGGTCGAAGTCACCCAGGCGGTCGCGCAACTGGCCCGCGCTCTCGAAAGCGCGCAAACCTCCTCCCTCGAAGAGAACGCGACCACCGTGCGGCACGAGTCCAATCTCGGCGTCGCGCATCATCACTCCGTCGAGTTCACCGGTCTGGAACCCGATACCCTTTACGCCTATCGTGTGGGCGACACGGTCAATTGGAGTGAGTGGTTCCACTTCCGCACGGCCCGGACCGATCCTGCGCCGTTTACATTCGTTTACTTTGGGGATGCCCAGAATGACATCAGGACTCACTGGTCGCGGGTTTTTCGCGAAGCGTTTCGCGAGGCGCCGAGGGCGGCCTTCACGTTGCATGCGGGCGACCTCATCAATCGGGCGGAAAGCGATGGCGAATGGGCCGAGTGGTTCGGTGCCCCAGCGTGGGTCAATGGCACCATCCCGGTGATTGCCACCCCGGGAAATCACGAGTACTTCAACCTCAACGCCGGACCGGAGAACGAGCGCCTTTGGACCACGAAACAAGGCGACGCGATCGCGGTCACAACGACCGTCGCACCCACGCGCGATGCCCAAGGCAAGGCGATCCGTTACGACGTCACCGCACACGTCTCCGACGGGCGGCGGGCCCATGCCACGCTGAACGGAAAAGAGGAGTTCACGGCCGTGGACGACGGTTTCACCGGGCTCACCGGCTATACCATGGAGGATCTCACGGGCCGCGAACCCGACAACCCTCCCCTGCGAGATCGTGTGGCGAACCCGGGCACCCGCACACTCAGCCGCTTGTGGGCGCCGCAGTTTACGTTTCCCCGCAATGGTCCGCCCGGATTGGAGGAGAGCGCGTACTACATCGACTATCAGGGCGCGCGCATCGTCTCCCTGAATTCGAACGAACGACAGGCCGAACAGGTCGCGTGGCTTCGCACTTTGCTGGCCGACAATCCCCAACGCTGGACAATCCTCACTTTCCATCACCCGATTTTCTCGCCCGCGCGCGGTCGCGACAATGCATCTCTGCGGACCCTGTGGCGTCCAGTTTTTGACGAGTTCAAGGTCGACTTGGTGCTCACGGGGCATGACCACACCTACGCCAGGAGCGGGGATGTCTCGGGTGGCCTGCGCGTCGGCACGACCAATGTCGCCGCGGGCTACAGCCAGGTGTACGATCCCGCCATCGGCACCGTCTACGTCGTGTCGGTCAGCGGCCCCAAGATGTACGACTTGACCAACGACACCTGGGCCGTGCGCACCGCGGAGGATACCCAGCTCTTCCAAATCGTCACCGTGGACCGAGACGAGCTGCGTTATGTCGCGCGTACCGCGACGAGCCGGTTGTACGATGCGTTCACGCTCAGAAAGAGGCCCGCTGCACCCAATCTGCTCATCGAATCCCTGCCGCCGGAGCGCCGCCGGCCGGTCACCCGGCAGTAGGAGACTGTTGCGCGCGGTGATCTCGGACAGGAGCGTCCGCGGGCGTAACGCCGACCCTCGGCACGGAATCGAGCGGATTGATACGGCCAGGAACGAAGTCCCGCAGTGAACGAGTAAGGCAAAACAAGGCCCGGCAGGAACCAAGTCCTGCCGGGCCTTGTGACGGGGAAGCCGGGTGGCGTCAGAAGCTGTAGTCCACGCCGAACGTGAATTTGCGGCCGGAATAGCTGATGTCTTCGGGGAACTCGGGTGCGCCGGTGTAGGAGATCTGCGGACGGTGCGTGAGATTGGTGCCCGTTGCGAACAAGGTGATGCCATTGGCGAGACGGTAACTCACCTCGGCGTCGACCTGCTCGCGGGCGGAGAACCATTCGTCGGTCTGGACGCTGTCGTCGAGGCCTTCGATGTAAGCGGCCCGATAACGATAATCGATGCGGGCGCGCAAGCCCTTCCAAGCGTAGTCGAGAGAGCTCGTGAAAAGATAGTCCGAGAACCCTTCCAGCGGGAGATCGTCGTTCTCCCGGCCCGGCACTTCCGCCTCGCTGTTCGTAAAGGTGGCGCTGACCGACGGGCTCAGGCCCTTGAGGGCTCCGGGAAGGAACGACAGACGCTGGCGGGCGATCAGTTCGATACCGTAGTTCTTGGCACCCGGTCCGTTTTTCGGCTGGTTATAGGTGTTCACACCGCCGACTGCGGGCACGGGTTGGTCCTGCGCATCGAGCGTATTGAACCGAATGACATCGGTAAAGGTGAAGTTGGTGATGTCCTTATAGAACACACCGGCCGAATAAAGCCCCCCATTGCGGGTGTAGTACTCCAGCTGGATGTCAAAGTTGTCGGATTCCAGCGGCAGCAGCGCAGGGTTGCCATCGTTGATGGTGATCGTGCCGTTCACGGCCACGCTCTGACTCCGGCCGCGCGCGATGTCGTTGAGGCTCGGACGACCGTAACTCTTGTTGTAGCTCTCTCGGAGGATGAGGTTGTCCGCAAGTTCATGCCGGAAATGAATGCCCGGGAGCCACTGGGTGTACTTTGCGCTGCTGGAGACCGACTCTGTCGAGAGAACCGGGCCGGGCAAACGTGAGATCACTTTCTTGTTCGTGCGCGTCCATTCGTTCCGCTCCATGCGCAGACCGAAGATCGCCGTGGTGCGGCCGTATCGGAGGGTATCCATGGCGTAGGCGGCGGTGGTCTCCTCCTTGGCACGGTAGTCGGCGAGATTGCTTCCGTTGAACGACGCGGGATTGAGGAGCTCCCAGCCCGCCGAGCCCAGCGTTGCGAGGGCTTTCTTGGGCTCCGCCAATTGATAGCGGGGCGCACCGAGGACATCGCCGGTCGCGGGACTGACCACCGAGGCGAAGGGGAAGGCGTTCGCGGCGGCCGAGTTGGCGGCAATCCGATAGCGCGTATCCTCTTGATTGAACTCCGGTTTGCTGGAGCGGTATTTGGCGCCGACTTTGACCGTATTTGTGATCCGCTCGCCGGAGAACACTTTGTCCCAATCCACCTTCGCGCTGTAGATTTCCTCTTCTTTCGTGCGGGGCACGATGATGAGATTGGTGGGCCCCTGGCGGGCATAGGCGATTTCCGTCGGGCTGAGGCCGTTGGTGATTCGGATTTCGGGGCGGAGCCGGTTGCTCGCGTCGTATTCCATCACGTAGTAGCCCTGCGCGATCGGATCCAGACGGAAGTTGAACTCGGTGAAGTTGGGACGCACGAACGTGCTGGTGGAGTAGTGGAAATCGTAGACCACCCGGGTGGCGTCCTTCTCGTATTTGCCGCCGAGGACGTACGACCAGAGGTCGTTGTGCGAATCGTCGTCGGTGCCGATGTAGCCGAGGGTACTGCGGCTGGCGCTTGCCCCCGGCGTGCCGCCGCCGCGCGATCCGTCGGAGGAAAGAAAGGCGTAGGTTTTGCGCCCACCGACTTCGTCCTGGAAGCGCGTGTCGATGTCCCAGTCAGTTTCATACGTCTGCGAATTCTGGTCGTAGCGGCTGAAATACGGCTTGAAGTAGACGGTGTTATGCTCGTCGAAACGGAAGTCGATCGAGGCATTGACGCCGGTTGTGTGGGTGCGACGGAAGCTGCGCTCGGAATGGGAGGCCTCAAGGAACTTGGTATCGTTCGTCAGGCGGAGCGTGGGATTGTTGGCTGCGGTGACGGAGACCCAGTCGACGTCGGCATTTTCGGAGTAGCGGTCAGTCGTGTATCTCGTGACCGTGAGACTGACGCCGAGATTCTTTTCTTTTCCGGCGACACCGAGAATGTCCGAAAAGGTGAGCCGTCCGTTGTAGCCCCATTTGTCCGCGAGTTCGTTGTAGGAGCTGCTGGCGCTCAGTTTGATCTCGCGTCCGTCGCGCTGGAACGCGGTGCGGGAAATAATGTTGATGATGCCGCCGACCGCGTCGCCATCGCGATCGGGAGTCGGAGCCTTGATCACCTCGATGGTGGTGATGCCATCGGCGACCAGTTGTTTGGTGTCCGCGGAGCGGCTCGTGCCGCTGGGATTGCTGACCCGATTGCCGTCGATCTGGACCGAATTGTAATCACCGGAGACGCCGCGGATGTTGATGCCGCTCGGCGAGCCGTCCTGATCCTCGTCCACGCTGATCCCGGGCAGGCGCTGGAGCGCGTAGCCGGGGTTGCCGGAGATCATATTGCCGAAGGATTCTTCGGAAACGATGTTGACGATCCCCGCGGCGGTTTTTTGCTGGTTGATCGCAAGCGACTGGCCACGCGCAGTCTCGGCGACCGTGAACGTTTCCATCTGGAGCGCTTTGCTTTCGAGCGAAGCGTCGAGCGTGGCGGTGCCGCCGCTCGTGACGGTGACGGTGCGAACGATCGCATCGAGGCCCACGTAATCGATCTCGACGCGCCGCTCGCCGGCAGGCACCCCGGAAATACTGAAGCGGCCGTTGGAGTCGGTGTAGTCGACGGCGTTGGTGCCGGAGACTCGGACCACGGCGCCCTGCAGCGAGCGTCCGGTAGCGACCTCGGAGACCCTACCGGCGAGTGTGCCGGTGGATTGCGCGAAAGCGTCTGCAGAACAGACAAGGGCGAGAACCAGCGCAGCGCAGCGACTGGCAAAGCCTCGTAGAGTGGCGGATCGTGTCATGGCTTGATTTTGGATGGGTTCGCATCGCGCCGGTACAACCGCGCACCGCACACGCCTCGAACCAAGCGATCACTTTGGGGGCAGAGTGCGGCACTTATGCGGCGATCCCGTGACAGTTCGGCGACGATCGTCCAGCCCCGTCGCCAATCCCTCGCTCGGAGTTCGGGCTTCAGCCCGCTCCACATACCGTCGTCGTTCCCGAACCGAACAGCCCAAAGACGTCATGAAGGGCCAAAGGACGTCAGGGCTTGACTATTGACAAGTGAGGAAGGTCGATCCCAGAGGCTTCGAGGCTGGACACGTGTCAGAAGTCTCGAAAGGCCGGGGGCATGGGCAGGCCAGTGCGGATCGATTAGGAGGGCGGGAACTCGTCCTCCGTCTTCTGCCACATGTCGACCGCTTTCGCCACGGTGGCCATGCTGATGAACGCCACGGGCAAGGCGATGGGCATCAGGGCGATCCCCAGGCCGGGTTTCCAGTTTCCACTCCCGACGGCGGGCTCCGGGTCGACGTCAATCGGATACCGCACCGGCAACGCCAGTCGGCGATTCAGGACCCGCGCCATGAAGTAGCCCACGGTGACCGGGATGACGCCCGCCAGCAGTCCAGCCATGATCGTTAAGCCCAGGTCAATTCGCAGCGTCTCGGCCATGATCAGGGGCCCCGGCGTGGGCGGAACCAGGTGATGGGTGACCGCGGCACCGGCCGCGATCGCCAGCACAAAGAGCAGGAAATCGTGGCCTGTGCGCTGGCGGAGGGCCTGCGCGAGCGGGAGCAGGAGAAAGAAGACGGTGTCGAAGAAAACCGGGATCCCGATGATGAATCCGCTCAGCAGCAGGGCCACCGCCGCGCGCTTTTCCCCAAGCGCACCGATCATCGCGTTGACGATCCGATCCGCCGCGCCGCTCTCGAGCATAGCGGTTCCCACGATGGCGGCGAGGGCGATCACGAAGGTGATCTGGCCGGCCACCACCCCGAACTCACGCATGGGAATCTCTATCGCGCGGATGGCGTGGGAGATCGTGGCGTCACCTGGCAGCGTTGCGCTCAACGTCCCAACGGCCACGGCCGCGATCATCAACGCCAGAAACGCGTGCAGACGGGCGAACGCGATGAGAAGCACCACCACCCCAATTCCCAGAATCAACACGATGAATGGCCAGTACGGAGCGGTGGTCATGGTGGGGATGCGTCAACTCGCCATGGTCGACCATAGGAGTATAATCGCGAAACGCCGGTTTTTGCAGGAACGTTCCGTCCGTGATCGACGGTCGCTGAATTTTGGATGCGATAGAGCTGAGTCGCTGTGCGGATGAACAGGGCTCCGTCAGCCACCGCATACGATGCCAGTGTACGTTCCTCCAACCGGTTGACCGCGAGCTGGACAAACTTGCGCCCAGCCCGCACCACCGTCCCGGTGCCATTCTCATTCTGAAAATAGATCCGTCCGTCCGCCGCCAGCGGGGAGGCGGAGTAATTTCCCTCGAGTCGCTCCTGCCAGTGGAGCTTTCCAGTACGGGCATCGAAACAACTTGCCAGTCCAATGTCGGCCACCGCGTAGAGTTCGTCGCCCACGACGACCACCGAGGGGGTGAGCGGCGCGCCCTTGGTGACCCGCCAGACAATGTGCGTATCCGTAAGGTCGCCATCACCTTCGGGACGGATCGCCAGCAAGTCGGCGCGTCCGTATCCGGTGGCGACGAAGACCAGTCCGTGCGCATACACCGGCCGGGGAATCACCGAGAATCCGCTCCCATAACGCACGCGCCAGATTTCCCGTCCATCCTTGGGGTCCAGCGCCACCACCGCGCCGCTGCCGGGTGAGATGATCTGCGGGCGGCCACGGACCGTGATCAGCAAGGGCGTGGCGAAGGAAAATGTCTGTTTGCTGTCGGCGGTACGTTCGGTCGCCCAGCGAATGGCTCCTGTGGTCCGATCGAGCGCCACCACCCGCGGTCGTTGCGCGCCGTCCGCGTTGAAGACCAGCAGATCGCCCACCAGGACGGGCGAACCGCCGTTCCCATGAACGGCCTCGTAATCCACCTCCTGGTTGCGCCAGAGGATGCGTCCGTCGCGATCGAGGCAGGCAGTCCCATGGTGTCCAAAATGAAGATAGAGGCGATCTTCCTGGAGAATCGGCGTCGGACTGGCCTCGGTGTTCTTTCCGTGGATCGGTTGATTTCGGGTCTGGTCCGGCGCAAACACCTCCGTATCCCAGATGAGACGACCTGTCGCGGCGTCCAGGCAGAGAGCGCGAAGCGAGGACGTTCCAGCGGGAGCGGCGATGCTGGTGGTGAGATACACCCGGTCCTGGCTGACGACGGGGGAGGACCAGGCGCTCCCGGGTATCAGTTGTTTCCAAGCGACGTTTTTGGTCGGGGACCACTCCAGCGGCAGCCCGGTCGCGGTCGAACGGCCCTGGCCGGTGGGCCCGCGGAATTCGGTCCAGGCGGCATCGCTCTCGGCGCGGAGCAAATTTGGGGCGAGGGCCAGGAGTACTCCGGCGAGAGGCTGGAGCGCGGCAAAGCGTTGAAAGGTCTTCATCGGTTCATTCCGGAGGATAACGGCGGAGGGTGCCAGGCAACGAAGGTGTCGCTGCGTGCACCCGTGGTGGGCGTTCTCCCATGCCGACCGGCGGTGCTGTCGGCGGCAAACCAAATCGGGCGGAAGCCTTTGCCGCGCTGCCTCGATGCCCACGAGGTAGTCGATCAGTCGGTCGTAACGGCCCCGCCTCGCGCATTCGCCATTCCGGCGCAGGCGAGGGGGAGCTGCTGGATACGGGGGGCGGACTTCAGTGCACCCAGGTGCTGGGCAGAATCTGCAGGCGCAACAACTCCTGCACCGCGAGAGCAACCGCCCGACCCGCGCCGTGGTCGGAGTAAGGGGTGTCATCCTTCACGCCGTCCGGCCGCCGCGGATGCTCTCCCGGCCGGGCCAGGCGTCGGGATTCTCCCAGAACGGCCCGCGGCGGTCGCCGTAATAGGGGGTCAGGGCGACGTCCATGACCTGAGAGGTGCGCCATGCGGAGATTCCGGTGCTCGGGCAGCGATCGCGGCCGAGCAAGTCGTCGACCACCTGCTGGATCAACGGTTGCTGCACGTGGGGTGGGTGGGCGATGTCGACGGACTCCGTGGCCGTCCCGGTGGTGAGTCGCAGCGGGACAGGGTCGAAGGTCGAGTACTCGATGCAGCCGTCGGTGCCGGTGATCCGGCAGACATCCCGGGACACACCCGAGGCAAAGTTCCAGGAGGCCACTCCCAGCACGCCGCCGGCCGAGAAGTTCAGGGCGACCGAGTCTTCCGCGTCCTGGGGCGTGGCCCGGTTGACGGCGCGGCCTTGGACGTGTTCGAGGGGGCCGAGGAAAAAGTCGATCAGGTCGAGCGCGTGCGAACCGAGGTCGAGAAACAGGCCGGCGCCGGCGGACGCCACATGGGTGCGCCAGCCCGCGGGATGGCGGTGGGCGGACGATGCGAAGTGATAATCCACTCCGGTGACACGCCCGATGGTCCCGGCGGCGAGCCAGTGTTTCACCTGACAAAAGCGGGGCAGGCCGCGGCGATAGTAGGCGACATACAACGGCAGTTCGCGGTCGCGGAAGGCGGCGACCATGCGCTCGCACTCCGCGGCGGAGCGGGCCATGGGTTTTTCCACGT
>ENA-ORBV01010984-ORBV01010984.1-microbial-mat-metagenome-genome-assembly--contig:-NODE-10984-length-14337-cov-5.370547_pt1 | contig 14337 bp, 13 predicted proteins | sample MGYA00237777_ERZ505514 | MGnify/ENA primary metagenome ERZ505514 (study PRJEB26160, sample SAMN06269048) | microbial mat metagenome | isolation source: Oligotrophic lake microbial mat | place...
ATCCTTTGGGATGCTGTATCTCTACTCATGGATGTTCTCTCAGTAAAGCAAGAGTACTGATTGAAAAGAGGAGAGGTTACTAAGACTATCCATGAGAGAGCACTGGCGGGCAGGTTACTATGCTATGCTATGCTACACTATACACAGTGCATTGCTAAAAGATTATTTCTTTGAGACGCATGTTGAATACCCCCTTTACAGTTGGTCTTGCATTGTTTTCCAGTTGGGCATCAGCTAGGCAAACATTACACCTGTTCATAAAGGTATCTGCAACTGTTCAACACATGGTAGAAGGATGCATCTCTCTCTGGACCAAACTTAATCATTGAACATCTATCAGTTTGTGAAATGTTTCCTAGTACCATTTCTTTGAATCTTCACAAAAAACATACTGTATGACACCTCAACAAGTAAAGCAGCACTGCCAATAAAAGTAGCAGTAACAATGCTCTGTCAAACAACAAGAAAGTCACAGGCCAACAGCAGCCTCACAGGCCATGCCGGTTGAAAATCAAATCATAGCTCTAGTAGCAAGAAGCCCACCTTACATCAGCTTCGTTCACAGGGTGTACTAGCTAGTACTCCGCTCCGATGCCCAGCAGTGTCTAATTCTACCACAGGGTGCTACAACAGTTACTCGCCAACTAGCTAATACATACAGCAAGAAAAAGTTTATTTTCAAAATTCCTTTTATTTATTTATCTAATTTTGATTTATTTATCATCTACTCTTGTTGTTGTCTTCTACTAATTTATGAAATGTAAACAAGAGATTGTGTACGAGCGTGACGAGGCCGTGGCGATTTTGGTACTTCTCCGGGACCGGCAGCTTGTTCTTGAATTACGCAATGCAAACTCTGAGTTCGAGGGTGATGAGGCCGTGGCGATTCTAGGACTTCGATTGGAGCGGCAGCTTGTTCTTGTGCTTGACAAGCCGTGACCACACATGTGCTGATAATGTCTTCGACAGTACAACCACGGCTCAAATCATTGACGGGCTTTTTCAATCCCTGCAGGATAGGGCCAATACAAACGGCGCCCGTCTCCCGTTGAATCGACTTGTAGCAGGTATTGCCGGTATTCAAATCGGGAAAGACAAAGACGGTGGCCTGACCGGCCACTTCCGAATCGGGCATTTTGGTCGCCGCCACATCGGGATCGACGGCCGCATCATATTGAATGGGACCTTCGCAGAGCAAGTCAGGACGACGTTCCTTGACCAGCCGTGTGGCTTCTCGTACCTTTTCGACTTCACAGCCCTTGCCGGAACTGCCGCTGCTGTAGGAAAGCATGGCGACGCGGGGTTCAATCCCAAAGTTCTCGGCCGTGTCGGCAGACGCAATGGCAATGTCGGCCAGCTCCGCTGCCGTCGGGTTGGGATTGACGGCGCAATCTCCATACACATAGACGGTATGGTCCAGACACATGAGAAAGACCGAACTTACTAGGTTGACGCCCGGTCGTGTCTTGATGATTTGGAGTGCTGGACGAATGGTGTGACGGGTGGTGTGTTTTGCTCCACTGACGAGACCATCGGCATCTCCACAGTGTACCATCATGGTACCAAAGGTGGTGTAGTCCATGACTTCATCTCTGGCGGCCGCCAGATTGGGTACGGTGCCCTTGTGTTTGCGGAGTTCATAGTATTGCTGGGCATACTTGTTCATGAGACTAAGACTCGCCTCGGGATCCAAAATCTTGATGGAAGGATGAAAGCTGACACCGGCTTCCGCGGCACCCTTTAAAATGTTTTCCCGTTTTCCCAGCAAGGTCACATTGGCAATACCACGAGCCGCTACTTGTGCGGCCGCCTTGATGATTCTGGAATCGGTACCTTCCGGCAAGACAATGTGCTTTTTGTTGCTTTTGGCTTGGGCTACCAAGTCATACGAGAACATTTTGGGCGTCATTGTCCGACGAAGCATACGATCCTTGCCGGAAATATCCAACCCCAAAATGCGTTCGGCGAGTCGATCCTTGTGCGTTACGTGACTGGCAAACGCCCGCAAACTGGTTTGCACCTTTTCCGTGTCGCATGCTCGCAAACTTGGCTTTAATTTATCCACTTTGGCCGCGACCGAAAACGAATCCTCTTCGACATAAATGACGGGCAAAGTTTCCAAAACTCCATCGAGCAATAGCTCAATGGTGGGGTCTGGCATTTCTCCGCCCGTCAAAACAATGCCCGCCAAACGAGGGTAATTGGAAGATACTGTTGTTGCAGACAGACAAGAGAGAATACAATCATGTTCTTGGTGAGTTGTTTGTATGGCACACACAAGACACACACAAAGGTGGTATGGGCAAATACTTACAATGAGCTTGCAAGGCACCGACGATAATGTCGGCACGATCCCCCGAGGTGACTACAAGGCAGTCATCGTTGCGCAACCAATTCAAGACGTTTTGGAGTTGCATCGTTCCCAAGATGGACGATCGAACTTTATTGTCCACGTACTTGGAGCCGTACAAAAGCTGCCCTCCCAAACAGGAAACCACATCATAGATGCGGGGGACGGTCAGTACAGGTTGATAAGGAATGACGGTAAACATGAATCCTCGGCTCTTGTAGCGTTTGGCCAATTCTTCTTCCAAATCAACAACATCATTGTCTTGAGCCTTGTTCAAGACGATTCCCACAATATCGGCTCCGTATTGACCAAAGGCATCAATGGAAATTTGAATGGATTCCATCGTTTGAGGAATGGTCCGATCATGAGCACTGCCGAGAATTAGGATTGGACATGCGAGATTCTTGGCCATTTCGACATTCAAATTGAACTCCACAGCCGAGCCATGGCGTCCTTCACACAGAATAAAGTCGAATCTCTCTTCGAGAGCCTTGTATTTGCCAATGATTTCTTCAATGATTTCATCATGTGCATGATGTCCCAACAATTCCGACGCACGGTCCGTCCGCATACCAAAACTTTCTTCCAAGGTTTGTTCGAGACCAAAGTGTTGGAGTATCAATGCTGTGTCTTCATCGGGACCCGTGCCCTTGCCAATGATGGGTCGAAAAAAACCGATGCGAGCATTGCCTTGGCTCTTTTTCAAAATCAAATCGAGGACACCCAAACTCACGAGGGCTTTGCCACATCCTGGTTCGGTTGTGTGAATGTACAGGGAATTAGCCTTGTGGCGTTGTGGAGGAGAATGATTGCGACGAGGCATGGTCATGGCAGGAGTGGCGGTAGCGGTGACGGGGCTATGAAAAGAAAGAAGACGAGAGAAGCGAATAGAGAGAGAGACGTGTGAGTTTTTTATGCATTCGGAACATCAATTGTATGGTACTGTATCGTGCACCAATGAAACAATAAATAGCTCTTGATTCCTTGAAAACTTACTCTGTTCTGGCACCCATGGTCTCTGTTGTGTCTATTGTAATCTATTTGTAATGATGTGTGATCTAATTGTTGTAATCTGCTTCTATTATAATACAAGACGAAGCAAGAGGCTGTTTGTTTTCTATTTTTGTTGGCGAATAAAGCGTTCTACGCGAGTGTTTTGTTTGGCTTCGTTTTTTATGAGGGAGTGGAAATTGAAATTTGTGATGGCTGAAACCATGCGTTTCTCAGGAAGAAGCACAAGATCCAGTCGTAGCAAGCGCATCACGCCAGCATAACCAAGAATCGCGCACGCCGTCTCCAACGTTCCGGGTCATCCAGATGACTCGCATTCGCATTTCTCTCAACTTGAGAACTCTCATAAATAATAGACGTCATTTCTCTCATTCATCCATGAGAGAAGTGCATTTCTCTCACATAGAGAAGTGTCGTTCGGAAGCAATCTCGCGAACCTGTAGCCCGCCGCAAGAACACTAAATTAATGATTTCTACGTGCCAACGTAGTACAAATCCGCTGCACGCATCCATGTTAGTTAATGCAGAGTGGTTGTACGTACTGGCTACATAGCACCGTGCGGCACCGCGACAAACTAATCGCAGCATGATCTACTAGCTAGCTAATGCTTTGATATTAAAGTTAACATTCTGCTTCAGATAAAGAGGATGTCATTGTCATTATTTTGGCTACAATTGCTATGAGATTAGGCTATTACAACGAACGAAATTGCGACTACTACCAGCGCATGCTTAGCCTGATTGTTCACTGACGCGAAGGGGGATTTTCAAGGTGATGCAAACGAAACAGATTAAACTACCATCAAAGGGGATCCATTTTCAAGCTGATGCTGGCATATGACTGCTACAGCCTGAAAGCACATCTGATGCTTTTCAATTCCATGCCGGAATTGCTCTGAAAGGCAGCCAAAATTCTTGAGCTGCGCATTGAATTTCTCGTGCCTAGCAAGAGCTCGCGATTTGAATTCCCTCACTTCAGGAGCATCACTCGATGTTTGCACAGTCAAGCGCTCTGCCTCACCACGATATCCTTTGTCAGCAATACCAAGCTCTCCGGGGTTCATTCTATTTTTCAATGCTGATCGAAAGATGGAAACATCGTTCTTGCCAGCTGCAAATGGACCGTTCATCCAAACACATTTGTTGTCGAACACAGATAGAGCAATTTCATACGCAAGGCCTGCTTGTTTGAATTTATGGGAGTAATACGCAGGATTCTTTGAATGCTGGCCATGTCCAGGCTCACAGATCCTGCAATGGACACCATCTACTGCAAAAGCAAAGTTCGTCCCCCAGTTGTTGGGCCAAACGATCTTCTCTTCCTTCATCGCCTGCATCTTCTTGACGTAAAACCACACCCATTTACGAATGGTGGTGTTGCTTAGTTTGAACGTCGCTTCACTCTGATTATCCTTTTGGTAGCACTTTAGAAAATGCACTGCCATCAAAAGATGTTCCAAGCATGTGTGATCGTCATTCAAATCTATCTTAGCAGTAGGAATTGCTGTTTGCTGAAGATCAGACCAGAGTTTCGCATACACAGTTGGCTTAGAGCCATAGTGAGTACAAAATCTTTCAATGTTCTTTGATCGACGCACTGAGCCTTGTCGGCGCTCATCAAAGCCAACAAGACTAAGGCCGCGGGAGAGCACAGCCGATGGAGGAACGATTTCTTGCATGGTTTGTTCTTGGTTAATTTATGCCGACTGCGAGTTTTGTGAGGCAATGAAACGCAGCAATGTTGTTGTTGCCAAGCGAAACGACATCACGCAAAAGCACGATAGTGTCTTGTTTTGTTTGGTCGTGCTATCTGCCGACTGTCGTGCTTCAAGCTCTGGTCGTGATGCTGTCGCCAAAACAATCATAAGGGTTCCGAGTTGACACTTCAAGAAAGGTTGACAATGACGGCGCCAGATAAGAAATGGCGACAGTGATGGCGGCACATGCGGCAAGCAAACACGGTGCTTGGGCAGCTGCGTTCAAGGCAGTGCTACGAAGATACAGAATTAAGGCACTCAAATGCATGGTCCATATTAAGCGTTTTTAAGTGTCATTATTATCTCTACCTACGGTGTAAAAACTTCGCCAACATCAAAAAGAAACTGCAAGCCATCTATTTTGCGAATGGCATGTGCTTGAGCGCATTCTCTGAGATCACTTTCTTGGCTTTGTCGGCAATGTAAGCATGGAATTTACGAGTCTTTACTTCCTGGTGAACATGTTTCACAAAGACATCAAAAGGGAAGCTTTCGTAATGCTCTGGCTTGGAGCTCCAGAGTTGTTCTTTTGTCATCGTGAGATGGTTGCCTCTGTCTATGTCTTCACAAAGCACTTCTTTGGCTTCTGAATCCGGCCAATAAGGCAACCCAAAACCATCCTGATTTGGTCGAGGACACAGTAGCCTGTCACTAGCAAGAGCCGCAGCGTCTCTATCAGCTCGATCATTTCTATCAGCCACCTTTTCTCTCAATGCCCGCAATCGATTGGAGAAGTGTTTGTATCCAAATGCTTGAAATTCAGGGCGATTAACACAGAATTCATCATGCACTTCTCTTGGTTTCAGCGTGGAGGGAACCTTTCCTTTTTCAATTAAGTCCAAAAGATAAGCCTTTGCCGGACTTTTGATCCATTTCGGTTCTTGTTTATTGCTACTCATGCTCTTATCTTTGTTATGATTTGTTTGTGAGTGAAGCAACCAAACTTGTGGTGGCATTGTAGCATGCATCATCCGTCTAGCTACGATCATGCTATCATTGGTAGTAGTAGCAGTGCGTGTAGCGTAGTAGCATCTTTAAATTTGCAGTCGTGCTTGGTAGCAGTAGCGATGACGTGGTCCCGTTATGTTCTCCACGACTGAGCAGTCATCGCTGAAAGTTCATCCACGACTGTGAAAATTATTTAACTACTCAGGGTTCGTCCCAACGCTTTGTGCGACCTACTCGCATCTTACGTTTCCGACTTGTTACATCACACCTTGTCCCAAAAAAACACACGACCAAAACAACCAGCTCGTCTCAGCCCACATTTTGAACAAGAAACCATGGCTCAAACTCGAAATCAGAACAAGCCTCATAATTTTGATCAACACAGCAAAGACGCTTCAAACTCAATTAAACACACAACATCTACTTCATCTACCGAAGAAAATAGTAGTGACGAGGACGACGAGGACTCAGTTGCCGTCCCTCTGATACCCACCCCCAAAACAGGGACAAAAACTATCTCTCCAGCACGCACAAACAAACAGGGAGCACCAATGCCAATTCAGCAAGAGTTGGCAGAGGACATAAAGGAATTCGGTGGTCTTTTGGCGTTCAAAGAAGATCCACACTCGACATCAAAAATCTGCAGGGTTAAGCCTGACCTGTATGGCATTGGTGGGTCTCCGCTTCGGCAACAAATAAGAGACAAGCTTAAGCAGTGGAAAAAGCTCTCACTTGACGAGTACAAACAAGTCTTAACTGACTTAGGAGTGTGGACAAGTTCACAGGCTGCAGTCCATCGAAAACTGAACAGCAAGCACAACAAAGAAAGTGTTAAAGCGCCGTTCAAAACAGCACACGTGACAACGAAGGCTTTGGTCGATTGCATCATACACCCCCCATCGCTGGTTGGGTCCAAGTTGTCGCAACTTTCAATTCCCGTTCAGCCTACTCAAACCATGAGCAGCAATTCTTTCACCATCAACGTAAACACGGCGACACCCGAAGCAAACCGTGAAGTGTCAGTGTACGACATAGAACGCATTGACGGTGTCGGAGAGAGAGAGAACGCCCTTTTTAAGGGATATTGGATCTGCATGCCAATTGATGTCAGGTTCATTCTTGACGATTTGACTACAGAGCATTGGAAAGCAAGAGTTTATTCGAGTGACACCGTGTTGCTTTCCATCCAAGCGTGGGATTACTCACAGCTTCATGACCGCGACGAGTTTGAAAAACAAGTTACAAGCAACGTTTTAGAAGCCATTGATGCTGCTCACCATGACTTGGCAGAAGAACCGGCCGATAGAAGCGAAGCCAGGAAATGGAAACACCTCTTCTTGAAATTCAAAGATGGAGTAGAGCTGGCTGCAAAGTGCATCAACGAGGATGCCGGCGAAGACGAGAAGATGAAACTTGAGTTGATCCCTGCAACTGTGAAGCATCCGAAGAAAGCAAATCTGAACTACACCGCCATGTATGCCGCTTGGAAAGTTGCGCGCACGGACATAAAGGCCAACAAAAAGGGCAAATTGGAGAAGAAAGACGACAAGAGTGAAGCTGCTCGCTTATTTGACTTGCTGATCGGCGGGGTTGATGGTATGAAGAACTAGTTCCACTGCTCTTAGTTGCTTAGTTTCTGTCGCATAACTAATAAATGTTTACATTTCTTTCTTTTCTAGTGATGCATGTCTCTGAACACAAGTCTACAACCCCCGACACCACTGTTTCTGAAGCAGGCCGCGGTGACGCTGCTGCCACCGCTGATGACAATACACCAGTTATCCCAAACGAAGCTGTGTCGTCTATGGATCGTGTTGCGAGCTCTCAACCAGTGCCAGAAAGCAATAAATCGACAACAAAGAACAATCCTGAGCTCTCACCGAGCCCAACCCTACCTAACGCGGGTCCATCAGCAAAAATCAAGAAAGAGACAGCAAAATTAAACTCTTTGGTTGGCGCCTCGAAGCTCGATGACACTGTTGTAGCCGCGGCTACAGCTACAGGAAATTTGACCAATAACAAACCTCGCAGTCCTCGCAGTGCCTCATTCAAGCCAACAGCGGACTCAGATGATCTTAAAATGATGCGCCACACAAGCCATGGCATGCGCCGCAACCAAAAGAGAGAGAAACTTCTCCTTGAAAAACGTTTAGCCGCGGCTACGCCAGCAGCCAATCAGGACCCTGAAAGCAATTGTGATGCTGAACACAAAGTTTCTCTACAAACAATTGAGGATGCCATCGACAATCTTTCAAATGATGTCGCAAACGAGGTTAGTGAAGGAAACTCGCTTTTCAATTGACTCTGAATAATGTCGTGGAAGCGGCCATGAGCTAGCTGATGCAAATGAGGAATGGTGTGAGCATGGATTTGATGCTATGCTAGATTAAACGTTAACATGCTTGGCGACTATTTTAAAAAAGGAGGCACCTTCGCCGATGTTGTGGTTGTGTGTTTTTTTGCACGGAGAAATGAATTTTTCGGGGTTTTTTGAATAGACATTTCTCTCGGTCCGAGAACTTTGATGAGTCATTTCTCTCACTTTGAGAGTTCTCACTGTTCGTGTTTTGCCATTTCTCTCAGTCGCAATCCCTACCATTCTGCGAGCAAGCATAGCCGTCTGTAGCGCCAGGCAGCATTCTAGCGAAATTTACACGACTCACGCATTGTGCTTCTTCCAGTGCCGTCAAAATTCCAATGCAGTTACAACAACAAGAGGGTCATCGAACGGAGTGTTTCGGATTCTCGTTTGTGTACTGACTCTGCGGTAGTAGTGAGAAGTTGAGTGGTGCGAAGAGGTTATGAGCTCCATAAATTGAGTTCGCATTGCTCTTTCAAAACTACAAAAAGTCAGCAAAGAACCGGCAGATTGCCATACACGGGTCATCGGCGTGGGTGCTTTTTGTGCGCAAGTGCGTGTGCTTTGCTAGGACTTTTGTGGAACATCATTGAAAAACTCTCCACGAAGAAAGCGAAGGTACGAAAGCGAACACATGGAGTCCCACAAGCTTCGCTTCACACGACTCTGCAGAGATTCAACCGCTGTTTACACCTGTACATGTACTATTGTAGGTCTGTAGTGTAGCGAATCGAACCATGGCCAAGAGTCGTTGCCTCCGGAGGCCATGACCGTGGAGACTCGTTTATTCGCTTCGCTTTATGGTTGGTGAACGACGACGAGGTTTGACTCGAGGAAGCAACCAATCAATGGCCAGAGCTTTCTCAAAACTACCCAAACCAAAATATCACAAAATGTCACTACTCCTAACGGTGTGGCTACTCCGGTGGACCCGGTGATATTGGCCTAGCTATTGGCCTCCAAGCTACTAGAAGTAGCTCACGTATCAAAGGCAAAGAAGCAAGATTGTGCTTTGGCTAGTACTAAGCTACGGTATGCGGTGGAGGTAAAGGCCACCTGTTAAAACCTAGGAGTGCACTGAGTAATAGATGAAGGCGCGAAACTGATGGCGCAGTAATCTAGTTACCTACTTACTCGCTAGCTAGGTAGCCAGTAGGATGGCGGCCCAACTTGAAAACTGAAATTTGCTGCTAATAGTTGGCGCTACGGCTACACTCTAGCTAGACAGACACAGATATCCAACAAACTAATAGAAAGAAGGCGCCTACTGCTACCAGTACTAACGGATGACACGTTCATCGGCAACAAAGATAGCACAGGAGCCAAAAACTAACCCGAAGCCGTGAAAAAAGATGACCCACTGGCTGTAATAATGATTATCGTACTGTAGGGGACCGTTCAATCGTTTGTTCCAGAAGTTTGGCTGCTTTCACGTTACTGTGTTCTGATTTTCAATTTCAATGGATGGGATAACATGTCGTCTCGGAAGGCACATGCCTTATTAGGTCGTGCCCGGAAAATAACAATTGGTAAGTTTGCTTCAAGCGCGCCTGGTGAAGGATCTACTGTCACTGCGTGGCCTTCAAAAGTACCGCACTACTACGTATCATACACAACCGAACGCACGTCGAATTGACGTCTAGACTACTAGCTAGCTAGCTGGTCCCGGTGGTTCATTCTCGGGATTGTAATAAGGAACAAAGTTGCGTACGCTACGCTACATGTACCAGGTAGTGAATCGCAGGAGTCCTCCTCTACTAGTAGCTCGCTAGTAAGGAGAAAAACGCCCAGATACACTCAAAAGAGACGCCAACGGTCCAGGGAACGAGAAAAAGATGGCGGAAGCGAAACTCTGCGATCTTTTTCTACTCGATGTCAGCAACAAAAGGGGCAGCGACCACTACTGTTAGCTAGGTAGAAGTAGTAGCAAGCAGGCGAATTAGTTGCTTGCTGTCTTCGCTGTTGGTGCCTCCAGTTCGCCGCAGGGGAAACGTTTCACCATCCCCAGGTCGGTTATCACATCCAATCCAAACACAATCTTGTGAAATCCACTTTTAGGCCTTTTTAAAATGTTGTCAATGCCGGCCCTTCCGGTTGTCGTCCCCAATGCCGGAGATCCAATTGAATTGCTAGTGGCACGCTCAACAAAGAGATCAAACAATAACCTCTGCTGTACTCATGAGCAACCTTTGGGCACCAGCGCTGCGTTCCGGCGTGGGAATGCTTGGGAACCAGAGCATGTGTGCAACCTGATAACCAATAGCTAGCACAACAAACAGTCCCCGGCCACTACTACAACTATTGCTAGCTAGAACAATGTAGAGAGAGGCACGTTTCTGACGCCCGAGGGCAATCAAGAACCTACTGAAATAACTCGCTATGTAACAAAAGCTGCCACGCATCTAGAGCACTGCTCGCTACCAGCTGCGTGCGGACTACCTCCATTGTCAGCCTCGACGTTGTGCACGAGAGACTTCAAGAACACTGTGCTACGTAAAAATAGAGCTGACCTTGCTCATTTAAGAGCATTGATTTCGGCATAAGGGTGAGGGTTGGGGAAAAGTTCAGCCCAATTCACATCTGAAATGCTGCATTGCTGTGACCCAGGTCGAGAAATGCTGCTGGTGACATTCATGCGGCGGCGGGCAGCGCCGCTGCATGAAACAAAATGCCCTGGATTTCCTGCCTCGCAGTGTGCTTCCTCACATGCAGCAGCTGTGATTGTCTCCTCTCCTGCAGCAAAATTGGTGAGGGTGTTGATAAAAAAAGACTGAATGCCAACCATTGCACAAAAGTCTTTTGTGCACAAGATGTCATCAGCCCAACAGATTGCACACTGTCTCTGGAAGCCAACAGGATCGTCTTCAAAACACTCCGCCAGCGTGTCACATCTGCCCCCAAACAAGCTCTTTTGGGCACACTTTCTGCTCTCAGACGCAAGAAACTCTCTGCAACAATTTGTTGCAGCTGCCACGTGCGTGTGAGAAACGTTGGTGATCCAACAGCCAAACCAAACAGAGCATGACTCACCTTGTTGTGCACTCCAACTCCAAATTGTGCCAGTCAGAGCAAGCACCACAGACGCCGCAATGCAGCACCAAGAACCCTGCATCATGGGCAGCATCTTTGTCAGGAAAAGTTGTCATGTTGGAGTCGGCTCCACGGTTGTCGAAAGCACAAACTGGCCCTTCATCCATGCTTTTGTGCAGAATGTCATGGACAGCAGGCAATTTCTCCCTTGCATGTTTCTGCTGGTGCGTTGAGCCAATGTTGGATATGACAAAAAAGAGGCAGATGGCACATGCCAAAAGAAAAAGAAACCAATTGACCACCTTGAAAATTTTCTGAGAGGTCGTTGTGTCATCTCCGCGAACACAGCCGCAGAGCTTCCATTTCATCATCAATTTCCACAGTGTCGGAGGTGGTTCCTCTGCCTCCTCCTCCTCCTCCTGATGAACGTCACCATCAACATCTTCTGCGACCACCACATTCACGTCGTCATCACCTTCTTGAACATTTTGTGGCTTCGCGGTGCTTTCTTCCTTCACATTGGCACTTTCTGAAATCCCATGCCAGATCATGCTTGTTGCCACATGCTGCCTTTTGGCGCGCTTTGATTGACTTGCATCACCATTGCCACTTGTTCCATCTTCGGACAGATTTTTTTCTGCGAGCTTTCCCAGTAGCCACGTTGACATGTGGACCACGGGCAGAACAACAGCAGCAGCGATTGCAGCATGAATGTCCCATTCAGTGCTGGAAATGTCATCTGGGTCATCCCACACAGCTGAAATGAAGAACATGCCATCCGCAAAGGCGCAGATGGCAGCAAATGTGAACACAACGACAAGAAAAAGGCTTGCAAATGTCCTGGCGAGTCGATTCTGAAAGCGCCGGCATTTGCAGAGACAGAAATCCAGTGCAAAGCCCACGGTGAGACCAATCAACATGGACGCGGGAAACATCCCAGGACCATTTGATTCCTCCAAAAGCAGCAACAGGAAGAAGAAGGACCGCAAGAATTTCTTGGAGATGCTCCACGGACCCGGTGCTGAAGCTCCACGAGTGTCTTGCCAAACGCATGCGGATTGGTTTGCGTGCAATTGAAACGGCAAGGAGCGCAGAGGCCCACCCAAATGGCGACTCGAACAGACAAGAGCGCAAGCACCACAAATGCTGTCAGTCTCAAAATTCCATTGATGATGCACATCATTCTCTCATCCAAAGGATGCACAGCAAGGGGGGCAGCAGTGGAAAATGCAACGATCAAAACCAAGAAAATCACAATGACTTCCACAGAGGCTCTCCAAACAGCTTGCCTGCCTTCTGTCTTCTTCTCATCTGACTTGTTCCAGGCCTCTGAGCCACTCACTGCACGAATTTGGTCACTTGCAGTGGAGCTGATGAGGGCAACTGCATGGTTCACAGTGTGACACATGAAGAATGAAGAGTTTCAATCTGACGAGTCAACAACCACATGTTTCGTTTGCAACGCCGAGAAGCGCATCCAATGAAAACGAACACAAACAGCACACACCACATGATGTGAAAATCAAACAAACACCGGGAGCGAGGACACCGTCGCACATCAAGTTGTGACAGTTGCCTTCAATCGTCGCCTCCTCTGCCACGACGACAGAACAGAACCACGCTGAGAAACCGAGCAAAGGCAAGAGCTTGCTTGGCGTTGCCATGGTTGACATCAATCATTGCAACAGCAGAACAAAGAGAAAGCAGCGTCTTTCGCACAGTTTGCAAATGATGTGGTGCAAGCCAAAAAATGAGAAATTGCTGAAAGGAAATTGACAATGTTTTTCCCCCATCAAGCAGGTCCTGCGCAGTTGAGCATTGCTGCCACAGCCACCTGGCTGCAGCAGGCCAACTTCACCTCCAAAGTTCGTTCCTGGGGCGTTGACTTCAACGGGAATTAACAATCTTTGATGCCTGGTGCTGCTGGCACCTGGTGCTTTTCTCAGGGAAGGATTTCAGTTGTGAGTCAGGTTTCTCTTGGGAAGATCACCATGCACCAGCTGGCCAGCTGGAACAGGAAGATCGCCATGCACGCAACACAAATGCAAAAAAATGCCATGTGGTTCTAAGGACTGACAACAACGTGCAACAGGAACCATGTGAACAGGACCTTGTGATGGTCATTCCAGATGCAATGTTCTGAATGCAATGTTCGATTTGTGCATGTGCTGCAGCCTCTTGACCAAGCTCAGACCTGATGATTGTTGTTTTTGGACACAAAAGGAACCTGGATGGAACAGGGATCCCAGGTTGAACAATCAGAAACGGCGAGAACGAAGAGTCAGAATGAGCGCTGACAAAGTTCAATTGCTGTTGTTCACCAACAATGACTAACAGCCCACATCATCTGGCAAAGGAAACAGCAGCAATGACTGCTCACAAGAATCTATGGGACGCTCTTCCTGGACAGTTGGTCCTTTGTGAACAAATTGCTCTGGTGATCCTTTCACCCCTGTGGGTTTTCACTTTCAGAACAAACGTGATGCCCCAAGGGAAAATGGAGCAGCGCTGTTTGGTCCAGAGTGCAATTGAGTTTGTCAGTCAAAACACCAGACTTTTTTGCATTGTTAACTCGAATTCATGTTTTTCTTACCCATCATGGTCTGCTAGCCAGCATTCATGATGAGGAGAGTGCAGTTTGTGGAATCAAAAAGTTGTGCAAAAGAAGAGCAAACAGAAAACATTCAAAGTGGCTTGTGCTCTCCTGAGTTTTGGATTCAATCAGCTCAGAAATGAACATGAGCATGTGTGAGCACAAATCATGCACACTGGATCTGTTCACAATTCATGCACTTTGATTCATTTTGATAAGCCTGTCTCTTATACACATCTCCGAGCCCACGAGACTAAGGCGAATCTCGTATGCCGTCTTCTGCTTGAAA
>ENA-ORBV01010985-ORBV01010985.1-microbial-mat-metagenome-genome-assembly--contig:-NODE-10985-length-14337-cov-4.379173_pt1 | contig 14337 bp, 7 predicted proteins | sample MGYA00237777_ERZ505514 | MGnify/ENA primary metagenome ERZ505514 (study PRJEB26160, sample SAMN06269048) | microbial mat metagenome | isolation source: Oligotrophic lake microbial mat | place...
TGCCGACGGCCAGGGTGCACCAGCGGCGGGTGTCGACGTGGGTCACGCAGCTCGCGTCCACGCGGTGGGCGGAAGTCGAGATGGATTGCCGGAAGGGGAGCGGCGAAATCAGCGTCGAAGTTGAGGGCATGGAATTCGCCCTGATGTATACTCTCTCTCGCCTCGTGGTGCCTTGATCTTGGTCAAGGACTGGAACGGAAACGTGCGGTAGATTGAACTATCGTGCCCACCTCGCCCCTTACCTCATCATCAGTCGTGATCGCCCCCACCGTGGATTGGCGGTCGCAGGTCCGTGCTTATTTTGAACTCACCAAACCGCGGCTGGCCGCGATGTCCGTGCTGAGTGCGATGGCCGCGTTTGCGACCGCCCGCCCCGGATCCGAACTTGTCGGTGAGACTCTGCTGGGAACCTCACTCGCCGCCGGCGGCGCATTGTCGCTCAACCAGTGGTGGGAACGGCACACGGACGCGCTGATGCGGCGCACGTGCGTGCGGCCGTTGCCGCAGGGAACGGTTTCACCGCGTGGCGCGCTCCTGTTCAGCCTCAGTCTTTCGCTGGGAGGCGTCGGGCTGTTGGCGATCTCGGTCAATATCGCGGCGGCGCTACTCGCGACCGCAACCATTTTGATTTACGGCGTCGTGTACACGCCAATGAAACGCCGGACGCGGTGGGCGACGGAGGTGGGTTCAGTCTCCGGCGCACTGCCCGCGTTGCTCGGAAGCGCTGCGGCCGGCGACCTCGCGTCCCGGCCAGGTCTCGTGCTCACGGCGTTGCTCCTTTTCTGGCAGATGCCGCACTTTTTCGCGATTGGCTGGCGGCATCGCGCGGATTATCGGGCGGCGGGTTTTCCGTTGCTGCCCGTCTTCGATTCGACCGGGCGACGTACCGCGTCATGGAGTCTCGGATACACGGTGGTACTCTTCATCGTTTCCGTGGTCCCGTGGGCGCTGGGGTGGCTCGGGCCGGTTTACGGCGTGACCGCGGCGATGAGCGGCGCCGTGTTCCTGGTTTACGCCGGCCGATTCTGTCGGGCACCCAATCGCGAGGGCGCGGCGCGGAATTTATTCCTCGCCTCCATCGTCTATCTCCCGGTGGTGATGAGCGCGCTGGTTATTGATCGCCTGGTCGCGCGTTAGGCTCCGACCAGGCCGACTTGGCGTCGGGATGCGTTTCGCGGAGGATTGAATAAATCCGCTTCCGCTCCACCGTATCCAGATAGGCATAACGGCTGCCGGGCTTTTCGTCGAGCAGGGCCGCGTGCAAACGCTGGAGAATGCGGCGCTTCAGCTGCTCGGGCAGGGCGGTGAACGATGCCGAGTAAATCAGGTAGCTGCACCGGTTCGCAAACAGGCGATCGCTCAACTGCAGGTCCTTCAAGCTGTGCCCGGACTCATCGCGCTGAGCGTTGGCCACGAAGCTGCGCTTGAACGCTGCATGGCCGATCACTCCTTCTGGCAACGGGGCCGCGCCGCGAAAGAGCAGGGTGTCCACAACATCATCCACGACGCTCGCGAAAACGCTCTTTACGCTGTCGTACGTCGGTTCGTCCGATGGCGGGTCGTTGAACGCCTTTTGCAAGGACCGCTGGTACTCCAGCATCTTGCGGGCGCGTTGCCCGGCGCGCGTCAGACTGTTCTGCATCGCGAGCTGGTGTTCGAGCACGAGCAAAGCCACGACATCGCTTGTTTTTTCCGGATACATGGAGGTATCGAAAAACCCGGACAGCTCCTGCGGCCGTTGATCGTTCAACGGGAAGACCAGCTGGTCGCCCGCCTCGGACGCAAACGCGTTTCCGCGGTGGTTTTCGCGGCCGGTGTAACCCGTCACATACCAGCCTCCCCAGCGTTTTTCAAAGGGCGTGCTATCGTCGACCAGCTCGGTTCCGTGACGGAGCAGCGGTTCGCCGGCGTCGTTGGTGATAACGCTGCGGACGAAGACGCCCGGGATATCACGGACGAACGCGCCGCCGTGACACCGCAAGCAATCGGAATCGCGGACGAAGGCGCGGTCCGCCCCGCGCGCCGTTTGTGGGTCAAACGTGTAGAATATGGGACCGAGTTTCGGATCCACGGCGGTGACTTCGATCAACCCGCCAGGCACCCAACCCACGTAGGCATGGTCGGAAAAATACAATGCGCGCGGAGTGCGCGGCCGAATGCGCCCGCGTTGGAGGCTCGTCTTGGAAAACACTAAGACTTGGCTTTCGACTGAAACCTTCAACTCGCGCAAGACCGCGCGCAGAATTTCCTGATCGCTGCCAGCGAAGGCGAGATCCCCGCTGGCCAGACGTTGCTGCAGCCGCGTGACCGCATCGTCAGGTGTCGCGTTCGAGTAATGAATGGGAGCCTGCTCGAAATCCGGGGTGCTCTGGGCACGAACGACACCTGCGCAAAACGTCAGGGCTGCGCATCCGAGGAGAAAAACTGGGGGAAGCGTTTTGAAGAGCATGAAAGTTCGGACGGAAAACGTGGTCGTCAAGCTGACCCTGCAGACGAGTTGGGCCGTCTCACGCGGGCGGGACGGTTACGGACGGACAGAGCGGGGGAGAGGAAAAGGGTTCGATCGCGTCGGACGGTAGCAGAGCGTCGAGCGGCGTACCTTGATGCAGATCAAGAAAGGTGCGTGCGGAGGGCGGCAGCATGGGCGCGCGCGGATCCCGGTCGTCGCGCTGTCGATCAACCCGGAAGAGGACACGACCGAGCGAACCTTCGGCCGGCGCAGGCGGCGATTCACTGCGGTGAACGGGCTCGATACGCAGCCGCCCTTCTTCGATGACACCGCGCGCGGGTTACGCGGGGACGATTAGTCCGCGGGGTCAAATGTACACGTTTCCATTACCGAAACGCCTTGTAGCGCTCCGGGGGATCGACTGGGACCGCGGCCGCTCCCGGCCGCATTCGTTTCTGGCACGGCGGCCGAAGGCGGCCGCGGTCCCGGTTTACCTGCAAACGGTTTAGCGCCACCAAGCGCCGGCGGCGATTTCCCGCAACGCGATCTGGCCGTCGATGAGATTAAGGGCAGCAGCGACGATCGGAATCTCTGAATCAAGCGATTCGGCAATGGTGCCTCGGATCTCTAACACTCGATAAATCGTCATCTCCTTGATCGGCTTTCCGAGGAGCTCATTCAGGGCCCGACTTTGATCGTCGGCTGTGAGTTGCGAGAGCGATTCGAGCAGTCGGAAAGTGAGGTCGTTGCAGGGGTCCATGATGGTTGCTAGTTAAAGCAGAGTGCAAGATGCACTCGCCATGCCGCGCGCGAGAATGCGAATGTAAGAGCCTTTCGGACAGACGAATGCTAGTCTTTCACGTTTTTAGGTTAAAGTTTGGAAACGTTCTGATTTGAAGCGTTCGTAAATTACTCCGACGGTCCGCGGGAACGCGCGTTTTCTTCAGTTTTGTAAAAGCCCGCGACGTTGGGCCCAAGGCTGGCAATTCAGGATGTCTTCCGGGTGAGACCGGCGCGTCACGCCTGATCGAAGCCCGGCTGGATCCGCACAGACAAGAATGTCTGTGCATCCGATTCGAACGCACCGGCAGGAATGCCGGTGCCACGGTCCGAGGTGGAGCGTGTTGTCCCAACGCGCTTGGGCTATGGGATCCGATATCCCTCAAACCAGCGGCTTGGGGACAAGCCGCTCCACCACGATCGCCCGGCGTGGCACAGACAAGAATGTCTGTGCATCCGATTCGAACGCACCGGCAGGAATGCCGGTGTCACGGTCCGAGGTGGAGCGTGTTGTTCCCAACGCGCTTGGGCTATGGGATCCGATATCCCTCAAACCAGGCACAGACAAGAATGTCTGTGTCACTCCAAGCGGGACATCGACGTGCCGAATCTGAGGTGAATCAGCGACCGCGATTCCGATTCTGCAATCGGCCGGGGGCGCTGAGTGCGGCCCGCGCGGCGGCGGTTAACGGGGGAAATTGGGAGGCGGGTAGCCGCCGGCCGGCGCTTGCGGTGTGCCTTGCGGCTGCGGATACGGCGCAGGTTGCTGCTGCCGCGGAAAGTTCTGGGGCGGATACGACTGTGGCGGGTAGGTCTGAGGCGGATACTGCTGCGGGCCCTGCTGCGGATACGTCTGCGGCGATTGTGGCGGGTAGGGTTGGTTCTGCGGAGGATAAGTGCCCTGCGGATATTGCGGGTACGTAGCCGTGGGTTGGCCGGGCTGCTGTGGGTATCCCGGCTGCGTCGGATAGCTAGCGGGGGGGTACTGCGGTGGATAAGTGGCCGGCGGCTGCGCGGTGCCGGGTTGGGACTGCGGCTGGCCCTGCGGATAGTTCTGCGGCGGATTCTGCGGGTACGTGGATGCCTGAGCGGGTCGCGGTTGCGGATAACCCGGAGTGTTGGAGCCCGCTGGAGCTGGAGTTGCGCCGGAGGTGTCCGGGATCTTGAGGATCCGCCCTTGCGTGACGGGTTCGTTCAATTGGACCTGATTCAAGATTGCGACGGCTTCAGGGGTCATGTCAGCGGGCAGGCTCGTCGGCACGAACGAGGCGAACGGCGCATTCCGATCGGCGCGCACGATCTTCAGGCGCGCGGGTTGGACGTTCGCGAGCGACGGGTCGCGCAGCGGGCTGAAGCCCGCGGCGACGCTCTCGAAGGTGGGCCGCAGTTGGGTGAAGACCTGTTCCGGCGCGTATCCAAGTAAACTGTACACGCGGCCCTCGTACTCGATGAATGCATTCCACACGCCCACGTTGCCCTCTTCGATCTGAGCTTTGCCGACGATAACCGTCGTGGGCAGGCCGTTGATTTGAGTGTCACCGCTGGCCACCACTTGAACCTTGGCGCCCTCGACGAACTTGGCAGCGGCGTCGCGCGCGCGCGTTTCTTGCGTCAGCCGCATGCCCATCAAGGCCTGCCCCTTTGGCTCAGCCATCACGACTGCGGCTTTCTGGTTATCGACTTTCCAGCCAGGAGCGACGGGAAACTGGAATCTCAGCGTGGGATGATAGAAGACGCCATTACGGGTGAAGCCCTCGCGCGGATCATCGCCTACCACCATGCCGTTGACGAAACTGAGATACTGCTCTTCCCCGACCATGCCGGACTGACCCGTCAGGCTGGGCGGAGCTTTCGCAGCGATCTCGACCACGCGGGTGGCGCGATCGCCGGGGTCGGGATGCGTCGATTGCCAATTGGGAAGCGCGCGACCCTCGGCCGCAGAGATGCGTTGCAGCGATTGGAAAAACCGCGCGCTTTCCGCCGCTTGGTAACCGGCGCTTTGGGCGTAGCCGACGCCGAGGCTGTCGGACTCATACTCCGCCTCGCGACTATAGCGCATCATGAACAGACCGAGCGCACTGCTCCCCAAGTTAAGCAGCTGGCCCATGTCTCCCACTTTGTCGCCGAGCACCTGTTGCCCGAGAATGGCGCCGGCGATCAGACCGATCTGGCCGAGCTGGGAGCGTCGAGCTTGTTGCGAAGAGTGACGGGCCAGCACGTGCCCCAGTTCGTGTCCGAGCACCACCGCCAGCTGAGCTTCGTTTTGGACGTGGGAGAGAAGTCCGCGCGTGACGTACATGTAACCGCCGGGCAGGGCGAACGCGTTGACGACCGGACTATCCATGACACGAAACGTGAACTTGGTGTCACGGTACATCTCGGGCGTGTTCGGGCCGCCAATTCCACTCGCCTGCACCACGCGATTCCCGACCGACTCCACGTAACTTTGAAGAGCGGGATGATCGTAGAGACCCATCTCTGCCGTGATTTCCTTGTCGGCTTCAGCGCCGAGCTGCATCTCTTGTTCCCACGAGTAGCCGAAGGATTGTTTCTGGCCGGTGACAGCACTGGGCTCGCTGACACAGCCTCCCATTAACAACAGGACGGGAAGAACGAAAACGGAGACGATCTGTCGCGTCGCGCGGGATCGGAGCGATGACCAGGAGGCGGGGAAGAAGTGCATGGGGATGGAATTGCGAAGGATCAGCGCGGAGATTCACCGGCACTGGACAACACAATCGCGGATCGGTTCGTCCCCGGGGCCGAGGATGAGCTACAAACCCCGTGGGGGCCGCTCCCTCCACGCCAGCCGGAGTGGGTTAAGCCCCTATTGCGGGCCCGAGCGTGGGATTCCCTTGGGCCTGCGGCCGCCCTCGGCCGCTCGGACGGATCGCTTTCGCTTATTCTTTCCGAATGCGACCGGGGGCGGCCGCGGTCCCATCGATCCATGCCATCAGTACGCGCCCGGCAGTTGTTTTACTGCCGGGACGTGGGCCTGGACCTCAGGCCAGCTTCTGCTTGAAGAACGCGATGGTGCGCGTCCACGAAAGCTCCGCCGCTTCCTTGTCGTAGCGCGGCGTGGTGTCGTTGTGAAAGCCGTGATTCACCTTCGGGTAAATGTACGTCTGGTAATCGACCTGGTTCGCTTTGAGCGCGGTTTCGTACGCGGGCCAGCCGGCATTTACCCGGGTGTCCAGCTCGGCGTAGTGAATCAGGAGCGAGCCCTTGATCTTCGCTGCTTCTTCCGCCGTGGGCTGGCCGCCGTAATAAGGCACCGCCGCCTTGATGATGTCGGGCAGGCGCCAGGCCAGCGTGTTTGAGATCGCGCCGCCGAAACAGAATCCAACCACGCCCAGTTTGCCGTTACAAGCAGCGTGCGGGTGCAGGAATTTCGCCGCGGCCACGAAGTCCTCCGGGATTTTCAAGCGATCGAGTTTCTGCTGCATCGTGCGGCCTTCGTCGTCGTTGCCGGGGTAACCGCCGAGTGGATACAAAGCGTCGGGCGCGAAGGCCACGAACCCGGCCAGCGCGACGCGGCGGGCCACGTCTTCGATATAGGGATTAAGCCCGCGATTCTCGTGCACCACGATCACGCCGGGGAGTTTGCCGGTGGCATTCGCGGGTTTGGCAAACAGGCCGCGCATCTCGCCGTGGCCGGCGGGCGACGGGTACTTCAGATACTCGGTCTTCACCCGTGGGTCTTCCTTCGGCACCTGGGCGGCAAGTGCGTACTGGGGGCTGAGCATTTCCAAGAGCGCGATGGCGGTGAGGCCGCCCACGGCATACTTGCCGGCGCGCTGCAGAAAGGTGCGCCGGTCAATCTGGCCGTGCACGTAGTAATCGTAAAGGTCGAGCAGCTCCTGATCGAATTCCTGAGCGGTCTTACGTTCCATGGTCATGGGTAGGGAGGTTGAGGGGGAAAACCAACGCGGAAGCGTTGTCCCTCTACCGGACGAATGTCGCGCCTGAAATGTTTCGCGCAAGTGGCAGGTTTCGATGGGCGTTCTTTCTGCAGATCGGCGCTACTGAGCCGGGGCCCGGGCGGTCGGAGTGCTCGGTGGGACCGCGGCCGCGCTCGGCCGCCGTTTCGAGCGGAGAGGCACGCCGGTATTCGGATCAACGTCCTCCGCTGAACCTAAATTCCGCAGAAGAAGTAACCACTGATGAGCACTCATAAACACGGATCAAATAGATCCAGATCGATGGGATAGACCTTTCCCTTCACTTACCGGGTGAACGGCCTCCATCGCGAACTCTGTTTGCATCAGTGGTCATCAGTGAAAATCAGTGGTTCAACTGCATTTTTTTAGGCTGAATGCGGCCGAGGGCGGCCGCAGTCCCAGGGAAATCAGTCCCGGGGAAATCAGGCGGGCTGGAAAGGGGCGGTCGAATTGCTCGGTGGGACCGCGGCCGCCCCCGGCCGCCGTTCGAGCGGAAAGGCGCATCGGTATTCGGATCTGATGGCCCTCCGCTGAATGCGGCCGAGGGCGGCCGCGGTCCCAGGGGAATCAGTCCCAGGGGAATCAGTCCCAGGGGAATCAGGCGGGCTGGAAAGGGTCGCTCCCAAGGGTACGAGCTTCGATTCGCTGTTTGCCGCGTCACCCGACCCAATCTCGCGCGTTGTGGAAGAGGCGCATCCACGGTGAGTCCTCGCCCCACTCCGGGGGATGCCAGCTCATCGCTGCCGTACGAAATACACGCTCAGGATGCGGCATCATGATGGTCACTCGCCCCGTCGTCGTGGTCAGTGCGGTAATGCCGAACGGTGATCCGTTGGGATTGAGCGGATATTGCTCCGTGACCCGATGGTAGTTGTCCACGAACCGCGCGGCCACAAGTCCGGACGTGGTGCACAACGACGCGGCGTCGTGGTCTTTGAATTCAGCAAACCCTTCCCCGTGTGCCACCGCGATAGGGATCACGGAACCTTCCATCCCGGTAAAGAGCACGCTGGGCGTGCGCTCGATCTGCACCGAAACAAAGCGACCTTCGTAACGCTCCGATTGATTTTGCACGAAGCGCGGCCAGAGCTCAGCTCCGGGGATGATCGACTTCAAGTTGCTCATCATCTGGCAACCATTGCACACCCCGAGCGCAAAGGCGTCGGGGCGCTCGAAGAACGCCTTGAACTGCGCGCGGGCGCGGTCGTGGAAAAGGATGCTCTTGGCCCAGCCTTCGCCAGCTCCCAGCACGTCACCGTAGCTGAATCCCCCACAGGCGATCACTCCGCGGAAGTCCTCCAAGGAATAACGCCCCGCGAGGATGTCGGTCATGTGCACATCAATCGCCCGGAAGCCCGCCCGGGTGAGGGCGGCCCCCATCTCGACCTGGCCGTTCACGCCCTGCTCGCGGAGAATTGCGACCGGCGGTCGCTCGGTGATGGCGAGATGCGATCGAAGCGGGAAAGGAGCGATACTGTCGGCAAACGGATCATCGCTGACGGTCTCGATCCGAAACGTCAGCTTCGGCGTCATTCCCGGGTTCCATGGATCCAGCTTCATCTGGTATTCAGATTCTGCACACGCCGGGTTGTCGCGCAAGAGGGCGATACGACGGGAAACGTCAGACCAGATCGCGCGCAAGGCGTAGAGCTTTTCCTGGAGCAGGCGCGGGCCGGCGCCGGCCGCGGCAACCTCAAATACCAGCGTGCGATTCAGGGTGCCAATGCGAGTCGTGGCGGAATCCAGTCCGTGCTGACGCAAGCAGGCCTGGACGGCCTCGAGATCAGCCGAGCGGATCTGGATGACGGCGCCGAGTTCCTCGCTGAAGAGTGCGGCGAAAGGATCCTGGTCGGCGGGTATCTCGAGAGTCACGCCGACGTTGCCGGCAAACGCCATCTCCACGGCCGTCGCGAGCAATCCACCGTCCGAGCGGTCATGATACGCGAGCAGCTTCCGCTCGCGCCCGAGCTGTTGGATCACGTTCCAGAAGCCCTTCAAGTCGGCCGCTTGGTCGACGTCCGCTGGTGCCGCGCCCATTTGGGAAACGACCTGCGCGAGGATGGAACAGCCCAGGCGGTTCTGGCCCCGGCCGAGATCGATCAGGAGCAGAACGGTGTCGTTCAGTTGCCGGAGCTGCGGCGTGAGCGAGAGGCGGATGTCGGTGACCGAGGCGAAGGCCGACACGATCAGGGAGACGGGCGCGGTGACCCGCTTCTGGACCTGATCAGGTGAGCCGGCGTCTTTCCAGACCGTGCTCATGCTCATGGAATCCTTGCCGACGGGAATGGTGATGCCGAGGGCAGGACAAAGCTCCATGCCGACTGCCTGCACGGCGGCGTAGAGGTCGGCACCATCGCCCGGCACCGCCGGCGCGGCCATCCAGTTCGCGGACAAGTTTACTTTGCCGATGTCGCCGATCTGCGCCGCAGCGAGATTGGTGAGGGCTTCGCCCACGGCGAGACGGGCTGAAGCGGCCGCATGATTGACGGCCACCGGGGTGCGTTCGCCCATCGCCAGCGCCTCGCCCGTGTACCCATCGTAGCTCGCGGCTGTGACGCCACAGTCGGCGACGGGCACCTGCCAGGGACCGACCATTTGGTCGCGGCAAATCAGGCCCGTCACGGTGCGATCACCGATGGAAATGAGGAACGTCTTGTCGGCCACCGTCGGGTGCGCGAGCACGCGCCGGGTGGCCTCAAGCAGGGAGAGCCCGCCCAGATCCAGGGGAAATTGCGGGCGGCGCCGGGTCGTATCCGACCGATGCATACGCGGCGGCTTGCCCAGGAGAACGTCGAGGGGCAGGTCGATGGGCGTGTTCTTGAAGTGCGGGTCTTCCACCACGAGGCGCCGCTCTGCGGTGGCCTCACCCACGATCGCAAAGGGGCAGCGTTCGCGTTCACACAACCGCGCAAACGTGTCGATGCGAGCGGTGGGCACCGCGAGCACGTAACGCTCCTGGGCTTCGTTGCACCAGATTTCGAGCGGGCTCATCCCGGGCTCGTCGTTCGGCACGTTGCGCAGGTTGAAACGTCCGCCGCGGCCGCCATCGTTGACGAGTTCGGGCAGGGCGTTGGAGATTCCGCCGGCGCCCACGTCGTGAATGAAGGAAATGGGATTGTCGTCGCCCAACGCCCAACAGCGATCGATGACTTCCTGGCAACGCCGTTCCATTTCGGCGTTGTCGCGCTGCACGCTGGCGAAATCGAGATCCTCGTTTCCTGAGCCGGTCGCCATCGAGCTCGCCGCGCCGCCGCCCAAGCCGATCAACATCGCGGGCCCACCCAGGACGATCAGCTTATCGCCGGGTCGGATGTCACCCTTCTTGATGTGCTCGGCTTTGATGTTGCCGAAACCACCGGCGAGCATGATCGGTTTATGGTAACCGCGGAGCTCCTTCGGGGTGTCGGCAGCGTTTTTCGCGCCGTCGCCGTGATTCGCAGCGCTCGGCGCCGCGGGCACCGCAGCCTCAAACGTGCGGAAATAACCGTTGATCGAAGGGCGGCCGAACTCGTTGTTAAAAGCCGCGCCGCCGAGCGGGCCCTCGATCATGATATCGAGCGCCGACACGATGCGGTTGGGCTTTCCGTACTCTTTTTCCCACGGTTGAATCGCACCCGGTAGCTTCAGATTGGAGACGGTGAATCCAGTGAGTCCCGCTTTGGGTTTGGAGCCGCGGCCGGTAGCCCCCTCGTCGCGAATCTCACCGCCCGAGCCCGTGGCGGCGCCCGGGAAAGGGGAGATCGCGGTGGGATGGTTGTGGGTCTCGACCTTGCAGAGGATGTGAATCGCCTCTTCCTGCGCGCGGTACTCGCCGGTTTTCGGATCGACATAGAAGCGTCCGCCCGTGGTGCCGGTTAGAACCGCGGCGTTGTCCTTGTAGGCGGACAAGATGCCATCGGGGTGCAACTCATACGTGTTCTTGATCATCTGGAACAGCGATCGGTCCTGCGCCTGACCGTCGATGTCCCACGTCGCGTTGAAAATTTTGTGCCGACAATGCTCGGAGTTCGCTTGGGCGAACATCATGAGCTCGATGTCGTTGGGGTCGCGCTTCAGCGTGGTGAAGCTATTGACCAGGTAGTCGATTTCGTCTTCCGCGAGCGCGAGTCCCAAGGTGCGGTTCGCCTCCACGAGCGCGTCGCGGCCCTGCTTTAGTAGCGGGATAGTCGCCAGCGGCTTCGGCGATTCGTGATGAAACAGCGCGGAGCAGTCAGCGAGCGCGGAAAAAACAACCTGCGTCATGCGGTCGTGCAGTTTGCCCCGCAGTGTCTTCTGCTGGTCCGCGGTCAATACCGCCGCCGCGGCACCCGCGGGACTGCTCGTATCAATCGTGTAGGCCACGACGCGCTCGATGCGCTTGATGTTGCCCAAGCCGCAGATCCGCGCGATGTCCGACGCCTTGGAAGACCAGGGCGAAATGGTACCCGGGCGGGGTGCGACCACGAGTTGGATACCCTCCACATTTTCCGCGTCGCGGCTCGGTCCGTAGGTAAGCAACTGTTCCAGAATGCGGTGCTGCTCAGGACTGAGAGGCGCATGCAACTCCACCACGTGCACAAATTCCGCGCCGATCGCGCGCACGGCGATTCCCGATGTTGCCAAATCGTGGCGAAGCTTCTGCAGGCGGAACTGAGAGAGGGCCGGTGAGCCGCGGAGGATCAACATGGTCAGAAACCGCGACCTTCGCGAACATCGGGCAGGTGGTCAAGGAGCCGCCGGGGCATTGCCGAAGAAAGGAGTCAACGTGCACGGGCCGTGAAGCTAAGGTCAGAATCGAGGACGCCAAACGTGCTGGGGGGCAGCTGCTGTGGGCGCACGCCCGGCGCCGTTTGCCCGGGAGCATGCCCGGCCGTTTTAGGACGCGACCCGCCGGAGAAAGCCGTTGACCATTCGACATCGCTGCTCGGAATCATCCTCTCTTCTCTCTGTGCGTATCCTCCATCGTCCGCTGCGTTTGAATTCATGAGCGACCGTATCACGCATGAGTGTGGCGTCGCGCTGGTGCGATTGCTGAAACCACTGTCCTATTACCAAGAGAAATACGGGTCACCCCTGTGGGGGTTCACCAAGCTGTTTCTTCTGATGGAAAAGCAGCACAACCGCGGCCAGGACGGCGCGGGCGTTTCGTGTGTTAAGCTGGATATGCCGGCGGGCACGCCGTTCATGTTTCGCGAGCGCAACATCAAGGCCAATCCGCTCGACAAGATCTTTCGTTCGCTGCTGGGCCAGTACAACGAGCGGGTCGATGCGGGCGTAATTCATCCGGAGTTCCCGGATACGGTGAGACGCCATTTCGATTTTGGCGGCGAATTGCTGATGGGGCACCTGCGTTATGGGACGAGCGGTGGTTACAACATCTCGTCCTGCCACCCGTTCTTTCGCCGGAGTCCGTGGCCGACGCGCAACCTCGCGCTCTGCGGTAATTTTAATCTGACCAATACCGAAGAGCTCAACCGATCGTTGATCTCGATGGGACAGCATCCGATCTTTGCGACGGATACGCAGGCGATCCTCGAGAAGATCGGCTTTTTCCTCGATGAGGAGCACGAGGATATCTACCGCTTTCTGCGCAAACGCGATTTGGGCGGAGAAGAACTTTCGCGCCGCATCAGTGAAGATCTCGATGTCACGCGCGTGATTTCCCGCGCCGCGGAAAAGTGGGACGGTGGCTACGTGCTCTGCGGATTGATCGGCAACGGCGACGCGTTTGTGGTGCGCGATCCGTCCGGGATCCGCCCGTGCTTCTATTTCCAAAACGACGAGGTGATCGCCTTCGCCTCGGAGCGTGCGCCGCTGATGACCGTGTTCGACGTGGCGGTCGACGACGTCCGCGAAGTTGATCCTGGCCACGTGGTGGTGATCAAGAAACGCGGCACCGTGGTGTCGGCTCCGTTCCGCGCTGCGATGCCGCGGGCATCGTGCTCGTTCGAGCGCATCTATTTCTCGCGCGGCAACGATGTCGATATCTACCGCGAGCGTCAGGCGCTCGGCGGGCATCTGGCGCCGCAGATTCTGAAGTCGATTGGTTACGATTGGGGCAACACCGTTTTCAGCTTCATTCCCAATACGTCGGAAACTGCCTTCTATGGCTTGATGTCCGCCTTGCGCACGCTGCGCCGCGACGAGGTGAAGGCGGCGATTCTGGAAGCGAGTCGCGAAGGGAAATTAACGGAGGCGGTGCTCGACGATCTGATTCTGCGCAACTGGCCGCGGGGCGAAAAGGTGATCAGCAAGGACATCAAGCTGCGCACGTTCATTGGCCAGGAAAACATGCGCAATCAGCTCGCGAGCCATGTTTATGATATCACCTACGGTTCGGTGCGGGCGGGGCAGGACAATCTGGTTGTGGTCGATGACTCGATCGTGCGCGGGACCACGCTGAAGCGCTCGATCATCCGGATCCTGGCGCGGCTCAATCCCAAGAAGATCGTCATCGTATCGACCGCGCCGCAGATCCGTTATCCGGACTGTTACGGGATCGACATGTCCGAGCTCGGCAAATTCGTCGCGTTCGAGGCCACGGTGGCGCTGTTGAAGGAGCGGGGGCAGTCCGATTTGATGGATGACGTGTATCAGGCCTGTCGTGACGAAGTCGCCAACGGAGGCGGCACGCAGAATCAAGTCCGCCGGATCTACGAGCCCTTCTCGCCGGAAGAGATTTCGAAAAAGATCGTGGAGCGCGTGCGCCCGCAACTCGAACACTGGAAAGGCGAAATCGAGATCATTTTCCAAACGATCGAGCACTTGCACGCCGCGGTGCCCCATCACACCGGAGACTGGTATTTCACCGGCAAATACCCGACGCCGGGTGGATATCGGGTCGTGAATCAGGCCTTCATCAATTACTACGAGAAGAACGACGGCCGCTCGTATTAAACGGCCGCTTCCGGGGTAGGGGCGCTTGTCCCAACCGCCCTTCGGAATGTGGCGGCAGTTCGTGTTTCCGTGGCTCGATGGGAGCGCGGCCGCCCCGGCCGCATTCCGGAGCGGACGAGGGCGTCCGCGCTCCCAGGGGACAATCCGCGATCCATCGGACCTGACCGCCGGTTTGTGATCAATGGGGCGGCCGCCCCCGGCCACATTCCGTTCAGACTGCGTTTCGTCCCACCGGCGGCCGCCCCATTGATCACAAACCGGCGGTCAGGTCCGATGGATCGCGGATTGTCC
>ENA-ORBV01010987-ORBV01010987.1-microbial-mat-metagenome-genome-assembly--contig:-NODE-10987-length-14335-cov-6.188736_pt1 | contig 14335 bp, 11 predicted proteins | sample MGYA00237777_ERZ505514 | MGnify/ENA primary metagenome ERZ505514 (study PRJEB26160, sample SAMN06269048) | microbial mat metagenome | isolation source: Oligotrophic lake microbial mat | place...
AGTATACACAGTGCTGCACTGCAGTATGCTCCAATGTGGGATATCCATAACCATATTTTAGGATAGTTTAAAAATCACAAATACCTGCCAGTCTCGACAAAGAGGCACAACAATAGGTCGCAACCACTCGCCACACCTGATATTCAAAAAATAGACATTCCACAATTCCCCCTCCAACGCTATGGCTGTGTGGCCACAGACGACCTACTAAGCTCTTCCGCAACGCTGTGATACCATGAGCTCTGGTTTTGTAGTGCTAGGTCTAAGAGCTTTGCGATTCAAATTCCATTGACAAATACAAATTTATTAAACCCTTCACTTAGCAGTCAAGGTGATTCACAAAGTAAACCCACACATAGAAATTGTTTTCTTTAAAGTCACAGGTAAATTTTAAGATTAGCAAGCAAGGCTTTCACAGTATGGAGATAATACAGGAGACGATGGAGGACGGACAACGAGGCCATCGAATACCACGCTGGTGATGCTTAGAAGAAGATTCCATCCTCAGCAGACTTTGTGTCAAAGTCATCTTCACGGCCGAACTCAGGGTGTTCGTCCATGTTTTCAGCCAAAGCAAATAGACTTCCCTTAGACAGATTACGGACAAGGTTCTTCACCTCATCATCGTGGCCATCCAATGCTCTTTCCTTTTCACCGCTAACGAGCTCCTCCCAAGCCTGGTGGCACTCCTTAATCACAGCCATCGCATACTCCTTGTCCATGAAACGTTCCTGCAATCCAAAGACATTTGGTGGCTTTCCATCCGGGATCTTGTATGTTCGGTACCATTCTCGGATGGCGCTCAACATACCAGGCATTTCCTTCTCGACATCATCAATATCGTTCAAGAAAGGAGCCCACTTGTCGTCGGCGTCAATAACGACAACCTTCCAGTCACACTCTCCTTCATCAATCATGCAAAGAATTCCAAGAACCTTCACAGGGCGGATTCCCTGTTGAATAAAGTGAAAAGGCGGACAAGTGTGAGAATTTAATTTATTTACAAAGCAAAATAGATCACTGCTGATTGAAAAGTATAACGTACACCGCAAGGGACGATCCTGGCTCCGATTTCACACACATCAAGAGGATCATTGTCACCTGAGCACAAAATTAGGATACCGGCATGTTGAGTTTTTCTGGATGCATTTTACAATAATCAAAATAATATCAATTTATATGAACGCACCTCTGCAGCCATCGGCATCAGGGTGGATAAATGTAGGGTCCTCCCAGGTCTGAGGGAAGCATCCATAGTTGAAGCAGATGTCTCCTTTTTTGAACTGCAGAAAGGGGAAATACAGGGATAAAGCATTGGTTAATAAAATATTTTCATTGAATTAAAAGAGGGTGCTGTTGGGCCATCGAAAGACTTACCTCACGAAGCTTTCCCTTCTTGGTATCTTGCTTAATGGGGGTTCCTTCCTCATCAGTAGCAATTTCAAACTTCTTCCTGTAAAATCAGAGTATTAAGAGATATGCATGAAATATGTAAGAAAAAAGATAAAGCTTGCCAGAGTCAAAAGGATAATTCAAGCCCAAAAAATCCCCGACTTCATCTCTTCATTTTCGGCAAAAGAATATTGGATGCACGCACCTGGTGAACTTGGGGATCTCGCAGATAAAGTTCATGCAATTGGTGCTCTTCTTGGTTTGGTGATCAATGTGGACCAAACTGATATCGTGCCACAAAGAAACACGTTTCTTCTCTCCGGAATGCACAGCGTGAAGACGGTATTCGATCGTGTCGTGCTCGCCTTGGTGCATGGTTTCCAAATCATTGTCCGACCCAAAGGAGTTCTTCTTACGCAAACCGCCGGATGGGGCATCATTGAGAGGGATGAACTGTTCTTCCATCTTTGCAGTAAACAAATCGAATTCAAAATCTGGAGTAGAAAATCTGGGGATGCGTCGAAACCAACAACTCGGGAAAAATTGTGAGGGTCTTCGCTTCCGCTCGGAACCTATGATGGAGACACCAGAAAGTCCACTAGCTTGTTGGTAATCTCGGACATCTGTTGCTAGCTAGCTACTAGTAGCTACGTAGTAGTACGATCGAATATTTGTTACTGTTGGCACCATGAACACGCATGAAGAGGGCAACGTGGGCAACTTCGGGGGCAAAGGAAAAGCGTTCCGGGATCTCCAGCAAAATGCTTTTACCCAATGACAAAGCGCGAGAAGGCAAATCGTCATGGCATCAAGTTTCTCGCGACTGACGTATGACAACTTGCCCGCAGTAGCTTCTACTAGCTAGCAACGTGTGCGACCAATGTGACGTGGTGTCTTTTTCGTGGACACTGCAGAACAGAAGCAGCTGTTTTATGAATCTATCTCTTTGATTCTCATAAAACAAAATCTGTTGTTGGATGAATCTTTGCAAAACATGTGTTAATTATGTGCAGAATCTTTAGGTATTTCAGGTGAAAGTTGATGGAGAGGTCTGGTTGCCTCTGCACCAAAGTCTCTTTCCTGACAAAAGATTGATGATCTTTAACAGTTTGATATCAATTGAAGGTTAATGCTTAAGACTGAAAGTCATGTCATCCGAAGTGCACATTTGATGACAAAATCCATTGCACATTTTGTGCGAGTTGGTCATGATGTTGGTGACAGCTTGGTTGCATGCACTTCTTCATTGAATCTTTGGAAGAGACTCCACACATTTTGTCCTTCAGAAACACAGCAAATCGGAGCAACATAATTTGTTCAAATCATTTGCCTCTGTTGATGCTTTCTTTGTCAAAATCACACTTCATTCATGAAATGGGTGCTAAACAAAAAGGTTTCAATTGTGTGATTTGCAAGTGTTGCTGCTAGCTAGAACATGTTGTGCTACACAAGAAACAAGGCCTTCAAAATGTTTTTAAAGCATTGATTGTTGATGAAGCCAGAGCTTTCATCTAATCCTTTTTCTATCCAGAGTTGCGTTGTTTTCTTTGAAGCTCCCTGCAAATGAGTGGAAGCTTGTTTCTGTTCCTTTTCTTTGTGAAGCCTCTGCATAGCTACTTTTCATTATAAAAAGTGTTGTTTTTTAAGATTGTCAGATGCATGACAAACTGAAGACAGAGAATGGTCTCCTGACAATGATTCGCATTGCAATTGTGCAAGTGCTGGGGCGAGAGGGTTGTGATCCAAAGCAAAACATGTGGCATGAGAGTCTTAAGAAGAGAAGACATCATCCATGAGTTAACCCAGTTATTGATTCATGAGTCCATTCTGAAGTTGGTTCACAAACAGTCAATCATTTGCATTGCAATGTCCAAATGCATGCTGAGAAACTTTTGGACCAAGAGCCGTGCTGGTTTTTCAAACACAGACAACACATCAACTCCATTGTGCTTTCATTGGATTATGATGCAACAAGAGCCACTAGCTACCAGCTAGCTAGCTAGCTAGTAGTCTAGCTACAGTGCTGGTGCAGTAGTGAGGTTTGGCACTTGTAGCCATCTGTCTGAAAAACTCCCTGGTGGTGAGGCCAGAATCACCCTAATCATTTCACGCACATATGCTCTTGGAGCCCCCCAACAGGATCTCGGCAAAACACTGACTCGCGCAAGAAGGCTATCTCGGGCCATACCAACATGATTGACCATTTGATTGATCAATCATTCCTTCAAGCCCTTGGTGCACAAAGGAACAGAGATACGATAGCAAACAGCACATCTAACAACAATATCCGCATCTTACTTGCCAGCAAGTTCTATCTCGAACTTCCGACCGTCAAAACGATACGTTCCCATCGCACTGACCCTCTCTTCAGCGGTTCAACCACAGCAGGTCACGGGCGAAAAAACTGCCGGAAATATAGCACATAAATGCAACAAACACAATTCAACCAAAAGGGGCAGCCAGCATGTTTAGCACAAAGTGTGGATCTCCATGGCGATGATAATTTTCCACAGGGATGTTCCTTTAGCCCTGATGGTCTCTGTATAGCAACGGCAACGGCAGCCGATGCCACGCTTCGTCTTTACAACATTGTCCAAGAAAGCGGGGAAGAAAATGATGCCGAAGTGGGCACTGGGGATGACGAAAATGATGACGAAAACGACAATCAACAGAAACGACAGCCTATAGCATGGAAAACTGCCTTGGCGTCTGCCGCCGTGGGCGAGGTCATTCGTTGCTATGATTGGTATCCTCCCATGCAATCGTCTCAACCTGCCACTTGTTGTCTGGCAGCGACGGGACGGGATCAACCCGTCCACTTGATTGATGCCTACACGGGAGGAGTTCGGGCTACGTATGTTCCCATGAATAACAAGGACGAAATGGAATCTCCCACGGTCATTCAATTTTCACCCTCGGGCGATAAAATTGTCACGGGAGGATTCAAGACGGAACGCATGCTGCAAATATTTGATAGTGCTCGTCCGGGAAAGACACCCGTCACGAATTTAAAGTTTGGAAAATCCAGACGATCCAGTGAAGGACAAAAAGGATTGGTATCGGCCTTTGCCTTTAATCAATCGTCCTCCTCGGACGCAAGTCATTCCATATTGGCCGTGGGGACCTACGCTCCGGGATCCATTTATTTATACGATTTTCGACAAGGATGTCAACAACCCGCTGGGACCATATGGACGGGATGGAGTGTGGTGGGTCATGGAAAGAAATATGCCTCCAAGAAGCGACGATTGGACCAGGACAATGAACATGAAGAAAATCACAACAACAACAACAACAACAACAACAACAACAACAACAACAACAACAACGAGGACATGTTCTCGGCGGCCCGAACCAAGTGGTATGCCCAACGAGCTCAACGGGGAATTACACAATTAGAATTTGATGACCGAGGGATGCTGTACAGTGCTAGTCGAAAGTCCGATGCCATTTTGGTATGGGATGTCCGCATGCTTTCGAGTGGCCCCGAATATGCCAGTCGACCGATAGGGGGGTACACGAATTTTGCTACCAATGCTCTGGGAACCAATCAACGACTTCAATTTGCTTTGGAGAAGAGTGAGAACGGTCCATCATCATCCTTGCAACGTCTATGGGCAGGAGGATGCGACGGGACAGTACGAGTCTACGATACTACAGCCAACACTGCCCGTGGTGGCGAAGCCTTGCAAACATTGACGCTACCAGATCTTCCACCTGGAGATGCTGTGAATGGTCTTTCCTACAATGCCACTTATGATTTATTGGCCGTTGCTACGGGGTCACGGCGATTTCCAACCGAGGTAGATTACTACAGTGATGACAGCAGCAGCAACCACAATGATGAGAGCGATGGTGATGTTGATGACGGCAGTGAGCTAAACAAGTACCATCCGCCAGGATCACTGCGACTTTACAAGTGGAATACTTAGAACATCAACTTGGCCGGAGACAGGGACCGATCTACATGGATAAGGCAGTGGTACAGTCGGGGCTGATCGAATCTCTTTTGCTTCGACTGGGCAAAGGTGTCCGTGCGGCGGGGTGAAAATACAGTGTAGTTTAGTTTTGCCTTCAACCCGTTGCGACTACAGGTCTCGTATCAACACTCACCTAGTAGCTCGGCGCTACTGGTATCTATTAAATATCCAGAAGCTAGCTAGTCTAGTTGTAGATAGCAATATCCACACACGAAAGGTTTACCTAGCGGGTACTGTACATGCCAGCTAATAGCTAGTATGACTACCAGTGCTATGATTATTGCCAACTAGCTAGCTAGCTAGCTAGTAGTTTGTATTTCATCAGTCTTCAACGAAAAAGATACCACAGCAACGACGGTGCAGAAAAAGTGAGCTTGCTTTTATCGGCACGTCCGTGGGATCTTTTGTCCCGTGAAAAAGACAACGACGCATTCAAAGCACGAGAGACCACGAACAACACAACACGCCACTACTGATAAAAATTCAGACTAATTCATACAGTTGTCTTTCGACTTTTGTATGTGCTTCATAATAAGATTGTGTTACCAACCATCATGAACTTTGTATAGCGCCTTGTATAAACAAATTTTAAATATAGATTTCCTAGAGTCCAAAACAACCACGGTCTTCCATACCACAACAACAACAATCAAATGACGGTCACCACACCCGTCACACCCAAAAAACCTTCGTCGTCCCGAGCACGAGTGCAATGGTCACCCATGAGGAGGGTATCCCTGGAGGGTGATGATGATGATCTTAGAGCCAAGAAGAAGAAGGATGATGATGCCGACGACCATAATAAGGACGACAACCTACAACACCATCCGCATGCTACTACCAATGACGACGTGGACGTGGACGAGGACGAAGCATATGATGATTTTCCCATACCCCAAGTGATTGGATTTGGTGGTTTGGAAGATGATGCTGATGACAATGCCTACCCAATTCCCACCTACAAGAAGAAGAAGAAACGCGAGTCGCAACGACGAAAACAACAGGACGAAGAAGAAAAAGAAGAAGTCTTGCCCATACCCAAAGTGATTGGGGGGCTCCATGATGACAATGACAATACCAACAACAAGAAGAAAAAAGGCAAAAAGAGCAAGCCGCAAAGGCAACGGACACCGCGAGAGAAAGAAATACCACCCTCCCCCAAACGAGTCTTTTGGTACACCGAAGAAGAAGTGCCCATATGGGAAGTATGGTTCACCTTCCGACAGCGACTGGCCATGTTTGTGGCCTTTTTATTTCTCCACGTCATTGTCCTGGTCAGTCTCCGGCCCATGGATCGCATGATCAATTTCATCCTTGGTCCCGAGGATGGAAATGGCACAACGATACCCAGCAGTGGCATGAATATATCGACCTATATTCAAAATTACAAGACTCAATATGACATTCCCACCTTTGAGTTTTCGTTATGCAATGCCTACGACGGAAATGCCACCTACTCTCGCAAAACGCTAGGCCAATGTTGCAATGGCCTCGCCAATATTTGTGCCTTGAGGGCCAACCAAGTCATGTTTGCGACCATGCACAATGCCATGGCCACCAAAGACGATGGTTCTTTGTTGTATCCCAATCACTACATGTCCTTGGAATCCGCCTTGGACCATGGCTTTCGTGGCTTGCATTTGGAATTGTGCAAGTGTCAGGGCGTGTACGAATTTTGTCGGAATGGTTTGTGTCGCTTGGGAGCCCGGAATCCCCTGAATGTCTTTATGAATATCGATCGATTCTTAAGCGACCACAAACAAGAAGTCTTGGTGGTTTTATTACATGTCAATCACCAGGCGTATCAACCCATACATTTGGAAGAATTTTATTCCCAAATCATGTCCAATGAGACGCGATTTGCCCGGCATTTATTTGTCCGACGAAGCTCGGATGATGCCCATCAATGGCCAACACTCAAGACCATGATTCAGCGAGACAAGGTAAGGACCACTTGAAAGGCATAAAGAGCAGATGTCTCCGTCGGTCGGTCGGTAGGAGACCCGCCTCCTGTACAGGCAACGAACCATTTTCTCACCCATTGACTGAAAACTCCTCTGTTTGTTCCATCAGCGTATCCTATTGTTTCATAACAACGAACGACCACCAGAGTGTGAAGGGAATACCACAACCTGCGAACCACCCCCCGGCATGTACAGTTGGAATGCGTACGGAGTCGAAACGAAAGAGCTGGCGGCGGACACGCACAAAAGTATTCCTACGACATGTGGCCTGGAACGAGCAGCGCCAGATTCCGAGAATGCCACCAGTTCGCCAAAGCAAATGTTTTTTTCTGTCAATCAGTATCTGGCAACACCACCACGGAATGATGCGCTGGCCGTTCAGGCTTCGGAAACGTTGAACCACTTTGACTTTCTTTCCAAGCGAGTCGATGCTTGCTCGAAAGTTCATAAACATCTCACCGTCAACTTGGTGTCGGTCGATTTTTGGAACAAGGGAAATGTGGTTGAATTTGTGCAACGACAAAACAATGCTCTTGGTTGACGAGAGTTTCTTAGTGCACAAAAAAATCATTTTGTCCTGTACTGGTAGAAGGCTGGCAAAATGCCGTGGACAACAAGGCTAATTAATGTATAAACAAGAGAAGAAAATTAAAATTATATAGATGTAGGAAATCATACTACTCTTCTGGCGGACTGATGGCGCATGGAAGAAACGGAAAAGCTCCAATTACATTTCCGACGACTCCACAGTTTTTGAATTCATGGTCCTCTTCATGAGCCAGTATTGGTTGACTTCCGCAGCCTTGGCCTTGCAAAAACTCTCCATTTCCATTATGGCTTGACACGCAACTTCAATCTCCTGTTCAACGGCCTTCTTGCTGGCGAGATTTTCTTCCTGGCGCTGGAGCCGCAACGCTTCCAATTCGGCACATTGCCGTTCGTAGCGCGCCAATTGCTCTTCCAAGGCAACCGGGTTATTGATGGAGGCCGCAGAAGACTCAATCGCCTCGACTTCTCTCAATCGGACCGCGACTTTGGCTTCTTGAGTTTTTCGCTCGTTTTCGAGAGTCTCTTCCATTTTGAGTTTCTGCGATTCCAAGAGCTTGAGCCTTTCCATTGATTCTGCAAGGACATTCTTGTTCTTCTCCAAATCATCGAGAGCCTGCTGGTGATCATGTCTGGTTTCGGCACATTTGACAACGAAATGATCCTTGAACTGTACAAGCGATGGACGTACGACATTATCAATATTTACCCCCAACAGTTTGCTTTGATCCCTTTCTAAGGCGCAGTTCTTGTCCAACGTAGCCTTCAGGCTCGCCGCTCGTTCGTCCAAACCAGGATACAGAGCAATGTCGGATATGAGAGAGTTATACGTGGCGATTTCGTGTACCAGTTCTGTGTACAAAGTCGACAGCACTTCCTCTTTTTCCCACATGGATTCTCGGAACTTCTCCTTGATTGCCAAAGCGCGATCCATCGCCTCCTCGACTCCCTTCAACTCGCTCTGGAGCTTGTACATGTCACCAATCGACACTGCTTGCTTCTCCACAGCTTTGGTCAAATCTTCGATATGATCATTCATCTTTGCCAATTTCTGGTTCGTGGTACCAAGCTCCTCGGTACGTTCTTTGACTTTTTGGTCCAATGCTGAAATGTGATCATCCATTTGACGAATGAGATCGCGGAATTGTTCCAGATCCGTGGCATAGTCGTCTCGCTTTTTGGTTAAGGTGGAGAGGCTGCAACGCATAACAAAAAGGAGACAAAGTTAACGCAAAAGACAAACAGAGGGTAGCATTTCAATATTCGGTAACCATCCGTGATACGTACTCTTTCGATTCCTCCATCATGGCATTCATTTTCTCCACCATGGCCGCATTCAAATCTGTCACACGTTCGATTTCCTGTTCAATGAAGAGATCGTCCTTCTCAAATCGATCCGCCAGTGTGTTTTCAAGTTCTTCTTGCATTTCTTGATTGCCTTGCAAAAAGGCGGTGTAAGCTTTGTCGAGAAAGGCGAAAAAGACCTTGTCGGTGGTGACTTCCAGTTCTTCGACCGTTTCAAAGGGTTGAGCATCTAGCATATCAATTTCCTCGTCCATTTCCTCGCACAGAATTTGCAACAACTCCATCAACCATGCCAAGGCCGCCAAAAGTGTAGGCCATGTATGAGGCGATCCGGCTGCCACGAGGGCTGTTTTGGAAAGAGGATAGGGGTACCCCAAGGCTTTGAAGTTCATGGCAACTTCATCTTCCAATTTCATGGCAATATGATCTTTGCCGCCACTAGAACTTCCCCCTGCCGATGTATGATCTTGAAAGTTGGGATCCACCAGTCGCAGCATAAAGGTGACAATGTTGGCGAAATCTTTTCCCGAAGGACACATCAGGGACTTTTGTGTAATGGGGAATTCATAGCCGCTTTGAAGGAGAAAATCCAACAACTTTCTAACGCTGTCCTGCTGAAAGGCCTTGTCGTGGATGGGTCGAGGATCCGTACGCACCACTCCACTTGCACCACCCATGTGAGGAAGTCCGTGTCGTGTCGGTGATGGAGCATAGTTTGCCGGGTGGTGCTGATGATTGTTGTTGTTTTCGTCCGCGCCACCCATAGTTTGACGTCGATCGCCTCCACCACGAACACTGCGGCGACGATTTTGACTTGCGGCTGTGGGTGCTGCCAGACCCGGACTGGGAGGTACCAAACTTTCTCGGCCACCATTTTGCATGCGAGGAATCATAGAGACGCGAGACTTTCGAACCGTGCGACGATTGTCTCCACCTTTTTTGGCGGCACTACTCGGAGGACGTCCTCCTCCTCCTCCTGGACCACTTGGATCCATGCTATCACGACGACGGGCCGTGTTGCTGACGACGCCAAGCGTCTGTCGACGGCTCCGAGTTGCGGTAGGCATTGTACGAATAATAATTTATGTGTTCTAGTTAAGTAGGAAGTGTATGTATGTAGAATGTCGTGAATGAGAATGGCACGGTGTCACGTCGGTGATTCTTCGTTGAGTGCAAGTCGATTCAAATTCCAATGGGCAAAGTAGTAAAGTCGATCGTCCCCAACCAGTTACGCACACTTTCTGGTAGGGTTTATATGCAACTAATACAGTGTTGGACGTCGACTTGCTGCTAGCTAGTATTAGTTACTGCTACGTACAGATAGCTTGTACCAGGTACAGCGACAGTAGTGTGACCACACCAGCCAGTTCTGTTGGATGACAGAAAAAATGAAGAGACACTGGTTTTTTCGGGGTCCGAGCCGGCCGAGACGGATTTGAATTTGTTTAAACGGCTTCCAATGAACGACGTACAGACGTAAACAGGGTAGCACGTTTTCCCTAATCTAGCTTGCACACTTGCCCCGATTTCGAATCAAATCTAAAGATTTCTTTTGGTATCGCCATCGTAACATCGACAACAAATCAAGCATCAGTCAGTGTACAGCATGGCATGGCTCATGCATTGATTGATGCATTCATTTTTATCTGTGGCATACTGCGATACGGGTACCACTACCCAACAAGACGATGCTCTTGTTCTCTACAAAGCAAGAAGCGTCGCTTATGGTGTCATCAGTTGCGTTGGCGTTCTGGGTTGTCATTTCTCCATTACTCATAGATCTTGAAGGTGTGCAAGCGTATTCGATCGGTCAGCACAATAATAATATCCGTCGCATCGGCGGCAACTCCCTGCTACAGCAAGAAAGATTGGCAGCGTTTTCCAGTACAGCTACGTCTTATCCAAAGTCTCCAGCTACGAGTCGAGCGTTGTTCCTCGAAAAGTTTGGTAGTAACAAAAGAGCTTCCACCACAACAGCCATGAATATGGCTCTCAACGACGAAATGCTCGACAAGGTGTTGGAGGTGGCCATTGACGCCTCGAAACAAGCTGGTGAAATTATTATTGGCAACAAGGGCGGGGCAGCCGTTTCGGAACGAAAAGCCAATAGCCGTGATTTGCTCACATTGATTGATCCCCTTTGTGAAAAGGTACGTCCGTGTGTTTATTCTATCCAAAAAAAATATTTGGTTGCTTCATCCGTCACGTTTTTTGGTGATTGACTGACCAGCATTTCTTGGGGATTGTCATCTGCTGCATTCTGGCCACCATCCATCTTTCCAACTATTACCTTTTGGTGCATTTAGACCATTCGAGAGACCGTCTTGGCATCCTTTCCAGATCATGAATTCTTGGGCGAAGAAGATGTGGCACCTGGCAAAGACGCGAGTGCTGCCGCTTTGGATGCCAAGTTGTCGTCTTCCAAGGACAGCTGGTTGTGGATTGTAGGTACGTACAGTACTTGTTACGAGATGTGCATGCATGTGTCCAGTCACGCTGCCACAAGTTCCTAAAGTTGTTCTGTCGCTGACTTGAGTCGCTCCTTTTGATGATACACCTTTCTATGATAGATCCAATCGATGGAACTACCAATTTTGTGAGTGGCATGTAAGTCTGATAACCATTCACTTGTTTTCTTCATTCTTGATGGATGCATGGATTGTAAAATGGGTGTTTTATTGCTGACGCATCTTTTCATTTATATACAAATGCAAAATCGGTAGGCCGCTTTGCATGCCATCGATTGCAGCAGCCTACAATGGAGAAGTGGTAGTCGGTGTCATCTTTGATCCTCATCGAAACGAGCTCTTTACGGCGGTCAAAGGTCGAGGAGCCAAGATGAATGGCGAAACCATTCACGTGGGCGAGCAAACCTCCATGGGAGATGCCGTCGTAGCCATGGGATCTCCACCCGGCGAAGAAAGTATGCAAATGAGTTTGAAAGGCGTGCATGCCTTGATGCCCAAGGTTCGAACAATACGAATGTTAGGTAGCGCCGCACTCATGCTGGCATGGGTGGCAAATGGGCGATTGACTTGCTACTGGGAGTATGATCTGAGTAGTTGGGACATTGCTGCCGGAGCTTTGCTGATTCGTGAAGCCGGTGGGCGATTTACAGATTTGAAAGGAAACGATTTCGACTTGAGAAGTCGAAAAATATGTGGCAGCAATGGGCAACCCGATGTACACGATGGAATCTTGCGAGTGCTACAGGATGAAGCAGGCATTGTTTAGTTGAATGAAACACCGCCACTCTCAATTCTACATTATCTCGCATAGTACTACTAACGCGCTACTAGCTAAAGCTGTAATCCATCGATCGAAAAAAGAGTTGTTGGGCCCAACTTGACTCCGACCTAGCTGGTGATTTGTTCTTTGGTTGTTGTGTCCTCTGCATTTTCTGATGGCGCCCAGGGCGGAATACTCAACTGAGTGTGATAGAGGCTCTTGAAATCTACATGGTACCTGTAGCAAAGAAACAGTTATGGGTGCTGCATTCACTCTTCGTCGTCGCTGTCATCTGTACTCTCATCGTCCGACTCGGCACCACTTTCTTCTTCTCCTTCCTCCTCGGCTTCTTCAGCTGCAGCGTCTTCTTCTTCTTCGTTGATTGCTGTTTCCGTGCTTTCCATTTCAGAGGCTGATACCTCCTCTTCTTCGGGAAGTTGAAATTTTGACATGCCGGGATTTTTAAAGGGACGTTCCAAATTGCGCCCAAAGACGTACACTTGGAAGAGAGGGTTGTAAACCATTTGTGCAATACCAGTAAAGGTACCTACCATGAGCGGTTGCATTTGTTGCATTTTAAAATGTAAAAACCACATGAAACACATGCCAAACAACAATCCACTTTGCATACTCTTGGCTTCTTTCAAATCGTATTCCAAGATTGTGGTGGCGGAGGATAAAAAGGAGGACGCCAGATTTTTGACCATGGCATTGTCTTGATTATCAATCTGTGACTTGACCAGATTGGACAATGGATTGGATACTTGCAGGGGCGTTCGATCGTTGATGGCCTTGGCGCGAAAGCGAACGTACAACACAAATGCCTGCAGTAACACAAGGTATGCAATATATGCAAAACTATAAAAGCAGAGAAGTACCACACAAAAAAGGTGAGTTTCCTAATCTAGAGGTGGTGTATTTCAAAACAAAAAAAAGGTTTCTGCATAACTGCGACACCGTATCCAGTACGTACCGAGCGAATTTAACGACAGTGGGGGACGTCATATCCACTTTTCTCGCCAACATCATGACTCCAAACGTAGCATATAATTGAATCATGGGTGACATGACAAGTGGTTCGTCAAATTCCGATGTTTCCACACTCATATCCTGTGTAACATCTGCTACTTCTTCCTCTTCTGCGTCTGACTCTTCTTCGTCGGATTCCTCTTCCGTCTCCTCCTCTTCTTCTTCGTCGGATTCTTCTTCCTCTTCCTTTGCCTTACTTGCTTCTGTTTCACCGTCTGTTTCTGCTTCCGTTGCAGCTTCTTCTTTGGCGGGTGTTTCTGTTGCTGTTTCTGCTTCTGTTGGTCCTTCTTCTTTTTCTTCTACTGGCTCGGCTGCAACTTTAACGTCTTCCTCCTCCTCCTCTGCTCCTCCTCTCACATTGAAGATTCCCATGAATAATGCATTCGAATTGGTTTGTCCAAACAATGGCAATCTCCTTCTTGGCTGCCACCCCAAAAGGTTCGGTCTCAACAAGGACAAATGGTTATTGTCGTGTGAATTTTGAACGGTACTCATCACCCTACTAGCTGTGGCTGCCAACGGCCGTGCATGAGCTGCAACTTGTTGTCTCGACACATGACAAAGCAATACCAAAAAAATGGCAGCACACACGTGTGGACTCCTCCTCATGATCGGTACGGATTTTGGGGGTACTCCTCTACTGCTGGATGATAATGATGCTGGCATAGTGATGATGATGATGATGAAATATTATTTCTGACGTTTGCTCTTGTTGTTTCAGCTGCAAGATGGCGTTGGGCTGGCTGGCTGTTTTGGTCAAGAGGTGCCAAGGAACGGATAACGTCGATCTGGTGTCAATGTGCTGCCTGAACTAAACTACACAGGATCTCTTTTTCTATAAACACTGCCTGCCTGATACAAGTAGTAACCCAAGATAGTACTGTATTAAGA
>ENA-ORBV01010988-ORBV01010988.1-microbial-mat-metagenome-genome-assembly--contig:-NODE-10988-length-14335-cov-4.114111_pt1 | contig 14335 bp, 11 predicted proteins | sample MGYA00237777_ERZ505514 | MGnify/ENA primary metagenome ERZ505514 (study PRJEB26160, sample SAMN06269048) | microbial mat metagenome | isolation source: Oligotrophic lake microbial mat | place...
CCGCACGGCCGCTACCGACTCGGGCATCGCACCGAGGTGCACGGGAATGTGCGCTGCCTGCGCGACCATCCGCCCGTCCGCATCGAACAGTGCGCATGACGCGTCGCGTCGCTCGCGAATGTTGGGTGAGATCGCGCTCCGTTCGAGCAGCGTTCCCATCTCTTCAGCGAGCATCGCCACGCTTTGCGCGAAGACAGTGAGGTCGAGCGCGTCGAAGCTCGCGTGCGTCGGCGCAGTGGCCGCAGCGGGCGACTGGAGATTCGCGTCGTTCACTGCACTCACGACGGCACTCACGACGGCACTCACGACGGCACTCTTATGCTCCGTCGTCATGCGCGCTCCGCGTCAGATGCGAGTGTACGCTGAAAACCGGCGCTGAGCACGGCGCTGCACAGTTGCTGCTGCCACGCCTGCTGCAGATCGGCCATGCGCGCGCCCCGACCACGATTGGGCGCCATGGAGAGCAGTCCTTGTGCCGACGGATGCGGCACGGCAACGCGTGCGACTCGCGGCATCGGATGCGCGCGCAAGACCGCGTCGATGGTGTTGGTGGCCACGCGACCAAGTGTGACGATGGCGCGAAGGCCGCGCGACGAGAACACGGTCAACTCACGCACCAGCCGCTCCACATTGTCCGCCCCTTCGAGCTCGGTACGCGACGGTGCACGGAAGGAGACACCATTGTCGGTGGGACAACGGTCGTACGCGTTTCCCAATGCGACGCCGTGCGCGACCGGTCGCGCACCGGCCTGCGCAAACAGCGCACCATCCCATGCCAGCCCGCTCACCGATGGCGGCAACTCGATGGCGCCGAGTTGCACCAGCGCATCGTACAGGTGCTTTCCCGCCGCGTCCCCGAAGAACGGTACGCCGCTCTTGTCCGCGCCGCGCGGTCCGGGCGCCTCGCCCACGAGGAAGACGTGCACCGGGCCCGCGTCCGGCAGCAGCGGCCTCACCGGCGCGCCGATGATACGCACGCGCGAGACTGCATCGCGTGCGGTGATCATGCCGACAGCTCCAGCATCCACCCGCCCATTGGCAGCGCACGCGCCGTCCATCCGACCATCACGCGCAGCGTGGCATCGGGGAGACGCACGATCGACGGACCATGCAGCGTGCGCTCGAACATCGTTCCATCATCCACGTCTTGCGCCGGCTCGCCGCTGCCCACGGCGCGACTGAACCGCACCGGCCATGCATCGCCAAGCAGAGCGCAACGCAGGCTGATGCACTCGACGGCGCGATCGAGCACGAAGCCCGTGCGCGTCCGGTGTCGATCGAGAAAGCGACTCGCGATCGCGCTACCGTCGTCGCCCGGCGAAACCGGCACATCGAGCTCGTACCCCTGTCCGACGAATCGCGCGCGTACCCACCAACGCGCGGTCAGCGCACCGCCATCCTCGCCGCGCAACCGCGCGGCTTCGCCGTTCAGCAGGCCAGCCAGCCGCGCGCTATGGACGTCGTCTGTCGCCACAACGAAACTCGCCAACCCCTCGCGACGCTCGGGTGCCAGTGCGAGTCCGACCGCGCTCAGTACGCCCGCATGCGGCGGGATCACGATGCGCATCATCCCCAGACGGCCGGCGAGTCCGCAGGCGTGCAACGGCCCACCGCCGCCGAACGCGATCAGTGCCACCGAGCGGGGATCAATGCCGCGTTCCACCGAGACTCGCCGCAGTGCACGCGCCATCGTTGCATCGGCGGTGGCGATCAGCGCCTCCGCCGCACGTTCGACGCTCACACCGAGCGGCGTGGCGAGTGTTTGCATAGCATCACGCGCCAGTGCGGCGCTGATGGTGACGCCGCAGCTCCACGCGCCGGCCGCGACATGCCCCAACACGACATGCGCATCGGTGATGGTGGCGCGCGTTCCTCCACGACCGTAGCACGCAGGACCCGGCACGGCGCCCGCACTTTCCGGACCCGCGCGCAGTGCACCGCCCGCGTCGATCCATCCGATGCTACCGCCGCCCGCAGCAACGGCCTCCACGAGCACGCGTGGCAACGCGATGGGCGCGCCGGCCACCGCGCCCCCGCGCTCCACCAGTGGCTCGCCCTCGTCGATCAATCCGACATCGGCGCTCGTTCCACCAATATCGATCGTGAGCGCGCCACGAATATCGAGAGCGCGCGCGATTGCGGCCGCACCAGTGACGCCGCCGGCCGGGCCCGAGAGCGCCAGTGATGCCGCGTGTTCCGACGCATCGCGCGCGGTGAGCGTGCCCCCCGCCGACGTCATCACGCGCGGTGCGGGAAGACCACGTTCGGTGAGCCGCGACTGCAAGTCACTCAGGTACCGTCGCACTTCGGGACGCGCGTACGCTTCCGCCACCGTGGTCGCGAGACGTTCGTATTCACGAATCTCCGGCAGCACCTCATGCGAGCAGACGACATCGCACGCTACGCCAGCATCAGCAAGCGCGCGCGTGAGCGCATCGCGCAGCAGCCGCTCATGATCGGGCGAGGCGTACGCATGCAGCAGCGTGATCGCCACCATGCCGGGGGCGCGTGCGAGCACCGCCTGCACGACGTCGGCGATGGCGATGTTGTCGAGCGGCATCTGTACGCCGTCGGGCACCATGCGCTCGCGCACCGGAATGACATCGTCGCGCGCAACCAGTGGAACCGGATGATGTCGCGTGAGATCGTACAACGATGCGCGCTCCTGCCGGCGCAGTTCGAGCAGGTCGGTGAAACCGGCGGTGACGCACGCAACCACGCGCGCACCAGCGCGTTCGAGCAGCAGGTTGGTGACGACGGTGGTGCCGTGCGCGATATACGCCATCGAGCGTGGCGCGAGCCCCGACGTCTCCACTGCGGCCAGCACGCCCGCCGCGCGGTCACTTGGCACGCTCAGCACCTTCGTGGCGCGCACCTCCCCATCCTCACCGATGGCCGCGAGATCGGTAAAGGTGCCGCCGACGTCCACGCCCACCGCGAAGCGCGATCCAGCGGCACGCGGCTGTGCGAGATGAAACTCGGCGAGATGCGACCCGGCGAGATGCGACCCGGCGAGATGCGACCCGGCGAGATGCGACTCGGCGTGCATGTCGGGTACTGACGCGTGCGTGATGCCAGCCGCTTCACTGCTCACGCCGCGCGTGCGATCGGGACGCTGGCCCGCCGATGCGCCGCGTCGTGATGATCGAGACGCCACATGGCGAGTGCGAGGGCGATGTGCACTGGCACCATAACTGCCAGCACGACGCCGCTGGACTGCGTGAGCGACGGCACGAACTGCAGCACGACACCGGTGAGCGAAAGCAGGGCCACCACCGCACTCAGGCCAAAGGCGACGCGACTGCGCGTGCCGTGCCATAACGCACGCGAGACCGGCCACGCCGCCACCGCCAAGAGCACGTGCAGTTGCAGCAGCGTCGTATTGCTCCCCATGTAGGGCGCATGCTTGGTGACCGTACCGGCGAGCATGAGCAGCGTGCCGAGGATGCCGCCGACGATGTACCCGAGCGCGACCGCAATGCTGAGCAGGGCGCGCGCAACCCGCTGCTTCGCATCGGCCAGCGCGGCGATCAGTCCGGCCAGCGTGAGCCCGATGAGCGCGGCGGCCGCGAGACGCCCGGGTGGCTCGGTGGGCAACGGGACGCGTTCGGCGGCGGCGAACAAGACCGTGTCGCTGCCAACCAGCGAGTACCGCCGACTCTCTCCATCGCGCACGATGAAGCCCGCCAGATGACCTGCCAGATACTCCGGAAGAAACGCTTCCTGCCACTTGGTGAGCGTCATGTCCGCATTCCGCCCGAGTGCGATCTCGATACCGGCATATGTGGGCAGGTCGGACGCCGTGATACGTGCCGTCTCGCCGCGCCAGGTATGCCCTGCACCGGGCGCCGTCAGCGCGCTCCGCAGCTGTCCGCGCAACACGTAGTCGAGCGCGTCCCGGATGCGCGTGGCGCAGTTGTCTTCGTAGTAATCATAGCGATAGAACTTGTGCGATTCCGTGGCATTCCACGCCGCGAATTCGAAGAGTGCGGCGCGTTCCACCGGGGTCAGCACCAACTGCTGCGCTCGGATACTGCGATTCTCGCTGCGATACATCGCGTTGAACGCGTCGGTATTGAATCCCGCCATCCAGTAGTTCGTGTCGCCGGTGAGAAAGCGCGACAGGAAGTTCGGCTGGTTGAAGTCGAACATGCCCCAGTTGAACGCGATGTTCTGGCCACTGGCGCTGTCGTGCACCGCGAGCGCGATGTGCCCGAATCGCTCGAAGACCGCGTTGCCAGGGCCATAGGTGTAGAGCGTGATCGCCATGCGCTGACCGCGAAGCGCGCGCGCGCTATCGAGCGCCGCCGATACACCAGGCGGTGGTGGCGGCGGATCGGTTTGCGTTGCAGTCGTCTGCGCGAGGAGGAGGCTGTCCGGGGCGCTCAGCGCCAGTGTCACAACGACTGCAACACACACGCCGAGTGTCCGCAACAGGCGGCCCATCAGAAGCGAATCTCTTTCCCGTCGTCCGCGGCGCGATAGATCGCGTCGACAATGCGATGCACTTGCACCTGATCGGTCGGCGGCTCGTAGGGCGCTTCACCCTGGATGACCGCCAGAAAGTGTGCAATCTCTGCGCGATAGCTCTGCAGAAACGGACTCTCACGCGCCGCTGCTCCCGATGGCGACACGTCCACCGCGCGCCCATTCAACTCCTTCGTCACGCGCAGCGGAGCCAACCGCGCGGACCCGCGTGTGGCGTGCACCTCAAACCACCATCGATCCTCGTCACCCACATACGACCAGGTGACATCGAGCGCGATCGTCATGCCGCCCTCGCATTCGAGCAGCACCTGCATCGCATCTTCGACGGCGGCGGCGGCACGCCCCCGGCGCATCGATGCGGACACACGCACCGGGGTGGGCGCATCGGCCAGCCACAGCGCGAGATCGAGCAACGGGAAGCCATGCTCGAGAAATGCGCCGCCACCAGCTTCGGCGCGGCGATTGCGCCAACCGTCGGCCCCACGCTTGATGTGGAACGCGCCCATGCGAATCGACGTCACCTGTCCCAATTCGGCGTTGCGCAGAAACTGATCGAGCGCCTGCACGTCCGTGCGGAAACGATGGTTGTGTCCGACCACCAGCCGGCGATCGGCGCGCTGCGCAGCGGCGATGCATCGTTCGATCCCGCGCACGGTCAGCGACAGCGGTCGCTCGCAGAGCACATGCAGTTTGGCGCGCAGTGCGCTCAGCACATGCGGTTCGTGCAGGTGGTTGGGCGTGGAGATGACCACCGCATCGAGTTCATCCGAGTCGAGCAACTCCTCGAAGTCGGTGAACACGTCGGGGACACCAAACCGATCGGCCAGCGCTCGCGCTTTCGCCGCGTCGTTGTCGCACAGCGCCACGAGCGACGCGCCTCGCAACTTCGACAGCACAGGGATGTGAGTGAGCTGAGCGATAGCGCCCGTTCCCACCACGGCGATGCGTACGCCGTCCTTCATTCCGCCTCCGGATGATGAACCATCAGTCCGCGAAGCCGACGCTCGTTCCGGGGTAGTAGTGAGCGAGAATCGTGCGCGCATCCTGACCAGCGCGTGCACGCCCAATCGCTCCCCATTGGCACATCCCCACCCCATGTCCGTTGCCGGCACCGCGCAGCACAACCGCTGTCAGGTGTCCACGTGCATGCGTTTCGCGCTCAACAGAAAAATACGTGCTGAACAGGATCGCGCCACGCGCATCCCGCAGTACGGCGCGCACATCGTTGCCGCGCACATGCACATCACCACGGTCGGTGCGCAGCAGCAGTTGGGCTACCCGTCCGGACCCGGTGCGTTCGGTCACCTGTACTTCGCGGATCGCTGCGCTGGTCGGCGCGCGCGCACCCGCGGCCACCAGCGCGCGTCGTACCGCATCACTCAACTGCGCCCCATCCAGCTCCGCCGTCCAGTGATTGCGCGGCGAGATGTCGCAGAACGGTCGCCCGGTGGCGGAGTTCACGTCGTCCCTGGACTGCAGATACGGCTCCGCATGAGCATCACGCCATGCGTCCGACGGTACGGCACTGCGCCCCCCGCAGGACGACGAATACGGCGCGTCCGCCAACAACCCACCGTAGCGCAGCACGAGGCCGGCGGTCGCGTCGATCGCCTGGCTCGCTTCGGGCGTCTCGCCATCGGCGCCCCCGTACACCTGATCGGCTACGGTCGCCACCAGATCCCACGCGCCTTTCCCCTGCTCTGCCTCGGCACTCGGCACGCGCATGTACGCATAGCTGCGCGCGGCAATCGCCTGCGCTTCGACAGCGGCACGGTCGCTGGCGAGGCGCGTGCCCAGCTCGCGGGGGAGCACGCCGCGCAGGTAGTCTTCGACCGGCAGTCGGTTGACCACCAGAATGCCACTGTCGGTGGCCGTGAACCACAACTCGCCGCGATACGGACGCCCCTGGAACTGCACCACACCTTCGCTCGCCGCCGGACGGGCCACGAACGGACCCTGACGCCACGGCGTCGCGTCCTCGCCAACACCCGCGATGCGCAGCAACGTGCCGCGACGCTCGATGCGCCACGGCTCTCGGCCCGCACCGCGCACCAGCAGCTGCTTTCCGCCCTGCTCGTCCACCCGCCATTTGGTGGTGGAAGAGATCGGTGCGACCGTCGCATGCATCGCCAGCGCCACCCGCGCCATGCGATCAACGCCGCCCAACCGCCCGTGCAACTCGCCGGTCTGCGCACCGCCAATCGACGCCGGACCGACCGGTACTACGCGCGATGTTGGCGCACAGGCGACGACAAAGGCCGCGACGCCGACGAGCGTGCCCATCGCCGCCATGGCGATGAACTCCGGACGAAGGCGGCGGCGACTGCGCATGACTAGTCGCGACCAGAGAGCGCTGCCGCCAACGACCGATCGAGACGATCGAGCGTGGCCTCGATCTCCGCCGTGCCGTGTGCGGCCGACATGAACCCCGCTTCGAACGGCGACGGGGCGAGCGACACCCCGCGACGACGCGCGGCATGAAAGAATCGTTTGAAGAGCGCCGTGTCCGACTGCTTGGCTTCGTCAAACGTGCGCACCGTTTCGGCGCGGAAGAAGAAGCCCCACATGGAGCCGGCGTGACTGGCGGAAAACGGTACGTCATGGCGCGCGGCAACCTCGCGCAGCCCGCTGACCAGTCGCGCCGTCTGCGCCGTGATCTTGTCGTGCAGCTCGCGCGTGAGCATACCGAGGGTTGCGATGCCGGCCGCCATGGCCAGCGGATTCCCCGACAACGTGCCCGCCTGATAGACAGGGCCGGTGGGCGCGATGCGCAACATCAGCTCCTTCCGGCCACCGTAGGCCGCCACGGGCAAGCCGCCACCGATCACCTTGCCCAGGGCAGTGAGATCGGGGACAACATCGAAGCGTTCGCGCGCTCCACCATACGCAATGCGGAAACCGGTCATGACTTCATCAAAGACGAGCAACGCACCCGTTTCGTCAGCAATGCGACGGAGCCCCGGAATGAAGTCGGGCGTCGGCTCGATGAATCCACCGTTGCCCACCACCGGTTCGAGCATGATCGCGGCCAGCGGGACCGAGCGCGCAATCCGCTCCACCGCTGCGAGATCGTTGTACGTGCAGGTGAGCGTGAGCTTGGCGAGCGACTCGGGGACGCCGGGTGAATCGGGGAGGCCGAGGGTCGCGACACCCGATCCGGCCCGTACGAGAAATCCGTCGGCGTGTCCGTGATAACACCCTTCGAACTTGAGAATGTGCTCGCGGCCCGTGACGGCGCGCGCCAGACGCGCCACGGTCATCGCCGCTTCAGTCCCACTCGATGTGAAGCGCATCATCTCGAGATGCGGCATGCGTTCGGCGATCTTCTCCGCCAACTGCACCTCGAGTCCGGTCGGCATACCAAAGCTGGTGCCGTTCTTCATCGTCTCGGCGAGGGCATCGAGCACCACCGGCGGCGCGTGCCCGAGAATGAGCGGTCCCCACGACAGGATATAGTCGATGTATTCGTTGCCGTCCGCATCCCACACGCGCGCGCCTTCACCACGCGCCGCGACAAACGGCTCGCCGCCGACTCCACCAAATGCGCGCACCGGCGAATTCACACCACCCGGAAAGCGCGCGCGACCACGCGCCATGATCTCCGCAGAACGCACACCCGACCGCTCGGCGACTTGCTCTTCGCTGCCAACAACGGCGGCTTCGACGGACGGCACATCGCCGATCACTGCATCCAGACTCATCGTCCAAAACTCCCGACAGAGGAAGGACCTGCGTTGACAAGTGGCAACGGGCGTGAGGATTTCCGCGGTGCCGATGGCGCCAGCTCCGCGATACCGTGCATCGTCGCCCGGAAATCATAGTCATCCACCACCTGCTCCATGCGCACGTCGAGCAGTGAGCCCGCCGGCGCGACCCCGCGCACGTACGTCACCCCATCGATGTCATCCGCCTGCCACGGCGCACGGCACACCAGGACTCCCGGCTCGTCGTGCGCCCGATCGACAAGGACGCGCGCATCACGACCGAGGAAGCGTTCGTAGCGCTCCGACGTGATCGCGCGCTGCAGCTCCTCGATGCGTTCCATCCGTTCGCCCTTGATGGACTCGGGGACGTCGTCCTCCATGTCGTACGCTCGCGTCCCCTCTTGCGCCGAGTAGGTGAAGCACCCGACGCGATCGAACTGCATCTCCTCGAGAAAATCGCAGAGGATGTTGAAGTCGTCTTCGGTCTCGCCTGGAAAGCCCACGATGACGGTCGTGCGCACGGCAAGGTCGGGGACAATCTCGCGATATTTCGTGAGGCGATCGCGAATCGTGCGCTGCCGCTCGGGGCGGCGCATGCGTGCGAGCACGGCATCCGACCCGTGCTGCATCGGCGTGTCGAGATAGCGCACAATGCGCGGATTGCCGGCGATGACTTCGAGCAGACGCGGCGTGATGCCGGCGCTGTAGAGATACAGATTGCGCAGCCACGGAATCGACGTCTCGCGCACCAGCGCTTCGAGCAACTCCGGCAATGCAAATCCATCGCGCCGATCACGTCCATAGTGCGCGAGATCCTGCGCCACAAGATTGAGCTCACGCGCGCCCTGCAATTCCAGCAGCTGCGCTTCGCGAATCAGGTCATCCAGCGCGAACGAACGATGCTTCCCGCGCATGATCGGGATTGCACAAAAGGCGCAGCCATGATCGCACCCTTCGCTGACCTTGAGGTAACGCACGTGTGACGTGTCGCCACCAAAGACGCGTACACCGGGGTGCTCGAGGATCTCTCCGCCAATCAGACCGCGCTCGATGAGTTCCGGCAGGAGTCGATCGGTCTCGGACGTGCCGAGGAAGCAATCGACTTCGGGGAGCGCCTCTTCTAGTTCGCCCTTGTGGCGCTCGATCATGCAGCCGATCGCAAACACCGCGCGACAAACGCCACTGTCCTTGAGCCGCGTCGCGTCGAGGATCGCGTCGATGGACTCCTTCTTGGCGGCGTCGATGAAGCCGCAGGTGTTGACCACCACCACTTCGGCCTGCGAGAGGTCAGTGACCGCCTCCGCGCCGTGCGCGAGCAGGTCGGCCAGATACCGCTCGGAGTCCACCGTGTTCTTGTCGCACCCGAGGGTGACCAACCCGATCTTCAGCATCGGGGAAAGCTAACCGAGGCCGACGGGACGTCATAGCGAGAAGCGTCTGAGACCGCGAACAGCGGGCATGGAGAGCGGCGGGAGCAAATGGGAGAACAGCGGGAGACAGCGAACAGCAGCTGGGAGAACCGGGGAGAGAAAGGGAGAACTGCAGGAGAACGAACGTTTTCCGTTCCTTTTTGCTGTTCTCCTGCAGGTCTCGTGTGCTCTCCGTTTGCTCCGTGCCTGCTGTGTTCCTGCTGTTCTCGGTTGTTCTCCCTTTTCTCCGTATCCCGCTGTTTCCAGACGTACGTATCGCGCGCGGGCCGCTTTACCGGAAGTTGCCGAACTGCAGCTCGACGCCGAAGTCGCCTTGGCGGAGCATGGACATGCAGTCTTGCAGTGCGTCTTTGTCGGGGCTCGTAACGCGCACCTGCTCGCCCTGAATGCTGGCGGTAATCTTTTTGAGCTTTGCGTCCTTGATGGCCGCGCTCACTTTTTTCGCCGTGTCGCTGTCGAGCGCCATCTTGAGCTTGATCTCGCTGCGCAGGATTTCGTGGCTGCCGGGTTTCGCTTCGCCGATCTCGAGGTTCTTCACCGGTACGCCGCGCTTGATCAGGCGTCCGCGCAGCACATCGATCAACGCTTCGAGCCGCATCTCCCCTTCGGCTTCCAGCTGAATCAGGTTGTCGGCCCGCTTGAACTCAATGAGGATGTGCGAGCCTTTGAAGTCGAAGCGCTGGGTGACTTCCTTGGAGGCCTGATTGACCGCGTTGTCCACTTCCTGCAGGTCGCAGCCGGTGGTCACGTCGAATGAATACGTGGAAGCCATGGGGAGTCGAAAAAGTCTGTCGGTGTGCGTCGACGATCAACCGAGGAAGCTCTCGAGCGACTTGGCGCGCGAGACATGGCGGAGTCGCGAAAGCGCCTTCTCCTTGATCTGTCGCACTCGCTCGCGCGTGATGCCGAGCTGCGTGCCGATCTCCTCGAGCGTCATCGGTTCGGCGCCATCGATACCGAAGTAGAGTCGGAGGATCTTCGCCTCGCGCTCCTTCAATCCGCCGAGCGAATCTTCGATCGCCTCCGTGAGCGCCTTCTCGAAGGTCTGCTCGTCGGGCGTCGGGTTGACCGTGTCAGCGAGATAGTCGAGCAGGCGATTGTCTTCGCCGGGGGTGAGCGGTGCATCCAGTGACAGATGCACCTGCGAGATGGACATCGTCTTGGCGACTTCTTCTTCCGTGATGTCCATGCCGTCGGCGATCTCGGCGTGCGTCGCTTCGCGGCCAAGCTCCTGGAGCAGTGCGTTGGCGCGCTTGCCGATGCGGTGCAGCGTGCCCGCGCGGTTGAGCGGGACACGCACGATGCGCGACTGCTCGGCGAGTGCCTGCAGAATCGCCTGACGGATCCACCAGACCGCGTAGGAGATGAACTTGATCCCCTTCGTCTCGTCGAACTTGTGCGCCGCGCGAATGAGACCGAGGTTGCCCTCGTTGATCAGATCAGAGAGGGACACACCCTGATTCTGGTACTTCTTGGCCACGGAGACGACGAACCTGAGGTTCGAGCGAACCAGCTTGTCGAGTGCTTCCTGATCGCCCACACGGATGCGGCGTGCCAACTCTGCTTCTTCTTCGCGCGAGATCAGGGGGTAGGCACTGATATCGCGCAGGTACTGGTCGAGAGATCCTTCTTCGTACGACGACGCCTTTTTCTTCGACGGAGATACGGCCATGGTGACAGCGGCTCGTTGGGGCGGGGAGCGAACGTGCAGTTCATCGTCACGGCGCGGGGGACGGTGAACGATCGGTTAACAGTCAGCGCGTGGAATCGACCAGGAGCACCACGCGCCGAACCTCAGAGGATAATGCTAACGCGAGTGCGGCGCAGCGATAGCGGACGAGCGCGTGCGATCTCACCGTACAACGTTGCCCACGCGGGACCAGCGGATCTGGGTAAGCCACGCAAAGCTGCGCGTGGAATCCGGCGTGAAACTGTAGTAGACCATCAGGGGCGTTCCGCGCAATAGGCTGTCGGCAACGAATCCCCAGTAGCGGCTGTCGAGCGAATTGTCGCGGTTGTCGCCGAGTACGAAGAAGTGTCGCGTCGGCACAACAAGTGGTCCCCAGTTGTTGCGCGACGGGCGATACGCACCATCGCTGGCCGTTGCGGCGGCAGCGGCCGTGTTCACCACGTAGCCGCGCTGCCAACGAAAATCGTCGTTCACCGGATCGACGTTGGGCTCTGTGCGCATGACGTAGCGCTCATCAAGCGTCACGTTGTTGCGCATCAGCACGCCGTCCCGCATGGAGAGTGTGTCACCAGGGAGGCCCACGAGACGCTTGACGAAATTCTTGCTCGGGTCCGACGGCCACTGGAAGACGATGACATCGCCGCGCGAGGGCGAACGCAATGCGGGCAGTCTTCGACCGGTGAACGGGATCTCGGCACCGTACACGAGCTTGTTCACGAGCAGAAAATCGCCCACGAGCAAGGTGCGCTCCATGCTGCCCGATGGGATCTTGTACGCCTCGACGAGAAACGATCGGAGCAGCAGAAAGAGTAGCACCGCCGCCGGAAAGACCTTCGCCCACTCCCACAGCCAGGTGAGGCGGAAGCCACCGGACGCACGCGTGCGACCATTGGCCGCACGCAACGCCGCCGATCGCAACGACTCGTCGTGATCGGTGATCGCGGGCACTGCGCGCAATGCGTCGAGACGCGAGCTCTCCGCGCGCGGCAGCTCGGTGGGCAGCACTTTCGGTTGCTCCATGCCGACCCGACTAATAGTTGTCCATCTGCGCGCGTTGCAGCACGCCGGAGTAATCGATGTACCCGACCTTCGTCTCCGAATAGAACTCGTAGACTTCCCAGCCGCCCTCGCGATGGCCGTTACCGGTCTCCTTCACGCCGCCAAACGGCAGATGCGCCTCAGCGCCGATGGTAGGCGCATTGATGTACGTGATGCCGTTGTCGAGTTCCTGCAGCGCACGAAATGCGACGTTCACACTCGACGTGTACACGGATGACGACAATCCGTAGCGCACGTCATTGTTGACCGCGAAAGCCTCGTCCACCGACGCCACGCGAATCACCGAAAGCACGGGGCCGAAAATCTCTTCCTGCTCCAGACGCGAACCTGCCGTCACGCCGGTGAAGATCGTCGGCTGAAAGAAGAATCCGTTGGCCAGCGCTCCATCGGACACGCGCGCGCCTCCGGTGGCCAAAGTCGCGCCTTGCGACTGCCCGATCGTGACGTAGCGCTCCACCTTCTGCCGCGACTCCTCGTGCACCAGCGGACCAACATCTGTCCCGCTCACTCGGCCGTCGCCCAACACCAATGCTTCGGCGCGCGAGACGAGTCGAGATACCAACTCGTCGTGGATACCGTCCTGCAGAATGAGACGACTGGTGGCCGTACAGCGTTGCCCCGTCGTGCCGAAGGCGCCCCAGAGCACGCCGTCGATGGCGAGATCGAGGTTGGCGTCGTCCATCACGATCTGCGCGTTCTTGCCGCCCATTTCGAGCGAGAGACGCTTGTGCATGCGGCCGCAGGTCTCCCCAACAAGACGACCAGTTTCCGTGCTGCCGGTGAACGAAATGACGGGCACCTGCGGATGCTCCACGATCGCCTTGCCCACGGTCTCGCCCATGCCGTGCACGAGCTGGATCACGTCGGGTGGCAGTCCTGCTTCGAGCAGGATTTCGACAAGCACGGTGGACGTGTGTGGCACGTCTTCGGCGGGCTTGAGGATGACGGCGTTGCCGCACAATAGCGCGGGAAACGCTTTCCACGTCGGAATGGCGAGCGGGAAATTGAAGGGCGTGATGAGACCGCAGACGCCGATCGGGCGCCGCATCGTCATCGCCCACTTCGCACTCAACTCGCTTGGTACGGTGTGACCAAAGAGTCGCCGACCCTCCGTCGCCGCGTAGTAGGCCGTGTCGATGGCTTCCTGTACGTCGCCCTTGGTTTCGGCGATTGGCTTGCCCATCTCGCGCGTCATCAGGTCTGCGATGTCGTCCTTGCGTGCGGCCAGCAGATCGCCGACTCGGCGCAACACGTCGCCACGCGCGGGTGCAGGTGTGCGTTTCCATCGGTCGAAACCACGGAGCGCGCTCTGCACCGCACGCTCGACGTCCTCCGAACCCGACGCCGGGAAACGACCGATCAGGTCTCGCTGATCTGCCGGATTCCGGTTCTCGAAATATTCGCCGGTCGCCGGAGCGACCCACTGTCCGCCGATGAAATTCTGAAACGTGGTCATGGCCGAAAACTACACCGTTCGACGAGGCCAGGTGCTTTTATGGATTTCCCGTTGGCGAGATCGCCGGTGGGGCAGACAAACCATCACAACTCCATCCCGCGCTTCGGGTGACGGACGGCACAGCATAGCCGACCCTGGGCAGGATTTCGCGTGCGCCGAGGAACATGCCCCACACGATCACAAGCAACGAGGCGACGTGTGCGAGACCCAGACGATGCTTCCAGGTACCGATGGCGCTCCAGATGCCGAGGAGTGCGACGCCGACCGTCGCGGCGGTAAACCCGAGCAGCGGCGGGCCACAGCGAGCAGGCCACGGCCAGAACATCAGCCCCGCCGCAGCGGCGACGGCAATCGAGACTTTGACCCATCCGCGCCAGCTGCCCACGACCGCCGACGGAGCGGACGCCGTGGCGCGCACAGGAGCCGCGCCTTTGGGCGCCGCGATAACCGGCGCAGCACCCGTCGCCGCCGGCACCGGCTTACTGTCGGCCAGCAGCTTGTCGTCCGA
>ENA-ORBV01010989-ORBV01010989.1-microbial-mat-metagenome-genome-assembly--contig:-NODE-10989-length-14333-cov-11.865600_pt1 | contig 14333 bp, 17 predicted proteins | sample MGYA00237777_ERZ505514 | MGnify/ENA primary metagenome ERZ505514 (study PRJEB26160, sample SAMN06269048) | microbial mat metagenome | isolation source: Oligotrophic lake microbial mat | place...
GGAACCTCACCCTCTTCTGCCTCAGGAATCAATGGGGCCAGGGTCGAGTCAAGTAAATCGACTCCGCCCCCGATTAGGGTGGGAGCCCGCCCCACGGCGGCCATTTCGGTTATTTCAGGGAACTTATGTTCTGTGTGCGCGACAGCACAGATTCAAACGCGCGACCTGGGCACAGTGGCATCCGAGACGCGCAGTATTTCTCCGCTTTTACTGCCAGTCAGATCAACATGCTCCAGGCAAGGCGGAACCAACTTAATTAGGCGAGGAATCATGAAAACTTCATTTCGCATCGTGGTGCCTTGCGCACTGGTGCTCGGCCTCGCGGCCGGCGCAGCGCAGGCACAAGGGTTTGGCCTTCCCAATGACCGGGAAGTCTGGACCGAGACCACCAAAGCACAGGTCTGGAAGAACGGCTTCGGCGAGTGCTGGCACAGCGCCTTCGGCCCGCCCCCGCCTCCCGGCGTTTGCGGCATCCCGATGGCGCAGGTTGTCATTCCGGCCCCGCGCGCGGTAGTGGTTGCGCCGCCGGCGCTCCAGCCGCGTGTGGCGCCCGCGCCCGCGCCCGCCGTGGTTGCGCCGCCGCCCCCGGCGCCGGCTCCGGCCCCGTACGTGGCGCCCGCAGCGCCCCGCAGGGATCGCGGCTAAGCAGTCCGCTTAGCAGTAGCCGGGGCCAGGGTCGGTTGGATCGACCCTGGCCCCGTGTCTTTTCAGGGGTTCATTCCGCCTTGATGTTGTTGTCCCGCACGATCTTCGTATAGCGCTTGATGTCCTCGTTCACCAGCGCGTCCAGCTGCTCGGGCGAGCCGCCGATGATGCGGCCGGCCTGCGCTTCGATGCGCTCCTTGACCAGGGGCGACTTGAGCGCCTCGAGCGTGGCTTCGTGCAGGAGCTTGACCACCGAGTTCGGCGTGGCCTTGGGCACGAAGGTCGCGATCCACGTATCCATGTCGTAGCCGGGGAAACCGCTCTCGGCGATCGTTGGTACGGTGGGCATCTGCGGCGAGCGCATCGGCGAGGTGACCGCGATCGCCTTCAACTTGCCGGAGCGGATATGCGGGATCAGCCCGGCCGAGGTCGAGAGGATGTAGGGCACCTGCCCGCCGAGCACGTCGGTGATGCCCGGGCCCGCGCCGCGATACGGCACATGAGTGAACTTCACGCCCGCGATCGATTCGAGGTACGCCGCCGCCAGGTGACCGGGCGAGCCGATGCCGCCGTTGGCCACGACGCGCTTCTTGTTCTCGCCCGCCGCCTCGAGCTTGAGGAACTGCTGCAGCGTGTTCGCCTCGGCGCCCGGATGCGCGGCGAGGGTCTGGCTAAGCGAGCCGATCAGCGTGACGCCGCGCAGGTCGCGCTCGGTGTCGTAGGGCAGCTTGGGATAGAGCGCCTGGTTGATCGCGTGCGTGTTGACGTTGAAGCTCACCGTGTAGCCGTCCGGCGCGGAGCGGGCCACCGCCTCGGTGGCGAGGATGGCGCCGGAGCTCGGCCGGTTCTCGACCAGCACCGACTGCTTGAGGATCTCGCCCAAGCGCGTATTGAGCGAGCGCGCGATCGCGTCCGTGCCCCCTCCCGTGGCGAACCCGACCATCAGCTTGATCGGACCCTTGGACGGGTAGTCCTGCGCGGAAACGGCGGTTGCCGCCAGCAGCGCGAAAGCCATCACCAGCTTTTTCATTGTTGTCTCCTCGTTATGTTTTTAGTCCAGCCGTTGCACGACCGCCCTGGTCCTGACGCGTGGTGCCGGAAGTGCCGAAGTCCACCTTGCCCTTCGGCCGCCATGCCGCTGGCAGGCAACTTCCCGTTTAGCGGCCGAATTTTTGCCAGTCTCCTACCCTGGCGTTGCCGCAAACGGCGCCTCCATGGCAAGCACCTTGGCTGCCTTGTTGAGGCGCGCATCGAAGCACGCAAAAGCCACCGGCGCTTCGCTTTCGAGCGCGAGCCCATGGGCCGCGGCGAGCTGCACGCTGTCGTAGCCACGCAAGGCAAACGTATCGGCGTACTCAGCCGCTCGCGCGACGACCTCCTGCGTGATTTCCACGAGCATGAACTTCGGCCAATCGGCCGCCAATGCGCGCTTCATCTCGACCGCGGCAGCAGCATCGCCGGGCGTTTCACGCACGCGCCTTGCAAGCGCCGCGTGCGCTTCGGCCCAGGAGATGCGACAGGTGGCGAGCGCCTCGGCACCGAGGGCGAGTTTTTTCACTGCCGTCGAGCCGACTTCGTTGAGATAGAGCTTGATGAGCGCCGAGGTATCGACGTAGACGATCATTCGCGGTCTTCGAGCACCATTTCGGAAACGCTCTTGCGGCGCTTGGCGATACGGATTGCGGCCCCGGCCGGCTTGCCGCCTCGCCAGGCGAGCGCGCCCTTCGCAATCAGGCGCGCGATCGCCTCGTCAGCCTGGGGCGGCACGCCAGTGACGCGGGCCACGACTTTGCGATGCGAAGTGATTTCGATGGCCCCGTGCATACCGGCTTGCGCCAGGTAGTGGGACAGGCGCGCCTTGAATTCGCGGATCGGGACACGCTGCGGAGAGCGTGGTTGCTTCTGTGACGCCACTCGTGACCTCAGTTCATGGAAACCGGGGATATTGTAGTCACAAATCGGGGCGCGGTCTGTTTAAACGAAAACCTCAAACTAGGGTGCGCGCTGTTTCCTCTTCTTTACCGGAGTTTTGCCAGCACTCGTTGCATCGGAATTAAACGCCTGGATGATGCGGTCCCGTATTCGCATCGCATTTGAAATCTGGTCTGGACTCACGCCTGCTTCGATATAGTCTGATTCGAGGCTCTCAGTACTCGAAATCAATTCAGCTATGGATTCCACCGCCTCGTCTTTGGTCAACCCGAATCGGCCACATTCGCTGAGAGCGTTTGCCAGGGTGGCATTGGTATTGTCGGCTCCGACGATCATCGCCTGATAGCCCAACCCTGTTGTTTGCGAGGAAACGTCGAATGCAGGCGCAAGGCGCCATCCCTCTTGATAGATGAAGCCATGATTTCTCTCATGATCGTCGGTGTTGTCGATGAGAATATTGAAGACCATTCGCCTGAACAGCTCTCTTAAATCGGCGTTCTGCGCGGATTCCTGGCCAATCAGCCGACGAACGTCCGCGAGCTGAACATAGCTGTATTCCGTGGGCGCCCTCCCTTCGCTCTCGCGGACATACCCGCGAAGGAGCGCGCGCGCGCTGATGAAGGGAATTCGCGCGAATTGCTTTTCTCCCAGAGGTTCCCGATCGAATCTTCGAACGAGTAGCGCGACTCGTTGGTCCTGAAACTGATGCTTGCAGATCGGGGGGACGTCAATGCCGCATTTGCCTGCCAGCGACATTCCGGCCCATTCCATCGCTACCGCGTCGAAGTCCTCATCGCGAGCGTTGAATTTTGCAATCCAGAGATGGCCATCTTTTTCGATAAACGTCTTCGGTCGCATGCCTCCTACGCTTGTGCCCAGTGCGAGAAGACTTCGAGATCGTTCATCGATAGGCGCCTTTCTTCGGACCTGATCGATCGCCTTTTCCATGTCGGCAATATCATCAACCTGCGCGGTTGCGGCCTTGTGTATTTCGCCATCTACGCTGAAGTCCAGCGCCCCCGTGCGGTCGGAGCCTGCCGCAAGAAGATAGTCAAATTCACTCGAGCGTTCTAATTTGGCCAGGCGATCCAACACCTTTCGGCCCCAGGCGTCGGGACCCGCATCGCTGAACGCGTCGGGGACTATTACGTCGCCCTCTCGAGCGGTGATGAACTCACCCGTGCGAAGTGGCAAGGCGATTGGGTCGAACGAAATTGCGCTGCCGTTGGCCAGAAATTCGTCGGCGTACTGGAAAACCGAACCCTTCATGCCTGGAAGCAAGCGAAGCGTCCCGGCCTCTATGGGCTGCTTTTTTCCGCGCGGATAGAACAGGACCCTACAGCGGTCTGCGGGCATGGCGTACTCGTTCGGGGAGGCGTTCGAGATCGAGGAGCTGTGCCGATTGATCCGCGTCCGGGTTTGCGATCCCCTTCACGTCTTTCAGTAAGCCGAGGCTCCATAGAGCAGAGTAGTAAAAGGCGATCGAAACCGAGGGGTCCCCTTTCTCGATTCGACTGATGGTCGGAGTGGAAACCATCATGCGGGTGGCGAGCTGCGCCTGAGTCACTCGTCGACGCCGTCTCGCCATACTGATGTTTTCTCCAAGCTCCTTTACGGCCTGGCGGATGACCACTGGGAGGGAGGACGTGTTTAGAGAGCGTTTGGACATAAAAGTATATGTAAGTATTCTTAAGTCTATTAATAGTATATTTATTTAGTATTAATGGCAATCATCTCAGTGGGCGGTCAGACACGCGCATTCATTGCGCCCTCTTTGCGATAGGGTTCGAAGGCATTGTCGTCACGAGTGAGCAGGTTCATGAGCTTCGGGTTCACGAAGAGCTTTTCCTTGCCGAACGCCTGCTCGCGCAGCACGCCGGCTGCGACGAGGGCCTTGAGATGACGCGACGCGGCTTGCCGCCCCTCCTTAAGGATCATATTGCAACATAGTAACGAATACGTTACCATACTGCGTGTCCGAAGTTCGCGTCTCCGAATATCTCGCCCCCTCCGGCCGCTCGCCGTTTCGCCGGTGGTTCGATGACCTCGACGCGATGGCCGCAGCCAAAGTGGGCACGGCACTGTACCGTCTCGGCCAGGGAAATTTCTCGAACGTGAAAGGCGTCGGCGGCGGAGTTTTCGAGTACCGGAATCGACTTCGGCCCCGGCTATCGCGTTTATTTCGGCAAGGATGGCCCGACGTGGGTCATCCTGCTCGGCGGCGGCGCCAAGAAGCGGCAGTCCGGCGATATCAATGCGGCAACCGAAGCCTGGACCGACTACAAGCGCCGCAAACCGGCGCGTTAGCAAGGAGAGCCTGATGGCACTGACCCGCGATTTCAAACTGACCGTGGCCGCGAGAGCGCAACGCGATCCGAAGTTCCGGCAGGCGCTTTTCACCGAAGCGATCAACGCCTACCTCGCCGGAGACACGCTGACCGGCAAGGCGGTGCTGCGCGACCTGGTCAACGCCACCCTCGGCTTCGAAGGCCTTGCTGCGGAAGTGAAAAAGCCGAGCAAGAGCTTGCACCGCATGCTCGCCCCGCACGGCAATCCGAGCGCCGAGAATTTTTTCGGCATCGTCAAGGCGCTGCAAAAGAAGACACGAGTGCGCCTTCGGGTGACGGCCGAACAGGCCTAGAGAGGATTTCTGGCGGCGGGCGCCGCGCCGCCTCCACCAGTTGACGGACTCCAGCAGCGCTGATCTAGCTATAATAGCCAGATGAAGACCGCCTCGATTTCCGAAGCCAAGAACCGCCTCTCCGCCTACATCGACCTGGTACGCAAGGGCGAGACCGTGCTGATCACCGATCGCAACACCCCGGTGGCGCAGCTCACGCCCCTGCAGCCTGCGGCCAGTCTCGGCGAGGAGGCGTGGCTACAGGCGCTCGAGCGCAAGGGCCTCGTCAAGCGCGCGGCCAAGCGCGGCCCATCGACGCTGCTGAAAAAGGCGCCGCAGAAGCTGCCGCCCGGCGCGAGCGTACTCGACGCCCTGCTCGAAGAGCGGCGCAATGGCCGGTGAAATTTTGGGATAGCTCTGCAGTCGTGCCGCTGCTCGTGCACGAGGCGGCGACCCCATTTTTCAGCGCGCTCTACGCGCGTGATCCCCTGATGACCGTCTGGTGGGGCACCACCGTCGAGTGCGCCTCTGCGCTCGCGCGCTACGGGCGCGATCCGAGCGGGGCGGCCAGCCGGACCATCGCGGACGGCTTTCGCCGGCTCGACGACGCCGCGGCTCGCTGGAACGAAATCACCGCCAGCCCTACCGTGAAGGAAACCGCACTGGCGCTGTTACGGCGCCACCCGCTGCGCGCTGCCGACTCGCTGCAACTGGCGGCCGCGGTCGTTGCCAGGCAGGAGGGAGGTGCGGCCTGGGAGTTCGTGAGTGCCGACAAAAACCTCGTCGAGGCCGCGATCAAGGAAGGCTTCGCCGTGATTGCGCCGGGGATGGGCGAATGAGGGCCGAGGGATCGCGGTAGAGGATCATCCGCGATCTTCGAGCAGCATTCCCGCCTCAGGCCAACGCGAAGTGACTTCCCATCGCAGGGTCGCAACGACTGCCCTTGGATCAGCCAATGCTGCCAATTTTTGCCTGAGGCCAGCGTAGTTAGCGGGTCTCCTGTCGAAATGCTGCCATCGACTACCGTGCCGCCTCCACCACGTTGCAGGCCAGTTCAAGCGAAGTGCGTATGGATTTGAGGTCGCCGACATAGCCGCTGAGCGCCTCCTCGGCGCGCTTGCGCAGGGACTTTGCATCGACCAGCTTCTCGCGGGCGAGCACCTCGATGTCCTCGCGGTCCTGGTCGCTGAAGCGCGCGAGCTTGGAGACCGCGAGATCGAGCGGCGTGAGCACGCGCACTTCGACGACGCTGCCGTCGTTGCCCGGCAGGTCCACGCGCTCCGCATCCTCGTGCGCGTTTTCGTGGAGCAGGCCGAGCGTGTCGTTGTAGTTGCGGTCCAGGTACAGCACGCGCGCACGGCCGTCCTTGTCCCGGTACGAGGCTTCGAGGTCGTCGTCGATCACGACACGGCGCGAGAACACGCCGTCGATGCCGATGCTCACGCGGCTGCCGGTGCGCAGATAGAGCGCGGCGCCGCCCGCGATGGTGAGCTTGATCGGCAGTTGCTTCTTGTCCACGTCCTTCAGGCGCGTCGCGATCTTGGCGACCACCCGCGCGAACGCCTCGAGATAGGCTGGGTTCGCGCGCTTGTCAGGCCGCAACCGCCCTCCTGCTGCGCGCGAGCATGGGCAGGAAGCGCGCCGGCCGCAGCGGGCTTCTTTGCAGCCAGAGCTCGAAGACCTCGGCCTGCGTTATGCCGGTGTGAAGTTCCTCGGCCAGTGCCAGGTAGCGGCGGCGATCGAACCCGCGCACGCTCGCCAGCAGCGTCGCCAGGCCGCCCATGAAGAAACCCTCGCCGTGTTGGCGCCAGGCCGAAGCGTCGAGGTTGCCGGAGGCGCACAGGTCGAGCAGCGCCTCCTCCTGGTCCCTGCCGACGGAAGCGTTGGGTTCGGTCGCTGCAGGCAGCACCTTCAACGTGTAGCCGACGGCCGACGCCAGGGCCGCGAGCGTGCGCAAGTCGCATGACGCCCGCTTGCGCAGGCGCGAGAGCGTTTCAGGCGGAAGACCGCAGGCTTCGGCCCAGCGCTTGTGGTTTCCAAAACGGCGCAGGACGGCGGGTTCCAGGGCTTCGAGGAAGGTCGAAGGGGTCATTGGATTGATTGTTTATCTGCTATCTTCCCAGTGATTGATCTTTACGTCAATATTCGCAGCCCGGAGGGACGTGGGCCAGCTTGGCCCCGGCTACGCTTCGAAGGCAGCGAGCGAGGACCATGCCGTCTTCGAGCGACGAGTTCGCGCCCTGCCCGAGGTAAGGCAGCATCGCGTGTGCCGAATCGCCGAGCAGCATCACGCGGTCTTTCGTACAGTGTTCGAGCGGGTCACGCAGGAAGAGGCCCCACTTGCAGAGCGTCGTGGTGTTCTTGAGCATCGTCTGCACTTCTTTGTGCCAGCCCGGAAAATACGCGAGGCACTCCGCGTGCGTGCCTTCCGTCGTCCACGATTCGACGTGCCAGTCGTCGCGGTCCACCTGCCCGACCACGTTGACGAGCTCGCCCCTTCTTACCCGGTAGCACGTCATATGGGCTTTCGGCCCGATCCAGTTCGTGCCCACCACGGCGCTGGTGTTCGGGCAAGGTATGCATCGGAGCGAGGCCGCGCCACGCAACCTGGCCGGTGAACCTGGGCTTCGCCGCGCCGAAAAGTTGGGCGCGGATCTGGGAATGCAGCCCGTCGGCGCCGATCAGCACGCCGCCTTTCGCCGACTCGCCGTTGGCGAATTTGAGCTCGACCTGGTTGCCGTGCTGCTCGAAGCCCACGCAGAGGTGATCGAGGTGGATCGCATCCGGGTCCAGGCGCTTCACGCCCTCCACCAGCGCCGCGTGCAGGTCGCCGCGGTGAAGCATGAACATCGGCACCCCGTAGCGCTCGCTGATCGGCGCGCTGTCCCGCTTGAAAAGCGACCACGTCTGGCCGGTGTTCCAGGGGCGGATTTCCTTGTCCACGACGTGGACGCCTCATTTGCGGACGGGTTCCTCGGGGCGAGGTCGAAGAGGACACGGGTGCCGTTCGCGGAGATCTGCACGCCCGCGCCGATTTCGCCGAGGGACGGGGCTTGCTCGTAGACCGAGACGGGGAAGCCGCGCTGAAGGAGGGCTAGCGCGGCGGCTAGGCCGCCTAGGCCGGCGCCGGCGATTAGGATTCGAGGTTTGCTGGGTTCAGCCACGGGGAAAGATCATAGCGGGCCGGAGGCACGGTTCCGATGCGCGTTTTGCATTGCGCACTAAGCCTGAAAAGAATGCGACCATCAGTCATATGAGGTCATCGCAATAAGTAGGATGGATTGGAGCCTGTGACTCGCAGGAGTTAGTCGCTAATGTCTCTGCGCACACCCCGTACACAACCCGCGAATCGCAATCCACGAACGCTATATCGTATGCTCGAGATAGCTTGGAGTATCCGGGGACGCCTGAGACAAAACTGGGGGAGTTTTAAATGTCGAACAACTATGTCTACTTCACGGGTCTTGAATTGGAGAATGTTCGGGCGTTCGGAGAGCATCAAACTCTTTCGCTTACGAACGGCACCCAAGCACCTGCGCAGTGGACACTAATAATTGGCGAAAATGGCGTAGGGAAGACAACCCTGCTGCAGTGTCTTGCGAACATGAGGCCAGTGCCCAACGTGAGAGCCGTGCGTAAAGACCAAAATACGTCACGGCAGTATGGAATTTATCCCGCCATTAATGAAGACGACAATCCCGAAACATTTAATAATCTCTCCAGAGCGACCAAAAACGCGCATCTCTCATTGAAAGCGAAGTTTTCGTTTGGTGTACCTCTGAACGGCAGTAAGAATACAAAACCAAAATCGATATTCACCAGTTTGTCGGTGGGGCGGATCGGCGGCAAAGTTGACACAATTACCCCGGGCGGAACGAATGGTGAGATAGACGGTTTTGAAGAACCCCTCGTCATCGGATACGGCGCCAGTCGACATATGGGGTACGCCAACGCTAGTCAAGTCAGCTCGTCCGGGGCCGTCGCGTCGCTGTTCGACTCATCACTCGAACTTTTTGACGCGGAGGAAATTCTGCAGCAATTAGATTATTCCCAGTTCAAAAAAATGCACGGCGCACGCGAACTTCTTATCCGCCTTAGAGCTGCGCTCGCGACAATCTTGCCGGACATATCTCGCCCTGAAGATATTGAAATTTATGGGCCGAAAGGGCTTTCACTTAGGGGCAAGAAAGGGGTCCATGTCCGCACCCCATACGGCTTAGTTCCATTCTCAAGTTTAAGTCTGGGATATCAAACAGTCTCAGCGTGGACGATTGATATGGCGTGGAGGCTGTTCGAGAAGTACCCGAATAGCTCTAACCCCCTTTCGGAACCAGCGATCGTACTCGTGGATGAAATTGACCTACATCTTCACCCGAGATGGCAGAGACAAATTCGCAGGGAGTTATCTAAACATTTTCCAAACGTTCAATTTATAGCCACAGCGCATAGTCCTCTAATAGCCCAAACCTATCTCAACGACAATCTAGCCGTCGTTCGGCGCGAAGGTCGGCAAGCAGTAATAGTGAATGATCCAGTAACTATTAAAGGCTGGCGCTTGGACCAAGTAATTACGAGCGAGCTGTTTGGCCTCGACAGCTCTCGTTCCCCTGAAATCGAAGATCAAATGGAGAGACGAGTTTCTCTTCTACAAAAGCGGAGGAAATCACCGACCGAGACAAGAGAACTTCTGCTACTAGATCGCGCCTTGGATGACTTACCTTCGGAAGAACTAAGGTCAGACGATAAAGCGCTAGATATCATCCGCCGGGCGGCACAAATACTTAAAGCCTAATCTCAGCTTTTCGTGATTCTCATTAATAAATCGACCGTAGCTCCTGCACACTTGGCGCAAGGCGCTGCGGTGACTGCGATAGATTGTGCGGATTTTGACCACGAATCGCTTTCATTCGTTGAAGGCCATAGAGTTCATGCATTTGACAAAGGCATCTATGGCCATGGATTAGTAAAAGGTGTCTTGGAAGCGGCACAGTTTGGCAAGTGCTGTTATTGCGAAATAAAATTTCGGGCGGCATCTCCTGGCGATGTAGAACACTTCCGGCCTAAGACGGAGGTGCGCCAAGGGCGCGGGCAACCGGCCGAACGGCCTGGGTACTATTGGCTAGCGTATTCATGGGACAACTTGTTTTTTAGCTGCCCAATTTGCAATCGCAGCAACAAGAAGAACTTTTTTCCACTTGCAAAGCCGATAGCACGTGCGCGCATTCACACCGACAATCTCGCAAGCGAACAACCTCTTCTACTCAATCCTGCTGGTCCCGATGATCCGCGCAACCACATTCACTTTCATCGCGAAATTCCTGTAGGCGTCACCTCCCCCGGTGGCCACCTCAAACTCCTCCACCTGTGGCCGGGTCAAACTCCTCCACCTCGATTGGCGGAACGAGGGGACTTTATCGGGGTATAGGGCCCTTGTGCAAGCACGGTGCAAGAGTTTTCCACGGCGCCGCGCGCGTGGCGCCCGCCACGCATACACGCGTGCGGCGCGGTGGGAAACTCGACTCGAAGGCACGATGTTCGCGACGGCTGCGGCGCGAGGCTCGACGGGTTGGATCATGCGCGTTTGGCAACTCGCGCCGCGGCCTCTTTGAGGCGCCAGCTCTTGCCCTCGAATTTGAGTAGATGACCGTGATGCATGAGGCGATCGAGCAGCGGGGTGACGACCACGACATCGCCGAGCAGGCGTGCCCAGTCCTCGATCGGTCGGTTCGAAGTGACGATGGTGGAGGCTTTCTCGTAGCGGCTCATGAGCACGTCGGCGAGCTCGTCACCCGCATGCGCGGGGAGCTTTCGCAGGAACAGGTCATCGATGAGCAGGAGTTCAGTGGCCTTGAGCTGAGCGCGCAGCTTTCGGGTCTCGCCCAGTTCGCGCGCTTGGGCGATGTCCTCGATCAACTGATGGGCTTCGCGGTACAGAACCTTGTAGCCGCGGCCGGTGGCGAGGGTTGCCAGGGCTTTGGCCGCGTGGCTCTTGCCGGTTCCGGGCGGGCCGATGAGGAGCACGTCCTCCTTGGCATCGATGAACTTGAGGGTTGCGAGCTCGAGCACCTCGCGCCTGGGAAGGCGGGGGTTGTAGCTCCAGTCGAAGTCCTTCAGATCCTTGCGCTCGGGCAGCCCCGAGAGCGTGTGACGCCGATCGAGCAGGCGCGAGCGGCGCCGGTCCAGTTCGTCCTGTACGAGCCAGGTGAAGGCCTCGACGAAGTCCATCTCGTGAGCGGCGACCTGAAGAGAGCGCGCTTGCAGCGTTGCGCTCATGCCCGAGAGGCGCAGGCTGCGTAGCGCGCGTTCAAGTTCGGTGATCGACATTGGCATCGGTATCCTCCTGTGGGTGAGTCTGAGAGTGCGTCTCCCAGAACGACTGATACTCGGTGAGCTCGCGGATGGCTGGGCCCGATTGGGTGAGTGGGGGCGCGGTGGCCGGGACGACAGCGGCCTGCTTGCGCTCGAGGGCGTGCCTCACGGCGGCGTAGGACACGCACTGGGCCTGAAGAAGGCGTGCACACACCGCCTCGATGTCAGCGCGCTCGAAGCGGCGCGGCAGATTGGCCAGTCCGTAGAGCGCGCGCTGTCCGGGGCGACCCGCGCGGGCGAAGATCTCGCGCCCGAACGCCGCGGTGCACGGGCCGATGCGCGCCACGCGCTCGAGCAGGCGCGCGCTCTCGCGCGAGGGGTTGAACAGCCGATCGGCGGGGTCGATCGCGAAAGCGCCCTTGCGAAGCGATTTTTGGTGCCGGCGAAGCACCTGGCCCTGCAGATCGAGGATCTCGATGTCGCGCTCAAAGATGCGCACCGTGACCTCGCTGTGCGGGGCGGCGGGCAGCGCCGCGTAGTAGGAGGCCTCGACCTGGACGAGCCCCGCGTCATCGACCGTGCGCACGGCCTGCTTGAAGATGCGAAAGCCCTGTGCGGGCAGAGGCCCAAGGTGCGGCTGCTCCTCGCGGAACATCTCGAGCACCTGGCGCTTCTTGCGCCCGTGGATGCGCAAGGCCGCCCAACGCTCCTCCCAGTGCGCGAGCCAGGCGTTCTGCGCCTCGATCGACTCGAACCGGCGCCCCTTGAGGGCGGTGCCCTGGGTGTGCTGGATCGCGCTTTCGACGGTTCCCTTGCGATTGGGGTCGCGCACCCGACACGCGTCGGCGACGACCCCGTAGTGGCTAAGCATCGCGGCGTACACCGGGTTCAACTCCGGGGCGTACAGATCGGGCCGGATCACGCCCTCCTTGAGGTTGTCGAGCACGACGTAGCGCGGGCAGCCGCCAAGGGCACGGAAGGCCTGCTCGTGCAGCTGCGCCCAGACTTCCTGACTGGTCTTCCACACCGTCTTGCGGAAGGACTTCCCCGAGTGCTTGAGCGTCATCACGAACAGGTACGGGCGCTTGTACTTGCCAGGCCGGTACAGCGTCGGCGCGCCCTGACCATAGTCGACCTGCGCCTCCTCGCCGGGGCCAAACTCGAGCACGTCGAAGCGCTCGGGCGCACGCGCCCTCAATGCGGCTACGAAGCGCTTGACCGAGTTGTACCGGTGGGAGAACCCGTGGGCTTCGACCAGATCCTGGTAGATGGCGACGGCGTTGCGCCCGAGCTGCACCTGCGCCTCGATCCAGGCGCGGTGCGGCTCACACGCCGAGGGCGTAGAGATCGCTTGCGCCCTCGCCGCCAGAGCCGGTGGCCGGGGTGGGGGAGTTTGGCCGCCAGCGGCCTCAGAGCCGGTGGCCACCCCGGGGGAATTTGCCGCCCGCGCGTAGCGGCGGATGGTCTTGCGATCCACCCCCGTGCGCCGTTCGATCTCTCGATGGGTGGCGCCGCCCTTGAGCAGCGTGTCGATCGTGATGCGTAAATGCGGTTTCAAGACGTTCACTCCTTCCTCCCCCCGAATTGGTCGGGGAGGAGCGTACGTCCCGCCGTCAGGCGCCCGGGTTTAGGCGCCTCTTCGCATACTCAGGGTGGAGGAATTTGGGGTGGCCACAGGTGGGGGAATTTGGGTGGCCACCGGGGTCTCGGTGAAGCGGTTCGCGATCGTCTACTACGACGACGTCGTCGGCCGCGAGAACTTCACCGCGGTCGATCGCGCGCTCAAGAAGCGGGGCCTGGCGGCCGTCTCGACCGGCGTCTTCAAGGATCGCGCCAAGCCCGACATCGACGGCGGCATGAAAGCGGTGCTCGAGGGCAATCCCGAGGTCATCATCTTCACCACGCTCTACAAGGCGACCGCGGACTCGATCAAGGCGGTCCGCAAGCTGGGGTCGCATGCCTTCGTGGCGACGAACTCCTTCCCGGGCGCGAACCAGCTGGCCAAGGAACTGGGCAAGGAAGGCGCGGGCGTGATCGTCGCGACCGTGGTGCCGCCCTATGCGCGCATGTCGCTGCCGGTGGTCAACGAGTACCGCGCGGCGATGGAGAAATACATGGACCGCAAGGATTTCTCGTTTACGTCGATCGAGTCTTTCGTGGCCGCAAAGGCGACCGTGGAGGCGCTGCGCCGCGCGGGGCCGAAGCTCACACGCGAGGGATTCATGCAGGCGCTGGACAACCTCAGCAGCTACGACACCGGCGGCTACACGATCGGGTTCACGCCCAAGGACCACAACGGCAGCTCGTTCGTCGAGCTGACCATCATCGGCAAGGACGGCGGGTTCAAGTTCTAGCCCCGTCTCCAGTTCGTCACGCCGGCGGCATCCTCGAGCACGATACCGAGCCCAAGCAGTTCATCGCGTATGCGGTCGGCTTCGGCGTAATTCCTCGCCTTGCGCGCGGCCAGGCGGGCATGGATCCGCGACTGGATTTCCTCCTCCGCCAGCCCTTCGGTGACCCCGCCCTGAAGGAACGCTTGCGCGTCGCGCTGCAACAGCCCGAGCACGCCGCCGAGCGCCCTGAGTTGGCCCGCAAGCTCGCGGCGCCCGCGATTGATTTCATTAGCCAGCTCGAAAAGCACGGCCACCGCTTCGGGCGTGCCGAAATCGTCATCCATCGCGGCCCTGAAACGCGCCGCATGTGGCTCGTTCCAATCGACCTTTGCAACGCAAACCGGCACGCCTTTCAGCGCCGTATAGAGCCGTGTGAGCGCGCCCCGGGCGTCGTTGAGGTGCGCATCCGAATGATTCAGCGGGCTGCGATAGTG
>ENA-ORBV01010990-ORBV01010990.1-microbial-mat-metagenome-genome-assembly--contig:-NODE-10990-length-14333-cov-5.042158_pt1 | contig 14333 bp, 17 predicted proteins | sample MGYA00237777_ERZ505514 | MGnify/ENA primary metagenome ERZ505514 (study PRJEB26160, sample SAMN06269048) | microbial mat metagenome | isolation source: Oligotrophic lake microbial mat | place...
CAGTTCGCCTCGCCCACCGGCCGGGCCGCGGCGCTGGCCGGACGTCCGCCACCGATGGAGGAAGTCATCGACCCGGCCCGGCCGGTGGGCGAGGCGAACTGGTCCTACCACGGCATCAACGGTCCACAGGCCTGGAGCCTGCTCAAGCCCGAATACGCCGCCTGCGCCACCGGCCAGCGCCAGTCGCCGATCAACATCGACGAATCGGCAACGTTGCGCGGGCCGGCCGAGGCGATCGGGTTCGACTACCAGGCCAGCAATGCGACCATCGTCAACGACGGTCACACGGTGCAGGTCGACATGAACGGCGACAACGGCATCATCGTGCGCGGCTCGCGCTTTCACCTGCTCCAGCTGCACTTCCACCATCCGGCGGAAGAAAAAATCAACTTCCGCAGCTTTGCGATGGTGGCGCATCTCGTGCACCGCAACCACCTGGGACAGATCGCGGTGGTGGCGGTGTTGCTGGAGCCTGGCGAGGCCAATCCGGTCATCAACCACCTGTGGACCTACATGCCGCTGGGCAAGGGCGACCGGGTGCCGTTTCCGGCCGGTTCGGTCAACCTGACAGCGCTGCTGCCGCAGAACCAGCTCTATTACCAGTTCATGGGGTCGCTGACCACGCCGCCGTGCACCGAAGACGTGTTGTGGATGGTGCTCAAGCAACCGGTGACCATCAGCCAGGAGCAGCTGCGGCTGTTTGCGCAGCAGTTCCCGATCAACGCCCGACCGGTGCAGCCGATCAACGGCCGGGTGGTGCGCGAGGCGCGCTGAACCCGGCCGCAAGGCTGCAGCAGACAGCAGAACGGCGACGCGGCTCAGCCGCGTGACAGCGTCTTGAGCGCGAGCTTGATGCCTTCGCTTACGCCCACACCGGCCGGCAGCGTCTTGAGCGCGGAGGCGGCCTCCTTGTCGCTGTAACCCAGCGCGACCAGCGCCTGCAGGATGTCGGCCTGTGCATCGTCGCCCGGCGCCGCCACCGCGCCGATATCGGCACCGAGTTTGCCCTTGAGCTCGAGCAGCAGCCGCTCGGCGATCTTCTTGCCGATGCCCGGCACCTTCACCAGGCGCCCCGGCTCCTGGCTGGTCACCGCATGCGCCAGGTCGGACACCGTCATGCCCGACAACACCGCCAGCGCGGTGCGCGGGCCAACGCCCGATATCTTGATCAGCTGGCGGAAGGCCTCGCGCTCGGGGGCACTGCCAAAACCGTACAGGATCTGCGCATCCTCGCGCACGACGAAATGGGTCAGCAAGCTGACCGGCTCGCCACGCCCGGGCAGGTTGTAATAGGTGCTCATCGGCACGAACACCTCGTAACCCACTCCGCCGCACTCCAGCAGGACCTGTGGCGGGTTCTTTTCGCCCAGGGTGCCGGTCAACTTGCCTATCATCGGGGTACCTGTCCTTCCCAGTCACGGGCACCACCACGGTTCCCTCGCCGGAATTATCGACGTGATCCTCCGACATATCTTCTCCCCGCCCAACAACACCCGCATGACCAACCTGTGCGGTCCGATGGACGAGCACCTGCGCACGATCGAGACGGCCTTGCAGGTCAGCATCGCGCATCGGCACGAGCAGTTCAAGGTCGACGGTCCGAAAGACAAGGCCAGGCGCGGCATGGAAATGCTGCAGGCCTTGTACGAAATGGCCGAGCGTCCGATCGACCCGGCCACAGTGCAGTTGATGCTCGCCGGCGACAGCAGCATGAATGACGCCCAGGCGCCCGGGCTGCAGACCCGGCGCGCCGACCTGAAACCCCGCACGCCGAACCAGGCGGCCTACCTGGACAACATCGCCAACCACGATGTCACCTTCGGCATCGGCCCGGCCGGTACCGGCAAGACCTATCTGGCCGTGGCCTGCGCCGTCGACGCCTTGCAGCGCAGCGCGGTGCAGCGCATCGTGCTGACCCGCCCGGCGGTCGAGGCCGGCGAGCGACTGGGATTCCTGCCCGGCGACCTGAACCAGAAAATCGACCCCTACCTGCGCCCGCTGTACGACGCCTTGTACGACCTGATGGGTTTCGATGCGGTGCAAAAGGCATTCGAGCGCCAGGCGATCGAGATCGCGCCGCTGGCGTTCATGCGTGGGCGCACCCTGAACAACGCCTTCATCATCCTGGACGAGGCGCAAAACACCACGCCCGAGCAGATGAAGATGTTCCTGACCCGCATCGGTTTCGGCGCCAGGGCGGTGGTCACCGGCGATGTGAGCCAGATCGATCTGCCCAAGTCCCAGCTCAGCGGCCTGATCGACGCCGAACGGGTGCTGCGCCGGGTCCAGGGCATTGCGATCACCCGGCTGACCAGCGCCGACGTGGTGCGCCACCCGCTGGTGGCGCTTATCGTCGATGCCTACGATATGCGCGGCCAAACGCGGGATGCCGAGCCGGATGTCCCCCCGCCCCGGCCGGCCGCGCGCAAACGCGCCAGCTGAGTCCGGGGACTGCCGCGGCATGTTGCCCCAGTTGGGTTTGTCCCTGCAATTTGCGCTCGACGCCGATGCGGCCGAGCACCGCGCCGCGCTGCCGCGACACAAGGTCGCGCGCTGGATCCGCCATGCGCTGGAGCGCGATGCACAGATCACCGTGCGTATCGTCGATGCCGCGGAAGGCCAGGCGCTGAACCGCACCTACCGGCACAAGGATTACGCGACCAACGTGCTCACCTTCGACTATGGCGACGATGAACCCCTGAGCGCCGACCTGGTGTTGTGCGCGCCGGTCATCACCCGCGAGGCGCGCGAGCAGGGGCGCTCGCTGCAGGCCCACTATGCCCACCTGATCGTGCACGGCAGCCTGCACGCGCAAGGCTGGGACCATGAGACCGGCGCCGCAGATGCGCAGGCCATGGAGATGCGCGAGGCGCAGATCCTGGCCCGGCTCGGATTTGACGATCCGTACGCTTGACTCCAGAGCTCAAGCCGCAGGATCGATACGCAGCGGAATCGTGATCGGCCCGTCGTTGACGAGCGCGACCTGCATTTCAGCGCCGAAGCGCCCGTTGTGCACCACCGGGTGCAGCGCGCGCGCCTGCGCCAGAAAATACTGGTACAGCCGCAGTCCGAGTTCGGGCGCGGCGGCCTTCGTGAAACCGGGGCGGTTGCCACCCGAGGTATCGGCCGCCAGCGTGAACTGGCTCACCACCAGCAGGCCGCCCTGCACGTCCTGCACGCTGCGGTTCATCTTGCCTGCATCGTCGCCGAAGATGCGCAGTTTCAGGATCTTGGCCAGCATCTTGTCGGCCTGGCGCTCGGTGTCGAGCGGCTCGGCGCACAACAACACCAGCAAGCCGGCGCCGATCTGGCCGATCACGGCGCCATCGACCGTCACGCTGGCCTGCGACACCCGTTGCAACAAGGCGATCAAATCAGGTCCTTCTCATCGTCGAAATGGGCTTCCACGTTGCTGGGCAGCAACTGGATGGTCGCGCGCAGCCCGGGCACGGCGCTCATCAAGGCCTGCTCCACGCTCAAGCGCAGCGCCGCGGCGCGCCCGAGCGTCCAGTTGGCGGGCATGTGCATGTGCATGTCGACGAAACGCCGCTGCCCGGAGCGCCGGGTGCTGATGTGGTCGAAACGGATCGTGCGGTGGTCGAACTCCTGCAGCGTGCGCTCGATCTGCTGCTGCAGCTCGGGCTCCAGCGCCTCGTCCATCAAGCCCTGTGACGAACGCCACACCAGATGGAAACCTTCGCGCAGGATATTGATCGCCACGGCAATCGCCACCAGCGGGTCGAGCCACAACCAGCCGGTGACCCCCACCAGCCCGATGCCCACGACAACGCCGGCCGAAGTCCAGACGTCGGTCATCAGGTGTTTGCCGTCGGCTTCCAGTGCGATCGAGCGGTGCTTGCGCGCGGCATCGAACATGATCCACGCCAAAAGGCCGTTGAGCACCGAACTGACGACCGACAGCGCCAGGCCCCAGCCGACCGAGCTCAGCGGCTGCGGGTCGAACATCCGGTGGGTGGCGACCCAGATGATGCCTGCGGCCGCGCCGATGATCAGGATGCCCTCGAATCCGGAAGAAAAATACTCCGCCTTGTGATGCCCGTAGGGATGATCGGCATCGGCCGGGCGTTTGGCAATCGTCACCATCATCAGCGCGAACAGGGCGCTGGCCAGGTTGACGAACGACTCCATTGCGTCGGACAGCAGGCCAACCGAATCGGTGATCACCCAGGCCAGCGTCTTGAGCGTGATCGTGATGAGCGCCACCACCACCGAGACCCGCAGCAGGTTCTGGGGCGTCAGGTATTGGCTGGGAACAAAACGCATGGCCGGCATTGTCGGCGATGGTGGCCAGCGGGCGTTGCGCCTCGCCCCCGCCAAGAACAGCCTCAGCCCAGTGTCACCCGCACGAACTTGCGTTTGCCGACCTGGACCACGTAGGTTCCGGCGCCGAGCTTGAGGCCCTTGTCGCTGATGGTCTGCGAGTCCACCCGCACGCCGCCGCCATCGATCAGCCGGTTGCCTTCGCCGCTGGATGCGGTCAGGCCGGCGAGTTTGAGCAACTTGCCGATACCCACCGGCGCGCCATCCTCGAGCGGCAGGTTCAGCTTGAGGATGTCGTCGGGAACGCCACCCTGCGAACGGTTGGCAAAATCGCGCTCGGCGGCATCGGCCGCGGCAGCCGAGTGGAACCGCGTGGTGATCTCGCGCGCCAGCGCCACCTTGGCGTCCTTCGGATTGCGCCCGCCGTCCACCTCGGCCTTGAGCGCGGCGATCTCGGCTTGCGAGCGCAAACTCAGCAACGTGTACCAGCGCCACATCAACACGTCGGAGATGCTCAGCACCTTGGCAAACATGGTGTTGGCTGCCTCACAGATGCCGATGGTGTTGTTCTTGCTCTTGGACATCTTGTCCACGCCGTCCAGGCCTTCGAGCAGCGGCATGGTCAGGATGCACTGCGGCTCCTGCCCGTATTCCGCCTGCAGGTGCCGCCCCACCAGCAGGTTGAATTTCTGGTCGGTGCCGCCGAGTTCCAGATCGGACCTCAGCGCCACGCTGTCGTAACCCTGCATCAAAGGGTAGAGGAACTCGTGCACGCTGATCGAACGCCCTTCCTTGAAGCGCTTGGCGAAGTCGTCTCGCTCCATCATGCGTGCCACGGTGTAACGGGCGGCCAGTTCGATCATGCCGCGCGCGCCCAGCGGATCGCTCCATTCGCTGTTGTAGCGAATCTCGGTGCGCGCCGGATCGAGCACCATGGCGGCCTGCTGGTAGTAGGTCTGTGCGTTGGCCTCGATCTGCTCGCGTGTCAGCGGCGGGCGGGTGTTGTTGCGCCCCGATGGGTCGCCGATCATGCTGGTGAAGTCACCGATCAGGAAGATCACGGTATGGCCAAGATCCTGCAACTGACGCATCTTGTTGAGCACCACGGTGTGGCCGATATGGATATCGGGCGCCGTCGGGTCCAGCCCGAGCTTGATGCGCAGTGGCGTGCCCGTGGCCTGTGAGCGCGCCAGTTTGCGCACCCATTCTTCCTGGGGAATCAGCTCATCGCAGCCGCGCAGGCTGACCGCGAGTGCGGCACGAACCTCGTCGGTCACCGGAAAGTCGGCCTGGGTGGTTACATTCATGTCGCTTTTTGGCTTGCACTTCAAAGGTGCGTCGATACAATACCGGCTTCTCTTGGCGCTCGATTCTATGGCGCACCAAGAACAATACAGCGGTGGTGCTCGGTCGCCGCTGACAACACAACACGTTGGGAAACCCGAATTGACACATGGAATCATTGCCGTAGCGGGAGCAATCTGCACCGCTACGGGCCGCGCGATCGCGCAGCATCCACGGCGGTTGACGGCGGTTGTGGCAGCAATTCTGCTCGGCGCCGGCTCGTTGTCCATCGCATCGCTGGCGCCCGACGCCTCCGACCTCGAAGTCTCCCAGATCGTTGAATCGGTCGAGCCGCTGCCCCTGCAGGCGCAGATCGACGAACTGGCCGATCACGCGTTGCGCCTGTACCGCTCCGAGCTGACACGATCCAGCGACACCGCAGACAGCCTGCTCAAACGCCTGGGTATTGCCGATCCGGCGGCCGCAGCCCATCTGCGCAGTGACACCATGGCGCGCCAGGTCCTGCTCGGCCGCGCCGGGCGCAATGTGCGGGTGGAGGCCAGCGACGACAATCGCCTGCTGCGCCTGACCGCGCGCTGGGCACCAAACGACGACGGCACCTTCAAGCGCCTGGTGGTCGAGAAAACCGAAACAGGCTTCATCTCCAGCACCGAGACCGCACCGCTGGTGGCGGCGTCGCGGCTGGTCAGCGGCGTTATTCAATCCTCCCTATTCGCCGCCACCGACGAATCGCGCATCCCCGACTCCATCGCGATCCAGGTGGCCGAGATCTTCTCCGGCGACATCGACTTCCACCGCGCACTGCGCAAGGGTGACCGCTTCTCGATCGTCTACGAGGCGCTCGAGGGCGACGGCGAGCCGCTGCGCAGCGGCCGCGTGCTGAGCGCCGAATTCGTCAACAAGGGCAAGACGCTGCAGGCCATGTGGTTCAAGGAACCCCAGGCCAAGGGCGCTTACTACACGCTCGACGGCCAGAGCATGCGGCGCAGTTTTCTGGCCTCGCCGATGGAGTTCTCCCGGATCTCCAGCGGGTTCGCGATGCGCTTTCACCCGATCAAGCAGGAATGGCGCCGGCATCTGGGTGTCGATTACGCATCCCCCACCGGCACGCCGATCCGTACCGTGGGCGACGGCGTCGTCGAGTTCTCCGGCTGGCAAAACGGCTACGGCAACGTGGTCTTCGTGGCCCACCGCAACCAGAGCACCACGGTGTATGCCCACATGAGCCAGATTTTCGTCAAGCGTGGCGAACGGGTCGAACAAGGCCAGAAGATCGGCGCCGTCGGCTCCACCGGCTGGGCAACCGGGCCACACCTGCATTTCGAGTTCCGCGTCAACGGCGCGCACGTCGACCCGCTGACGATCGCGCAAAACAGCGAAGCCATACCCGTGACTGCCGGCGCCAAGGGCACTTTCGACCGTGAAGCGGCCCTGTCGCGGGTGCAACTGGCGGCAGCGACGACGATCGGGCGGGTGCGCATCGAATAATTGGCCAGGAGCCGATCCGGGGCGCCGCATGGGTACGCCGCTGTTCATCGGCCTGATGTCGGGCACCTCGCTTGACGGTGTCGATGGCGTGCTGGTCGATTTTTCCGCCGGCGCGGCCCAGGTGCTGCAACATGCCTACACACCGTTCGACGCCCCTTTCGCAGCCGAACTGCTGGCGCTCAACCGCCCCGGCGACAACGAAATCCACCGCGGCGCGTTGGCCGCCAACACGCTGGCGAGCACTTACGCCCAGGTCGTGCGCAGCCTGCTGGAGGCCGCTGCGATACAGCCTGCTGCCGTCTGCGCCATCGGCGCGCACGGCCAGACGGTCCGGCACCGGCCCCAGGAGTTCGACGGCCCCGGTTATACGGTGCAACTCAACAACCCGGCGCTGCTGGCCGAGCTGACCGGTATCGACGTGGTGGCCGACTTCCGTAGCCGCGATGTTGCGGCGGGCGGCCAGGGAGCGCCGCTGGTGCCGGCCTTCCACCGCGACTGTTTCGGGCAGTCACCGCACCGCACCTGCGTGCTCAACATCGGCGGCATCTCGAACCTGACGGTGCTGCCGCAGGCCGGAGCGGATGCCGCAAAGGATCTACTCGGTTTCGATTGCGGCCCCGGCAATGCACTGATGGATTTCTGGTGCCTGCGCCATACCGGCCAGGCCTTCGACCGTGACGGCGCCTGGGCCGACAGCGGCGCAGTACACCCGCCCCTGCTCGATCGCCTGCTGGCCGAGCCCTATCTGGCCAGACTTCCACCCAAAAGCACCGGGCGCGACCTGTTCAATCCCGACTGGCTCTCGGCGCTGCTGCTGCACCATGCCGACCTGCCACCGCCCGACGTGCAGGCGACGTTATGTGCATTCACGGCACGCGCCTGTGCCAACGATGTGCTGCGCCACGCGCCTGCAGCCGAACTGCTCGTGGTGTGCGGCGGCGGCGCGCTTAACCACAGCCTGATGCGACGCCTGCAGGACGCATTGCCCGCGGCCCGGGTGCAATCTTCCGCCGAGCACGGGTTGCCGCCGCTGCAGGTGGAGGCCACCGCTTTCGCCTGGCTGGCACGCAAGGCCGTGTTTCGGGAAACTGGCAGTTCAAAAAGTGTCACGGGCGCCAGAGGCGCCCGTGTGCTGGGTGCTATCTACCCCCGCTGATGCCGCCCCGGGCGGCCGACTGGATGATCAGGACGAAAAACTCGAGCCGCAACCGCAGGTAGAGGTAGCGTTCGGGTTTTTGATGACGAACTGGGCGCCTTGCAGGTCTTCCTTGTAGTCGATCTCGGCGCCGAGCAGATACTGATAACTCATGGCGTCGATCAGCAGCGACACGCCATTCTTGGTCATCGTCGTATCGTCTTCGTTGGTGATCTCATCGAAGGTGAAGCCGTATTGGAAGCCGGAACAACCACCCCCCTGCACGAACACACGCAGCTTGAGCTCGGAGTTGCCTTCTTCGGCGATCAGATCGGCCACCTTGGCCGCCGCGCTGTCGGTGAACAGGATCGGCTCGGGCATTTCGGTCGGCAGGGATTGGGCTACGGCGCTCATGGGCAACTCCGGTTAAATGGAAACTGGCAACATGCTAACCCAATGCCGACTAACGCCGGGGGTTACTTGTTATTTGACGCCAATTTGAGTGTGGGCTTTGCATCACTGGCGGCCAGCGGATGGAGCTGGCCCGAGATCATCGCGCCCTGGTGCATTTCGAGCGCGCGGTAATGCACATCGCCCTCGATCCGGGCCTTGGGCTGCAACTCCAGCATCAGATGGGCATGGACGGCCCCTCGAACATGGCCGTTGACGATGATGTGGTCGGCGTGGATGGCCCCGGTCACCGAGGCCGATTCGGAAATCACCAGGATGCTGGGTTGGTCCTCGTTCGCATGGATGTCGCCCACCAGCGCACCGTCGATGCGCAGGCCATCGCGGAAGGTGAAGTCGCCGGCGATGTGGCTACCGTGGGCGATCAGGCTTTTGATCGGGGGTTGTTTGCGCTTGTTGAACATGTGCTTGTCTCCTTTTCTTGTCGAGCTGTCATAACTTGACGGATTCCGTCGCCTTGAGCTTCGTGCCCTCCATGACCCGCACGGACAAGGTCTTGACCACCACCTGGGCGGGCAGATCCAGGAAGCCCTGGAACCGGCCAAACTGGGTGAATTGAATGTCCACTTCTTTTTCGGGATCCACCATCTGCCAGGGCTTGCCACCTTGCAAACCGGTCAGCTTGAACTCCAGCGAGCCCTTGAATTCGGCCTGGGTCTTTTGCGGCTGGATCAGCAGGACGCGCCATTTCACGCGCCTGTCTTCGCCGATTTCGGCCTGCAGGCCCCGCAACGCGATGCTTTCGACACCCGACATCGGGATCAGCTTCTCGAAAAAGCCAAGGTCGTCACGCAGGCTCAGGATATCTTGCTCGAGCTGCTTGGTGCGCGCGACCAGTTGCTCCTGGGCCGCGCCGCTGGCGGTCAACAGGGTTTGGGAGGTGTTGGCGACCGATCGCGCCTCGTCGCGCTCTTTGCGCACCTTTTCGAGCTCGATGCTCAGCCGGATCGTCTGCTCACTGGACGGGCCGTCCAAGCCAGCAATTGCCTTGCCAAACTCGAACGCCCACAACGCGATGGCCGCACAGAAGCCGAACACCACGGCCAGCATGATCCAGCGAAACGGCCACGGCAAGGCGCTGCGCACCGCCATGCGCGGCGCGCTGACGGTCAGGCGGCGGCGGAGCAGGCGAAACCGCATGACGGACGGGTCGATTCCAAACGGAAAAAACCGTCGCAAGGACGGTTTTCGGGCTCTGGCCGCAGCACAACCGCGGCCGCAACCAGGCACCGCGACTGCACCCGCAACCCCGCCCAGGGTGGTTTGCCCGGGAAGAAGCTGCTTGGCGCCATCGCGGCAGGCCGGATCAGCGCTTGGAGAACTGCTTGCGCCGGCGTGCGGAGTGCAGACCGACCTTCTTGCGCTCTACTTCGCGCGCGTCGCGGGTCACGAAGCCGGCCTTGGACAACTCGGGCTTGAGGGCGGCGTCGTAGTCGATCAGCGCGCGGGTGATGCCGTGGCGGGTTGCGCCGGCCTGGCCGGATTCACCACCACCTGCGACGTTGACCATGATGTCGAAGGTCTCGACATGGTTGGTCAGGTGCAGCGGCTGCTTGCAGATCATGATCGAGGTTTCGCGGCCGAAGAACTCTTGAATGTCCTTTCCGTTGACCGTGATCTTGCCCGAGCCTTTTTTCAGAAACACACGTGCGACGCTGGATTTGCGACGGCCGGTGCCATTGTTCCATTCACCAATCATTCTCAAGGCTCCTTAAATTTCCAACGCTTTGGGCAGCTGGGCGGTGTGCGGGTGCTCTGCACCGCCGTACACCTTGAGCTTCTTGATCATGGCGTAACCGAGCGGGCCCTTGGGCAACATGCCCTTGACAGCCTTCTCGAGTGCGCGGCCCGGGAAACGGGACTGCATGTCGCGGAAGTTGATGGACGAAATGCCACCAGGGTAGCCGGAGTGGCTGTAATAGATCTTGTCGGTCGGCTTGGCGCCGGTGACACGCAGCTTGGCTGCGTTGACGATGACGATGTAGTCACCGGTATCGACGTGAGGCGTATAAATGGCCTTGTGTTTGCCGCGCAAACGGAGAGCAACTTCGCTGGCTACTCGTCCGAGGACCTTGTCGGTCGCGTCAATCACAAACCACTCGTGCGTCACGTCAGCGGGTTTGGCGCTGAACGTTTTCATGAGTTACTCTGGTTAAAGTTGGTTTGTCGGGCTACTGTCGCGTAGCCACGGGCGGTGCCTCTTTTCTACGGTCGGGTTCTCCTCTGGTGGGAGTCTCTTAGGTAGGGTTTCAAGCTCGAATACGCCCGCTGGGGCCTGCCAAACCTGACTTCGCCGCGGAAGCACGCAAGCGCTGCGAAGCCCGCGATTATACAAAGGCAATTGCCAGTGCGGGTTACTATTCACGCATGTTCAGCTACCGCCACGCCTTTCACGCCGGAAACCACGCCGACGTGCTCAAACATACGGTGCTGATCGCCATCTTGCGCCATCTGACCGAGAAAGACGCGCCACTGGCGGTGTTCGACACCCATGCCGGCGCTGGTCTGTATCGCCTTGACGGAGACTATGCCAAGACCAGCGGCGAGGCAGCGCAGGGTTTTTTGCGCCTCGCACACCCCGGCGAACCCGCCGCTGCCATCGACAGCCCGCCACCAAAAGGCCGCGCCACGAAACCCGTCAACGAAGCGGCCGCCAGTGCCGGGTTGGCTCCCGCGCTGCAGGATTACATGGATCTGGTGCTGGGCTTCAACACCAAGGGGAGCCTCAAGGTCTACCCGGGCTCGCCGTTCATCATCCAGCAGCTATTGCGCGAGCGCGACAAACTCAAATTATTCGAACTGCACCCGACCGACGCAAAAACCTTGTCCGCCAATATCGCCCAGCTCGACGCCGGCCGGCAAGTCTCGGTATTGCGGGAAGACGGTTTCGAGGCCCTGAAGAAATTTCTGCCGCCACCCCAGCGCCGGGCACTGGTGCTGTGCGACCCCAGCTACGAGATCAAGAACGACTACCACCGCGTCAGCGCCACCATGGCCGACGCGCTGACCCGGTTTGCCACCGGCACCTATGTTGTCTGGTACCCGATCATTCCCCGCCCAGAGGCGCACGACCTGCCGCGCAAGCTCAAGACACTGGCCACCAAGGCCGGCAAACCCTGGCTCCATGCCAGCCTGAGCGTCAAGTCGAGCAAGGTGCTGGTCGACACTGCCAGCGGCACGCAAACCCGCCCTGGTTTGCCGGCCAGTGGCATGTTCGTGATCAACCCGCCACATACACTTAAAGCAGCGCTCCAGTTGGCTCTACCCTACATGGTGGCTGTGCTGGGGCAGGACCGGCATGCGCATTTCGCGCTGGAAGCCGGGGGGTGACCATGGCAAGCGCAACCTCGAGCCGCCGTGCCGTGCAAGCTTTGAAGCGTGAAACCAGGATTGAGAACTCAGCGCCGCGGCAAAATTTCACATATTTTTCGCCCTGCCCGACTCCACTAGTCCGAACGGCCTATAGGCGGTCAAGTTGCAGCGCAACATAATCCACCAAAGTTTTAAAGACTTGTGATGGTCAATTTATCAACCTAGGGGAAGAAATATGAAGATCAAAGGCCAAATCAGGCGTGCCGTCGCAGTTGCCGCCGTCCTTGCAGCATCGGCAGGCGCCCAGGCAGCCGTTATTCCCCTGGGGCCAATCGTTCCATTGACACCGACATCGTTTTCAGACTATGTCGGTGTCGGTTTGTTCGGCAATAGCTACACCTTCACCCTGCCGGTCAACCTGGGCTCTGGTTATGACATCATCAATACACCGGTGACCATTGGCCCCATACCGTTCATTCTGCCTAATGGTGGAAACCTGAATCTGGCGTTTTCCAGTGTCAACCTTTATTACGCAGGTGCAGACAACGCCATCGGCGGTGCCGGGCTCAACGCTGACATCTGGTTGGCTGGTTTCCTCAACGCAACTCCCGATGTCAGCTCGTACTCGGTCAGCATAGGCCCCAACTCCGGCGGCACGTTCTACCTTGATGTGGTTGGCAAGGCCGATGGAAGCCTTGGCGGCTTCTACAGCGGCTCGATCTCTGTCACGGCGATTCCCGAACCCGAAAGCTACGCCATGCTGCTGGCTGGCCTGGGCGTGATGGGCGCCATTGCCGTGCGTCGTAACAAGGCGAAAAAGCAGGGCTGACATCTCAGCTCCAGGCGTCTCGCCTAACTCAAAAAGGGGTTGCTTGGCAACCCCTTTTTTTTCGCGTGTGCTCGCGTGAAGTAAGTCACGCTTTGCCCCGCGCGTCGTGTTGCCACGGTGTGGTAACACGAAACAGCTAAGCTTGGTCCATAGAATGTGTCGCAGAATCAGTCTGCGCCCGCCACCGCCTTGTCGCAGCGTGCTGAAGAACCTTTCAGTCTGGGCATCGACTTGCGGGGCGGGCAAGATCGTCGACCGACACCACCCACCATCCACCACCGTATCGATGTCGTTCCTGCCCACGCTTTCGCCAGATGCGCTGCAGCACTATCACCAGGTCGTAACCCGATCGGTGGATGTGCGTACCCATTACGACCTGCTGACGTGGCTGCAAGGCGGCATGCAACGCTACCTGCCGCATGACATCCTCATCGCCTCCTGGGGCAACTTCAAACTCGGCACGCTGCAACACGATGTGCTCTCGACGCTGGACGGCGTGCGCTCCCGCGACTCCGACAACCAGACCATCACGCCACTGATGTGCAAATTGCATGAACGCTGGACCGAATTCGGCCGCAAGCCGTTTACGCTCAGCCCCCGCCAAAGTGGCTTTCTGCGCGGCGACGTCCATCTGACAAATACCGTCGGCGATGCCCTGCAGACGATGCGCAGCGCCATCGTGCACGGCATCGTCGATGAGCGTGGCAGCCACCATTGCCTGTATGTCGGCTTCAGCGCCCGCGACAGCTTCAGTGCGGTCGAGCGCAGCGCGATGGCCGTCGTGCTGCCGTATATCGACACTGCACTGCGCCAGGTCACGCACCTGCCGCACCAAAACACCCATCGGCGCCGCTCGGCCGATCTGGCCATACAGACCGTCGAACCCGACTTCAACCTGACCGAACGAGAATCGGAGGTGCTGCACTGGGTGGCGCGCGGCAAGACCAACCCGGAGATCGCGATGATCCTCGCCATCAGCGCGTTCACGGTCAAGAATCACATGCAACGCGTTTTCAGGAAGCTCGACGTGACCAACCGCGCGCAAGCAGTCAGCACATACCGGCCTTCCGCCAGCGATGTCCAAATCTGAAGCTGCCCTGTCTGCCGCCACCTTGATCAAACGCCCGTCACAGGCGCCGATCGGGCGCGACAACATGCTGGGCACGATCGAATCGATGATCGGCCCCAGCGCGCTGGTGTTTTCGTTGTGGGCCATCGCCCTGTATCACTTCGATGGCCGGTTACCGCCACCCGTGCTGATCCTCTCGGTTTTGGTGTTTGCGCTGACCTTTCCCGGCCAATCGCACCTGCAGTCGTCTTTCGGCAGGGTGGTACTCGACATCGTGATCAACTGGGCCTGGGTGGCCGGCCTGATGCTGGCCATGGGCATCGCAACCGGTTATGTCAAGGAGTTCACCCAGGACATGCTGGTGACGTGGTTCTGGGCCTGTCTCTTATACACATCTCCGAGCCCACGAGACTAAGGCGAATCTCGTATGCCGTCTTCTGCTTGAA
>ENA-ORBV01010992-ORBV01010992.1-microbial-mat-metagenome-genome-assembly--contig:-NODE-10992-length-14332-cov-11.369835_pt1 | contig 14332 bp, 12 predicted proteins | sample MGYA00237777_ERZ505514 | MGnify/ENA primary metagenome ERZ505514 (study PRJEB26160, sample SAMN06269048) | microbial mat metagenome | isolation source: Oligotrophic lake microbial mat | place...
CGCATCCATGAGATCCTGCAAACGGAATGGATGTCATCCACAACCCTGATCGATATCAACGCAGCAGAGTCCAGAGAAGTGCAGCCATGAAATGGATCTACATCGTGGCAGGGATCGCGTTTTACATCAAAATGCTCCTGCTCCCCAATGCCGCACCGAGTTTACCATTTTCGATCGTCGATGCAGTGCTGCAAGATAGTGGTGTGCCCAATGTTGTTTCGGGCATCATTCTCCGCAATCGACTCTACGACACAATTTTTGAGGTGGTTGTGTTTACGATCGCCATCATGGGTGTCAACTATCTGCTCTCCAATGAACATCCCCTTAGTGAAGTGCATCAGTTCACCGATCCGTCCTCTGTTCTATTGGCTCGCTTGGGAGCGACCATTGCAGCAATAGTAGGGATTGAACTGGCGATTCGGGGGCATCTCAGCCCTGGTGGTGGCTTTGCGGCAGGGGTAGCGGGCGGAACGGCGATCGCTCTGATTGCTATGACCTCTTCCCAAGAGTGGATGCAGTCGATTTATCGGCGGTGGCACGCCGCCACCTGGGAAAAAATTTCAGTGTTAGTATTCATTGTACTGTCGATGATGACGCTGTCTGGGATAGAACTCCCCCATGGGAACCTGGGCGAACTGGTCAGCGGTGGCATTCTTCCCATCCTCAATATCCTGGTCGCCCTTAAAGTCGCGCTGGGATCATGGACCGTTGTTTTGATTTTTATTCGCTATAGAGGGCTGCTGTGAAAAATAAAAAGTTGAGTAGCTGGACTTGGATTTAGAGAAAAAGCTTTCCACCTTAAGCAAAGGTATTTTCCAGGATTACCCTGATTTTCTGTTGAATTAAGCTCAAATCCTTCCTCAGTGTCTCCATTCAAAAGCCGTGCGGCCCATAGGTCTGGGCCGATGACTTCTGCGCCGGCGTTAACAGCCGTCTGGCCCACAGAACTTGTGCGCGTACAGTACCTCCGCGTCACAGATATAGGCGATGCCCGAATAATTGTCGAAAAACTCCAACGCGATCTTATCCGAAATCTTCAGGGCCATATCCTGATCTTCGGTGAGCACCTCGAACTTGATATTCGACTGGGTATCGGAAACGCTGGGTTGTCCCGAAGAGCGCACGTTGCGGCTGCCTTTACCGCCAGCGTCCACCACCGTATAACCGGTCGCCCCGGCTTCGTCGATGATCTTGGCGATCTTTTTCAGCAGTAACTTTTCCGTGACGATGACGAGCTTTTTGGCTGGCTTGGCCATGTGGGTTACCTCTTGATGTGTATATTCATTGAACTACATAGAAACTCAGGAAAACGGCAGCACCGCGCACTACCCGTGCTGATCTAGCCGCCGCGTTGGTCACCAGGCCAGGGGAGCACCGGCAGACCGCGACCCGTCTGGAATCAGCCGCCCAGCGCCTGGGCGAGGCCGATGAAGATTGGTATTCCCAAGGCGATCGCAACTGGCGTGCCGACGGCTGTGGACGCACCGATGTAGGCGGAGGGATTGGCCGACGGGATACCAGCTCGTAACGTGGGCGGCCCTGAGATGTCTGAACTGGAGGCGGCGATGACGGCTAGGATCACGACACCACCAAGGCTGAATCCCGTGGCGTAGTGGGCAATCATGCCGAGACCGAAGGCGATTAGCCCATGGAGCAGCGGTGCCACACAGGCATATACGGCGAACCACTGGGCCACCTTGCGCAGCTCTTTAAGCCTTGCAGCGGCCTCCATACCCATGATCAGCATCAGTACCGAAAGCAGGCCACGGAAAAGGGGATCGTAGAAGGTTTTATAGACACTTTCCGGCTGGGTTAGCAGACCTAGAGCGAGGCCGAGCAGCAGTGCCGTTAGGGCAGAACCCTGGAGGCTTTCCTTCACGATGGGCCAGATCTTGACCCGCTTGCCTGCGGTATCGCGCTGCTCGCTGGGATACTCGCCTGCGATCGCGCGCTGCTTGCTGAAATGATCTTCCTGCTTTCTAGTATAAATGCTGGCCAAGACGATCGCAGTTACGAGGGCTGGGATGTCCATGAAGGGGTAGAGTGCGGCGGCCCAAGGCTCGTATGGGATACTTTGCTCGTCCAGTAGGGTCAGAGCGGCGGCAAGGGTGGAGCCACTCACGGCACCGAACAAGCCTGCGGTTGCAAGAGCATCCACGACTTTGACCTTCGGCAGCTTTGCCAACGTGTAGCGCCCGATGAACACGATCAGTATCCCTATTGCCATGGCGAACAACGCAGGCAACAGTATTTCCGCCGGATTGGAGTTGCGGATCGCCTGGCCACCGGTCAGGCCGACTTTCATGAGCAGCATGAAGACAATGAACTGATAGACCGGATCTGGAATTGCCAGTTGGCTACCGAGGGAGGCAACGACAATACCACCAATCAGAAAGCCGAGTGTCGGGGACTGTAACTGCGCCAGGAAGCGCATCAAGAAATCGGATAAGAAATCCACGTTTAATTCCTCCTTGATCAGAACTTAGGGGTCAGGACGGCAGGAAAGCATAGATAAAAATCTATCAATACCTTAATTTTCATATTTTCAAATCTATCTTGAAATGCACCCGAAATTACATTGCGTTGCGTGAGTTTGCAAAGCAATGCTAAATCCAAATCATAAGTTTTCCTTCTATTTGGCGATCTTCGATGGCTATAGGTCTCGGGTTTTTGAACGTGTTCGCCCAGCAACCACCACCGCGCTCGATTTAAAACCGTAAAATCACGTTAGTAAATCGTAGGATGGGCACCGCCCACAAATTGGGTTGTTGTGAAAAATGGGAAGTTGAGTAGCTGGTCTTGGATTTAGAGAAAAAGCTCTCCAACTTGGATCAAGGTGTTTTTTCCAAAATCATGACTTTGTTGCATGAACCAAAACAAGTTAGTTTCTCCCTCACGCAGTCGGTGAATTAGCCCTCGACTTTGTAGCTCTCCGGTTTGCCCAGTTGAATCATCCGGTTAAGTGCTGCACATTGCAAGAATAATTCCACCGCTTGATTGTCAAATTTATGTGAACAGAGCTTGCCACCAAAGATCGCTTTAAAGCGAAACATCGTAGTTTCGGCAAGCGAACGACGACAATAATTGCTCTCCTGTTTCGCGACCCGTTCCTAAATCTCGCTACAAATGCTTCATCCCGCCAGAATGTATCCTCTCATAACCCGATGATCCCTTGATGGCAGGTGAATCGATCGCCTCTCATCCATTGCCTCTCGGCTACGTCCCCACCGAAAACTTGCGGCATAACGACTAAGTTGAGCGGCGACCGAAAACACTGAAACGCAGCAACAAATCTTTATTCGCCGCTCCAACTGGGTTGTGTACGCCCAGCATGGGCGTGAACTAATGGGGTGAAAGTCCCCTGGAGGAGAAGCAACGTCCAAATGATCGAAAAGATCCGAGTGACGATTACTCCTAGCTTAAGGCAAGGGCATTTCCGCGAGGAAGGGTCTGAAGGAAGCCAGCGGCAAACCGACGAGCCGACGAACAGAAACGTATAGAAGGCTGAGACCCCTGGGTGAGTTGGCACAACACAACGAAACCTATGGTTCAAGGGGCACAGTAAATGATGCGGTTGCGGCGGGACAGTTCACGCTCTTATCTGGGGAGTGCGATTCGTTCCTACTCGAAAGGCTGAAAAGCTTATAAGGTAAGGCTTCTAAGAGATAACCCCTTCTGGGTAGAGTTCGCACTTTAATCTCTCTTAGATGATAACTTGATGCGCTTATAGGTGATGCCTCTGACCCAGACCAGATCGCTAGTCCTATCCGCCTGGTATCCGAGATACTGCACGAGTGCTGAAGATTAGTCCGACTACGGTGATTGAGGAGTTAAAAAAAGATCGATACCTCAAAGCAGTCAATGAAGCTCGTCTAGCCCAACTTGAACCGACTCAAACCATCGTCAAGTTTTGCCAATGGGAAGATGTAGAGGCTGAAGCTGATGAGATGGGTCGTTTTGTCCACTCCAAGCAACAGCAACGTTGGTTGTGGCACGCGTATGCCTTTGGCGGAGCGAAGCTCTATGATCATGCAACAGGCGAAGTATTGGCATATGTCTTGTCGAACCATCAAGACACGGCATTTCTAGAACTCAAAGCGTTGTTAGAACCGTTTGGTATTATGCAGTTCTACACGGATGGGTGGGTAGGGTTGATTCTCTAAAGAAAACAAATTCTTGAAAGTCCTATTTTTAGGTTCAACTTCTTTTGAGGGTAAACCAAAGAATAAGGGTTCCAGAGTTATTCCTCTGTTAGAAAATCATCCCTAGGATGGGTGGGGGGCTTACGAGCGGCATCTTGATCCAACCTTTCACACGGTGGGTAAGGCGAACACTCAAACCATTGAGCGCAAGCATCTCACCTTACGCACCAGAATTAAGCGACTCGCTCGCAAAACCATTTGCTTTTCTAAGTCAATCTGGTTACACGATGTGGTCATTGGACTGTTTATCATACGCCTTCGGCGGAGCAAAGCTCTACGCTATGAATTTGGCTTGATGGTGTAGGAGTCATCGACAGGTCTAGAACATGACCGATTTTGCAGGGGTATGGTGAAGTGGCAAGCGATCGCACTTTTACACTAGAAAGCATTGGGTTTACTGGCGAACTTGCTACGCTTTACGAAGATGCGATCGCTTGATTGCTGCCATCAATGGGTCGCAACCTCCAAACTAACCTTCTCAACACAACGGTCTTCACCTGAAATAGGACAAGCTACAGATTTCTCTCCAGACCAGTCGGTAAATGTGTTTTCATCCTTGTAGTGTCGAGGTGTTTGTAGCATTGTTTGCCATGCTTTACCAGCATCCATCAAATTAAACCGCTCTGGATAGTGAGTTTTCAGCAGCGCTTGAACCGTTGGATAGTGGTCTGAGCTTAAACCTGGAAAAATATGATGCTCTGTATGATAAGAAAAGTTGAAATGAAGCAAATCGAATAGCTTGGGCACTCGAATTGACAAACTATTCACCAGCACATCATTGGTACTCGTCATGCGACACGCCATATGATTCGTGTAGATGTAAAACATTACGCCAGCGTAGCCAATCCAAATGGGCAAGAAATAGCTCAGCAGTAGCTTCACAGGCTGAAATTCTAGATAAGCTAGCAGACTCAAGTGAAGTCCTAGAATCGCCAAGAACTCCAGCGCGATCGCCCGCCGCTCTTTGTTGCTGACCTGAAAGGCAACCACAGGATACTTAGTTTCGCCATCATTAAACAGCAACACTGAAGTGAGATTGCGAAATGCATGGACTCCCCACGCGTGAGCCATGCCAATTGTTAATAGGATAGGATTTACTTCAGCCGAAGGAACAAACGCATTCTGAATCCATTTTCCCCAAGTGTTGGGTTGAGAGTGCAGATAGTTGCGATCGGGGTCTTGCAAAGAATTAGTCTTGCCGTGATGTTCGCGGTTATGCACTGCTTTCCACAAAGTTGGCGGCATCCATCCCAGGGTTAGACCCAACAAACTGATAACTCGCCTGACCCACGGATTGCTAATTGCGCGGCTGTGCATGACATCGTGAGTGCTAAACAGAAGCACAATCACGCTGTTTCCCATCACCAATGCCAATGGCAAATAGAGCCAGAGAAAATACCACTGCCAGCGATCGAGATCGGCAGCGATCGCCCAACCTGCAAATAAAATTGCTAAATTAATCAGCAAAATCCAGGCTTTATCTGGATTCGGTAAAAATGCTTCGGCAGGAAGTAAGGGACGCAGTTTTTTTGCGTAGTCTGCCTGGGTCATCCAAGTTTCTTGGTCAGTGGAACTCATAAATCTCTGTAAGTTCCTTTGAAGAGTAATTGCATTGTTTTTGAGAAATCTTTGAGTAGTCTTTGATTAGTTTAAAGGTCACTTTTATTAAAAGCTTTCTTACTTTTAGTGAAAACTAAACTTATGTCAACCATAGCGTCGCCGTAGACTAATTTCACCCTCACATGGAGAGATATTTGGTGCAAAAAGTCTGAATAAATATATCCTGGCACCATTCGGCTGAGCGCACCTCGATTGAGCGATCGCCGAACGTCTGATGTCGAATCCTCAAGCCTGACATTTAGCACCTGAAACCTGTCTCAGCCAAGGTATACTTTATGGCTTCAGGTGCCGCTATATTTACGCAGTCAAGATTTACGCAGTCAAGCCATTGCCCTTTTTCAGCAGTTCCTTCAAAAACCAGCGGTGCTTTTGATGAACTTGCACTAATCGGGTATATAGATCCGCTGTGCCGATGTCGCCAGCATCCGCCGATGTATTTGCATCATCATGCATCTCGGCAATAATTTGCTCGTGGGTGGCGATCGCCTCTTCAATCATTTCGCGCACCGACATTTCAGCAGTGGAACCTTGAATCGAAGCGGTCGGCAAATAATCAGCCGGATTTGCCACAGGCTTACCATCAATCATTAAGCTGCGTTCTGCCAACTCATCAACCATGGCAAAGATCTCGCTGCCCTGCTCTTCAAATAGCAAGTGCAAATCGCGAAAGAGTGGACCAAAGGTGAGCCAGTGATATTTCTTGTAGTTGAGGTAGGCAACCAGCGCATTCGCCTGATTGCGATTGAGCGCTTTGACTAAGGCTGTTTGTGAAGCTTGCAGAGTGGTCGTCATAATATCCCCTTCAAAAATATCGTGATCTTCGACAGCTTATAAATGTGGAAGCTGCACCGAACTTTCTAAATCATACTCGTTATGAGTACGTTTTGCAAGTAGACTGTCAGGATAGGTGCAAAATTGTTCGGTGACTAAAAAATGTCGGCAGGATCGGCATCTTGCACTTTGCGAACCGCGATCGCGCCCGAAATGATGCACATCGTCATTGCCAAACACAGCACTAGAATGGCGCGATCGGTTGTCATGGTAATCGGTAAAGAGGTCGCATTACGGGTCAAATTATACAGTCCTAAAGACAGCAGAAAGCCTGGAATAAAGCCCAAAATTGACAAAATCACTGCTTCTTGAAACACCAGCGTCAGCAAGTAAAAGTTGCGATAGCCCATTGCCTTCAGCGTGGCGTATTCCGCTAAGTGATCCGTAATATCGGTGTAGAGAATTTGGTAGACAATCACTGTGCCCACCAAAAAGCCGATCGCCGTCCCCAAGGTGAAAATAAACCCGATCGCCGTACTGCTACGCCAATAATCTCGCTCAAACTCAATAAATTCTGCTTTTGATAACACCTTGACATCTTCAAACGGATCTTGCAAATCTCGCCGCATTTGTTTGAGTAAGCTATCTAAATCAGCACCCGGTTTCAACGTCACCATGCCCACATCAATCATGCCGCTAGTGCGACGACTAAAGATCCGGAGAAAATTCGTGTCGCTAGTGATGATGTTGCCATCGGCTCCAAACGATGCCCCTAGCGCGAATAGCCCACCAACCGTTAATCGCCGACCTGCCACTTCGGTGACCACTGGCTCACCTGTCGCAAACAGTTTAGGAATGGGACCAAATTCTGCCCGCGATTTTTCGTCAAATAAAACGACATCTGCCAGACGAATTGGAGTGAGATCGGGCACCAGTTCACGGCTAAAAATTGGTCTGGAGGGATCAAATCCAATCGCCAAAATGCCCCGTGTCCGCTGGTTCTCCGGGTTTTTCCACAGGGCAAAATCCAAGTAAATCGGACTGATGGACTCTACGCCGTTGTACCCAAGCGTTTGGTAGAGCCGCCGCTGCGAGAAATTTTTCATCGCAATCATAGAGGTTGATTGGGGGCTAATTAAAAAGATGTCTCCCTGTAGCTCTTTGTGCATACTGATGGAACTGTCAAACAGCGCATCTTGAAAGCCAAGCTGAATGAACATCAAAATCACCGCAAACCCAATTCCCGCCAGGGCAATCAGCAGGCGCATTTTCTCGCGTTTAAGCTGCAACCAAGCCAGAGGAATTGCAAACATGATGGATTCCTCTAGGGCTTAATGTTGACTTTGACTTGCAAATTCGTTAATCCAGAAACGGGCTGACTGTCGTCCAACCGAATTTTGACTTCCACCACGCGCACATCGGTATTGGCAGCAGGGTCAGTGTTTAACACGTCATTTTTGCGGATGGCAAGCCCAATTTGATCTACAACTCCAGAAATTTCGCCCGGAAACGCAGGACTGGTAATTACTGCTTTCTGTCCTCGTTTCACTTTTTGAATGTCGGTTTCATAAATTTCAGCGATCGCATACATCTGATCGGTTTTACCAATTTCTACTAGCCCATCGCTGCCGATTTGTTCTCCCTCACGGGCGTGGACTTTGATGATTTGCCCCGCAATCGGCGATCGCACCACTGCCGCCTCCAAATCTGCCTTAGAGCGCTGCATTCCCGCCATTGCCACACTTACCGATGCCTGCGCTTGCCGCACATCCGTTGGGCGCACTTCAGCCACGCTGGAGAGTCTTTTAACTGCCGCGTCATACTCGCTCTTTGCCTGATCTAACTCTCGTGCTGTTGCCTCTGCTGTCAGTTGCCGATTTCTCGCCTCCTGCTCAGAAACTGCCCCATCGCGAAATAACTTCTGGTAGCTTTGGGCTTCCCACTTTGCTGTACTCAACTTTGCGGCTAGGCGTGCAACACTCGCTCGCTGAGATTCTGCTGTCGCTTGCTGCGCTGCGATGTCGCCTTGTTTAGCACCCGCCTGCACTTGGGCTAATCGGCTCTGGGCTTCTTGCACTTCCGCTTGAGATTGCAGGGCTGCTGCCATTAGGCGATCGTACACATCCAGCACGGCGATCGGCTGCCCCGCTTTCACCTGTCCCCTTTCCTGCACCAACAACCGAGCGACCCGTGGGCTGCCAAACACGGGAACGGCAGACCCCGAAGTAGACGGTGCAGCAACCTTAACCACCTCGCCCTCTGGCTCCAAGCGACCCAGTGCGGTGATTGTATTAGCGGACTGTTCAACCGTTGGAGAGGCAGGCAATGAACCGGATTGGCTGGTGGATGAGGGGCGTAACGCCAAATAGATTCCCAATCCTGCCATTCCTAGCGCCGCAGCGACCAACATGGCGATTAGCGTCCCTGGAGATTTTAGTAACTGTTTTTCACCCAATTCGCTCTACCCGTTAATTTGTGCAAACGTCATAAAACAGATTGTTACACAACTAGTGAAAGCCAGTGAAAGTATTCATGCACCCTGTTGATTATTCATTTAATTTGCCACTAATGGGAAGTTTATGCACCTTGCGCCATACGGGTCGTTCTAAACGTAACGTTTGAGCCTTCTTGAGTTTGCTCTAGCACTAGAAGTGGAGTGGGTTTTGCTTTTTGATCCCAGCGCATATTGGCAATACGACCCTGGATTGTGGGCTGCCAGCTATCGTGATCGCTAGTGGGGCTAAGAAAGGTTTCAATACAGTCAATAATTTGATTGATGGTTACAGAGGTTGGCTGAGTGGGTAGCTTAAGAATTTTGATTTCAATCCTAAATAACACCCGCTTCATGCCTTTTGGCAGATCGCCGGGTTCGTATTCCACATCAAACACCTCATCGACTTGCCGACCACCGCTAGCAATCCCAATTTCTCCCTGATGCGGCTGCGACGATCGCAATGCCATGGTAATTTTGTCCTTCACTTTCATCTTAATTTGGTTCAAAATTGCAAAGTGAAAAACTTCTTCATCCATCCGCATTCGCAAATAGTCTAAATTAAATTCGCGAGAGTGAATCAGGTCAGGGTTTCGCTCCATTTTGCCGATAGTGTCAACGGCATATTTGAGCTTTTTTTGCAGCTCGCGATTTTTAAACGTTTCAAACTTAAGCTGTTTAGCCACTTTATCGATGCTGATCTTAGAAACAACTCCTAAACCAACCAAGAGTAGAAATAACCCACCAGATGTGGCTAACCACAAAGGGTTAGAGCCAGTATCGGCAGGCTTTGTAGATTGTGAGATCGCAGTGAGATTTTGTTTGACAGGTTTGCTAGTAGCTTTGGCTAGCAAAGGTTGCACAAGAAAAATGGGGACGGACATAGCGCTTTTTACCAAGAGGTTTGGTTCTATTTAAAAGAGTGCCCAAAATAGACGTACGGTTTACATATCTCCATCTAGGTGTAGCAAACTTTAAGAAAAAGGCTGTAGGGGCTGCGTCCTAATCGGGCATTGATGTCATAGCACTTAATAAAGTTGAAGACTTCTAGATATTCCCTCTAGCCAGAAATCCTATCTTTCTAAAGTTTACTCAACAATTCAGCTAACTCCCCCTCGCTAGCCTGATAAACCGTACTACAAAATTCGCAGGTTGCTTCAGCCCCGCGATCGTCTTGAATCATTTCCTCTAGTTCTGCCTGACCAAACAACTTCAAAGCATTTAGCACCCGCTCATGGGAGCAGCCACAGTGAAACCGCACCATTTGCACTTCTGGCAAAATGACCAAACCCATATCGCCTAGTAATTCATCAAAAATTGCGGGAATGGTTTTGCCAGCTTGCAGCAAAGATGTAAAACCAGCTAAAGTGCTGAGCCGAGATTCTAGCAACTCCACTAAAGCCTCATCTTGTGCAGCTTTCGGCATAATCTGAATCAGTAAGCCGCCCGCCGCCGAAACCCCTTGAGCATCTGTAAACACCCCCACCATTAGCGCCGAAGGCGTTTGCTCGGAGGTTGCTAGATAGTGGGTCAGGTCGTCCCCAATTTCCCCCGATACTAGCTCCACCGTGCTGGAGTAAGGGTAGCCAAAGCCCACATCTCGAATGACATACACATAGCCGGTGCGTCCAACTGCGCCGCCCACATCCAGTTTACCGATCGCAGTCGGTGGCAGTTCCACTTCAGGATGGGTGACATAGCCGCGAACGGTGCCATCTAAGCCTGCATCAACGGTAACACCACCTAATGGACCATCGCCCTCAATCCGAATGTTGACTCTCGATCCAGGGCGTTTCATGCTGGAAGCAAACAAAAGTCCGGCTGCCATTGTCCGCCCTAAAGCAGCCGTAGCAACGTAGGAAAGTTGGTGTCGCTGCCGAGCTTCCTCAGTTAAAGCAGTGGTAATAACACTAACGGCTCGAATTCCACCCTCAGCGGCGGTCGCACGAATAAGCTGATCTGCCATGAAAACCTTAAAACATTTCGTTACAGAGTATGCTTCTATTCTAAGATCTTGAGGGAATGGCGGCGGAGATTTGAGCGAGAATTCGGCAGATTGGGGAAGTAGCAACGTAGAGAGACTCCGCAAATCGCTCCTAATCTATTGCGAAAGTCATCTAAATCCGTTAAAACAAGCAGCACGGATGCAGGATCAAAATTGCTTCCGAAATCGTGACTTGCGAGTATGTATAAACCAGCGTGGTATTGGGTGGAGTAACGGTCTATGTGTGGAATTGTCGGATATATCGGAACGCAAGCTGCCAGCGGAATTTTGCTAGAAGGGCTGCGAAAGCTAGAGTATCGGGGGTATGATTCGGCTGGTATCGCCACTATCCTTGATGACACGATTCACTGTATTCGTGCCAAGGGCAAATTGCACAACCTGCAAGAAAAGCTGGAAGGTGAGCACAATCCTGCCCAAATTGGCATTGGTCATACTCGGTGGGCAACCCACGGTAAACCGGAAGAATACAACGCTCATCCCCATACTGATACACAACGCCGGATTGCAGTGGTGCAAAATGGCATCATCGAAAACTACCGCGAACTGCGAGAAGAGTTAAAAGCATTGGGTCATGAGTTTCGCTCGGAAACCGATACCGAGACAATTCCTCATTTAATTGCAGAGGAGATGAAACAACTGGGGGATGATTCTGCTCCTACTCCCTTCTTTGCTGCTGTGCGACGGGCGGTGAATAAACTCCGGGGAGCGTTTGCGATCGCCGTGATCAACGCCGACTATCCCGATGAATTGATCGTCGCCCGTCAGCAAGCTCCTCTCGTCATTGGTTTTGGGCAAGGCGAATTCTACTGTGCTTCAGATACGCCAGCCCTAGTGCCCTACACCCGCGCCGTGCTGACCCTAGAAAACGGCGAAATTGCGCGATTAACTCCTTTGGGCGTTGAGGTTTACACCTTTGAAGGACAGCGGCTCAAGAAATCGCCCCGTACCCTCAACTGGAACCCCGTCATGGTGGAAAAACAAGGCTTCAAACACTTCATGCTCAAAGAAATTTATGAGCAGCCGGGAGTGGTACGAGCGTGTTTAGAGGCTTATTTGAATGAGCAGGGAACAGGGAACAGGGAACAGGGAACAGGGAATTCTATGATCGACCACGACCTGAAACCCGAAACCCGTTCGCGTAGCGTCTCTGAAGGAGTTAACCCGAAACCTTCATCCCCCGTTCGCCTTAACCTTCCCGCTGACCTTTACACCGATCTACAACAAATTCAGATTGTTGCCTGTGGCACCAGTTGGCACGCGGCGTTGGTGGGCAAATATTTGTTAGAGCAATTGGCAGGAATTCCGACCCAAGTTCAATATGCTTCTGAGTTTCGCTATGCGCCCTCGCCGCTGACTCCCCACACGCTAATGATTGGCGTGACTCAATCTGGCGAAACCGCTGACACGCTGGCAGCGTTAGAGATGGAAATTCGGCGGCGTAAAGAGTTGACTGCCGACTATCAACCACGCTTGTTAGGCATCACGAACCGTCCCGAAAGTTCTTTGGGAGATTTGATCCCCAATATTATTGATACCCATGCGGGCATTGAGATTGGGGTGGCAGCAACCAAAACGTTTTCGGCTCAGTTGGTGGCGTTCTATTTGCTGGCGATCGACCTGGCATATCACCGCAACACGCTTTCAATAGATCAATTGGAAAAGCTGCTGGATGGTTTGCGGCAACTTCCGGCTGAGATTGAAATGATTTTGGAAAGTCAGGAACGCTATATTGAGGAACTGGCGCATGACTTTGCGGAAACTCAGGATTTTATCTTTTTGGGTCGCGGCATCAACTTTCCGATCGCTCTCGAAGGTGCGCTGAAACTGAAGGAAATTAGCTACATTCACGCGGAAGGCTATCCCGCTGGCGAAATGAAACATGGTCCGATCGCCCTGCTAGATGCCAAAGTGCCCGTAGTCACGATCGCCATGCCGGGAACGGTGTTTGAAAAAGTGCTGTCGAACGCCCAAGAAGCAAGAGCGCGGGATGCTCAACTGATCGGCGTTACCCCAATGGATGAGAAAGACGCAGAAGATACTTTTGATACCCTTATTCCTGTGCCGCACGTGGATGAAATCCTGTCGCCCCTAGTTACGGTGATTCCACTACAATTACTGGCATATCACATTGCGGCGCGGCGCGGCTTGGATGTCGATCAGCCACGTAACCTCGCCAAATCGGTGACGGTTGAATAGAGCAGAGGATGAAATTGACTGATCTGTAAAACGAAAATAAAGTCGTTTACTGGAAAATAAAGTTTTATACTAGAAAATAAGCTTCTCGACTAGCAAATAAAGTCTTGTACTTGAGTGTAGGACTGGAAGATCTGTACTAGTAGCGTGCTTCTCCATATCTAGAGTTGCTAGATTCGCTGGATGGTATGGTCAAATGGCTAAACGTAGTCGCAGTACTGATCAACAGAAGATTGAAAAACGACTAAAGGACGGACGGGGTGAAGGTAGAGGCGTTGCCTATCAACCTTGGCTGCGAATTCAGGATGTTCCTTCTCAAGGATTGGCTAGCCGGGTCAAAGGCTGGAAGACAGGTAGAGAGCATCACTTGATGAGCAACCTGGAAACCAGTTATCTCTTTGTCCTGGATTGGTCACAATCAGTGTTAGATATCCGGGAGCAGTTTCCCTTACTGCCATTGGGGGAAACGCAGGAAATTGCAGAGCAATGCGGTTTTGTCCATCCGACTGATCCAAAAACTCAGCAAGCTGTGGTGATGACCACGGATTTTTTGATCACCTTAAAGCAGCGCGATCTTGAACTAGAACACGCCCGTGCCATCAAATCTGCTGTTGATCTCCAATCGCAACGCACTTTGGAAAAACTGGAGATTGAGCGACGCTATTGGGAACGTCGGAATATCGATTGGGGGCTTGTTACTGAGCAAGAAATTCCTAAAACTTTGGTTGAAAATCTCAAATGGCTGCGCTCCTGCTACCAGCTTGAAGACTTAGCTCCCTTAAGTCGATCTGATATCACACGCATTGAAGCAGTGCTAACGCCACAAGTAATTCAAGGCAAAGCACCACTGACTAAAATTACTAATGCTTGTGATGATCAGTTAGGACTATCACCTGGAACGAGTCTATCGATTGTGCGCTACTTAATTGCCAATCGACAATGGCAAATTGACATGAGCCAGCGTGTCCAACCCCTGGTTGACTGACAAAAGTGGATGATACAAGGCTTGAAACGTTCACCACTTGGGGATTTGAGCATGAGAGGGAAGCT
>ENA-ORBV01010993-ORBV01010993.1-microbial-mat-metagenome-genome-assembly--contig:-NODE-10993-length-14332-cov-9.718344_pt1 | contig 14332 bp, 14 predicted proteins | sample MGYA00237777_ERZ505514 | MGnify/ENA primary metagenome ERZ505514 (study PRJEB26160, sample SAMN06269048) | microbial mat metagenome | isolation source: Oligotrophic lake microbial mat | place...
ATTGACTTCATGCTCTACGGTTCCCCACCTCCTCAGGCGGCTAACTCCTCTTAGCTTTTTTGAATTTGGAATTGCTGCTCCCAGAGCGGGAGAGGGACTTTGAAAAACTCTTGCTCTCCTTCTCCTGCTTTGGGAGAAAGCGCTGGCGGATGTAGCTCGTTTCCCGCAGGATGGCTGACTTTAATGGCACATCCAGTGATTTTTTCCGCTTAATCTTCCTGCAACTGCTCATTCCACAGGGACGTTGTTTGTCTCATGCTAAGAAAATCCCCGTTTCCCAAAATTAAATGATCCAGCAGCGGAATGCCTAAAAACTGTGCGCCTGTGAGCAATTGACGAGTCAGAGAAAGATCCTCTGGACTCGGTTCCACATTTCCAGACGGATGGTTGTGAGCAACAATAATCCGAGTCGCCCCTTGTTTCAGCACTTCTCGAAAAATCTCGCGCGGATGTGCCAGAGTTTCGGTTGCAGTGCCCACACTAATAATTCGAGTGCCCAAAAGTCGATGTTTTACATCCAAAAAGACGACCGCAAACCGTTCTTGCGCCTGCCACATCAAATCGTGACTTAGGGCGGCGGCGGCAACAGCCGGATCGTCAACCAAAGTAGATTCGGCTGGGCGAGATTGAAAGACGCGCTTACCTAACTCGATCGCCGCCAGAATCGTAGTGGCTTTTGCCTCCCCAATCCCCGGAACTTTCGTCAACTCAGCAACCGTCACAGTCCGCAAAGCAGACAGCGGATCTTGTTGATATTTGCCGAGTTCGTGCAGCAAATATTGCCCTAGCCCCACTGCCGAAAGCTTGCCTGCTCCTTGCCCCGTTCCGAGCAAAATTGCAATCAGTTCCGCCGTAGCCAGATGCCGAGAGCCGTAGGACATTAGCCGCTCGCGCGGACGTTCGCTTGCAGGCATATCTGCAACTTTGAGAGAGTAAGTCATGGATGCACCGAGAAATTTTGGGAGAAAGAATATTGTTTAGTTATTCCCAGAATTGATGCTTTTAGAACTTTTTTCGATGGTGCGTTAAAAAATAGTGGGATAAGTCGCGATCGCTGCGATCAAGCAAGCAATTTAACCTGCGGAATCAGGGTTACTGTGAGGTTCAAGCAGAGAGTGCAGCGTTTCTTGCTGTTGCTGCCATTCTAGGTCTGTGTTTGCAAATGGAAATCTGACTACCCTAGAATTAGGCGATCGACGGCTGAACAAGGCTTCTAAGGCATCCAAGTCATCGCGATGCTTCAGCACGTAAGCTTTCAATTCTTGTTTTGACATTGCGTTGAAATCGGGCTTAATCATTCATAAACTCCCAAATTCCATCTGGAAAAATCACAACCTGGAGTTCGTCACTTGCAAGCATATAAACAATGCCTGAGCGATCGCTGAACCGAAAAAGCTGAATGTCTCGATAATAATTTGACAGCATTTGGCAGACTCGAATGCAAGCAATGCCTTGTTCAGCAGTGGGTAAAATAGCTCTTTCTCAATTCTGAAACAATTATTTTTGTATCTCTTTTTCCCTTGTTTCCAGCCAGAGCTTAGGAGCTAGACGCAAAATACCATGTCACGCCTACCCCGCAATCTTCAAGTTGGATGTTGTTACCACATCACCATCCGCTGCAACAATCGCGAATTTCGGCTCACCCGGCTGGAGTGCCGCGAAGTTTTGCTTTATGCGATTCGCCAATGTCAAACCAAATATGGTTTCAAGCTCTATGGACTCTGCATCATGAGCAACCATATCCATTACTTGCTGGAGCCAAAAGCACCCGAAGACTTACCCAAGATCATGCATTGGCTCAACTGGTACACAGCCATGTGCTTTAACCGGATGCTGAACCGCACTGGGCACTTTTGGGAGAAACGCTATCACAGTACAGGCTTTCTAATGAGTGATAAACGCCGCGCCTTAAACACCTTGCGCTACATTCATGCCAACCCTAAAGCGGCTGGAATGCAGCAAGGCTGGTTTTACGATTTCAGCAACTATGGTAGCTACGAGCGTTTAACCAACGATGGCATTAGTCAATGGCATCCAGCATTTTTAGCGTTGGGTAAAACCCTGGAACTCTGTGCCGCAGCCTATCGCCAGTTTTGCAAAAAATACCGACCCCAGCCGAAACCAGAGCGCAAAAACCATTGGGGCAGCCAAAAATTGGTAAGACTTCGCCAGCAAGGCAAGCTGAAGAAAACCAGTCCCGGACAAATTTCTCTGTGGGCTGAGTGGGATGCCTCACTGGACGAAATTCGCCACGTCTCCGAAAAGTTTGTATTGGCGAATTGCTTTAATCCTCAAATTGCCAGCCTGCAATTCACCCCCGCTCAATCGTTAGACTCTGACCTTGACTTTGCCCTTGCAGTGCCAGGTAACAAAACCCTGAAAACGCCGTTATACCGGGAGAAAGACCCTTGAAACAAAACTTTATAAATGGCTAGAACCCTTGCGCCTTACACTTTGCAAGTCTGGACGCGAGAAAAGAGAAACTCCCCCAAAAACCATTTCACACCACCAAAACCATTTCAGACCTCCCATACCCACCACCAGGAAATTCTCCGACGAGAGATTTTTTGAGGTCAAATGTGAGGTTGTTGGAGTTCACCCAGTTGTTGTCCTTGCGCCAGCCGACGCGATCGCCAAACTCCTTCCACTCGTCATTGTATGACATGGGGCTACCGCAGTCCTGCCAGATTTGCTTTTGAACGCTAAAGCCCCATTTGCCGTTGCTGTATTTGACCCAGAGGCGATCGATCGTCAGTAGGTCTTCACAAGGGAAATTCTCCAGATCGGCGCGATCAAACCACTGCCCCTCTTCTTTGCCCACGGTGGTAATCATCAGCCGATAGGTTTCTTTGTCTGCTTCCCGCCATCGCTGGTGGCTCAGGTGATCTTCTAGTGTTTGATACTTCGAGTCTTGAGTAACCGTTCCAAGAGTTTGCAGCGATGCCATTAACTCCGGACTCAGCTTTTCGGGGCGGGGATATTCCTTAACCCCAACGCTTGCCAGTTCTGCTGCTTCGCTGCCCAGGTTGCAGGCGGCGCGGATGACCTGATCTAGCAATCTTGGGTTCAGTTGAGCAGTGTAGAGCAATATGGCTTCGCGCCAGACTGCACTATTCCAGTTTTGCAAAACCAGTTTGGCATTTGCCCGAATGCTTTCTATATCCTGCGGTTGTGCCAGCCGGGTTGCCGCAAAGAAGCCTTGAAAGCTGAGATGGGGAAACTCATATTCTCCGGGTTCTCGTTCGACTAGCAACTCGCTCACCTCCACGATTTGCGTGAGCCAGTCTGCTGGGGCAACCTCCTCTTGTTGAAATATTGGTTGCTGCCCCAGAAATTTCAGTAATGTTTGATGGGGCAGCTTAAGCAGATTTGCTTTCACCATTGCCAGCGCTACAGTTTGCAAAACTGCCTGACTTTTATCAAACGACAACACCATGCGAATCAGCCGTGCCCTGGGGCGATCATCCAACTGAAGTTTGCAGATGCCTCGATAAAGGTCAATCCGCTGGCGGGGCAGATCTCTGGATGGATCAAACCGATGGAAGGTCACCAGCATATTCAGCAGCAGCGGATTTTCTGCCATGTAGCCCAATTCATCTCGGCGTTGCTGCAACTGGTCAATGAGTTGGTCTGCCCGTTCCTGTGCCACTCGTTTGGCATGGCGAAGTTGCTTTTTGCTGCGGCAGCATCGCTCCTGACAGAAATACCAACGGCGGATAAAGTTTTCCTGTTGAGCAGGAGTAAACTTATTCACAAAAATCGGCACTGCCGGACGCTGAGCCACATAGTCTTTAAAGCCCGCCGGACGTGATGTGACGATAAAAACTGCTTTGTCATATTCCCGCATCTGAGCGCTAATCCAGTGGCTAACCTCCTGTCGCTTGCCCTCTGGCAACTCATCAAATCCATCAAACATCACCAGGGCTGCACTGCTGGATAACAGTTTTTCTGCCCATTGTGGCGGCGGGGTCAGGGGTTGATTTTTTGACAAGCTGGGTACGTGCTGCTCGGTGATCAGTGTGGGTAGACTGGGGGGCTGTTTTTGGGTTAACGGCTCTGTGTAGTCGCGCAATCGCAGCAGCACTGGAACCAGTTTGGGTGCGTGATGCTGTCTATGTTTGCGCTGCCCATAGATTAGGGCAATGTGTCGCAGCAGGGTAGTTTTGCCCATGCCGCCTTTTGCCTGAATGCTCATTTGTTGAAATGAGCGATCGCGCTGCGATCGCGCTAACAAATCCCAAATGCTGAGATTTTCCGATCTCAATACCGAATCACTCCGCAACCGGGCAAGTCCACGCGAACGGGTGTTTGGTGCGATGGGTTTTGCTAACTCAGAGCTACCCATTGCCCCGCTTAACTCTAACGGGACAAACACTTCTGCTAATAAGGGAATGGCGGTGAGGTCGGGGTTAAAGCCCTCAGTGGTGAATTCTTCGCAGAGCCTTGCCTGTTGCTTCAGGTATTCTCCCTCAAAGTCGGAGCGTAGGTCTGATAGCGATCGCTCTAGGTTTGCGATCGCCCCATCCATTGCTTGATCTAACTTGGGTGCTAGTTTCTTGCCGATTTTGATCGCAAGCCAAACCCCAGCGGCTCCGGCAAAACACCAGACTGCTTCTGTCCATTGATTTTCACGGGCTTTGGTGATACCCACAAAGCTTAGCGCCCCTGGAATGCCAAATGTGACCAGTTTATTGTCGAGTAATTCAAAAACTTTCTCGATCGTGGTGGGGGAATAGGCAGATGCTTCTTCTGACATGGGGGCTAGCTCAACGAGGTGATGTCTCTTTTTTAACCTAAAGTCTAGCTATATCCAAGTGTCTACCAATCTTCGAGGGATTCCGTTTTCCCTTTACCTGATACTCTGATGCAAAGCGATTTGGTTGCGAGGAGTTAGATGCCAACTGCTGAACAAGGTATTCGGTGTGTTGTTCTATGCCAATCTTTAACCAACACATTTACGCCCATCTTTGTTGTCCGCCTGGACGATCGCACAGGCAACGTGTTCATATTGGCAGGAGATAACATAGAGGTGGAAATCTATCGCAATGGTCTTTGGAGATTCTTATGATTCAGCCTGACTTCAATACCATGACCAAGGTTGATCTAAGAGCTTATGTAATTGCCCATCGCACTGATGAGGCTGCATTTCGTGCCTTCGTCGATCGCTTTACCGCTGAAGCATCTCCAGCAACTTTTGATATCCCAAAATCACACGCCGAGATTGAGGAAGTTGAAAGCTTGATTCGGCAAAAGTTAGAGCAACTAAAGGCAGGCTAATGCTAACGGTCATGTGAGTTGCTGCGATCGCCTGTACTTGACTTAACCCATTGGGTTCTACATCAGTTGAGCGGCGATCGCCTCTAGCACCGTAGTTTCAGCACCGCCAGCAAGAGCGGTGACAACCTGGGTATCCTCTGCCAGCTTGCGACTAATTCCTGGCGACTCCATCGTGACGGGCGGCGCGTTGAACGGCGGCGGCGACTGCGGTTGCCACGCGATCGTCAAAGACGGAAGGGACGATGTATTCAGAATTGAGATCGGAGGGTTTGACCAGCTCCGCGATCGCGTGGGCTGCTTCTAAATACATACTGGTGGTAAAGGTTTGGGCACGGCAATCGAGGGCACCGCGAAACAATCCTGGAAATGCCAGCACATTGTTAATTTGATTGGGATAATCGCTGCGCCCCGTTGCCATCACCGCCACATCTTGAGTGATCAGTTCGGGCTGAATTTCGGGAATGGGGTTTGCCATTGCAAAGACAATCGGGTCTTTTGCCATCGATCGCACCATCTCAGGAGAAACGACTCCCGGCGCACTCACTCCCAGAAACACATCGCTGTCTTTCATCGCATCTGCAAGTTTGCCGCCTTTCTCCACGGAAAACTCGCGCTTTTGGTCGTTGAGGTCAGCGCGATCGCTGGATAAAATTCCCTTCGAGTCGCACATACAGATATGCTGGGCACCGGCTTTTTGCAATAATCGGGCGATCGCAATTCCAGCGGCTCCCGCACCATTAATTACAATCCGCACCTCTGCCATTTGCTTTTTCACCACTTTCAAAGCATTGATCAGCGCTGCCAAACTGACGATCGCGGTGCCATGCTGATCATCGTGAAAGATCGGAATATTCAGTTCGCGTTGGAGCCGTGCCTCAATTTCAAAGCAGCGTGGAGCCGCGATGTCTTCCAAGTTCACGCCGCCAAATACCGGAGAAATTCGCTTGACGGTTTCCACAATTTCATCGGTGTCTTGGGTCGCTAAACAAATCGGGAACGCATCCACGCCGCCAAATTCTTTAAACAGCATAGCTTTACCTTCCATCACGGGCATGGCGGCTTCTGGTCCCAAGTTGCCCAAACCCAATACGGCGCTGCCATCCGTGACGATCGCCACCATATTTTGTTTGATCGTCAAGTTATACACTTCTTCAGGATTCGCCGCGATCGCCGAACAAACCCGTCCCACTCCGGGAGTATATGCCATTGCCAGATCTGCCTGCCCTCGGAGCGGAATCCGACTATTGACCGTGATTTTGCCGCCTCGATGAATCGTAAAAGTGCGATCGTAGACATTGATCACCTTGGTTTCTGGCAGCGCCTTAACCGCGTCTACAATCGTTTCAGCGTGTTCAGTGCTGGCACAATCAACTGTAATATCTCGCACGGAAACCTGACGAGTTTGCTCAATCAGGTCGATTTGCCCCATACTGCCGCCCAAGGAAGAAATCGCTGTGGTCACGTTTGCCAACATGCCAGGACGATTGGGAAACTGAAAGCGAATTGTCAGACTGTAACTAGAATTGGGGGTCAGTGTGGGTGTCAGATCTGTCATGTTGCCTCGTTAAAGTATGGATATGATGCTTAATTGCAGCGCATTTGAGAGTTTAGTCGCTATGCCAAACTCTAAACGGTCTTCAATTATTCAGCTTAAAAAAATATAAGTCCGGCAATTGTACTCAGTCACACCAACTGAAGAGCGAATGCGAAAGTGTCGCGTAAAGTGTAAAACTTTTTCAGACTTGAAACATTCTTGAAACATTAATAGTCAGGACTTACGCAAATCAACCGAAATTTGCCCCCCAACCCCCAATTCTGGGGGAGCTAGAGATCAAAGTCCCCCAGAATTGGGGGATTTAGGGGGCGAATGCGTAGGTTCTAATAGTGTGCAAAAAGAATAAGCCCCATCTAAGCTGTAGAAATAAAGACGATGAGGAAATGTTGTTTCCGCCACCCATCCACATTTCCCCAAACAAAGCAATCCAGTAGCCATCCTCAGCAAGACGAGGAACAATATTATCTAAACCACTAAAACTCTGTTTATCCTTTGTGTGCTTATGATAAATGTCGGTATTTTGCATTCTTTGACGGGTTCAATGGCAATCAGCGAGGGTTCGCTAGTCGATGCGGCTCTGATGGCGATCGCCGAGATTAATCAGGCGGGTGGTGTCCTTGGTCAGGCGATCGCACCGATCGTAGAAGATGGAGCTTCCAACGAAAAAACCTTTGCTCAAAAAGCTAGAAAGCTGATCCAGCAAGACCAGGTTGCCACATTGTTTGGCTGTTGGACTTCTGCCTGCCGCAAAGCCGTAGTGCCCGTTGTGGAAGAGCTTAACGCCCTGCTATGGTATCCCCTGCAATACGAAGGCTTAGAAGAATCCCAACACATTTTCTACACCGGATCTTGCCCCAATCAACAGGTCGAACCTGCCCTAGAGTGGCTGGTAAAGCATCAGGGTAAGCGATTTTACTTGCTGGGATCAGACTATGTATTTCCGCGCACCGTGCATAAAATTATTCAGGCTCAGGTGAAAGGATTGGGAGGGAGTGTGCTGGAGGAAGCCTACCTGCCTCTGGGCGGCAAGGATTTTACTCAAATTCTCGATCGCATTCTGCATCTACAGCCCGATGTCATCTTTAATACGCTCAATGGCGATAGCAATCTGGCGTTTTATCGGCAATATCACCAAGCGGGAATTCAGCCTGCTCAGATGCCGATTATGGCGGTCAGTGTTGCCGAGCCAGAACTCCAAAGCATTGCCACAGAAGCCGCAGGCACCTACGCCAGTTGGAGCTATTTTCAAAGTTTAGACACGGCTCAAAATCGGCAGTTTGTCCAAAATTTTCAGGCACGGTATGGAGCCGATCGCGTCACTAGCGACCCGATTGAAGCGGCTTATACTCAGGTGTATTTGTGGAAGCAAGCCGTAGAAACGGCGCGATCGCTGGAGATAAACGCAATCCGAGCTGCTGCCATTGGGCAAACCTTTGAGGCTCCGAGTGGTTTAGTGCAGATTGATAAAAACCAGCACCTTTGGAAAAATTGCTACCTAGGCAAAGCCCTGCCGAATGGACAGTTTGAGATTGTGCATCACAGCGATCGCCCGCTCCGACCCTTGCCTTGGCTAGGCATCAAGCAACTGACCGATCCCGTCATGCGCGACTTGCTGATGAACCTACTGGCAGAAGTGCCCCAAGCGGTACAACACATCTCCCAGCTAGAGCTAAAATCTCAAGAGCTAGAAACTACACTGACCCAACTACAAGTTGAAACTGCCGCCCGTCAGCAAACCGAAGCCGAACTACAAACCATGTTTACGGCAATGAATGATTTTGTGGTGGTTCATGATGGGCAGGGAAAGTATCTCAAAATTCTATCTGCCCAAGCCAGCGTTTTATACAAGCCAGAAATCGATCGCTTAGGCAAAACGCTCCATGATGTACTGCCAGAAGACCAAGCAGATAATCATCTGCATCACATTCAGCAGGTTTTACGAACTCAGCAAGCGGTCAATGTTGAGTACCAATTGCCCATTCAAGGCGAGATCCGCTGGTTCTCTGCCCATGTTGCGCTCCTAACGGAAACCACGGTTATTTGGGCAGCACGAGACATTAGCACCCTAAAACGCGCCGAAGCAGAGTTACATCAAAGTGAGAGCAGCAAGCGAGCATTGCTAGAAATCATTCCCGATTTGATGATACAGATCAATCGCGAAGGCATTTATCTAGACTTCATTCCGCCTACGAACTTCAATGTATTAGGCACAGATCTAATTGGCAAAAGCGAGTATGAAGTGATGCCAGCCGATTTTGCTAAACGACGGATGCATTATGTAGAAATGGCGCTGCAAACTGGCAACCTGCAACTGTTTGAGTCTACTTTGGAAGTTAACGGGGCACTTCAGTATGAAGAATCACGGATTATTCCCTATGCAGAAAACTCTGTTTTTGTGATTGTGCGGGATGTGAGCGATCGCAAGCGATCAGAACTTGCTCTCACTCAAGCCCATGCCGAAATTGTGGCGTTGAATCAACAGTTGAAATCAGAAAATTTGCGGATGGGTGCTGAGCTAGCGGTGACTCGTCGGCTCCAAGAAATGGTGCTGCCACGAGAAGCGGAACTGCAAGCGATCTTACCGCTGGATATTGCTGGATTCATGCAACCTGCCGAGGAAGTGGGCGGCGATTATTACGATGTGGTGCAGCACAACGGCAAAGTTCGGATCGGTATTGGCGATGTGACGGGGCATGGTTTAGAAAGCGGCGTGTTGATGTTAATGGCGCAAACGGCTGTACGAACCTTGATTGCTAATGGCGAAGAAGACCCAATCAAGCTGCTGAATACGATTAACAAGACGTTGTATGACAACACTCGTCGAATGAAATCCCACAAAAATATGACTCTTTCGCTACTTCAGTATGAAACAGGAGTATTGAATTTGAGCGGACAACATGAGGAAGTGATTGTGCTGCGAACCGATGGCGAGATCGAAAGCATTGACACGTTTGATCTAGGGTTTCCTTTGGGTCTAGAAAAAGATATTAGTGCTTTCGTCGCTCAAACCAACATTCAGCTAAACCCTGGAGATGTGGCAGTGCTGTATACCGATGGCATTACGGAAGCGATGAATCTGCAAAAAGAGCAGTATGGCTTGGATCGCTTTCATCAAGTGTTGCAAAATAATCGCGATCGCTCGGCGATCGAAATCCAGCAGCAGGTCATTTTTGATGTGATGGAGTTCATTGGCGAGCAGCGCGTGTTTGATGACATCACCTTACTCATACTTAAGAGACGTTAAATTGCTACGGATATTTTTTGGGTCTCAGCTTCAGATGATTAACGTTTCTAGTCCATGCCGCCAAGGATTTCATAGAGAGTAATCAAGGCAGAGGTATCTAATTCGCCTTTGCCTTGAGCGATCATTGCGTTGATCAATTCAGTGACTTGAGCCGCGCCCAGCAGGGGCAAATTTAGCTCTTTTCCAGTTTGCAAGACGATGTTCATGTCTTTTCGGTGCAGGTTGAGCTTGAAACCCGGTTGAAAGACGCGATCGAGCATTCGTTGACCGTGAACCTCCAATACCCGACTTTGGGCAAAACCACCTAGCAAAGCATCGCGGACTTTTGCCGGATCGACCCCAGATTTTTTTGCCAGCGTCAAGGCTTCGGCAACTGCCTGCACCGTCATCGCTACGACAATTTGGTTGCAGGCTTTGGTCACCTGTCCGGCTCCGGCATCGCCGATGTGAATAATATTTTTGCCCATGGTTTGCAGGATGGGAAGCGATCGCACAAAGGCAGCCTCGTCGCCGCCTACCATAATCGACAACGTGCCCTGCTGTGCGCCAATATCTCCACCCGAAACAGGTGCATCTAACGCATCGACCCCACTAAGTTTTAGAGCATCGTAAAGTTTGCGAGAGGTTGCTGGCGCGATCGTTGAGTGATCCACATATAGCATTCCAGGGCGAGAGCCGGATAAAACCCCGTTTTCACCCAACACGACAGCTTCCACATCGGGCGAATCGGGCAGGCAGGTTAGCACCACATCCGACTGCTGTGCAACATGGCTAGGAAGGTTTGCGACTTGCGCTCCCATATCCGCCAGTTGATCCATTGCCGCCCGACTGCGGTTAAAAACGGTGACGGCATAACCCGCTTTAAGCAGATTTTTCGCCATGGGCTTGCCCATTAGTCCCAGTCCAATAAAGCCGATGCGTTCCATAACGGGAAAAAGTAATAAAGACAACTGATAGAGGCGAAATGGTAATCTAATTTAAGCAAAAGGTTAAACGGCAAAAAAATGAAACATTGCGCTTATCTTCACCATAAGTTGAAAAGAACCAATAATCCTCCAAGTGTCCCGTCATGTTAGGATCTATGGAAATTCTAAAACTTGTGAAAGAGGTTATTTATTCATGCAAGCAGCGCTGCTTTTCGCAAAATTGCCCGAAGCTTATGCAATTTTCGATCCATTAGTTGACATTTTGCCAATCATTCCAGTCTTTTTCTTGCTGCTAGCCTTTGTCTGGCAAGCTGCTATTGGTTTTAGATAACTCCATTAATGATCGATTTTTTTAGAGCAGACTAATGGTCTGCTCTTTTTTATGGGCGATCGCCTTCAAGATCCCCATTGTGGATACAAACTCTGCCCAAATTCAATGTCACACTGGAGCAAATCAATCTTTTCCTGACAGCGCCATCATCCTCAGCTAATCTCAGCTTGAAATATCAAAGTTTTACTCTACCCATTGCGGTTTCAAGCAGTCGCAATTACTGCCAAATTCAGTTAGCTTGTTTTGATGCTTGAACTTTTAGCCGTACTTTCTGCCTCTGCTGCTGCGGGCTTTCGTCTTGCCCTGCCTCTGCTGCTGATTGGCTTGCTTTACGGCGATAGCTTATGGTCTCAGGTTCCGATTCTTTCTAGAATGAACCCTTCGTTGGTTCTGGGCGTTCTAGTCGGCTGGTCTTTATTTGAAATTTTCGCCTCCAAAAATCGCTCTGGTCAACGATTTCTACAAACAGTTCAACTGGTGTTTAGTCCGATCGTCGGTGCCATTATTGGAGTCGCGATCGCCCGTATCACCATAAAACCCGAATGGCTAGTCTGGTTACTGGGCTGCACAGGCGGAGCATTAGCACTGGTTTTACAACTGGTTCAAACGGGTTGGATCTATCGGCTCAGGCAAGTTCCAGTCTGGGTCGTTTTTGCCCAAGATGCTCTTTGCGTTGTCCTAGTGTTTCTTGCATTTGATGCCCCTAGACAAGGAGGGCTGATTGCCTTGTTGCTCCTTTGGATTGCCGTCCGTAGCTCTAAAGAGTGGTATCACTGGTATGCCCAGCAGGCGGGATCAAAGAAACAATCACGACCCAGAGACTATAAACAAGATCCTGATTAAACCAAATTGAAATATGACGGGTTTAGGCGTTGCTAAATCAGCGATGGAATTTGTAGGGGCAATGGCTTGTAGTTACCGGGTTTCGATTTCACTCAACCTACACCAATTCCAAATTCAAAAATTTAAGAAGAGTTAGGCAATTTCCGAAAAAGAGCTTACCGCTTAGAAAAGGTAGTACGATCTTCCTACTTGAGTTTGGACTAATTTTATAGAGAAAGGCAGTCAATGAGAGACACCGACTGCCGTAAGGTCAATGAAGTAAGAATCAACATTGACCCTATGATTTTCAACCAACTTCAGGAATTTCGCCAAACGCTCTATAGCAGTTTAGGAAACGCTAGGGATGCCGTCTTTGATTTGATGGATGCAGTGCTAGTGAGTGGATGCATCGTGTCGTTTGTGAGCCTGTCGCAAAGTCCGGTGTTTCGCCGCCAATGGTCGAGCGTGTATGCCGCGCTTCAAGATAGTCGTCTGCCGCGATCACCGATGCTCAAGCTGTTAGTAAAGCAGATTGCCACCGCTGAGCAACCGTTGCTGGCTGGAGATGGGACTCGGTGGCATCGTCCTGCCGCCAAGACCTTGAAAGAGCGCACCTTTGCGGGGGGAAGTGGGGGTGGCATCACGGTGGGACACAGCTACAGTACCTTAGCCTGGATACCAGAAGCGAGTGGCAGTTGGGCATTACCATTGTGCCATGAACGGATTACCAGCTTTGAGACCCCTGTCAGCCCTTGCCGCATTCCAACTCAAACAAGTGAGCCGCCAACTCAAGGTGCGCCCGTTGGCAGTCTATGACCGAGGATATGGCAATGCCAGTTTTGTCAACCAGACCGCAGAGATTGAGGCAGACCTACTGCTGCGCCTAGCTTCCAACCGCTGTGTCTATGGAGTACCACCCGCATATGGGGGACGAGGGGCACCCGCCAAGCATGGGCACAAGATGAAGCTCAATCACCCACAGACTTGGAGTCTGCCCACCGCAACGATTGAGGTCGAGGATGCCAAACTGGGGCGAGTGCGGGTCACGCGCTGGAGTGAGTACCATTTCCAAAAGTCCCCTAAGCGCCCGATGGAGATCCTGCGGGTGGAGGTGCTGGAGAGCAAAGCAGGCAAGCGTCGCTTTAAGCCCCTGTGGTTGGCATGGCTAGGAGAGACGATGCCGCTGTTAGAGACCCTCTGGTTAACCTACTTACGCCGCTTTGCCTTGGGGCATTGGTATCGCTTTGTCAAGCAACGGTTATATTGGACACACCCACAGGTGTGTTCGGTGCAGGCAACCGAACGCTGGAGTGACCTGATGCCGTTGCTCAGTTGGCAGTTGTGGTTGGCACGGCAGGACTGCACCGACCACCCCTTACCCTGGCAGTCTCCTCAAGACTCTCTCTCTCCAGGTCGCGTTGCCCAAGCGTTCGCCAGCATTCTTGCCGCGATTGGGACTCCGGCTCCGGCTCCCAAACAGCGCGGTAAATCTCCGGGACGGGCACAGGGATACCACCCGTCCGTGCGTCCTCGCTATCCGACGGTAAAAAAAAGAGTCTCTAAACGCAAATAAACCGAGCCATCCCCTACAGGTTCTGACTCAACGGCAGCTTAGGTTTGAGGATGGTGATGTCTACTTCATTGGGTTCAACTGCTATGAGCGGTTGAGCAAGTTTTTCATCTCATCCTGTTGCACAACGCTGGAAGCCAATTAGTCCAATCTAGAGTTCTTAAGCGGGAGCAAAAGCAGTGTTGCTATCTAGCGCTGAGAGTAAGCAGTTAAGCCTTAGCCAAATCGATGACCTGCGTCTAGCGGCATCAAAGTTGAGTGGAGCAAAGCGGCGTAGCTTCCAAGCAGAAATGGCACTGAAATATTGTGATGGCAATGTTCGATTAACTGAGAGTGTATTTGGCTGGGGACGAGAAACCGTTGGGCTAGGAGTGGCAGAGAGAAAGACGGGCATCACCTGTGTGGGAGCACAATCGGGGACGAAACGATGGGAGCAACGACACCCCGGAGCCGCCAGTGCATTGAGACAATTAGCCGAATCAGATGCTCAACAAGATCGGTAGTGTTCTAGACTTGTTGTTTCACCTAAGTGTCTAACCCAAATTCAAACCGATTGATGAATAGATCAATGACCACGTCATGCATCACAATAGACTTAGAGAAGCAA
>ENA-ORBV01010994-ORBV01010994.1-microbial-mat-metagenome-genome-assembly--contig:-NODE-10994-length-14332-cov-5.507962_pt1 | contig 14332 bp, 10 predicted proteins | sample MGYA00237777_ERZ505514 | MGnify/ENA primary metagenome ERZ505514 (study PRJEB26160, sample SAMN06269048) | microbial mat metagenome | isolation source: Oligotrophic lake microbial mat | place...
ATCGGGCACAGTGCCTCCGGGGAAGGAAAGTGAGAAGAACGAATACAAAGCGCAAGCCGGAAACTGGTTTAAGTCGATCGAGGGCGGCAGAGAACTCACCGGAAAAGTTTTCAGCCTCGGCCTTTGGCCGCCGCTGAAGCCAACGCTTCTGCCATTCTGCAATGCCGTCCGTAAGGCTATCGGCCTTAGCGAGGTTTCGGATCTAGTGCCGTGAGTGATGAGAGCGTCCACGCCGCACTGCGATCAGACACGCAGCTCGTTCTGGTCGAAGCTCCTGCCGGCTGTGGAAAAACCCACCAAGGCGCCGACTATGCGCGCGAACTCGTCGCGGCGCGTCCGGATCGATTGCTGATCCTCACACATACTCACGCCGCGTGCTCGGTGTTCGCGGAGCGGACCCGCAGCAGCGGGGGCCGTGTTGAGATCCGCACGATCGACAGCCTTGTGACACACATTGCAACCGCTTACCACGGCGGGCTTGGCCTCCCTGCGGATGTCGTGACTTGGGCGCGGCAGACTAAAGACGGATATCGACACGTCGCCATCAAAGTGGCGTATCTGTTAAAGCGGTACCCGATGATCGCCGCGAACCTCGCTCAGCGATTTCCCACTGTAATTTGCGACGAACATCAGGACTGCAACGGCGATCAGCATGCCATAGGTATGGCCTTGGCGGACCAGGGTGCCCATCTGCGCATTTTCGCCGACCCGCTCCAGCGCATTTACAAGGAGTCACCGCTGCCGGGAGCAAACCCGACCCATGACTGGGCAGGACTCACCGCGCAGGCACAAGTATTCGAGCAACTCGATACCCCGCATCGGTGGGCGAAGGGCTGCACCGATCTCGGACGATGGACTCTGCGCGTACGCTCCGCGTTGAAGGATGGAGGCAAGGTCGACCTGAGCAGAAATCTTCCCGCCAGTATCACGGTTGTGTTCGCTGAAAACCAGGCGCGCCGCAATCTTGAGTACCAACTCGCATCTGCCGATAGACGCGCTGTCGATGACTTTGTACAGTCGTCGACATCGCTTCTCGTGCTCACGCACTATAACGAGACGGCCCGCAGCTTCCGCAGTTTCTTCAATCGCCGGATTCCGCTTTGGGAGGGACATACACGAACCGCGCTGGAAGATCTAATCGATACGATCAAAGGCAGCCAAGGCGACTGCCCAGCGCTAGCCGGGGCAGTCGTGCGGTTTACGAAAGAGATCGGCAAAGGCTTTAGCCCGTCGGCGTTCGGTGATCGGTTCGAGAAAGAGGTTCGGGACAGGTGTACCGCGCGGAGCCGAGGCAAATCCGCAACGATCCAGAACCTCGCCCGGCTTCTGCTCGCAGAACCGGATCATCGCGGTGTTGCGAAGACTCTTGCTCACCTCGCCGAGCTGAGACAGTCGGATCAGGACTTTTCCACGATCGAAATAGACCACTATAAGGAATTCTGGGAGGCGGTAAAGCTTGGCACCTTCGAAGATCCCGACAACGGATTCGCCGAAATTACGAATCGCCGGAACTATGCTCGCGGTAAACCGCCAGAAAAAGCGATCAGCACGATCCATAAGGCCAAGGGCCTCGAATGCGGCAGTGTCGTCTTGATGCCTTGCGATGCCAGCACTTTTCCTGACCGAAACGACGCACGATGCCTATTGTACGTTGCGCTAAGCAGGGCGAAAGATAGATTGATGTTTGTTGTCTCACGCGACAACCCTAGCCCGCTCTTAATATTCTAGAACTAGCGCCAGCTCCTACAGCGCGAACGACAGAAAACGTGAATGATGATGGCGTGTTACAACGTACAACACGAATGCATGGACAGTGAGGGGCGCGACCAATGAAACTGTTTGATCCGGTCGTTGCCGAGTCTAAGATGCATGCGAATTTCCGCAGTGTCCTTGCCACCGGTAACGGCTACAACCTTGATGTGCTGCACGACTGGGTACGCGGCTTCGTCGATCGCGACGGGAAGTTCATCGAGGAGTTCCAGACAACGTTCAACTCGAGTTTTTGGGAGCTTTACCTATTCAGCGTGCTAAAGAAATATGGCATGCCCGTGGATTTCTCGAAGAACCGCCCCGATTTTTGTGTCCCCAGCTTAAACTTCAACATCGAGGTGACCATCGCGTCGAACGCGCAAGGGGCCGAGCCCGAATACGCCCGCCTCGGGAAGGAGCCGCCTGCAGATCTGAATGCCTTCAACCTGAAGACAATCCTACGGCTATCCAACAGCCTCTCGGCGAAGCACCGCATGTATGTCGAGTCGTATGCAGCTCTCGACCACGTGAAGGATGCCGTCTACGTGGTGGCGATCACCAACTTCGACCAGCCATTCAGCTTCATGGCCTGCCAGCGGCCCATAGAAGCCGTACTCCATGGATATTACGTGGACGAAGAGCGGTACATTGCCAGCGACGGTCGAGATGGACGGTTGCAAGGCGAAGAACTGCTGCAAGTGTTCAAGGAAAACGGCAGTCCGGTCGAGCTCGGCTTATTCACGACACCGGCTTACCGGGAAATCAGCGCAGTAATCTTCAGCAACTGCGCAAACATGGGCAAGGTCCGCGCGTTGTCCGCAGATCCGAATCCGAACATCTTCTTCACCGCACTGCGTTTGAATCCCGCGTCGGATCAACCGCACCTCATCCAAGAACCCAAGCAGAGGTACGAAGAGAATCTGCTCGACGGATTGCGCATCTACCACAATCCTTATGCAGTGCACCCGCTAGACCCTGCGCTGTTCCGACATCGAAGCGTGTTTCAGTCTTACTACGCGAATAGTGATTGGGTCTACGAACAGCGCGAAGGCCAACTGTTGTCTCGCAGTGTGTTGACTACGCTACCGAATAAGTTGGTCTAGCGGACTCGGCGAAGGTTTACCGGCAAGCGCGAAGTGAACGTGACGATAAGCATTTCATGCAAAACGAAAGCAGACATTTGCCGTCAAATTTGCTGTCACTTGCATTAGATGTTCCCGAAATTATCAGTGATCCGCAGGAACAAAGCGCGCAGAATCGCGCTTCCTGGCGCAGTCGCACTGGGTCTAAGTGTGACGCTCGATTCGGACGTTCGAATCAGTCAAAGATGCTTCTTGTAGTACGCCCACTGCAGCCGAGCGAGAATTGCGAGGGTTACTGCAAGCGGCAGGGCAATCCAGCGGAGATCAACGGACGCCGGCCAGAATAGACAAACCAGCAAACCGGTTGCCATCAGCGCGACCTGAAAGTGCTTGGCGCGGTGGTATAGGCTCGCCGACTCCCGCCCGCCAGCGGCGCGGCGTATCGCGCGCTGCGTCAGCCCATCCGCGGCCCCAACGAGGTACATGAGCACTAGGAACGGCACGCTCAGCGCCAGCGTCGCCAAGCGGACGCCCAGCAGTTGCGTTCCGATCATCGCCACTTCGATCGCATCGCGATTGGCGATGTAGGTGTTGCGCACGATCGTGTCCGGGATGGAAAGTGCCGCCCCTTCCGCAAATCGCACGCCCATGTCGTGGATTCCGGTGGCTCGGAAGACCAGCGTATAAAGAAAGTTCGCCGTTCCGGTCACCGCGCTCGGCACCCCGCCCTGCCACGCCGCGAGGTCGAGCGCGCGCGCAAGGTCTGTGGCCAGGACGCTCTTCAAACGCTCGATGCCATCCGGCCAGACCTTGAACACGAATGTCCAGTCAACAATCCATGCCACAACGAGGATTCCAACGAAGGCCAGAGTCAGCGCGAAGACGAGCTTGAGCGGTGCAAGCAGCGCGCCGGCGACGCCGCCCTCGTGAAACGACGCATTCCTAGAGGCCAACTGACGCCTCCGTCGCCGTTTCGTCGTGCCGCGCCCAGCGTGAACGACTGTCCATCCGGCCCCTCACCTCGCTTCCGATCGCTTCGAGGCTCGCTGGCATCAGCGGGTCGTGGCTGGCGTCCGGCAACGGCATCCGGATCTTGTGAAGCTGCCCGCCGTGGATGAGCGCGAAGGCCTGCCCCTTGGGCAGTTGAACCAGATCACTCGGGGAAAGCATCTGGGCGCTCTCCGTCGTGATGCGGTCCTCGTTACGGCTGGCGAAGTCGGCGAAATCACCGGGATCGTTTGTGTCGGAGACCGAGGACGAGACGAGGGTCGAGACGACGCGCACCTCCGGGAGCTGGCTGGTCAGTAGCTCCGCCGTGGCGACTTCCTTGACGCGCAGCATGATCAGGGTATTGAAGTTCCCGGCGATCTGCCCCGCCTTGGCCCGGGACCCGATGCGTGCCTCCACGTCCGACCAGGTCTGGGTGTACGCCGTCACCTGGAATCCCGCCCCGCCCGCCTTGTTCAGGAGCGGGATGAACTCGTCGCCGATCAGCTCGTTGAACTCGTCGGCGTGGATCGCGATGCGCCGCGCCACCGTTTCGCCCGGAAGCCCCCTACCCGCGCCGAACTTGTAGAGGCTCCCCGCCACGCTCGTAAGATCCGCGAACATCGAGTTACCCACTGCGGCGGCCACCTCGTAGTCGGACAGGGAATCGAGCCCGATATAGACGATGCCGCCCAGATTGATCACCGATGCCCAGTCGAATACGGGCCGCCAATCGCTGGGATCGTCGAGATCCGGCGAGAGCAGCGACGCGGTGCGGCCGGTGGTGAGCTTTTCCATCAGGGGAAGAAGGGATGCCACCAGCTTGTCGAAGTAACTCTTCTCGTAGTTGAGCGTCGAGGCGAGCGCGTGCGCGATCGGGTCGTAGAACTTCTTGCGCCGCGCGTATTCGACCAGCGTCACCGCGCGGAATCCGCGCGTCTGCAGTCCCTTGTCGAGAGACTTCTTGTCGATCGCCATCGATCCGACTTCCTCGCGCCAGCCAGCGGCGCCCTGCTCCCGGTCCAGCCAGTGCTCGAAGTAGTCGATCAAGAGCGGCTCGACGTTCGAGGCATAGCGATTGATCTGCTCGTAGTCGGGCTTGCGGCCGAGCGCCACCAGTGCACGGGCCATGACATTGACGAAGCGCCAGACGAACTCCTTGAATGCCGCGGACTGACCCTCGGAGGGAAGCTGCCCGGCGATGCGTGTTGCCACCTCGGTGATTCGCGAGAAATTCCCCACCGGGTTGTAGCGTGCTGATAGCTCGGGATGTCCCAGGTGGAACATGAAGAACTCGTTTTCTCGTCCCGCGCGCTTGGCCTCGGCGTAGACGCGGCGAAGCAGGTCGATATCGCCCTTGGGATCGAACACAATCACCACCTCCCCACGGCGTATGTCCTGCGTGAGGAGTACTTCGGCGAGCCGGGTTTTTCCGACACGGGTTGTGCCCAGGACCAGGGTATGTCCGACACGGTCGCGGATGTCCATCCAGATGTCCGACTCCGCCGGCTCGACCCCGTGGATGGCTGGATCGCCACCGACGGCCAGTTGTACCGGCGACTGGGGACGCAGGAATTCGGCGATCCGGTCAAGCAGTCCAGGTTCGAGCATGTCCCGTTTCTCGGGAAGCCTGGCCTCATGCGGCCGCTGCGTTTGGCGCTGGTCCCAACGCCATCAACGATTTATAAACAAATTCAAATAGATGGAGAAACCTACTCCCACTCGATCGTCAACGAGCGTTCCAAGCTGTTGATTTGAAAGTGGTTCCAAGTTTCTTGGTCGACTTTTACCGTCATTTTTACCGTCAAAGTGTCAGGCACCAGCAATGGCGGGGGTTTGCGGGCGATGCGGCGAAGAGTGACCTTTCGAGATCTATCGAGGTCTATCGACTCCGACGACGATCGTCGACATCGTCAACGTGTGTCCAAACCGGTCCGGCAATCGTCGAAAGCAGCCCCGCCATCAAGCGCTCTAAGTGATTGTCTCACTTCACTTTTCCACTGATTTTTTTACCGTCAGGATGCCGACGGAATCGGCAAAAGGGTCGGTTCGATCGCACAGATCCCAAACAGCCCCCGTCTCGATCACCTCAATGAAGCGCTCTGCACCGAACCCGTCCGGATACAGAGTCCAGGCAGATCTGCTCGCATCGGCTTCACGCGACTGGTCTGCTACATAGTCCCCAGCGAGCAAACCATTGGGGTCGTTCAAGAGATGACGATCATCGCGAAGCGCGATCAACAGCTCTTCAACTGAGACCTTCAGAAAGCCGGCGAAGCGCTGGTGGTCGTACTCGATGGATGTGTCGGCGATCCAACCATGTTGGCGAGTTGGCACCCGATCCTCGGTCAAGTCGAGCAACGCGCGCAGCTCGGGATTCGAGGCGATTGCCAGCGACACCGCTTCGACCTTGCGGCGAAGCTGATCGCCTGCCTTGCGAAGCGTGGTGGTGGCGTGCAGCCAAGCGTCCCGCTGAGATCGGCGCATGAACGTCGACTTCACCTCGATGACGAACAGATGCCCATCGAGGGTGGCGATCAGGTCCACCTCACCAGGGTCGTCCACGTCGCGCAAGGGCTTCCAATTCAGCAGCGTCTTGAATCCACGCGTCTCGAATAGCTGTGCCAGGCCTGCCTCAATCCGTTGCGCCTCGTCCCGAGCTTGCCCGCGCCGAGCGCCGAGTCGCCTCAGATTGTTGATCGCAGCCGAGCTGTTGTTCTGCAGGCCAACGATCCATGGCAACTGAACCAGCGTCGCTCCGAACTTGAGAACCGGTCGCTCGAACAGATGGGGCTGAAGACCTGGCTCGTTGCGCTGGAGGCCTTCTGCCATCGCGACCATGTCGTAGGTCCAGAAGTCCAGGATCGCTGATGCCATTCTGGGGTTGCCTTTGGGCTCGGATGCCGTGACGGTCCACCCGGTGATGTTGGCCACCTTCGAGTCTCGATCCGACCAGGTGAGCGGCAACCGATTCTGAAACCCTTCGCGCAGGCCGTCCATGGTCAGACGCCGCAGAGCGACGATCCAGTTCCCCGACGCATCAAGGCGCTCCGCAAAGGCTGCCAGGAAGTCCCGCTGGAAGAATACCGACATCAGGTTGAGCGACAGCAGCCCTCGGAAGAGATCGACGGTATCTCCGGACGCGGAAGTCACTTCGTCGGCGACACCGTACGCCTCACGCAAGCGAAGCTGCGCTTGCAGAGCCCGTATCCAGGCCAACCGGTTGCCCTCGGAATTCTCCGGTCGACCGATTGCCCACTTGGCCGGGTCGGAGGCGACCTGCTCGACGTATGTGTCCATTGCGCGGTGGAACCAGTAGCCATGGAGGCGCTCAAGCTTCCGCCCGTCGTTCTGCCACGCAGCCCGCGCGGCCGGATCCACCTCGACGATCTCAAGCCGATCGCCCCGCCGCTCGAATCGAATGCCGTCGTCGTAGCAGAACGCATCCGCCGACCTGGCGGTGAACTCGTTCAACTCGATCTGTGCGTCCATCAGCACGTGAAGAGCACGAAGATTCCTAACGGCCTCGCTGGAGTTCGCCGTACCGGATTCGAACAGGATCGGGCGAAGATGCCGTGCGACCGACCTCCCAATGATGTCGTCAGTCAGCTTCAGAGACGAGATGCTGGCGCCCGCGAGCTTCCACGCGAGCAGATCGCTGAGTGCATCCCAGGCGAGCTCGAGATCAACCCTCGAAGGCAGTGCAAGCGCCTTTACCTTGAAGTCCCTTGGAACCAGAACCTCGAAGGCGTAAAGGCTCGCGTAGATCAAGAGGTCGAAGACCGACAGCTCCGCCAGCCGCGCCTGCAGCGCCTCCACGGCCGCGATCCGATCGCGATGCGCCAGCGCAAACAGGTCGAGCACGCGGCACAGCTCGGCCACGGCCTCGCTTTCGGACGCGGCCTGGTCCAGTTCAGCTAATCGCGGAGAGTGCGGATTCAGAACAAGCCCGGAATACCTGACGGCGCGGATCAACGCATCGGGTGCGTCGCGCGCCACCCGCGCCACCAAACCATCAGCAGCGACCGGCGCCTGGCCAAGGTATCGCGCGAGGGCGAACGACATGGCCTCGACGTTCCACGACTCTGGCGGGCATTCCCTCACCACATTGCTGGACCAGAACAGGCTGTCGCGCTCCTTCTTCGTGAGCTTCTTCTTGCCGACGGGCAACGGCTTTCCGTCGAGGTAGGCAGTCGCGACTCGCTCGATGGCGCTCCCCTGCGAAACACCGTCGCCGATTAAGCGAACGAACAGGTCGTCGTAGTAGTTCGTCGCTCGCTGAACTATGAGCGGATCACCAGCCTCAGCAATCGAGTGAGGGACGATCACGGGATCGTCGCCTCTTCTTTGCCAGGCTTCTTGAAGTTGGCTGGTACGCGCTGGAAGTACTTCTTCAGCGCCCAGCCCGTGCGATGCTCCTGGTAGAGCCAGTGGTAGTACTCGAACTCGATCCACTTGCCGCGTTCCGAGATCGGCCGGACCACCTCTCGCGGCAGCAACTTGCCCTGAACGGCCGACCCGTGCTCCGGCTTGGACCGAACTACGGCCACGCGATCCAGAACGACGAATCGCTCCTCCTGCCGTTTGGCTTCTTGCACCAAGGCCCTCTCCACCAACTTCGTGAGGGCATCGATCGTCTTTCGCTGCGCCTCCAGATTGGTGCCAAGCGCCTCGATCCTCTCGGTTTGCCCTGCGAGTGTTCTATCGGTCGCTACCTGCCAGCGCGAAGAGCTGAGCTCTTGGTAGAGCGGAATCAGTACTGCCAGGATGAAACCCAACAGTGCCATCAACTCCAAGGTCTTGCGGCTGAGACCGAGCCCGTCTTCTTGCTGAACGAACTGGACGTTGACTGAGCCATCGGCGTTGATGCCCATCGCGGCGAGCTGCGCCTTTATGCCCTCCGGCCCCAGCACCTTGGCAAGCGTGGCAGCAGACGCTGCATCGATGACAGGCAACGACAGCCTGCCCAATTGCTCCTGCAGCGCCTGCAACGCGCCAATCGAGTCGAGCAAGGGTTGAGGAACGCTCCAGCGCTTGTTGGCCTCGTCGAAGCTCTTCATGAGCTGCCCGATGCCACTACTCACCGAGGCATCCGCAAGGATCTTCCGGGTGCTCTCGATCGAGACCCCGATGTCCGAGTGCATGGCCTTCAGAACGGCACTGGATCCCGTGGCCTGTTCGATGAGCTTGGCAAACTGCTCCGAGGCGGCAAGTGGCTTTGCGAGGTCCTCCAGCATCCGCTGAATCGCACTGTCCTTCAGAAGCGAACTGCGAATGTCCTGAAGGGGTTCGAGCATTCTTCTGATGCTCTCTTGTTCGGTCCTCTGGACTTCCTGCCATCGCTCTGCCATCTGGACAGCCAGCGAATTCTCAGGAATGAGCAGCTTCATCTGTTTTGGCAAGGAGTAGGCCTGCAGCTCCTTTGCCTGCTTACTCATCTGGGCCGCAAGAGACGTGTCTCCCACCAGCTTCTTCATCTGCTCTTCGAGGCTGTGGCTCTGGGCCATGGCCGCCATCCAAGAGGCGCGCTTCAGTTCCATTCTGCGGAGTTCACTGGACACACTGCCGCCCAACAAGCTACCAATCTTGTCGAGTTCCAAGCTCTTCAGGGCGTCGCTCTGCACGATTTCAGACCACGATGGCAACCTTGTTGGCGATGACGGCGTACAGGTCCACTTCGGTCTGCTCGGTGTGGATCGACACTACGAGGCTGTATCTCGCAGGAAGGCCGTACCGCTCGAGCGCAGGTCGCGAACGCCACCAGCCAGCCGACGGATAGACGGCGATGAATCCCCTGCTGGCCAAGTCCGCCGCGGTGCCTTGCCAGACATCCCGATGAATCGACCCACGGTGACGCTGTCGCTCCCCCAGGTACCAATCCGTGTCCTTCGGGTTCACCGCATCGCCTTCGTCTTCGCGCTGGGCGGCGGCGTTCACTCGTGCGATGAAGTCCTCCGTTGAAGCGTCGAGCGGCCGCTGGACGTCGAACCGGAGGCGGTGCGACGGATAGTGGAACTTCGACGACACGCCTCTCGCCGAAGGGTTGGGCTCGACGAAGTACGACAGCGTGACGTGCAACTGCACCTCGGCATCGCCGAGGGCCTCCAACTCTTCCTTCGGCCAAGGAAGTGCGTGCAAATTCATGTCGCGGCTGACGACGCCCCTCTTCGCGTCTTTGCCGTAGGGATGGACCTGGTCTTCGACCACCAACGTCAGCGAGTTGCCCGCACTCCATAGCGCGCGATCGAGATCCGGCATGCCCCAGCCGCTGTGGCGGATGAGATTGACGTAGTCCTTCTTGCTTGGCCTCGCATTCGCGGGGAGGCACATCTGGCGCATGGCGGGCGTCCACTCGGCCGAGTGAACAATCAGCGCGCGGATGGTCTCAGCGCGCAGCTGCGGATAGGCCACCATGATCTGTGCAGCCATGCGCGCACACAGCGCCGATGCGGCGCTGGTGGCGTTGGTCGTCGTGAACAGCCGCTCATTCGGTCGATGGTTTGTCGTGAGCAGGTTCAGGCTCGACATCCCCGTGGCCCCTTGTTGGTCCTTGGCGACGTTGCCGCCTTCGAACACGACGTCTGGCTTGAGCGGCCACGAGGGGTCCCAGGTCATGGACGTGGTGGTGTAGGGGCTCAAGCCACCATCAGGAGCAATCGCCACCAGCGAAGGGTGTTCAGTGTCGACCTTGTTCGTGCAGGCACCCACGGTGATCGCATTCCATGCCTGCCCCGGGTCGTGCACCAGATTGGTCGAGAGGCTATCTGGATACGTCATCCAAGCGCCGTGATCCCTCGTGTTGCCAGCGGCAAGTACGAAAAGCCGGGGATATTGACCGACGTTTTCGACGTCAGCTGCCATTCGATCGACCATCGAAGACCACGACGAAGGTCGACCACGGTCGCGGTAGTCAGACGCGGTGACTGCGGATGCGAACACCCGTCGCCGATCGGCCGCAGTGATCTCGGGTCGGCTGACCGCCTCGGCGAACAGGTAGGCGTGGTGTTTGCTGTCGCCTTCGTTCGACCCCTCTTCCGGCGTCAACTTGACCGATTCGAGCCGGTGCGTGACCGTGACCACATCGGTCCCGCCCAAGACGTGCGTCAGATCTCCATAGGCGGCCAAACCCGCCAAGCCGGTGCCATGGTTCGCTGTGTCGTCGACTCCCCAGGCCGGCTTCACCGAGTGCAGGTCCGGCTCAGCCAAGACGGGTGACAGCAAGGGATGACCTCGATTGACGCCCGTATCGAGGAAGCAGACATGCGGGGCGTCCGTTCCCGCCGAAGCAAACTGAGCTTGCGCCAGCATGTCGTTCATCCACAGCCCCTGCTCCTCGACGCCCGTGGCATCGAAGAAATCGGCGGTGTCCTTCGCGCGGCGCAGCTCGGCAACACAGTTCAGCAACATCACGGACTGCGTGAACTGGCCCTGCGACGCGTACATCAGCAGCACGGTCCGCTCGGGAAACTCAGCCTGGTGCTCGCTGACGGCACAGCCCGACAGTTGGGCGAGCTTTCTGAAATCGGAGACCGCCGCCTGCCGGGCTGCGCGTACGGGCAACCAGACCTCCCACCAAAACACCTCATCTCGATCTGCCGGCAATAGCTCTAGATCGTCGGTCCAGAGCGCATGAAGTTCGGCGACGCGGATCGAGGCAATCGTGTTCAGCAGGGCCTTGTGATCCAGCGCCTGCCCATTCTTGCCCTTCTTTTCTTCCAGGTAGTCGGCGACATAGCGCTCGAAATGATCGAGCCCTCCATCCGGTACGAAAACATTGGCGTAGGTGACATCACCCTCTCGCCGCACGCTCAGCAGTTCGATCTTCTTCCGATCGTCAGCGAGGCTCTGGAAAGCCAGTTCCACATCGGGTTGACCGACGAACTCAATCTGCAGGCCGAGTCCGCTCTCGAGCGCAAGCTCACGCTGAGACGCGGCCGCGGTTTCCGCTGCAGTCTTCAGCTCTTGCAACTGCCCCCGAAGGGCCTGCCCGTGCGCCTGGCGATCGCGCTCAGGTAGCTTCTTCTTTCCGCCGCCCGGACTGTGCGCAGTGAAGGCGTGCGGTTGCGACGTGCCGTGAAGCAGAAGGTGCGCGCGCCTATCGGCTGCTGGATCCGGCATGGTTCACTGGCTTGTTATGCTTTTCCAGCTTCTCACTTAACCTGCGACGCTCCAGGAGCGCCCGGCCGAGTGCCTCCGCATCCACTCGTTCTCCTTCACGCATGACGACTTCCTTGATGGACTCGTCTACACCGCGGCGAATCTCCGCGAAGCTCAGACCTACGGTCTTCGCCGCCAACGCCTTGGCCGGCAATGCCTTTGGCGCGTAGGTGCCGAGACGAGACCGGATGAGCGCCATGGCCTGCTCTGGCGTCGGCAGGTGGTACTCGATGACATCGTCGAAACGACGGAACAACGCGTAGTCCAGGATCTCCGGGTGATTTGTGGCCGCCAGGATCAGGCTCGTCGACTGGTCGCGCTCGATCATCTGCAGGAAGCTATTGAGCACGCGTCGAATCTCACCGACGTCGTTGGCCAATCCACGCTGTGATCCTATGGCGTCGAACTCGTCGAAGAAATAGACCCCGCGCACATCCGACACGGCATCGAAGACTTGTCGCAGCTTCACTGCTGTCTCGCCCATGAACTTGGTAATCAATGCATCCAAGCGCACCAGGAAAAGCGGAACCCCGAGCTCACCAGCCAATACGGCGGCTGTCATTGTCTTGCCGGTTCCCGGCGGGCCCACGAGCAGAATCTTCCGTCGCGGAGAAAGTCCGTGCTCGCGGATACGCGCATGCAGGCGCTGCTCCTTCATGATTCGCTGCAATTGCTCAAGGACCACCGGATCCAGCACCATGTCGGCCAGGCGATTCTTGGGATAGCTGACATCCAGCAGGTTGGCCAATTCGCCACGCGGCCGCGCCAACGGGACAAGCTTGCCCGGCTCGCTGGTGATGCTGCGAGCCTTGGCAGCATCGATCATGTCGCGCAACTCTTCGGCGAGCTTGCCGTGTCCGGCCTTCGCTTCATGCGCAGCGACCTGCATGGCGACGGAGTAGAACTGGTTGTCGTCCCGACTGATGTGGGACTTGACCAATGCCTTAAGTTGATCCGCGCTAGCCATATCTAGTCTCCACTCTTGCGATATCGATGGCCGATAAACCTTTCAGCCATGGACCGCCGCCGCATCTTTCACCGCGGAGAGCGAAGCCATGACCGCACGCTGCAGTTTTCCGGCCAGGCGACTATCGATATTTCCCAGTTCCTTCTCTTCCGAAGCCATCACAAAGAGCACTCCGACTGGCACATGAAGCGCCTCGGCGATCTTCGTGATCATCGACAATGTCGGGTCACGCTTGTTGTTCTCCAGCATCGACAGGTACGACACCGAACAGTCAGCGCGCGTCGCGACCTCAGTCTGAGACACTCCTCGCCGTTTCCGACACAACCGTATAGCGTTTCCCACATCCATCTGGCACTGCTCCTCGCTGAACCGAACCCAAGAAAAGGCGTTGCGAGCGCGCTTTCAGACCACTCTGAATTTTACCAGCAGTGAAATCGCCGAGGAAGCACTTTTTCCTGAGAGCCACCATTTACTCGCTCAGTAGAGGTGCCAGCCGACCTACAAGTGCTTCTTGTAGAACGCCCACTGCTGCCGCCCAAGCCCGCCCATCACGATGACGATCAGTCCACCGCAAAGCTCCCAGGCCACAGGCCCCGGCCAGACCAACAGCGCGACCCCGCCCAGCCCCAGGGCCACCATCTGCAGGTACTTCGCCCGGTGGTACAGGCTGGCTGACTCTCGCCCTCCGCTGGACCTTCGAATCGCGCGCTCGGTCAGTCCATCGGCTGCGCCCACCGTGTACAGGAGCAGCAGCACCGGGAGGAAGCGCATGAACGTTGCGAATCGCACGCCCAGCAACTGCGTGCCGACCATCGCGGTCTCGATGGCCTCGCGATTGGCCAGGTAGCTGCGACGGACCACCGTGTCCGGGATCGACAGCGCAGATCCATCGGCGAAGCGCTGCCCCATGTCATGGATGCCGGTAGTCTCGAACACCAAGCCATACAGAAGATTCGCCGGCCCCGTGATCTCGCCAGCCGCCCGACCCTGCCTTGCCGCCAGCGCGATGCCATGCCCGAGATCGGCGGCGAGCAGACTGCGCAACCGGTCCAAACCATCAGGCCAGACCCGCGACACGAACACCCAGTCGATGCTCCAGGCGACCAGCAGCATCGCCACCAATCCCAGCCCCAGTGAGAACGCCAGCTTCAACGGGCTCAGCAGCACATTGGCCAAGGGACCTTCGTGGAAGGACGTGTTCTTACTCGCCACGACTAGCCTCCATTTCCGAAGCCTGATCCTGGTCTTCCTGCGGCCGATTCCAAGGGCCGTCCAGTCGGCTGCGCAGTGCCTGCCCGATCGCCGTCAGGCCCTCGGGCATCAGCGGGTCGTGTTCGGCACTGGGCAGCGGCATGCGGATCTTGTGCAACTGCCCACCGTGGATCAAAGC
>ENA-ORBV01010996-ORBV01010996.1-microbial-mat-metagenome-genome-assembly--contig:-NODE-10996-length-14330-cov-5.770294_pt1 | contig 14330 bp, 12 predicted proteins | sample MGYA00237777_ERZ505514 | MGnify/ENA primary metagenome ERZ505514 (study PRJEB26160, sample SAMN06269048) | microbial mat metagenome | isolation source: Oligotrophic lake microbial mat | place...
CCTGCTATGCGGCCTCTCTAAAGTACATGGAACTACGATTGCACAAGAGACTGCTAATAGGAATTCTCCCGCTACTAACACGATTAAATCATTCATAGGCCGTGGTGAGTTACGTTATATGCTAAAAGATTTTCCAACATGTAACATAGACAATATTAATCGTTGGTTTCAGTTTGTTTATACTAACCAAGCTGCAGTTGAAGCTGCGTTATCTTGGGGTGATGGTGCCTTTGCAAGTAACCCAGCTAACGCGAATCTTGTTATAGCAGCTGCAATTGTTGGGACACAACCTACTTCATGTTGCAATACCACTGGTGACTTATCACCTCAAGCTCATGCAGCTCTGTGTCCTTAATCGAAAAAAGTTAATTAAGATAAATGAATTTAACGATTGGAGTTTTTTATGAAGAGTAATAACAAAAAATTAATAGCTGGGTCCCTGGGAGTGCTAGCTTGTTTGATGAACTTGGTAACTTCTGATGCACATGCAAGACCAGGGTTAACAGGACCAAGTGTCAAAGGAACTTATGCCGCTAGGCACGATACTGATCCTTGTTTAATTCCGTCAGAAGCAATACTGCATCTCGCTGTATTAACATTTGATCTCTCTATAGCTTGGTCTCATAATGCTCCCAATACAGAGCAACTTGCGATAGAATTGGAGGATGAGGCAGCTCTATATGCCCCAGGCGGAGATTGTAATCCCACTTCTTCCGGACTTACTTCCTCCGCTATAACTCAGTCAACCGGAGGTAAATTATCTCCCTCTTTTTCTACTGAGGCTACAAGCAGCGAATCGAAGGATATGATTGAGGAAGAAAATCGACTGGAAAGAGATTTTGAAGGTAGAAATACTCCATCTGAGCCTACAATGGGAAATCCTGGTGAGGAAGGACCAACAACTAGAGATGCTCTAAATGATTTTACTCCTAAAGCTCAACTCATTGCCGGGCTCACAATAGCCGCTGTCTCTGCCATGAATCACGGAAATCCTGAAGGCCGAGCTCAAGCTGAACCTACTTTGTTAGAAGTTCGCGAAGGGCATCAGGGAAATTCTTAATACTTGCGGATGGCTGAGCTTTCTAAGTGAGAGCTCAGCCAAAATGTTAAAAAGGTGTCGTATGTCTTCAAACAAAATTAAAAAAGATACAGCAACTGAAAAAGGTATCGCATTAACCGAAGTTGCCATGATTATAGCTCTCTTAGCTGTTGCTTGTGTGCCGCAAATAGAAAATTTTAAGGTGGCACTTCAGAATTTTCAAACAGCGCAATATAATGCAAATAGAACTAATACTGAATATCCTCCTGCATTGTTGAAGGCTAGAAGAACTTCCATTGCACATACTACCAGTGTTTTGGTAGGAAACGGACACTAATAAACATTTTAATTTGATGTAAATGCGGAAGCACTACTATAATTTTAGGTTATGGCTATACAGAAAAATTATAAAAAGGAATTCGGTGGAGCTACTTTTGAATTGCCGATTGCCATGGCACTTCTTGTCTTGTTAGCAATAGGTGGTGCCGACTTAGTAACGATAGCTAGATATTCTTCCGTAGCACAATGGTTAGCAATTACAGCTGCTCGGGTAGGATCGGTAAGTAGTCCAGCAGATGGATCTACCACTCCACTAAATCCAAGCGATCTTAAGATTCCCATAGCTTCAGCCAATGCATATTTACCTGCGTATGTAGCCTCGGTATCAGGATGTTCATTAACGCCTCGTCATTTAAAAACAATTAATCTAGTTCTTGGTGAGGCAAGAAGAATTCTTCAGAATAAAGCTGCAACAGCTTCTAATTGGATCTCTTCAGGGGATGTTTCTAATCCACCTGAAAAAGGGGAGTTTATTGTTGTACCTGTTAATTGCGGCAATACTACAGCTGATATTTCTTATACAGAATGGAAGGTCTGCATAAATGTTCCAACGCTCTTTTACTCAGTTTATACTTGCCAAAAAGCTGCCTCAGAAGTTTCAGGAGTGTAGAGAAATTTAGGATTGAAGCTGGCCAGCAAGTATACTTTTCCATATACTGATCCGGGGATTAATTATTTTATTCATATGTCACGGAAGAATGATTTTTCAAAGGATTCTGGAATAGCTTTTTTAGAGCTATCGTTGTCAATTCTTCTTCTTTTATCTTTAATTGGCGGCGTCTGGGCGCTTCATAGTCTCGGCGACATGAAAAAAAATATTGCTGGTGCAATTTATAGAGCATTTAATACCTCTACGATTCAACCATTTACAACAGATGCATTGGGAAATTTGGTTAAATGGGATGCCGGTAATGTAGCTGTAAATGTAATTACTCCAATTAAAGATAATATAAAGCAAAGTTTGCAAGCAGGCTCCTCCTTATTTCAGCTTTCTAGCTGGGCCTCTCTTCCTTCTTCAATATACCCATGTCAACTTTCAATTGCATATCTTGATATCGATACAACCAATTCCGGCGAAAATGAGCGAGGCAAAGTAGTAAACATTGGAGCGATCACGATTGTACCTCCATTGTCATCCGGAACACCTTTAGCCACAGCTATGCTGAGTACTGCTAATGCTTACGCAGCAGATATGTTGGGAAAGAAAATAAACTCTGAAGAAACACGAGTCTTAATGGATCCAGATACACTTCCACAGTTTGCTCTACTGGGGAGTCAACCCCCAGTTCCACAATCATATTACTTTCAGTGGGCTCCTTTTTTTGTATGGGGATGTGATGGGGATGTTGGTATGATTTTTAATATGATTCCCTTTAAAAATTTTAGTTGGACCGGCGTATTTGTGCCAAAGAGATAGAGTGATTAAATTGTCATGTTGAATTGGAATTTGAAAAAGAAGAGTAAAGATCAAAAAGGCTTTGTCCTTATATTTGTATCTTTCTTGGTTTTGATATTCCTAGTTTGGGGAATGCTTGTAATCAAAACAGAGCAGAATTATTCATTTAGAGCGGATTTAAATGTTGAGCTGTTATCAACTTTTAATGCAGCTTCAAATGCTGGACCGCAATCCGAGCGAATGTTTGAAGTTGCATGTTATCAGTTAGGCCGTACTTTTAGTATGGTACCTGCTGCGGGAACAGATGTTGATAATTGTGATAGCACAGGCTTTACTCCATCTTCTGCTGGAGTGCCGGTTATAAAAAATTATACAAATGTTTCTTTTTTAGATGGGTCAGTTAAATGCAATAACATAAAATTTAAATTTGATCCTGGATTTATTAATCAAACAACTTTGCGTCAAAAAGAATTTTGTATTGATCTTTCAGGTTGTGAAACCCAGTCAAATTTTCTTATACCTTTAGTTTCTTCTGAGCCGTATCTATTTGGAGCTTCCGGATGTACGGGATTAAAGCCGGCAGCTGTTATGGTGTTGGTTGATAATTCTAGAAAAATGTTTCGTAATTATCAGGGGCCAAATGGCTTTGATATGCCGCCACCAGTATTTCTTCATAGCTCTTCGGGGTATGTTAGCGAACCTACCTCTGACTTTACTTCGACACATGAAGCCTCGATGGTTTTAAATTCTTTGCCGATGGTTTTTGATTCGCCCTTACCTGCATACCCTCCAAGGTTTACTCAATCACCTAAACAACCATACAGTTATCCATTCTCAACGAAGGAGTATACTTTAAGTGGAGCTATCCCTAATCAATATGCGGGTTCTGGTCAGTCACTTCCTCCTAATGTGGAACGACCTGCATTTTTTGGATCTATGCCTAATGTTGTTCCGCAGACAGCCACAGCTCCGACGTCGACCGGTGTTCGGGCATCTCCAACAATTACAAACGATCCAGATCCAATTCAATATATGTCTTTAATGACAGGAGGCAGGTCAACTGAGCAATGGGCCACTAGTGGAAATACTGCATTACCTGATATGAATTTTCCATGGCGACATGGTGTCATGACCATGAATGAACTTGCCAATAGATGTTTTAATCAACGAAAACTTTGGACTAATCGCATAGCACAGCAAACAATGTACATGCTTGAATGGTATGGTATTCCGTTTGGGGCTGCTATGTATTCAAATTGGATTCAAGGATTAATGCCTTATATTCCGTATTCCCATCGGTACCATCCAAGTTGGCCTATTGCTGATCGTGCAAGTACTTTAGATATTCCCGTTTTAGGTCCGGATGAAAATGATTTGATAGCCTTACCTGGAGGCAATCCGCAATATTTTGAAAAACAATTTGGGAATTTTGGTAACCTTGCAACTGTGCCTGGCGGTCTTTTAGATAAGGCAACTAATTTTAGATTAGTGTTTCAACCAAATACTCTCTGCGCTAGAGAGATGGGGCATGAAATTGTACCTGGTGCACTAGTAGGTGGACCAATTGTGAACGCACCTCATGTTTTTACTGCCCAACCAGATCCGTATGATTTTACGCGTACAGTGACTGCAAATAATACAGTATGTGCTGATACTGCCGCACACACTGTTCCAACCATTGAGGCAGTGCCCAATTATAGTTTTATATTTAGAAGTGAGCTAGATGGAGTCACTGATGATAGTCCACCACCTTCAGCACCTTCAGCTACTATCTTTGATGCAGGAGACTGTTACGGTGATGAAGCTCTAGGAAATTCAGATACGCTTGAAGGTTTTCTTCCTCGCAGTTATTGCGGAAGTCAACAAAAATTTGGGATGCCAGGATGGATGAGAAGAGATGCAGGGGATATTACTCCTTCATTACAAAGAAACATTGATAATGTTCTCTTGCCGAGTCCGCCTGCTGTTATAGGAAACCCATATAGAATTTGCCCAAATCCTGTTGAAATGGAGACTACTCTTAGTTCAATGAATGTTGCTGTTGCAATGTCTAGTATAGGCGCTGGTGGTTTCAAAAAATCAGGTTGGCCTATGAATATTGGAACTGCACCTAGTGGGGATTTAGGTGGATCCTTTGAAAGACAGAGATATTTTACTCCAGTTAATAGTTGGGGAGCCGCTTCCCCAACTAGAGTTTATCCGGAGCATGAACCAACAAGTGACGATTTTACTCCTGGGGCAATTCTTAATAGTTATAATATTTTAACTGATCCAAGCTGGATCCCTGATCCAAGTATATTAAGACGCATTGTGATTCTTTTTAGTAATGGATCTTCAAATTTGAGTGTAAGGCAGGCGTTACAGGGACAAATGCATTCGGCTTGGTTTCAAGCCGATCCGCCCCCAAGTGTGCTTCCTACGGGAACTGATGTAAATGTCACTCCATTTACCACAGCTATAAAAGAATCTTTACAATTAATACATAAGATGGCGGAGGAGGGATTTATTGTAATAGTTGTTACTTTACAAGATCCAACAGCAGATGCACAAGTGTCCCAAGTTCAACAATTCTTTAGTTACGGTCTTAGGCCCCCAATTGGAAAAGCACCGCCAAGTAATACTTCATATGCATATGCCTTGTGCCGTCCATGTGGCGTTATGAGTATTTCTGATGGAAATCCTTTGGCAGGGGAACCCACGGTTGATGACCCTGCGAATGCCTGTTTCTGTCACACAAAAAATACAGCAAAAAATGTTCATGAGATCAAAGTTACAAGAGCTTTAAACGAAACATGGCCACAATATCAAACTCGTATGTTTAGAAGAGTAGCCATTGATATCAATAGAATCCTTAACGAGTTTACCCAGACAAAATAGGAGCGGGGCTACTTTTTCCTGACTTTCACTCCCAAGAGAAATAACGATGTTTTAGATCTAGTTTTTTATACCCTCTACCAATAGCCTAACTTTCATTATAGATAATCACATACGTTAACACGCAGGACTTATTAAATAAGTATTTCCCCGTTTTGATTTTCTCTAAGAATACAAGTATCTTGCGCGCGTAATCTGTTTTTATTTTGCATTTTTTTGTTTCGTACTTGAGGCCGTCGAGTTAGATGAAAAATTTATTATGTTTTCTAGCGTTTACGTTAGTGGTGATTTCTCCTTTGATTGCCACCGCACAATCTGATCCTAAAAATTTAGATGTCAGAGCTGGAGTTTGGAAGGATGGCCAAGCCGCACCTTGGGACTTGAATATCATTGATCATTATAGGTTATTTGGATTTCCCGAGAGAGCCCGTGGATATAGTCCTGAGCAACCAATAAAATTTAGTCATAAGTTACATGCCGGCGATTTAAAGATGGAGTGTCAGTTTTGTCACTGGACTGTCACGAAGAGTCCTTTCGCTGCAATTCCTGAAGCGGAGATTTGCATGGGCTGTCACGCCGCACTTATTCCTAAACAATCCCCTGAAGTTGATAAATTAAAAAAATACTACACAGACAATCAGCCGATCCCTTGGGAAAAAGTTCATGTAATGCCGGACCATGTTAAGTTCAATCACAAGCGTCACGTGAAAGCCGGTGTCACTTGTCAGGAATGTCACGGACAAGTTCCTCAGATGGAGGTAGTTGAGCGTGCTTCTTCAATGAAGATGGGATGGTGTATTGATTGCCACAGAAATAGAGGCGCCAGTATTGATTGCTCTACGTGCCACAAATAGAAATTACAAATTGGAATTGATCGTAAGTAAATTTTAGTCTTGGTTGCGGATCTAAAAATGGAAGTGAAAAACGAATCAAATACAGTAGAAACGAAGGAAGAAGGAAACACTGGAGTTTCACGAAGAAGTTTCCTAAAGATTTTGGGACAGACTTCGGCTGTTGTTGGTGCTGCTGGATGTGGCAAAAGTTCGGCCCAGAAAATTTTGCCGTATGTAAAGGCTCAAGACGATCAAATTAAAGGTGTCTCAGTTTGGTATAATACTACCTGTACAGAGTGCGATGCCGGCTGTGGAATTCAAGTTAGAACTCGGGAAGGTCGTGCAGTAAAGATTGATGGAAATCATGATAATCCGATTAATCGTGGTGGTGTTTGTGCTATCGGACATTCTGCTCTTCAAAATATGTACGATCCTGATCGCGTGCGTCAGCCTGTTGTTTCTAAGCCTGGCAAAGTAGGAGAGTTTCAGCCAGTGGCCTGGGCAGAGGGAATTCAAAAACTTGTTACTAGATTAAAACCAAAATCTGGCAAGGTTGCGTATTTGGGCAATTCTAAATCAGGAGCGATGGCTTCATTAATCTCTGATTTTTGTAGTGGCCTAAGAATTGAAAAATTTAAATATAACTCAGTCAGCACTTCTGCTGAAAGCAAGGCTTGCGAGCTTGTCTACGGCGTGAAAGGAATTCCTACATATGATCTAGAAAAAGCCGATGTTATTTTAAATTTTGGTGCTGACTATTTAGAGACTTGGGTTTCACCATGTGAGCTTGCTCGTGGATGGGCTGACTCAAGAAGAAAGGAGCATCCAGCCAGAGTAATTCACGTTGAGCCGAGACTTTCCTTAACTGGTGCTAGTGCCGATTCTTGGTTGATGGCCAATCCTGGCACTGAGGTTCAGTTAGCCTTAGCACTTTTGAAACTTCTTATTGAGCGTGGCAAAGGATCGGGAGTTAGCGTTGAGGTTGTAGCAAAGATTCAAAATCTTACTAAAGATTTAACTCTTGATAAGGTGGCAGCTGAGACTGGAATTGCAAAAGATAAAATCCTTTTAGCTGCTGATAGTCTATATAACGCCAAAGCCTCTGCCGTTTTAGCTGGTGGTGCTTCTGCTACAACTGCAACTCCACTTCCGTTGTTGGTGGCAGCTAACCTTCTAAATATTATTCTAGGTAATGTTGGAACTACAATTAATTTAGCTTCCACGAAGCGTGAAAGTGATGGGGATCTTGATGATGTAAAGAAGCTCATCACCATGATGAAAAAAGGCCAAATTGAAACATTGATCGTTGATGGATCCAATCCAGTTTTCAATTTACCTCCAAGTTTTGAATTTGAATACGGAATTAAGAAAGTACAGATGTTAGTAAGTCTTTCATCTCAAATTGATGAAACTACTCATTATGCACATTTGATTTTACCGACAAATACCGGATTAGAGAGTTGGGGAGATGTAGAACCAACGACTGGAGTTTATGGTCTTATCCAGCCAGTAATGAAGCCAGTTTTTGATACGAAATCTTATGGTGATCTCTTAATTGAAATTGCTCGCGCGGCAGGAAGTCAGGGAGTTGCTCGTGCTCAAACTGATTTCTTGGGATTCTTAAAGGAAAGATGGCAGGGGATCCATGTTAACTCAGGTTCTACAAAGAACTTTCAGGATTTCTGGCTTGAAAGTGTTGAGGCCGGTGGATATTTTGCTAATAGATCGGCTGCTCAACAACTTGATGCCGAAAGAGTTACGGTTCGTGTACAGGACGCTGCTTTCTCGATGAAATTTGTTAATGCAAAATTTGGAGATGATAAGAGTTCCGCAGAGGATAACTTGTATCTTTTGCCTTATCCATCAGTTAGAAGTTTTGATGGTCGATCTGCAAATAGACCTTGGCTAAACGAAATTCCAGATCCTATGAGTCAGATCTCTTGGGATTCCTGGGTAGAGATTCATCCAGATACAGCTAAAAAACACGGCATAGTTAAAGATGATCTCGTAACAATAAGAAATCACTGGGGCGAGATAAATGTTGGAGTTGTATTAACTCCATATATACATCCGAATGTAGTTGCATGTCCTGTTGGATTTGGACACACCACTTACGGTCGTTTTGCTCAGGGTAATGGTGGCAATGTAATGCATCTTCTTTCTCCAACTACCACTACTGGCGTGGGATCTGTTGCTTTGTTTTCAACTAAAGTTAGGATTCGTCGGGGTCGAGGAACAGTGGAGCTTGCCAATATGCAAGGAAGCGATTCTCAGATGGATCGTGAGCTAGCAAGAGTTTCCTATGTTGGTGGTGCCGCCGCAGTTTCAGATCATGCTCATGCAGAAGATCATGGCCATAATAATCATCATGAACCCAAGCAGATGTATGTTCAAAGGGAGCATCCAGTTTATAAATGGGGAATGGCAGTTGACTTAGCTGCCTGTACCGGATGTTCAGCTTGTGTTGTGGCATGTTACTCCGAAAATAATATTCCAACAGTTGGTCGCAAAGTTGTTTCTCAAGGTCGTGAGATGTCATGGCTCAGAATTGAGAGATATTACGATACTAAAAATCATGAAAATGGAGCAGAGGAGCTACATGTTTCATTCTTACCAATGATGTGTCAGCAGTGTGGTAATGCCCCTTGCGAACCGGTTTGTCCAACCTATGCTACTTATCATAGCGAAGAGGGGCTTAACGTAATGGTCTACAACAGATGTGTTGGAACTCGTTATTGCTCAAATAACTGTTCTTACAAAGTACGTCGTTTTAATTGGATCGAGGTTAATTTCCCCGAGCCAATGAATTGGCAACTTAATCCAGATGTAACTCCACGTAGTGTTGGTGTTATGGAGAAGTGTACTTTCTGTATTCAGAGAATTGTTGAAGCAAAAGATAATGCAAAGGATCTGGGTCGCTTGGTAGAGGATGGGGAAATTAAACCTGCCTGTGTACAAAGCTGTCCAACTCAAGCCTTAACTTTTGGGAATTTGAAAGATCCAAAGAGTAAGGTCAGTATGTTGAGTCATGATCCTCGTGCCTATAAGGTGCTTGATCACCATCTCAATACACAACCTGCTGTAAGTTATTTAGAAGATATCAAGTATAGGGAAGTCTAGACGATGGCTAAGCAATGTTGTGAGTCTAAAAATCACGAAGAACCTACTGTAGATTACGCTAGGGTTACGGAACTTGTTAATAATATGCTAAAGCCTCCTGGAGCTGGATGGTATGCATTATTTTTTACATGTGTAGTTGCCGTAATTTGGGGTGGATCGTGTTTTGCAAAACAGATCATGGAAGGTCTTCACGTTGCAGGTATTAACCATCCGATTGGTTGGGGTGTCTATATTACTAACTTCGTGTTTTGGGTTGGTATTGCTCACTCGGGAACTTTAATTTCCGCTGTTCTCTTCCTATTTAGAGCCAAATTTAGAATGCCGATTTATCGACTTGCCGAAGCTATGACTGTTTTTGCTGTTTTAACTGCTGGGCTTTTTCCATTGATTCACGTCGGTCGTCCTTGGTTTGCATATTGGCTCCTGCCTTATCCAAACGAAAGAGCTTTGTGGCCGAATTTTAGATCGCCACTTCTTTGGGACGTATTTGCGGTCTCTACATATTTAACTGTTTCAACAACTTTTTTTATTGTTGGCTTGATTCCTGACATTGCCTCCGTACGAGATAAAGCGAAAAGTTCATTTAGAAAAATGCTTTATACTGTGACTTCTCTAGGCTGGACTGGAAGTAATAGTCAATGGAAGCACTACATGTCTGCATATCTTTTCTTTGCAGGACTTGCTACTCCACTTGTAGTTTCAGTTCATAGCGTTGTGTCTTGGGACTTTGCTGTTGGCTTAGTACCTGGTTGGCACGCAACGATCTTTCCTCCGTACTTCGTTGCTGGTGCGATTTTCTCAGGCGTTGGCATGGTTCTCACTTTAATTATTCCGTTAAGAAAAGTTTTTCATCTTGAGGAAATTATTACGCCATTTCATTTTGAAGGAATGGTTAAGTTAATTCTCCTAACTAGTGGAATTGTAAGTTACGCATATGCCACTGAGTTTTATGTAGCTTGGTTTAGTAATAATTTATTTGAAAGATTCCAATTTTGGTTCCGTCCTTTCGGTGATTTTAAATTAGCTTTTTGGGGAATGTTTACATGTAACTGTATAATTCCTCTTACTCTTTGGTTTAAAAAACTACGATCTAATATTGCTTACTTATTTATAGTTTCTATTTTTATAAATATTGGCATGTGGCTTGAACGCTTTAATATTATTTTTACATCTCTTGCTAGAGAATTTATTCCCGCAGCATGGGGTGGATATAACTTTTCCTGGGTTGAGGTTGGTATAACTGTTGGAGCTTTTGGATGGTTCGGCATGTACATGTGTCTGTTCATCAAGTTCTTTCCCGCCGTTTCTATTACAGAGATTAAGGAATTGTTACCTCCACCAGTAAGAAAGAAATTGCCTGTAGGGCATTAGTTTTGGTTCTGCTCCGCCCGACCTATGGCCGGTGCTACGCAGAAATTTGGGTTAGTTAGTTTAGAGAGCTTTGTTGAATTTCGGAGTTTGAAGATGAGGGGAAATAAAATAGTCGTTGGTGTTTATCCGTATATGGATGATCTTCTTAAGACTGTAGAAAAGGTCAAGGAGAAGGGACTTGATTACAGGGTGTATTCGCCAACGGCTCGACAGGAGATTGAGGATGCTACCATGCCAGAAAAAAGTCCTGTAAGACGATTTACTTTAATTGGTGGCATTACTGGTTGTATCTGTGGCTGGTCATTAGCAATCCTTTGCTCATTAGATTGGCCTATGAGAGTTAGCTCTAAAGATATTGTTTCTATTCCAGGCTTCTTTGTTATTGGTTATGAGTTAACAATTTTGTTTGCTGCCTTGGCCACATTTCTTGGCTTACTTCATTATTGTCGCATACCAGATCTTTTTAGAAAGATTGGATACGATCCTAGATTTTCAGATAACAAATTTGGAATTGCTGTTGGTGTTGAGCATGCTGAATTAGATCAGGTCAGAAAGACTCTGCTCGATTCAGGTGCTGAGGATGTGGATGTGCGAGATGGTCTTTGAGATCATCCACTTGTAGTTAGGAATGGAGTTATTAATGAAAAGTATTTCTGGTTATTTATTTGTATTGCTAGCGGTGCTCACGGCTAATTTTGCCCTAGCTCTTCCCTTTAATGATGACATGGCGAATACTTCAGCTCTTAGGACTGGATCGATTGTAAGAACAAAGCCTCCCGAAACTGTTCCTGTGGGATCTTTGAAGAGAAGAGTTGAATCAAAGGAAGCTGCTTTACTTCTAACGAACCCCAACGGTAATAAAGATCCATTGGCAATAAGTAATGGCGATCGACTTTTTGCTTCTAATTGCTCTCCATGTCATGGAAGGTTTAATGATATTGGAGTTGATGCTGGACTCGTTGCACAAAAATCAATCATGGCTGGTCCAGATTTAGGTTCAGATTATTATGCCGAAAAACCTGATGGTTTATTTTATGGCACAATACACTTTGGTGGCATGGCAGTTATGCCACGAGTTGGATTTAAATTATCACCGAGTGAGACTTGGGATATCGTTTCTTATATAAGATCAGTTCAAACTAGCAGAAAGAAGTAAGGGAATTATGTCGCATATAGATCCATTAAATATCGATCCAGTGAAAGTTGCAAAAGCTGGACCGATTAAATTCAGTGCAAAACTTACTTCAGTTTTTTATGCCTTTCTGTATCTGGGCGTAGGCATGTTGGGATATGGGCTTTTAATGTATCCGCATAATCTTCTTTGGGGAGCCTTCTATACCAATGTGGTTTATTGGATGGGGATCTCCGTTGGTGCGGTAATGATTTCAGTAATTTTTCAAGTTGTGCATGCTAAGTGGGCTCCAGCCGTAAGAAGAATTGCAGAAGCTCATGTTAGTTTTCTGCCATTTGCCTGGTTACTCTTGATGGCAACATACTGGGGAAGAGAGTCATTATTTTTCTGGGGCAGGGCTCCAATGCCGGGTCGTGAAATGTGGATGACTCCTGAGTTTGTTTATCTAAGAAATGGTTTACTTCTTGGGCTTTTATTCTTTCTTCTTGCCAAATTTGTTAGAAACTCTTTACGCCGAGATGTTGGTTTAGCAAAAGAACTTGCTGGAGAATCTTCAGTTTGGGGAGATGATACCTATGGCAGACTTTTAGCAGGATGGCAGGGATCTGAGGAAGAATCTTGTCGTATTGAAAGCAGAATGGTTGTCATGGGTCCAATTCTAATTGCTTTATATGCTGTTATTTACTCGCTATTTGCTTTTGAAATGATCATGGGAATGGATCCGATCTTCTTTTCAAATATGTTAGGCGGCTTTGTTTTTATCGGAAATATCTTCGGTGGTTGGGCGATCATTTCTCTTTGGACAATCTATATAAAAGAAAAAGATGCCAATTTTTCTGAAATGGCAGGAAAGCAACAACTTCATGATTTAGGCAAACTTACTCAAGGATTCGGTATTCTCTGGGCATATCTTTTCTTTTCTCAGTTTTTGCCAATTTGGTACGGCAACCTACCAGAAGAAACTCAGTGGATGATTTTAAGAACTAGGGAGCTTCCTTGGAAAACTCTTAGCTATGCTTCTTTAGGTATGTGTTTCGTAGTGCCTTTTCTTGTTCTTTTAAGTAGGGATGTTAAACGCACCACTGCCACTTTTGGCTTTATGTGTTGCGTGATTCTCTTTGGTCTATGGATTGAAAGATACATATTAATCATGCCAAACATTAGCCCAGGTGTAGTACCTTTCGGAGTTTTGGAAATTTCATTCTTCTTAGGATTCCTTGGTGCCTATGGTCTATGCATTAAGTACTTTATGGAAAAATATCCATCAGTAGCGATTTCAGATCCTGCTGTGGCAATGCACTAAAAATAGGGACGGAGCCCAATTATAAAGAATTAAGAAAAAGTTACTTACGTGCCGACAGTGAATTTTCTAAGATTAAGGTTGGGGCACCTGCAAATCGTTACTATTCATTAAGTAATCCTTCTAAACTTTCCAGAACATTTAATTTTTCAGCCCAATCTCTGAGATAGTTAAGATCAAGAAAACTTTTATTTAGATTTAACACTCCAATAATATCATTGATTTGACGATCAGAGGATGATTTTTGAAGCCAAACAAGTTTTGCTAGAACGATATCTTCTGCAGTAGCAATCTTAAAAGCACACGAAGCTGATGGCGGTTTCACACTGATAGCGCGACCAAGTTGCATCTGATGAAATTCAGTATGGGCAGGAAAAAGATCAATTTTCAAAGCTGTCGCTTCATGAAAAATATTATAAGCTTTTTTATTTAGATGGTGCTTGACCAAAGCTTCTTCATCTATGATAAATTTTCTCGATAATTCTTTTAATAAAAGTGGAAATTGATTCAATGGTTTTTCTACCAGCACATCAACGTCATTAGTAGTTCTAAAAATACCATTTAGGCTACTACTTACCGAGCCACCAATTAGATATTTTAGTTTGTGATTATCAAAACACTCAGTGAGATCGCAGATTGCACCACAAATATCATTAAACACTGTTTTTTTCTTGCGAATAGAAATTGTACATTATTTTTTTGAATTCTTTGGTAACTTCAGAATCTATCAGAGAGGGATTTCTCATCTTTATTCCTGTCCATTGCATTTCACGTGCAAAATTCCAAAGCGAAAAGAATCTCGTAGCCCTTTCATCAATAGATAATTTGCTAAGCATAGAAATTACTTCGGAGGAAGCATGAGGAGGAGTGTCTTCTTCTTTGGAATTATCAAAAGTAAAACTCATAAAGTTTATTATACAATATAT
>ENA-ORBV01010997-ORBV01010997.1-microbial-mat-metagenome-genome-assembly--contig:-NODE-10997-length-14330-cov-5.056970_pt1 | contig 14330 bp, 9 predicted proteins | sample MGYA00237777_ERZ505514 | MGnify/ENA primary metagenome ERZ505514 (study PRJEB26160, sample SAMN06269048) | microbial mat metagenome | isolation source: Oligotrophic lake microbial mat | place...
ATATGGTTGCTGATTCTTCTACTATATGTAGTACTCGGAGTAGTTTGAGAACGTTAACTGATAAAACGATTCGCAAGCTCCTTGTTGGAATATTACAGGAGAATTACAGGTTATACCGTATTGTCAGTAGTTTTTGGACGTGACCTTTCAGTAGCTTGATGCGCCTTCTCCGCGTATTGCATTCTCGGAAGGAACTATTCGGGATGATTTTTACATGCGCCGCCTCGATGGGGAAGGAACCAGTGTTGTACATCCAAAGAGCCTATCAATGCAACACTGGATGCCACTGATGTGGTTAGCCCCCAACAATTGGAGAACTGTCTCACTGGCACTTTTTCTTATGTGAGCACTGTCTCACTGGCACCTTTTATTAAATCAACACTGTCCCAGGGGCACCTTCCCTTATGTGACATGCATGCACACAACCACACCATTTTCAGTCCCTTTTCCTCAACACAATTTGGACAGACCCCACTTGACTTGTTGGGGGCAATTTTGATCTACAGCAAACGATGCACAGTCACCACAGTGGTACGCAATGTCAGGTGGTGCGGTACAGCACCTGGTACTTCTGTACTGCTGTGGCACTGTGCGATGCGTTGTACCAGGCATGGTAGCGGGGCATCAACGAGTGACCGGGAAAGCAATTTTTGCGCTTGCACCACAACCACCACAACCAAACATCAAAGGTAGCTCAAGCCAACCTGCACCAGTCTTGGGTGCAACATCCCTTCTGCTACTGTTAGGGAATAAAGAAAAGAATTGCTTGCTTGCTTAGAGACAGAAAGAAAACCGATGAGATAATTGCTGATGGCTATGCATTTTTAATTGCAAATTGACAGTGGAGACAAATGCGCATGTTTTTCTAAGAATTCAAGCCAGTGCAAATGAGATGAGCACACTAAGCTGTAGCTCCAACATGATAGAGTGATGGAGCTCTTTTACAGCATCTGCGTTTAGTTGCACATAAAAGGTGAAGAGTTCCAACTCAAAAATTGAGCAACAATCAATGCTTTTGGTGCAACCCAGTTAGCAACATTGGACATCAGCGCACAAAAAAAATGAAGCAAATCATAGCCTAAACGGCAAAAGATAAAATGACTGAACCTTAGTGTTCATCACTGAGCATCAGCATAGCTCATGCAGAAAGAATTGTCTAGTAACTGTTGCACCCCCAAAAACAAATGCAGTGCTTTCAGACACATTTTTGTTAGCAAATGCAATCCTCTACATCTGTTCTTCAAAGCAGTGCAAAGACAGTTGCAATTAATAAAAATATCTCAGATTTGAGGCTCGACCGTTCATCTTGTCATGCTACAGATATGGTGCAAAAACATTAAAAATGCAATGCAAAGACATTTCAAAAAAGCTAGGGATAATTTTTTCCTTCAAAACATTGAACAATTTCCCCCCTAGAATTATGAGACACATCATGCATTGAATCATTTGCTAAGGGTTTGGCATGCATTATATTTTTTCTTTTGACATTGATGTCATGTGCCTGCAAATCATTTTGTTCACAATGTGAACAAATGAGTAGCACCAGCTTCACAAAAAAACATGTCCATTGATGTGCACTGTCTTGACTAGGGTCATGGTCATGTAAAATACATTGCCTTTTCAGATAGGCTTGTTATTGTGCAACACAGTGCATAGTGGACGATCTCGCAAGTTCATTTCTTGCAGTTCATGATTTGGTGCACTCTTTGTTTTAATTTCCTTTTCTTCTTCTACAAAGTGGGCTTACATAATTCTTCAACTAATTGCGATTGAAAAAAATGTGACAGCTTAAGCATGCATAGTTTTTTCATGCATCATTGAGTCCAAAAATCGGAACAATTGATTGTCAAACTTGTTCTTCATTCATGCAAGTGAATTGATGCTCAAAACTGACAGATGTGGTTGCTTAAAATTGTTGCTTTTGCTTTTCATGTTTGATGGAGATGGTGCATTTGTGTAGCAATCTACAGCACTGACCTGTAGCTTCCACTGCTTCAGGAGCCAGCTGTCTGTCACCTGCTGGCATTGGCAGGCAATCTCTTTTCAAGAAGATGATGAATGACCCTCCCTTTGTGTCAGAGCTGCTGGATGAAGATCGGGGGCTGATCATTCGAGAACTCCCTTTTTTTGGCCGTTGCGCGCGCTTTGTACTGTACAATCTCTCATTCATTACGTAGCCACCACGGCCACCAGTAGGTTTTCTACTAGCTAGAAGATGACCGAGACGAATGACGCAGTGAGTGAGTCAACACATCAATCTGAATCAATCTCTTGGATGCAACGATGATACTGTATGACTTTGATAGATCAGCGAAGTCCTCTAGAAAACGAACATTGACATTTGTTATTAGAATTCTCAACTACCCGAACCAAGATCTTTGTAGTTGCAATAACAAATTGTCCTTGCTGCCACCCGTATCGTAGTTGGCACGACTACTACAATACCTCCCCAAAATAAGAATAGCATTGGACAACATACTACCTGTTACTACTAGCTAGCTAGTAGGATTGGAGGTTTCACTTGACAGCCTCATTCATAATAATAATAGGTAACACATAAAGAAGAACTACAACCATGTCGGCTGCTACCAGCCCGACCATCCGTACAAGCGCTGCCACCATCGGCAACAATGCCATTACGACTACCCCTCCTACCAGTAGCATTATCGTAGAGAGCAAATGGTCGCCGCCATTGCGAACCCTCGAAGAAGTCACGCAATTGCTCAAACCCGATCAAGGATCTCGCGTCGAGGAACTCAAGTTGTGTTGGCGGGAACCCAAAACCAAAACCGATGGCGTCGGTCTTTTGAACAAACGCAATATTCATGGGCTCGAAAAGGCCCTCAAAAAGACGCCCAGTAAAATTCGACGTTTGTCGATTGGATGGAAACATGGTGGCAATCGCAAGAGTCTTATCAGATTGCTGCAAATGTTCATTGACAATGCCAACCTTCCAGCCCTACAAACAATAGAGAGTCTGGAATTGGTCTTGTTGGCATGGGTTCCGGATTCAGTCTTGTTGCAGTTACTTATGGTGTATGGCCCGCAGCTCAAAGAGTTGCACATTCAAAATACCCGCATCAAAGTCCGACATCCTGCCAACAAACCCGAATGTTTCAAAAATGTCTATCAGAGTGTGCATGCGGTCCAATACGTTTTGATCGAGGAAAGTGTGGCCAAATTGTTGGGAGATCCTCACCTTACCTCTCAGCTCAAACAATTGACGTCCTTGGCCTTGGTCGATTGTGATATTTTGGACGACGAAGTGGATTTGTTGGTACGCTTCTTGTGGTTGCACAGTGTTCAAGCGGGCAAGGCCCTCGAATCGTTGAGCTTGCGCAGCAATCGTCACATGAGTCCCGCTTCTTTCCAAAAATTGTGTCAAGCTCCCGTCTCGCATCGATTGGATTTGTCACTCTGTGATATTAAAAACAAAGGAGGGCAAGCCATTGCACACGCCTTTGAGAGTGGTTCCGGTTGGCGACAAAAGCACAACGTTATCTTGAAAGAACTCGTCTTGTCGGGGAGTTATCAACTGGATGAATTTGGCTTTCGACCTTTGGCCAGTGTGGTGCCTCATTTCGTCCAAAAATGGGATTTGTCTTATTGCGATATGAATGAGCATCAAACCCAGGAACTTCTAAACGAATTGAAGCATCAACTAGAAGAAATTCCAACCGCCGTATCGGGCAACCATTATGCTCCTCCAATTACTACTATTACCAGTTGTCCCCTCCAAGAATTGATTGTTCAAGGCGCCAAGGTGAACAATCCCGAGGCGTGTCGTGCGATTCAAAGCATTCTCCAGACCAACCGATCCCTCGTCAAGATTCGCTTGGATGATCCCAAGTATCCTCAACCACTGTCGATCCCCAATTTGCAATTGATTGTGGAAGGACTCGAGCATCACTATGGATTACAAGAATTTGCCTTGGATTTGCATTCCATGCGACGCCAAGTCCAATTGTCGCCCAGCGAAGAAAAGTGTATGGAGGCGTGCACCGTCCGAGATAGTTTGGACTATTACTTGATATTGAATCGATCGGGACGGAATATATTGCAAAAGGATGACGATTATGGATTTGATAAAGAGGCGTGGTTTTCGGCCTTGCTCAAAGCACGACTCTCACGGCGGACCGATGTCCTATACTGGTTTGTTCGCAACAGTGTCGTGCAAATGTTTTGAACAGGAACTAAGGCAGGCTTCATAAACGAGAAACTAGAAAAAAATAAAAACAACTACACTAAATAAATAACGAAAAGGATAAAAAGACAATAAATATAACGAGTCTCAGGGAGACAAGAATTGTGTATGCAGATAGAGTCGACGTTTGAAAACACATCGTATCATAATAATAAACATCCTTTTGCTTGCTTTCGCAAATTTCTTCTTTTTTTCTGCAAAACATAAGCGTCGGCTACAGTACGAAATTCCGGACCAAGAGGAGCACACCGGTTCATCAGATGATTATGGAAGCTGCTATTCTTGAAAAATCAGAGTTCGCGCTACTGGCGGTCGAATCTGAAGACGGGGACTGGGAAGAGACAACTGTAAGGATAAGATTTAATGATACCTCTTCTGCTCCATCCATCAGTTCTGTCCCCGCAGATGAGTATGTCTCCTATGCAGATGCGTATGGATCTAAGCATGTACGTTGCTCTCAGCATGGACCCAAAGGCATTGCCTTTTGTGGGTCTCCGAACGGAATGATAAAAATAAGCGGTCTAGAAGCTATATCTACTGTATGATTTTTCGAATTTGACATAACTTCTATTCTGTATTAGATCCCCAGCATGTTAGGAACGACTACCATGAATACTGTTTGCCATACTGCTTGAATTGTTCTGGGTGTCCAACCGCGGAATAATCCGGGATATCCCTGATCTTCTTTCACGTCCTTATAGTATTGCATGAATGGCTGCGTATTTCTTCCTTGGCTCACATCTTTTTGCATGAGTACCCGGATGGTCTCAATGGGAGTGTTCCACGTACTTCCCACGCCGCCAATAATTCCGGATCCAATTTCACCCCAAACTCCATATTGCGACATTCTCAAATTGGTACGAGCAATTTCGGTAAATCCGGAACGAGACGCCCAGTTGGAAGCCTGTCGCAAACACATGGGTCCCATTCCAAAGTACAAGCCCAGCGGTCCCTTTTCTTTCATGATGCGGCGACACACCGTGATGGCATTGTCGTTTTCGTGTCCCTTCATTCCTCGATTCACATTCAAACTGGTAAAGATCATGCCTGGAAAATAAAAGGACAATTGTAAGGCGACGAAGAAAAGTTGAATCTATTTATACAGTAATGCTGCAGCAGCTATATGTATATATATATATTTCACTCACCTGCTGGTGTCATGACGAGCGATTGAGCGACACCACCGACAGTGCCACCAGCTAGTGCGGCCACAAAAGGGCTGCCACCCATGGCCAAGACTCGATTCTTGGTCAACGTCGAACCCAGTATGAAAAAGGCGCCCAGCAAGGCACCTTCGATCGTTCGAGAGGGAGTTCCCGCCCAAAAGCTCCAAATTCCGCCCTCTTTGTAAATTCTCCGAACGGCTTGGGCCATGTTACTGTCGATAGCAAAAAAAGAAAAGTCGAGATATAGTATGAGCGCAAAATTGACTACACAATAGTTCATGCACATTCAATATAGATGTCATGTCGTACTCTTTGGTGACGGTCGTCTGACATTTGATAGTCTCGAGAGGAGTTCCTCCTGATAAATCAGAGGCAATGCGTAGAAAGGAACCTCGGAGTAGATTGAAGTAGATCTTTTGCAACAGATAGTACGAGAGAAAAAAGAGGCTGGTTGAGCAGAGCAAGCTTCATGAACAAGGCTAACGTACAAAGCTAGTACAGTAGCACCTTGCAAGGAAACATACCGAACAATCGACGACTTTCTTGTAGTTGTTGGACTCTTGTCGCCCCTCTCTTCCATCAATCTGCTGTCCTTCTGTTCCATAAAAGGTCTTCAACGGTACTTGACGCCGACTGTTGGAATATGTCGGCTTCACCTTGTTGTGAACCCCGACGATAGAGCCGCTCAATGACACTGTGGAAGCATGGCAAATTCCGAACAATGATGATAGCAACAAGAAAGATACCAAGCCTCGGGCAATGCAGCTCATGATTATGACGTGCTACTCTAGACGTAAGAAAGAGGGTTACAACAAAACAATGAGCCCTGTTTGTGGTGGACTAGCTAGATAGCAGTAGCAGACTGGGGGGAAGATACAATTGTAGATGCTTCGCAGGAAGGTTGGTGATAGCTTTTCAAGTACATGAAGAGCTATTCGCTGTGGTGTCACCGATGATGATGGGGCTGAATATTGGATCTTCCGACCCAAAGATACAAGTGCACAAATAAATAAATTGAGGGGTAGTGTGAAGTCAGTCAGTCAGTGGTTATTTTGGCTCAGACTAAGTGACAGTGGACAGACTGACAGCAAGGATTCACCCACCCGGACAAGTTCTCCTGGAATGCTGGACCACCTTTCTTCACCATGCATGTGGCAAAGCCCTTTGATTACTTTCAAGCATCAAGAGTTCATTCTCCTGCCCTGAAGCAGTTTGTCTGACTGCTCCCACCCAGTGATCAGGTTACATGTTCAGGAATTCTCTGTCAGGAGTCAGTTCAGTCCTAGATGCATCATCAGAGCTTCAGTTTCAAGTGCCAATTGAGTTCCAATCTGGTCCCAGAAAACTGCCGCATTGCTCCCATTTGACTCAGATTCCAGCCAAACATTAATCAGCAAGAATCCACCATGATGCGACCATCATTGCCCACAGAGAGGAAGCAATGAGCAAGAGAACACAACAGAGGAAAATTTGGAGGACTTCTTGTTTCATGTTAACAAAGAAAAACACAAACGCAAAATGTTCAGCAGATGCTTCATTCTAGTGAGGCGCAATAGCAAAACTCAGAACATGGCAGCAACATTCAAAATCAGATTAGTGTTTTGTGCAACTTTCATAGTCCCATCATGAACATGGATACAAATGCACCAGTCACAGTTTCATTTTGGTTTCCACGGGTCATCAGCCAGCATCAAAAACACAATGCTGCTGATGGCAACAACCACACACTTGCTTAGTGCTTCAGGTTGCTGACAACCTTAGCACAGGGTGGAAACACTGACATAAAATGAATGTGTTCCACCCCAAGTGCTAAGCAGAATGTGGACTCTCTCAAGATTGATGAAGACAATGTTACAAGCAAAGGGTTGCTGAGGATGAGAGTCTGCAAAGCTTTGTTGTAACCGGATGTCTCTGCCACCACAGCATCCATTTGCCAATGGGTAAAGAAAGTGGCAGCTGACAACTTGATGAATGGTGCTGCTCATTGTCCTCATGTTCTGGTTCGGCATAAGTAAGCTGTTGGCAACAATCAATCCATAACAGCTCTAGAACCAACAACTCAAAATAAAACTCACAGCAGTCGAAGAATGCAAAAACGAAGAGAAAACAATTATGTAACGAGCACCAGGGAGAAAGCGCACGTAGAGAGAAAATGCAAAGCACATTGTCATATTCCCAGTCTACTTTTTGAAACAATCATTCCTAACAGTACCAGTTGAGTGGTGTGATTGCATCCTGTGCAGCGGCGCAATGAAAAACTCTGCTGTTATGACTTCTTTGGCACCCGCTCCATCCACGCCTTCTTCAGAGCAACGGCCCTCTGCGAGTCTTTATCACTCTAGATTAGATACATCTTTTCTCTGCCATTGTTCAATTCACTATACGTCGAAGGCGTAACAAAGTAGAAGTAGCTGGAACTTCGTGTCAACAGAGTTTATAAACATTACTGTACTGCAAACTCTACTCATAAGGGCGCTTCAAAGTGGCAAGCCAAATCTAGGTTGTCCACTCGGATGGCTTGGCGTCGGACTCTGGGTGTTGCCAACATTTTGGAAAAGGCATTAAAGGTGTCCCTCATCACAACGGCGGTTGTGATTCGCTTGGGTGACACGCCTTCTGCCTCGTCGTTATCTTCGGGGATGAGTGGTGATTCATCACAATCCTCACCAGTGGTGTTGCTGCCGGTTTCTTCCGTATTATAGGCTTCCTCTACCGCAAGACAGCTGGCAAAGGAGCTTTCCAGGGATTGTATATCCGTAGTAGCATCTGTCAGACTCTCTTCCTTTATCACGAGAGCTAGATTATCAACATGACTGTTTTTGCTACGCTCCGAATGAACATTGTTGGCTTCCAGAAAGGCCAAACCATCGGGAAGGGTGCAATCGAATTGGAGGATGCGAATCGTGTCATCCTTTGGGCTTCCTCGACTGCTACGATGGCGTCTTCCAGGACGAGTGTGTCTTCTGCATGCCGAGAGACTGTGTCGGCTCGATCCAGAATCGTGATTGGAAAAGCTGCTGTTCATATTGCGACTGGTTCGACGAGCCACATCTTTCTTGTGCCTAGAGTAATGCAAAGAGGAGGCCATTTGGATTCGGTCCTTTAGCGACGATAAATCCTCCACGGAGTCCTTTTCTTCTTCGGTCGTGTTGTTGTCTCCATTGGCGCTTTCCGATAAAAGAACTTTCGAGGCAGAGGACGAAGAGTTGCGCCTTTTGGTGAACGATCTTCTCCGTGGACTGCTCACCCTTGTTGTTTTTTCGTCACCGCCAACCGTTTTGGATAGTCGTTGATTGACAGTAGGAGATCGACTCTTTGTAGTGCTGGATCTGTTGAAGGTGCTGGATTTTCTACTGGCCCTCTCCTCCCTCCTGCTCATGCGTAGCAAGTCTCTCTCCGACCGACATGATCTGTCCAAACCACGTCGAGCAGGTCTTGTGTTCGTTGTAGTCGATGCCAATTCTTCGGAATTCATGGTTGTTGTTTGTGTCTGGCGTCTTTCTTCTTCTAATTTTGTGTGCTATATATATTTGACTTGCTTCCTACCTTGAGAATATCGTTACTGCAACTTTATTTTAGATCTTGTTATATTAGTGGGCATGGTGAGTTGGTGACTTGCTCATGTGAGTACCAGTGAAAATCACGAGTTGAAGGTTGATTCGAAGTCTGCACAGTCACGATGTGCTGTCGATTTTTTCCTGCATAGAAGAGACAAGAGCACCTTAGAACAGCCTCAAAGTTTCCGTTACTCAACTGGGTTGGACAAAAATGGCCTCAGGGGAAAGTCGAGCTTAAGGCAACTGAATCTTTGTGAACGTTAAGACATGACGAGCAAAATAACGACCACAACATTGCACAGACACCTGTGAGCGTTTCATTTTGGGCGAGTGAACAGAGATAAAGGCTGCATACAGGCTGCATACAGACACAACAAACGAGACACGACCCGTTTGGTAACACAGGTGGTGTGCAAAATCATTCTAAAGTCTGGTAGGAAGGAGGTAGGAGGTAACGGGTGCCGCTCTATAGCTAGCTAGGTAGTCCATCATTGATTGCGGGTAGCAAGCTGAGGGGCTCCACAATACCCGAAAAATAGAGGTTTCGAAAATAGGTTTTAGCTCAAGCTGCCATCATGCAACGAATTTAGCTTTGCAAGATTTAAGTTGAGCTGACGTGTCTGGGATGTCATGTGGATACAAACACCTAGAAAGCAAGCTAACAATACAATGCAAGTGCCAACAGTGCCCAAAGTTGAGCTGAAAACTCAAATCGATGCGGCCAGAAGGATAGGGTTGAGTTAAATTTCCAAGATAGAGCTTGCTACTGCATTCCTTTCATCTTTAATCTTGAAATTACATGTGTGAGGCTTGCTTGCTTTTTACATTTGAGGGACAGCCTCTAGCAAGAGTAGGCCGTGGAGTGTGCCGTTTTGGTTGGCTTGTTGCGTGTCATCGTTTCCTCCTACATGACTACCATTGACAAAAACATTTGGAACCGAACGCTGTCCCGTCAAACGAAATAGATCTTGCTGGTAACGGTATCCATCTGACATTTGATCAAGCTCGTAAACGACCACGCGGACGCCCTTGATGGAGTCAAAGAGTTTCTTGGTTTTTTGACAATACGGACAGTACGATTTGCTCCACACAACAACTAAAAGGGGACAAGAGGTGAGCGAGGAATGTTAGATGCAGAAGCAATTTCAAACGGTTCGATTCATCAAAGCACGGCACGTGCGTACCTTGGTTGGATGCATTTTCGGACTGGACGAATTCAAGGGGGGTCATGGTCTTCTGGTTTGTCATGTTAGTGTTTGTTTTAGAGCTGTGGCGTAGTTTTATTTGCTTTAGTTTTGATTGTATTTTGGATTTGTGAGAAAAAGAGGACAGGGCGACTCACTATTTTTGACAAATTGTGGCTTGGGTTACCTTCCCGTTCTGTGTGCACGGGCAGGGAGAACACAAGCGAAACACATTTTTTGCAAATGCCCAGGTCGTTTACAGTGACAAAGTGTGCGTCTAGTAATTTTTAAAAGTCATTCCCGTCACCCACGTTGATTAATTTATGACCCTACTAGCTAGCTAGCTAGCTAGAGTAGCTAGTAGTATTTAGCTGTGAGTGTCCACAGGAGGTACAGTACCAAGTAGTATGGTACGATAGCATCGTACCTAGCTCTCCCCTGCCACCTGCGCCTGCTTACACATGCAGACAAACATAGCGATCGTTAATTTACATCTTACGCTGCACTATGACACAAGGAAATCCGGCTGGAAACCACATCATGAATCGCGGTGATGATGCTCCGGGATGTGTGAATGAGAAAACGCCACCACTAGCTCAGGCCATGAAGGATCGCGGGGATGATGATGGTGGTGATGTGCCAGTTGTCCCCGTTGTCCCCGTTGTTTCAGTCGTCCCCGTTGCTGCAGATGCAACCAAAAACACAGAGCCAGAGGCCGCACTACCGTCACGATCATCCGCCAATAACTCAGGCACCACGAACAATATGTGTTGCTGTTGTGGTCCGTTGTGTGGCGCCTTTTGCTCTTTGATTGGGTGCTTGTACTGTCCTTGCCTTGCTTGTGGTAAGTGGGTAGACAAAAATTGCGACGACAAAACAAGGACTACGCCAGTCGGAGACACCTTTAATAATAGGACACATGCCCACTATTTGATTATGGATTGCGGTGATGCCTACACCGAACATTGTCTTTGCCCTGCCTGTGATGCGTGTTGTGAAGGGCCCTGTGAAGTGGTGACTGGGTGTTGCACGAGTTTGGAAGATTGCTGCCGTGGTGGCTGTACAGGATGTGGCGATTGTTGCCAGGGTTGTGGCGATTGCCTGGCCTGTTGCGGCGATTGCCTGGCCTGTTGCGGCCAAGGTTGTGGCGAATGTCTTACGGGCTGTTTCAAAGGTGGCGGCGATTGCCTTGCCGCGTGTTGCCGTGGTGAATGCTGCTGCAGTGGATGCGATGGATGTGACTGTGACTGCGACTGTCCCAATCTTTAGCTCGCCTTCTTCAGGGCAAACCAAGCTACTGCAATTGTCCCAGTAACTGGATCCACTCCTTAGAAAGCTAGGCCGAAGATTGAATGTGCTTGAGCCTATATACGCTCGTCCAGCCAACGAGGTGCGTCGCAGTGCTAAAGCAACACGCGATGGAAAGTGGCTGCCTGGGCCGCTCGCGGTCTGGCCCCCAAGCCAAGAGCCCGCTCGCTTGAAACATCGTTTACTATGATGTCTGCATACCAAATCACAGCAAGCTGCGAGAGCAAAAGCTAATGGTAAAATGAAACACAACTATGCATGGACTTTTTTCGCTGACAATTGCATTCAAAATAAAAGATTGCGTAAACTAGACTGGCTCGCTCGTGGCTTCGTCTTGTACTTCTTCTTCTCCTTAATTTGAAGAAATATTATTCTTGCTCGTCTAAATCGAACCAGTCACTGCCATTTTTGCTTTTACCGCATCCACAACGTCGTCGGGATACCCGGCGGACTTTATAGCCGAAACGGGGATACGGTCTGCCACCAACTGCTTCGCGATGCCTTCTGCACACAACTCAGCCAAACTAGGCCCGCCAAATTCCTCATTCACAATGTTGTGAAACGTACGGGGCAATGCGAAAAGCTTCATGTTGATACGGTCGCGGCTCGTGACTTCCAGTGTTCCGGTAGCAGCCACCGCAGGGCGCTCTTGCTGCTGTACGACTGAAACTTCGTTCACCAAAGTCCTCAGCGTCTCGAGGTGCTCGTTTTGCTGTGCCACCTGCACGAGTTGTCCAATGGATTCTAGTGTCTGTCCTGTCGAGGAAGTCAGATTGACCACGTTGGATGTGCCAAAGGCAGTCATCGCCTTTTCTTCCGATGGAAAAGGTATTGTTCGCCCTTCATAGTCGAATTCGCATACGGTCACATTCGATTTCCATCCAGTTCCCTCGCACTGGCCCTTCAGTTTCTCCTTTTTGCCATTTTTGTCAATGACAACCTGGAACGGGATAGCATCGTATTTGCCAGAATGATAAGCATAGTTCTGAACGACAACCTTGTAGCGTCCTTTCGGAGCTTCTTTCTTTGGTTCCAAGCAACCACAGAAGACATTTTCCACTGGCTCTTTTGAATGTGGACCGCCTCCATTCATATCAACGTCAAGCTCGCACAACCCGTCCTTTGAAGTTCTGCTGCCGTAATAGATTTCTTCCCCGCCAGGGACTATGACATGCAGGTCCAGGTCGTCCACCGAATCCCATGCGAGAGAAATTGTGATGTCTCCTGTTTTGGCATTCTCTCGACGTAGTCTTTCGGCAAGATCGTCGGATGCATCGTGGCAATGCACCGAGCATCCGCGGTCCGTCAGGTCCTTCATTACCGTTCCAGGCAAGGTGATGTCGGCGCCTGTTACGAGTATGAGATTTTCACCGTCACTCACATGCCGATCGAGAAAGTTCATCACGGCCTTGGCTGTGGCCGTGCCTTCTGTATCCATGTACGATGGCGCGTCAATTTCATTTTTTTGCAACCCGCCCGCAATGTGATCCAGCAACTTGAGCAGATCGTCCAGGTTACTGAGATTTTGCTGCGCACCCGCCACAAAGAGCTTCACCTCACGCTTTGGCTTGTCTGTTTCCATGGTTTCCGTATCGACCGGGGCCTCCTTGTCTTTTCTGCTTGGTAGATCAAAAGTGGACAAGGCGGCTGTCACCAGAGCGGCAGCGATGTGATTGAGCTGTGAATTCTCAAGCGACGCCACCACGGTGGACTTGTCGTGGGCAGTGACCAGCTTGCGCAAATGCGTGACAGTCTGCTGGATGCGGGATGTAAAGATGCTGCGTTGAATTTCAGCAATCTCGGTATCGGCACTGGCTCCCTCGGAGGAGGAGCATGCAGCTTCCAAGTCGTTTAAAAGTTCGGCAACCGACCCAAAGGGCGTAACCTAGGAAGGATGAGCCAAAGCTCGCAATTGGATCAAGGAAAGAACACGGCTGTCTTTCTTCTTGGCAGCCAAACGAGCAAGACTACTCAAATCTCCCGCCTTGCCACCATTGATCTGTCTGCTGCGTAGTTTACTGGCATCGCGTACGAATTGGTCCGTAAGCATGAATCCGTTATCACGGCCATAATCGTTGATTTCTTTCCGCAAACGACGAATAATGGCCTCGAGAGACATGCGGGCCTTTTTGATTGGAGCTTGGCCGTCCAAGAGTGCTGTATCCGCCAACGACACCAACTTCTCATACGAGGTGGAAAAGCCAGGCACCGAATGATTGGCAGTTGTGGTGCGGCGAAAAAGCAACAGTTCCGCGACACAATTGACTAAAAGGCGTTCGGAAAAGTCAGCGCCGACAAAGGCGGGGTTTTGCAGAGGGTTTTTCTTCTTCTTGCGGCGACTGCCACGGCCATGATGCGGAAGAAAGACATGCAGTGTACTTGGTAACTTCTCGCCTCGCTCCCCACTACGAACAATGATAAAATCTTCGTCCAGTGTTTCCGCTGCGAGCTGAAGCAGACTCTCAAGTAAAAGCGCTGCCGGATTTTCTTCTTTCATGGCAGATTCAATCACACCAACAGCTTTTGTGACGGTACCAGAAAGGGATAACGTAGCTCTCGCCTTTTTAAAGACAGAGAATGATTCTTTGTGCTTCAAAATAATCAGAACCATATCTTGAATCAATTAGCAAACATCACGGGAACCACCCGCCAGTGGAGCAATCTTCAGGAGAGTCTTGAGCGCCGACTCTAGTTTTGCGCGAGAGTGGCCAATCATCTTACTCTCATTTTGCTCAAAGAGTCCCTCAAAGAGGATACCAAAGGCCTTGTAAAAGATACTTCTCTCCCCTTCTCCTCCAGCAGAGTCCTCGGTCGCCTTGGCTTCTGGCGAAAGCCGGTGATAGCGCTTGTAGATAATAGCCAGCAGCTGTCTCTTATACACATCTGACGCTGCCGACGAATAGAGAGGTGT
>ENA-ORBV01010998-ORBV01010998.1-microbial-mat-metagenome-genome-assembly--contig:-NODE-10998-length-14329-cov-4.828585_pt1 | contig 14329 bp, 9 predicted proteins | sample MGYA00237777_ERZ505514 | MGnify/ENA primary metagenome ERZ505514 (study PRJEB26160, sample SAMN06269048) | microbial mat metagenome | isolation source: Oligotrophic lake microbial mat | place...
TGCCAAGGGTTATTGTTACTGCTGCATGCAGCATCATACGAACCACGGACACCATCACCAAGGGGAGGATACGTGGTGATGTAACCTCCATCTTTGTCAACATACGGCAAGGCTCCGCCTTCTTTTTTAATTACTGTGGGCAATGAGTAGTAATTTTCTACTCTCTCTAAATAGGATCGGTTTATTGCATTGTACAGTAGTCTGCTGCATAAGTCCCCATTGCCACATGTAGTCATCAGTAGGTCCAAAACAGTTGTCGCCGTTCTTCCGATATGGGCGTTCTTATTGTCGAAGCAGTATTTGGTCTCAACCGGGTAGGAATTTCTTGCGTAGGCTGGCAACAAACACAACAGTTCTCCTACGTTGGCGTCTGTTCTGTATCGACAGCAGGGGCAAACCATGGATTGCACCATGCACCAAAGAGGAGGCCCTTCCATCACAAAAATGGGGAACAAGATCTTGTTCTTTGAGAAATTGGTCCTGTCATTTTCCATTGAAGAGGCCTTACAACATGGACAATTGATGTTGTCAAGACCGTACATCATGATCCAGTCAACCAAGAGCAGTTTTTGGCCGACTATGGAGTGATGCTGTGGATTGTCAGAATTATCTGCCCTGGGCACTGTGATGGTGAGCCCATCGAAATGACTGGCCGTGTGCACTCTATTGTTTCTCACTATTGTTTTCATCACTACACTGGCAAATGCAAGCATGGCCATTGGTGCTTTGTTTCCCTTGTGTTTCTCCAAAAAATCGACATCCGTAACCAATTCTGTCACGGCCGTGCACAATTCAGCGGCACTCACAAACTGTTCACTGGCACATTTGCTTTCACTGGCAACAGTTGCTGCAAATTGGGTGGTTGTTGTGATTTGGGTTGTTGTTGTTGTAATTTTTCCAGCTATCTTGGTGACTCCTTCTCGTGGCGCGAAGAAGGCAGCAGCTGCTTCCGGTGTCGCATACTCCCCTCGACACTTCTCGGCTTCTGACAAAGGAGTAGCAAAGTGTCTCTTCAGCCGTGCTTCTTCATTCGCCAATGCCAAGGCAGCATTGGAAAATCCTCTCGTACGGCGATTATTTACACACCGCTCATGGTGTGCTCTGTGGACGCTTCTTCCATATTCCTTCGCTCTGCAAACCTCACAGTCTTTTAAAGGATCAAACGCCCTATCACCAAACAGAGTCTGTTGCCCACCAGTCTTGTGCTTTTTCCTGTGGCTTGATGCCTGCAGTTGGTGCGCACGCTCCTTTAAAGACAACCGTCTCTGACTTTGAGGGCCCATGGTGGATTGTGATACACCATTTTGTAGCCGCGGCACTGCCGCTGCTGCTGCTGCTGGCCTCCTGTAGGGATTGGTTGGTGGCGCCATCTAGAAATCTAACAAAGACACAAAGAGTTAAGACCATTGTCGATGGAATTTTGATATCTCGTACTCCGGAGTTTGTAATTTGAGCAAAATATCTTGAGGGTAAGGCTCAGATGACATCAGCAATAGTGTCGCATCGTTATATCCAAAATGATGTCTTAGTAGTACCGCGAACCCTCTCCACCAATCATATCACTGCCTTCTTTAGCGTAAAGCCCCTAGCTGAAAATATGGGGGGTTTAGGCCGCAGGCCGGGGGGATGGGAGAGGAGAAAAGAAGAAGAGATCACTGCGTGATTCCACATTCTACTAGCAAAACTATGACCCGGTACTAACTTTTTATATACCACGGAGGGGCATAGGCAGTCATTTTTGTTGATCCATAACAAAACTGGCATTTCCCCTCCATTTGAGATTAATTTAGTCGCCAAAAGACAGAAATAGTTAACAAAAGTTACAAAAATAGCCACACTTTATTCAAAATTAACAGATAGCTTTCACATCGTGATCTGAGACTGTTTTTCTTCGATCCTTGTCATCCGGCTTCTTTTATTAATTGTCCTCCGGAGATCTTATTCGGCGCGTTCTTCGACAATGATAGTCATGTGGCGGCCTCCCTCTGCGATTTTCAGCATTGCACCATTGCCTGTAACGACCACAGCAGAACATTTGAGCTACGGTAGGAAATGCTATGGCTTGATACAGCCATGGTGGCGGCATTGGTTGTTGAAAGCCCGGTGCAAATTGTGTTGGCCAAAACGTTTGGGCTTGAACTGCAAGGTGGGGCGTCATGAGATTGTTGTGCTGTTGTTGTGGCAAGCCAGCTGCTCTCACACCATTGTTACATTGTGGTGGCAGTTGCACGCAGGCCCTGTTTGGCGATGCGACACTCAGTATTTTGTCATTGGTGGTGCTCTGGCCTTCGGCGAGTTGAGGATGCGTAGGTGCAGTCGGCGCAGTCGTAATAATTGAAATCCATAATTATTATTTTTCGTCACAAGGTAACTGGTGAATTTTCAAAACATGGAGCCATCCAAATTGTTGTTGTCGCCAACCATTACTTATTGCATGGAACCACAAAACATCAAGGAAGGAAGGATGCGACCACAATGTTTGGTACATGGCCCGTTCAACCCACAATCTGCCATGAACCACAAAACATCACGGAAGGAAGGATTCGACCACAATGTTTGATAAATTGTCCGTTCGGTCACGTTACTTTCACGGCTTATCTATCATTCTGCAATCATCCAGTCAGTCCCTGCCCTTGATCATCCATTATTTATAGCTTGCCCAATTGAATTCTTAGATTTCTTTTCTCTAGATGTAATTGATTATGCACTGGATTCCATCAATGACTTGAGTCGCAACAGTTCTGCCACGGCATCTTGCACTTTTGGATCTTTGTTTCCCAAGCCTTGAGTTTCTTTGAGTTCCCGAATGTGGCTCGCTTGTTGGTCCACCAACGCTTGCAATGCTTGCTCCGGGACCCGTTCTCGACATTGTCCACCGGGTGCGCAAATGGTGTCCTCGTCCAATGCCCATTCCTTCCAGGCATAGGCCACAGCAATGGGCGTGGTAACAAACTTGCCGTTGACCAAGACACTTTTTTCCAATCGCCATCGTTCGGCATTTAAAAGAGTGACATCGTGACTGTCTGGGTCGTCCTTGTTCTTGCGGAGAATCTTTTTTTGATATCCGCTTTGGTAGGCCTTGTCCTTCATATCGGTCGGTACATCGATCTCAATTTTACTGGGTAAATTATCCTCCCCTGCTGATGCTGCTGATGCTCTGGGGCCTGGCATGGTGATGAGTTGATCCCATTGCTCTCCCGTCAAGCCGACGGTTTCCAGTGCTGCCAAATTGGCATAGACGACTTGTGATGGTGCTTCTACCGCTGCTGCCGTCTCACCGTCATCCCCTGTAGCATCGGCCTTTTGGTTGTGGGCACATGACACAATAAGACAAGCCGTATCGGTGGCCCTCCAAAGAGCTTTGGGGATATCTGCGACACCCACAATATCTTGACACAAGGGCTGTCCACTCTTTCGGCCTGCATAGGACGCAACCGCCATGGAGGCCAAATCGCGAGTGGATTGGGCTTCATAAGGATGCAGCTGAAAGGATGCCGCCCAAGCAAAGCCGGATTGCTCTGGTGTATTGGATTTTTTCTTTCCTTTTTTCTTCTTGGTCGCAAAGAGTTGTGTGGAGGAAGTAGTCGTATCCTGCCGTCGTCGGTCCACAATGTTACGGCGAGTCTCGGGACGACAACTGGGGCATGGAAAGGCCGACACGGCTACGATTATTAGCCATAACGACAGAGCCACGAATAATATTCTCAAACTAAGAAACATGTTGGCCTTGGTTTTAAACAAGCTTGGGGCCACAATACTTTAGCTGCGACTAGCTAGCTATGCAGTAGCAATAGATGATAAGTAGGTACCAATGTTTGTCGGGTTGGATTATGTGACTTGTATCCATTGGTGGCTGCCATGAACGAGATTCATGGATTCATTTTCTGGATCGATATCGTATCTTTGTGACTCAACACGCATGACTCACTCAAAAAGTAAAAGAAAAATAGGTCTTACACTTCCTCTGTTTCTTCCCTCGCTTTTAGTTCGCGCGTTTTGATTTTTTCATCCTGGCATTTTTTTCAGCCAGGTCTACTCTAGCTAATAGTAGACTAGTACCACTTCATCTGCATGTGTTGTCACAGAGATAGCTCAAGCTCACTTAACTTTACATTTGCAATGTCTTCACTTTCTGCCATGTTTGCATTTCATGTGCAAACCCCCCTCATCCAGAGATGACTAGTAACTAATCACGCAACTAGTCGCATGCAGCACATGACTGCTTTTTATTCTGTCTTCAAAGTTTACATTTTCCTGAATCCCCCTCCTTGCACTGATGTGACATGATGGAGACAAAATGGACATTCCGGCACAATTACATTTTAGGTTTCCCAAGTGTAGGCAGGCAAGGCAATCCATTGGAATGGACAAAAGTTGCCTTTTCTACAGAGCCTATGAATGGTGTATGACCACTTTTTTGGTTGCTTCCTACTAGAAAGTCACAAACACCTGTCAAAAAAGGTGGCTTGATATCTATCTTGGAGAGGCTCTGGCGTCCCCACTTTAACTCGAATGTTGTTTCCTAAGAGTAACATTGAAAAAACGTTGTAACAATTATTTGCGGTAACTAGTATTTTTACAAAAAAAAAGTTTGCGGGACTTGACACACTTTTATCAAAGATAATATATAATATGGAAAAGGACTCACATGTAATAATAGTCCTTCCTTGGTGGGTTTCGTTGCCCCCCATTCTCCTACCTACAGCGGTCCGGTCCGGGTGCAAATCCATGTCTTGTATTGTGTCTTAGACTGTGGCGCAAAGACTGTAGCGTGACTGTATCAGGATGCCTTGCTTCGTGGTAATGCTAGCTAGTAGTTATGTTACGTTAGGAGCAGTAGTGTGCTTGATGTCGTCGTTATTGTTGTTGTGCTTGGGTGTGGGCGGTAAAAAACAAGGAAAAGAAGAAATGTGCCAAAAAGCTTCCCAAGATGGCCCCGGCCACAATGTCGGCCGGATGGTGTCGATTGTCGACGACCCGGCTCACCGAAACAAAAGATGCCAATCCCAGTGGCAATGCCATGGACAGTGTCGAACTGACCCGATACAAAACGATGGGATATTTGGGTCTCGACGACGCCAATGGTTGTAGAATACTGGTATATCCAAAGGTTCGTTCCAAATACTTGTACAATAAGACCATGGTACAAAAACTAAAGCTGGCGTGTCCACTGGGAAAGGAATCTCGATAATAATCTTCTCCACTGAGACACGTGTCATAACTGGCATTGGGTTGACAAATTTGATAAAAACTGGGTCGCAAATACCCCGCATACGCTTTCAAGGCCCACGTGGCCAAATCGTTGGTGGCCAGCGTCAAGATGTACACGCAGATGGTCTTGTGCCAATCCCGAACATTGTGCTGTGACGAATAGAACCGTTGATTGACCACACAGCATGCCAATTGGACCAGTGGCGTCACGAGGATCATGAGGTAGACGTACAAATCGGGTACTGTATCGCCCTCAAAGACTTGATTGTATTGACCGTCCCGTATATACAGCGTTTCGTCTTGCGTAGTGTTGATGACTTGCACGGGAATGGGACGTTCTTGTGGCTCTTCAATGCTGTAGCCAATCCCCAAACAAATACATCCCAGTACGACGCAAATGAACAATTCCAATCCACCATCGTTAGGACTGGTAATATAGGCGCGTAACCATGCCACGGCAGACGTGTCCTTGTTGCCGTTTTCTTCTCCGTCTGTCAACACGGCGGTTTCATCCTTGGAGTCTTTGGATGGAACGGCAGAAACTTCCACATTGATATTGTGGTTGTCGACTTCTTGCACTATCATTTTTACTAGTACTGCTTTTGGTTCGGAAAGGGCGATTGTTTTTCAGAAGAGTCTGTTGTGTGTTTCTTCGTTGTATAGGACAGTAGTATAGCAGGTCTGGCCGAGTGCAGTTGAATTCAAATGTCGGATCCGCGCACCTATATTTATGTCTCTAGATAGTAGGATGCTGCTTTTTTGCTGCTGCTGCTGCTGTTGTCGTATGAATTGTGAGATAATACTTCAACTAGCTACGACCGTACTGGTTACGAGTAGTCGAGGTGAGTTGAGTGAATGAATTAAGTGTTTGCAGTAGATCTAACACGTCGAAATTGGCACGACTGTTTCTTTCGTGCATGCATGTTATCGGCGTTACGTGGCCGGTAAGGATTCGCCGTTGTGCTTTTAACGGCAAACTTTCAAGTCATGGCTATTCATAGTTCGAATTTTAACCCTAATCAGCACATTTTACCAGCTCGCTCACTTGCTCAAGAACTGGTTCAGTAGCTATTTCCAGTCCGAATTAACTATTCTACAACTCTATTATTAGCTAGCTAGCTAGTAGTACTCTCCGGGCTAGCCAATAGATGCTTGTGCGTAAAGCACTAATCGTTCCAAGTACGGCACTGTTCAGCATCATATGAGCCCGTTGCCCAGAAGGAGATTGGTGCCCGGCATTGCTAGTACTAGCATTCCTAGTAGTCGCAGTTGCTACGGTAGTTTGCCCAGATCCAAACTTTGGAATGAGACAAAAGCATTACGGTAAGACGTGGAATAGATGAATAGGGCGCTTTTTCTGTCTTTCCCGAATCGTATGCGCCAGGATGAGGTCGAAATAAAAAGAGTCCTCCTCGCGTCGATAGGCGTTGCCTCTGAATCCGTCGGTTTCAAGCAATCACAACCAGACGGAAAGCTCCACCATGTACATCCGTCGTCATATCTCCCGCACAGTATGAGAAACAGGCGAGGGCACGTCCGAATCATTTTGATTTGTGCGAACCCTGGCTCTCCTTCTTTTTAGAATGTAGGAGGAAACAAATACCAAAATCACAGCAGTTGCTAAGACGATGCCGATAATCGCTTTGTAGGATATGCCCCAGCATCCTCGCAAGGGTGTTACAATGTCATTTTCCTTGCTCTGCCTGCAGAGATGATGGTTACAACTCCAGGTATCTTTTTTGATTTTTCCGTCGACGCGTAATGCGAGATTCTTGATATGAGGTTCACTTTGACTAGCCAACCCGAATTCTACGCATCCCCCCAAATTTCGGTCCAAGCAATGGAGGCTACGGAAAGTTGTATACGGTAGTCGATAGCGAGAATAGTAGGGGTCGCGGAATAAGTTTCCCCAGTTGTTACTACCGAAATCTGTGTACACTCTCCAGTAAATAGAGCCCCCATCACTGCTCCCAACGTCCTCGCTATTCGATAATAGAGTCACCTCCACGTCCAAGAGCCAGGACTCATGGTGGATATCGTTGCACACCCGTTCTCGGTAGTTGTGACATTTGTCCCCGATCCACACCAAGGACTGGCCGACAAGTGGATGGAAATTATATGGCTGGTCCACGAACACTATGCCATTCCATACGACACGAAGCCGCCCATGTTCGTCACGGTTGCTGTTGGTGACAGATGGACTCAAAAAAGAACACTCAAAATCGCCATTCCAGCAGGTTGTTGCCTTTGTTTCGTTCGGTTGTTGCAGTGTAACAGTTGCCAGTTCTCTGTGATTGGACGCATTTTCCAGAGTCCACAGAATGGTGGCCGCGGACGGGTTGTCGCCGTGAGGTTCCGTAAACACGTCTAAACAGTGCTGATGATGTGTGGCATTGTCAGCCATGGTATCGGTGTTTCTACTTCTATATCATAGTTCGATGGCCAAGTTTCTCTATTGATTTCAAAGCCTCGCATCTGTCGCTTTGTTTTGTTTCCTTGCATTGATTGGTGGGACTGATTTGTCGTGTGCAAGGGTGTTGGGTTCTCGTCGGTCGTGTGGAGAAAAATGAGCTGACTAAAGAAGCGCACACAGGACCCGAAATCGGTTCCATTATTTTTGTTTCACATCAGTGGTGGTAAACCGGTGGTAGATTATGAGTGCTCAATGTGCACCACCAACACAGCAATTTAATGAGCTTTCAAATAACTATTATTTATACAAATCTAATGGTCATGCAATGAAGAAGAACCAAGCATGTTTTTTTGCTTGGATTGTGCATGTCCCTTCAGTTGAGATCCAACTGAAATGGACAAAACGTGTTGTCCGCAAACTCTTCTGAGAACAGACTAAGGACTCAATCATGGGACACACCCATGAAATAAAAATCTAGATGCACAAATGTCTATCAAAAATAATCATGAGCACTTGCAAATCATTGAAAGCATGGCTGACAAACAATCATTGAAACGAAGGTGGCAAAAAACTTGCATGACACACAACTAAAGACATGCTTATACCCACAAGAATTGCTTGATTCCAGACCACAAATTGTTTTGCCAAAACCATTGCTCGTGTCAAATGGATGAACTGGGATTTCCCGGCTGTGACCATTTTCGGAAGAGGAAGCCGAGTGTCTTGAATTGCAAGGCACATTCGTTTGGTCTGGACAGTTGAGATGTCATTGTGTTGGCTGCTCCAGCAGCAAATGTTTTTGGGAAGACAAATACATTGCATTTGGCACAAGTCCAGTGGGACAGGAGATCTTGTCAAAAATGACAGCTCAGATGTCGACCCTTGCTTCTGTTCACTGGGTTCTTTCAGCTTGATTCACCGTCATTGCGGTCACCAAAGTTGGCCTATTGGCCACATCTGAAACAACTCAGTGAGGTGTGCCCTTCATCTGGGGGGTGAGAAAACAAATGCCACTGGCCAAGTTTCTCACTGAAACGCTCCAATGGCCTTTGGTTCGAGCCACACAAAACAACAGAAGAATTCCAAGATCTCACACGATTTGTGATGATTACGCCCTCGGAGCAAAACTACTAGTCAGCGAGTACGCACATTGTTCACTCGGGGAAATACTTGTACGCACATTGTGCACTCGGAGACCCACCAGTTCGCACATGGCACGCTAAAGCCTATATAAACATTCATGATTCCGGGTGGCATAGAAAGTGTGCATAAAAAGGCCTACTCTTACGCGGAAACACTTGCTTACGTTAAGTTTTCTCCGGATTAAGGTTCTTCCCATTCTAGGCCTCTCACAAAACGACATATGACTGTGGTACACCAGGACTAACCTGTTATTCATAAATTCTTAATTCTCAAAATGTCTGGGATCTAATAATTAACTCTTTTGGTTTCTCTCAAGTCTTGGTTATTACTTCGAAGTAGACACAAGCAAGAGCCTTCTTAATTACCTGAAAATCAGGGGAATCTAGCAATAAGATTAAGAAGTCACTGGTCTTTAGACTCTCGAGATATCCATAGGCATCGGAGACTTTTTTTTACGTTTACTATTAATGTTGGTCACGTTAGAACTGTCTTTATGTCATTTTCTTTAATGATGATTAGGCGTCAAAGACATTGGAAGCACCAATTCGGAGTACTCATTCACAGTAGCAACGACCACTTAGGCCAAATCGCTTTGCTGACGTTATGTCAATAGTGCCCCCGTTCGGCGATATCATCCTACTGAATCCTGCATTTGCAGCTCACCGACGCTGGAACCAGTAAGATTCGATCTGTCTCTTCTCGTTAAGAATGAGCCTTTTTGCTCGGTTTTGACTGAAACATTATCACAAACTGACCACGCACACACATCACAAAACATTCACTCCCTCTATCCTCTATCGTCATTCTCATAATTTTGATCAAGACAATCTTTGAACTCCGTCCAGCTAGCTACCCGAAAACAAAAGCATCATGGCTTCCCTATACTACCCGTCTAATAGCATGTATCCCAAAGACATGGATGGCTCGGAAGCCCTCACGGAAAGCACTGCCGATTCCTCTTTGGAAGGTGATCTTTGGAACATGTCCTTGAGCGATTTCATGGATATCTCCGCCTCCGAGTATGTATCCCCAAGAAGATCTCCCAGTGCCCTCTCTACTCCATCTGCTCCTCGAGTGAGCAGCAGCAAACCTGGCATGCCAACTCTCCAAGACGATAGTTCCGAAGAAGATGAAGACGAAGATGAATCTTTCTTGTTTGCTCCTGTCAGAGCAACTCCAGCAACCGCAAAGAGTTCACTTTCTCCCATTCGCCGTCCTGATAGCACCCTGCGCCATTCAGCACCGGCACGCCTGGCTCCCCGTCGTTGCAGTTCCCTGAAAAAGCCCAGCCCTACAGGCCCAGGAGCTACGCCCAAACGCAGTGTTTCCTTCGACAAGGTCAAGATTCGGGAATTTGAACGCGTCCTCGGCGACCATCCCGCACAAGAAGGGCCTTCCATAGCTTTGGGATGGAACTACAACGAAGCCAAGGAAGTTTCCATTGACAAGTATGAAAACAAGAACAACTCGTGTAACACTCTCAAGAAAAAGTGGACCAGTGCTCGCAATTTGATCTCGAAAAACGGCAATAAAAAGAAGGAAGACTTTTTATTGTCGGCCGAAAAGCGCGTCAAAATTGCCAAACAATTGGGATACACCACGGAAGAGATTCAACAAAACATCAAAGACGTGGAAAAGCTGCGCAAACAACGGGAACAACAAAATTTGTTGACCATGGCCATGCAGGGAGGAGGGTTACGCTACAACTATTGAAAAATATATAATAGTAAAAATGAAACTGTATAAATATTTTGAATAATTAAACGAAAGTAATTGTAATGTGAACAAATGCTGCGTTTTGTCCTAAGTATCTTTTAGTGCTTTCCTTACATTGTAGGCGTTCCACGTTGGCTCCTGTTGGTACAACTAGGAGGCTAATCGACAAGTTGCACCAGTGAGTCGACGTACATAGCTCCATATCGGAACCGAGTGACCAATCTACTTGCAACCATCAGTGAGCTAGCTACGAGCTGTCGAGCGACAGGGGATGTTGCGAGGTAGAGTGACAGGCTCATTGCCACGCCAAATACGTATCCACCAGACAGCTTAACGAAAAACAGGGACGGTGTTTGAACCGGGCGCCATGACAGTGTGTGCAACTTGCTCCTCTTTATTATCTGCATGTTACAACAGCTGACCCCACATTCATTCCCACTTGTTGCATCTGAACCAAGGATGGCGTTTTCACCTTGAGAGCTCCCTACAGTAAAGTCAGATCTACAAACAGCTCCAAAATGTTGCCAATAATTATGTTTCAATGCATCTAAGGACACTGCCACTTCTTCGATGAGTAACAATAGAGGTGGTTGTTGGGGCTTGCTGCATTGAGAGAAGTAAAAAGACGGTTTCTTCATCCATTCATATCCAAACATGGAGGCACTTTGTTCTTGATCACAGGCAGGACAGGCTGCACATCTTTGTGCCAAAAAGTAGTTTTTTTGCTTGGATAAAAACGAAAAAGAAATGCAAGATGCTTAAGAGACCCAATCATGCCTCCGACGGATTTCCTCTCTGAATGAAGAAGAGAACCAGCAGTACGTACATGTGTGTGCCTGTGTGTGTGTCATTCCACTACAAGCAAAAAACCTACATCCATATCAACCTTGAGCCCTTTTTAACGAATTCCCCATTTTATTTATATTATGATGATTTTTTGTGATGGCTATTATGGAGCACAATATCCTTTTGAATGACATCAAAGGAAGTGATGCGATGCAGCATCTCCAGAGTCCCCAAAAAGGAGGCCAATTCGACTAGCATGGATGCGGAAGGATGGAATTCCGTTCCGGGAGTAGCAGGATTCGTGGCGTCACGAATCTCTTGTTGTAGTACAAGTTGAGGATCCATCATTGGATGATGGTAGGACATGGCCTCGCCGACTCGAAGTACGAGTTGTGTCAAGGCGTCATCATCACCCTCATCATCATCACTGCGAGCAATAATGGTGGCTTGGACTTGTTCCAATTCCTTTTGGAGGACACTATTCTTCAAATTGTCGCGACAATAGGAAATGCCCACCAACAATTTGCGGTGCAATCCAATACTAGTTTCGTTGGCAGAAAAGTTATTGGCCATCACGGCGGTGACGGCACGTCGAATGGAGTCGTTGTGCAGTGATTTGATGACAGTGTCAAAGGAACACCCAGTGATATTTTGTTGAAGGTAGTGAGAACATTCCTCCCCTGGTATGGGAATGTCTCGTAGCAAGGTTTGATTATGTGCGTTTGTACCACCCGAACGGTACATTTGATAGAGGATATCCACCGAGGTGGTCCAGGAGTCGAGAGGGTGTACTACTGCGGTTGGTGATGCTGGTGTCAGTGGCGGCGGTGAGGATGGTGATGATGTTGGTTGTTTATTTGGAAGCGGTGTTCCATAGGCAGTCTCTCCTACTACGGAAGAAGGAGTGTCGTTCTTTGTAGGCTCCCCTGCGACAAAGTTTACCAGATCCGATAACTTTTGAAAGTATCCACACATGGCAATGGCGGCTACCAACCATTCCACTTGGCCATGCCTTGGAAATAACTGGTAGGCTTCATCCACCGTTTCTTTGGACAGAGTACAAGGAACTGCGCTCAAGCCATACGCCATTTTGATGGTGACTTGTTGTCGTTTCGTCAATAGCTGTGGCTGCGGCTGTGATGTTTGCGTGGAGTGCAGTTGCTTCCCAGTCCTTTCGTTGAAGGCACCAATTAGACTCGAGGAGGAGTGCTGAAGACCAAGACTCGAGGAGGAGTGCTGTCGACTGAGCTTTCCCTTTTGCTTGTGAAAGTCTTGAGCGAGTTGCTTCAAAATCGCAGCATCGACTCCTCGTCGAATGGCAAAGGAATAGCAGTAGTCATGGAAGGAGGAAGAAGATTGTGGATTGGAAGCAGAATTGGAAGCATTACTGACTGCCACTAGCGACGATGCGTACATGGCTAGACCGATCAGGTCTTTGGGGGGACCATTATCATTGGCACTACTAGCAGTAGCATTGTTCAACAGCATGATAGTAAGATGGTCCGTCATCATCATGCTGGGGATATTCAGACAGTTCAAGAGCAAAATGTTGGAACACTCCAAGGCCGGTGTCCAAGCTTGTTTCATGACAAGCATTGACGCGGCACAGGTTGTGGGTTGGATGCCAAACATGTGATGCCATAGGCTCAATAGGGAAGAGTACTCGTTTTGGATGGTTTGTAGTTGGCGCGTCGTGCTAGTAGTGTCCTTGACTGGTTGTAGTAGTGTGGAGAGGAGTGAAGCCTCATTCTTTTCGCTATGGAAGAGAGTCTGCAGCTGTTGGATGCTATTAGTATCCACTTGACTTGACTTTCGGTGTTTCCATATGGAATAGAGAAAGGCAGCCACCAGTAGAGAAATTCCACCCACCAGTAGATACGGCAGCCAAGGTTGTATATGCTGAAAAAGATTGCGAAAATGAAGTAGCAGTATCACCATGGTGACAGCAGTCGGTATGGTGGGCAGAGGTTGTGGCGGTTGGATTACCACGACAGACGACAAGCTATTCTTGCCGCTGCTGCTATTGCTACTACTGTTGCTCGCGGCGCTAGCATTGTCACAGCTGTCCATGATTGTCACGTTGAATATATATATATAGCTGTTGTTCTCTTTGGTGTTGGTCTAATATAACTATTGGTAATGGCTTGGTGAGTTTATGCCGTTGGGCCGGAAAAATTAATGAATGCGAGTGAAAGCATTCGATCGCGATCGATCAGAGGCTATCTCTAGTAGCTAGCTACCATAGCTATAATAGTAGCTACTTGGCTCTACTAGCTGGCTAGCTACTTCAGAGTAGCAATCTGCCAGTCTTTGAGTACTAGTACTGTACCTGTCAGTAAAACTGTCAGTGATAACTAAAATAAGTGCACGTGCTAATTCGCATACGCTACTGGCATTCCTTACTAGTACGTCTCTGTGTCGTTCGTTGCAAAGCACGACTATCAATTTAGCTACAAGTACCATACAGCAGCTGGTGCTACTCTTGAGTTTCAGTTCTGGCAAACAAACTGCAACTAACGAATCAATGATCATCATTTTGGCGAGACAACAACGGTACGGTGTTGTACTTGCAGTTCTACGTGCATACAGTACAACGATTGATAAAACTTTGCCGATTACGTGACGTCATTTCCGGAAAGGTCGCACACATGCTTCCTAATTCGGGTTGCACCACTAGTGTGAGCCAAGGCTGAGGACAGGGTTAAGGTTCTTGAACACAGAACAGAGCTCACAGCCAAAAAGCACAACCACACAAGCTCTTGTGCATGGCAACTGCACAAGATGACAACCACAAATTAGCTAGTGGCTCCAAATTCGCTTGGTTTGGGGTCTGTCTGGCTAACTGACGATGCCAAGACAGGAGTTGTCTGGTCTCGAATCGACGAGCATGTCCAGCGCTGCACGGAAATCGCCTCGAAACTCCAACCACACAATGACCACGTGGTTGTCGCACCAAGACCGGTTCCGAGACCTAGGGGGAAACCCCTTTGGGGTCACGGCATCGGAGAGGGCCCAATGCTGCAAGAACATGTTCCAGCATTGGAGGGTCCAACCAAATCC